>ENA-ORXT01000455-ORXT01000455.1-marine-metagenome-genome-assembly--contig:-NODE-455-length-65159-cov-10.070403_pt1 | contig 65159 bp, 56 predicted proteins | sample MGYA00237868_ERZ511482 | MGnify/ENA metagenome assembly ERZ511482 | reverse complement strand
AATCAGAAAACCATACTAGGTCATCCTGCAGGACTATTCGTCCTATTCTTTACCGAGATGTGGGAACGATTCTCCTATTATGGTATGCGTGTGCTCTTTGTAGTATTCTTAGTAGAAGTTGCTTTTGGTGATGGTGGTTGGAGTCGAGCCGAGGCTGTTGCATTATATGGTATATATACAGGCTTTGTCTACTTCACTCCAATGATAGGTGGAATTTTAGCTGACAAGTTTTTAGGGTATCGAAAGGCCGTTATGATTGGAGCGCTTATTATGACGTTAGGGCACGCCAGTATGGCTGTTGAAACTGAATATTCGTTCTATTTAGGCATGCTATTGCTTATCATTGGCAACGGATTCTTTAAACCTAATATCTCATCTATTGTAGGAAATATTTACAACAGGGTACCTGAACTCAAAGATGGTGCGTACACTATTTTCTACATGGGTATCAATGCTGGTGCCTTCCTAGGTATTTTATTATGTAGTTACTACGGAGAGCAATGGAGTTACGCTTATGGATTTGGTCTAGCAGGTATTTTCATGTTTATTGGAATGTTGCAATTTTACTTTGCTCAAGATATTTTCGGTGCTATTGGCCTTCCACCAAAAGATAGAATTGCCACAAGTGGAATTTCAACCGATGACGTTTTAGAAAATATAAAACCAGTTTCTGGATCAGGAGGCAATGCTACTAAGTGGGGAATCATTGGAAGTATTATCGCTGCTATACTTTTTGCTTTAATTCACTTTAGTATAGATACTCAACCTAGTTTCCTTCTGACTTTTGCAAACAAATTTATGCCTCCAATAATTCTGGGTTCGGTAATCGGTTTTGTAGGTTGGATAGTAACTGATCCTTCATTGACTAAAGTAGAAAAAGATAGAGTGTGGGTTATTATTGTTCTCAGTTTCTTTATCGTGTTCTTTTGGTGGGCCTTTGAACAAGCAGGGGGATCTATGACTGTGTTTGCGTTAGATTATACAGAAAGAGATTTAACAGGAACAGGAGCTAATATCTTTAAAGTTATTAATACCATTATATCGATAGTCCCGATGTTAGCCCTGACCTATGTTCTTCTGAAGTTATTTGCGGTAACATTCAAACATTTCTCTTTATCGAATATTTTCCTTGGAGCAGGATTTTTAGGAGTCTGGATTCTTATCGCAATAATGCTAAAGGAACAATATTCTGATACTAAGACAGAGGTACCTGCAGGTTGGTTCCAAGTGTTTAACAGTCTATTCATTATTTGTTTAGCACCAGCCTTCAGTAAATTATGGGAAAAGAATATCAGCTTCTTAAAAAGTGGTCCTGTTAAGTTTGCCTTGGGTCTTATCCTTTTAGGATTAGGTTTTGCCATTCTTGCTTTCGGAGCAATGGGCATCGATACCTCAGAAGGAGCAACTGTTGTGAAAGTAAGCATGATCTGGTTGATTGTAGCCTACTTATTCCACACACTTGGAGAGCTTTGTATTTCACCTGTTGGTTTAAGTTATGTAAGTAAACTTGCACCAGTAAGATTGGTAGGATTGATGTTTGGTGTATTCTTCGTCTCTAACTTTATCGCAAACTTCTTTGCTGGTCTGACAGGTAGTTATATAGAGCCAATTGCAGAAGCAATCGGCCTAAGTGGATTCTTCTTGATTTTTGCAGCAGTACCAATTACAGCAGCTATTTTGCTGCTAATTATTAAGGGGTGGATGGCTAAAATGATGCACGGAATAGACTAAATGTCTTCCTTATTATAGAAATCCCGTAACAAATGATGCGGGATTTCTATAACTTTAGCATCCAACCTGTTTTTCAAAAGGCAATTATTATGAAAAATACGCTTATACTTTTCTTCAGTTTACTTACATCTGCAATATTTGCACAGGCGACCATGAACATGGAAGCACTTGGTGATTTTGATTACACAAGTGATGAATGGAGTGATATCTGGGGTTATGTAGATGAAGAAGGAAACGAATATGCTATTTCAGGAACAGAAGATTCTATTTATTTTATTGATGTTACCGATTGTGCCAATCCTCAGGTAATCTATCAATACAATGGAAACTCACCGATCTGGAGAGATTTTAAGGTATACGAGGATTATGCTTACTCTGTTTGTGACGGATCTGGATGTACAGAAGGTTTGAGAATTTTTGACCTTTCAGCACTTCCTTCCGGAGGAATAACATTTGCTGGAGCAAAAACGACTTGGTTTACAAGAGCACACAATATTTTTATCGATGAGGATAATGGTAGACTATATGCATGCGATGTCTATAAGTCTGGTACCAAAAAAGATCTTGTCATTTTAGACATTGCTACAGATCCTGAAAATCCAATTTTACTCTACGAAGGATCTCTTGGTGGTGGCTATCTCCATGACCTCAACGTAAAAGATAATATCATCTATGGATCATACTACAGTGGAGATGACTTTAGAGTTTATGATGCAAACGATCCAGACAATATTTTCCTAATTGAAGAACTAAGTGGAATGGATGGTGCGCACGCAAGTTGGAATGATGCCGATGAAGAATGGGCATATCTAATTGAAGAAAAGAAAAACCATACTATCAATGTAATAGATATGACCAATCTTGATGACCCCAACAACGACATCGAAATCGTAAATCAAATCTGGGATCCTCTCGAATCTGACAATGATTTGATTGCGCATAACCTATTTGTAGTAAACGACTTTTTATACATGTCTCACTATGAAGATGGTGTAAAGGTCTACGATATTACTGACAGAGAAAATCCAGTCATTGCAGGATACAATGACATATACGCTCAAAACGGCAACAACTATACTGGCTTTGAAGGAACATGGGGCATCTACCCTTTCTTTCCATCTGGATGTATCGTCGCTTCCGACATTACAAATGGAATAAACACCATGCAATTGGATTGGGATATAGCAGATACCTGCACTCCTGTTATACATATCGAAGCTCCTGTTCAAGGAGGATTATATTCGGCTTCCAATCATCTTACTTCTAAAGTACTTGTTGATATGAATAATCCTACTATTTTTCAAGGTGTTTTGAGTGTAGAATTACTACCAGGATTTGAAGCTACAAGACTTGCGGATTTTGAAGCAAAAATCGACGACTGCGTTCCAAACAATTAATCTCGACCTCTTCTCAAATAAGGTAAAAAGGCTAAAAAGAAAAGGAAAAACATCAATCCATAGACACTAACAATGTACCATGGCCATGGTCCCAAATGATTAAGTAGTGAAGCAACATCTGGCTTGGCTGATAGATAATTGTAATTTGCCTTGAGCGCAAAATTTACAACTCCAGAAAAAACAGTAAAAATGATTGTGCCCAAAACAGCATTTCTATAATCCTTCCAAGTTATTATAAACTTATATACAAAGACTCCATAGATGATGGTTACAATCAACATCAAATGGTATATCCAATATAAATTGTATTCCCAATGAAAGGGTCCTTGTTTTAAATCTGGGGTAATAATTGCATTAATAGTACCTGCTAAAATCCAGAAATATAAAATCCCCAACCACAACCTGTTGCGGGTATAAAATACAAAGGGTAAAATCAGTGCCATGAATCGACATAAGAAAAGTGGCAAGTCCAACTTTATGTCAAAATTTCCAATTTTTACCAAATATGACATCCTACCAACTATACAAATAAAAGGTGCCATAGCTAAAACTGTCCCCAATATAGTCTTACCACGCTCAGACAGAAACTTATTAGCAATGAAAATACTTAGTGATGCTACAAGAACACCTAGTAAAATAGGACCAAAATGTTCTATTGTGAATGCGTCAAATGAAGAATCCGTGATTGAGAAGATGGGTATCATTACTAATTGGTAGGCTTTTGTTCTTAACTTTTATAATTTAGCAATCATTAAAATACAATACCAATGAAAATTATAAGAATTTCAATAACAATTGTTCTCATATCTATTGCAAATTTATTGCTAGCGGGTAATGGAATGTGGTTACCCTTACTACTAAAAGCCCTAAATGAAGGCGAAATGCAATCTATGGGTATGAAGCTATCTGCTGAAGATATATACTCAGTCAATGAGGGAAGCCTTAAAGATGCCATCGTTCATTTTGGAGGATTTTGTACTGCAGAAGTAATTTCGGACCAAGGTCTTTTATTGACCAATCACCACTGTGGATATAGTCAAATTCAATCACACTCCACACTTGAAAATAATCTTCTGAAAGAAGGATTTTGGGCAAAGTCTCATACAGAAGAATTGACAAACCCAGGATTGTTTGCAAGGTTTATCACGCGCATAGACGATGTGACTAAAAAGATCTTGACAGGAGTAGAAAAAGGAATGGCAGAAAAGGAAAGACAATCTGTTATCGATAAAAATATTGCTGCTTATAAAGAGACCTTAAGATTAAAAGAGTATCATGATGTTATTGTCAGACCCTTTTATCATGGCAATCAATACTACGCATTTCAGACGGTTACTTTTAATGATGTAAGATTGGTAGGAACACCTCCAGAATCAATCGGGAAGTTTGGTGCCGATACTGACAACTGGGTATGGCCTAGACACACAGGAGATTTTTCTTTATTTAGAATCTATGCAGGCCCTAACAATGAACCCGCAGAATATTCTGAAAACAACAAACCTTACAAACCTAAGCACTTCCTTCCGATATCATTGGATGGTGTTGAAGAAGATGACTTTACAATGGTATTTGGTTTCCCAGGAAGAACAAATCAATATCTTCCTGCTTCTGCAGTTGAACAAATTGTAGAAACTTTAAATCCAGCAAAAATTGAAATTAGAGAAGCTGCATTAGCAATTTTGGATGAAAAAATGAGAGCTGATGAAGAAGTAAGAATTCAATATGCTTCAAAATTTGCGAGAATCGCCAACTATTGGAAAAAATGGATCGGTGAAAGTCAGGGCTTGGTAAAAACCAATGCGATTGACAAAAAGAGAAAGTTTGAGCAGGAGTTTAGCATGAAAAATGAAAAAATACCTTCTAATGTTTCTTTGCTTCCGCAAATGGATAAACTATACAAGGATATTGAGCCATATGCATTTACCAGAGATTACTACAGTGAAGTAGCAAGCAGAAATATTGAACTGCTATCAGTTTCTTCAATACTGGGAAGACTTGTAACAAGGTATGAAGATAATGGTTTAGATGCTTACAAAGCGTTTCTTCCAAGAATACAAGGATATTTGGATGGGTTCTATAAAAATTATAGACCAGAAATAGACAAAGAAGTATTTGCAACATTGACAGAAATGTATGCCAAGAATGTGAATCAAATGTATGTACCTGACGAACTAAAAAGCATTAATGGACGCAAAGGATTTACTTTGCTTGCCAATAAAATTTATAGTGAATCATCGATCTCGGACAAGGATAAGATGATGGCTCTTCTAGATATGGAACCAGCTAAAGCTATCGAGAAATTAAAAATGGATCCAGCTTATATGCTCTCAAGCTCATGGGGTTCCTTGATAGATGAAAAGGTAAATAAACCTTATAATCAATACAGGTCGGAACTAGATGAGTATCAAAGAAAGTACATGCAAGCTATCATAGAAACATTTCCTAATAAAAGATTTTACCCAGACGCCAACTCTACAATGCGTGTTAGCTATGGACAAGTAAATGGTTACGTACCTAAAGATGCTGTATACTACACACCCGTAACCTACCTCGATGGTGTTATAGAAAAATATGTACCAGGCGATTATGAATTTGATGTGCATCCAAAATTAATCGAGTTATATCAAAGCAAAGACTATGGTCAATATGCTGATACAAATGGGAAAGTACCTGTCTGTTTCTTAGGCTCCAATCACACTACTGGGGGTAACTCAGGAAGTCCAGCTATTGATGCCTATGGCAACTTGATAGGATTAAACTTTGATAGAGTTTGGGAAGGAACAATGAGTGATATAAACTATGATAAGTCAATTTGCAGAAACATTATGGTAGACGCAAGGTTTGTGCTTTTCATCATCGACAAATTTGCAGGAGCAACGCACTTGATTGATGAGATGGAATTAGTACATCCAAAAAATGCAAGTAAATAATTTTAATAACCCCCAAGAAAACAAATTAAACAATGCTCAGGTTTCTATTTTTGATTATGCTTTTTTGTGCTTCATGTGCAGAAACGCCAGCTTCTAAATTAAATTCAACAACAGATTCAGAAGTAAAATCAACATCTTCAAAATCGAGTTCAACTTCCAACATTACAGCTGATTCTTCAAAATCTTTTAATGAAAAATTAGAAGTATACAGTAGTGAAAAACCAAGTGCTGGGAAAAGTCAAGTTTTTAAATATAAAAAATTGAACTCCAGTAACGATGAGTTCATAGAAGTAGAAAGAAAAAAGATTGTTGACGGCGATGATTCATTTTTGGTTGCAATCAGTTCGAGTGGTGGAACAAGACTTGATTCTACTGTTTTCAATTATGATAACCTTGAAGTCATGAGCGCTTATATGTTTGACGCAAAGGATAAGCCATACCAAATAGAATTCAAGCTTAACGAAAATGCACCAAACGATGCAACTGCTAGCTTTGTAAATGATAAGATGAATTTTAGAATGGAAATTCTTTACAATATCAAAAATGATACTAGTTATACTTGGAAAGGAGCTAATGTAGATGCTATTTATGTTACTGAACAAAACAAAGTAGAATCCAAAGAGTCAAACAAGGTATTGAGATCTTATCCGGGTTATTCCATATATGCAAAAGACCTAGGAAGAGTAAGATATGGAACAAACATCAATGGTGAAAAATCAGAATACGAACTGGTGAGCAAGAATTTTTAATTTAAGATTTTCTCCCATCGCTTTTTGTCAGCCTTAACGGAAAGTACTTTTCTGAGTGCTTTCCGTTGACGCTCGACTTCATTCGGTTGCAGTAAAGTGAAGTCATCAGGAGAAATTTTGTCCAAAGATGAAACACTCAATCCCCATCGAGTAAGAATCCCTTTCAGTGGATTAACATCCCAGAGAAATGCTTTTTTCCCAGCAAAAAGTAAAGGAATAATAGTACCAACACCCTGTTGTCGCAAGTGTCCATAAACCACGTAACTTACCTTGGACATTAGATTAAAAAATGCATCGCTGTTCATAAAATTTTCAATCAATAAAATTTCAGCTTTTGAGTTTCCTTTATATTCTTTAAGCTTGCGGAAATAAGCCTCATCAGCTCCCGCAACTGGAATTATAATTTTTTGATTTGGAGAGATTACTTTTTCCAATTGCTCCAAAGTATCGAGATGATTATTCATTGGATCATCAGAATTGCCCAAGAGTATTGGTCCTTGCCCTTGGTTGATTGGAGGTATATCAAGTTCTTGAATATTAAAATAATATTCCCAAGGTAGGAACTTCATATTATGCTGGAGTGCCATTTGCGTAAGCGTAAACTCCTCCTCATACCCAACAAAGAAATCTATATCCTTAAATATATTCATTACATACTTCGATGAAGGCAAGCCTAAAAATTGTATCAGCTTTGACTTGAATCCATCATTTTTCCACGCAAAGGGTTTTGATTTTGGAAGATAGTACTGTTGACTGAATGCTGGCAGTCCGTAAAAATCAGCACCCCACATGATCCAGTAGCAAGGTTTTTCCGCTAGCTTCGTTTTATGAAGTATATATGCGATCGATGAACTCAGAAAATGAATATAACATCGTGTTGGACTTAAAGTGTTTAGGTGCCTATTTAGTTGGACCAATGACATTTCTTTATTACCTGAAGTATCCTGAAAAAGAACACTTTTGTGGGATCTGATTCGGACAAAACACTTTTCTTCAGTATTAAAATTTGCCATCTTCCTGACAATTCTGTCCGTGTAAAAAGGCGATTCTATGAGTAGATGTATTTGCACACTGCAATATATGACAGTATCATTGGAATCTTGCTGACATTTTAACGAATCACAAAGACTATTCAATGGAATTAAACGTCTTAATATTTAAATCAATTGGTTATTTTTGAGTGAGATGAGAATCATAAGTTATTTACTACTTATAGTAAGCATATTGTCCTGTAAGCCTCAACAAGTAATTGTTCAGGAGGAAATGGACCTGCGCAACCTTGATACCTTGGTTGTTTCTGCAAAACCTATCATCAAAGCTAGTGAGGTCAATCTATCTGATTCTCTACCAGTCTATCATGGAACCTACGAAAGGGCTCATGATCTTTTGCATACCAGACTCGAAATTGCATTCGATTGGGAAAATCAATATGTACTCGGAAAGGCTGACCTAGAATTGTCACCAATCTATTATGTCTCTGATCAATTAGAATTAGATGCCGTTGGATATGATATACATTCTATCAAAGCTAAAAACGGAAGTGACCTAAGCTTCAAATATGACAGCACTAAAATTTTTATCACGCTTGATAGAGCTTACAAAAGGGGTGAAAAATACAATGTCATTATTGACTACACTGCAAAACCGTCTAATACCAAAGAAGGAGGTAGTGCAGCGATCACGAGTGACAAAGGATTGTTCTTTATAAATCCTACAAATGACAATATCTACAAGCCGCAACAAATTTGGACTCAAGGAGAAACAGAAAATAATTCTAAATGGTTTCCAACCATCGATAAACCTGTTGAAAGATGTAGTCAAGAAATTTTGATTACTGTCCAAGATCGTTTTACAACATTGTCCAATGGAAAACTAATTGATTCTAAAAAGAATGCAAACGGTACTAGAACTGATCATTGGAAACAAGAAAAATCACATACTCCATATTTATTTATGATGGCCATCGGTGAATATGCTGTGGTAGAAGACAATTGGGAGGATCTAGATGTAAATTATTATGTAGAACCAGAATATGAGGATGATGCAAAAATGATTTTCAATCACACGACAGAAATGTTGACTTTCTTTTCTGATATTCTCGACTACAAATACCCTTGGGATAAATACAGCCAGGTAGTAGTAAGAGATTTTGTTTCTGGAGCAATGGAAAATACTTCTGCCTCTGTGTATGGAGATTTTGTCCAGAAAACTACTGAGGAATTAATTGATAATCACAATGATAATATTGTAGCACACGAGTTATTTCACCATTGGTTTGGTGATTTAGTTACCTGTGAAAACTGGGCAAACCTTACATTGAATGAAGGCTTTGCAAACTACAGTGAATATTTATGGCAAGAACATAAGTATGGAAAAACATCGGCAGAACAGCATCGTCAAGATGAAATGAAAACCTACATAGAGTCTGCACGTAACAATACCCACCCTCTCATACATTATAGTTATGAAAACAAAGAGGATATGTTTGATGCTCATAGTTATAACAAAGGAGGGCTTGTTCTACATATGCTGAGAAACATTGTTGGCGATGATGCCTTCTTTGATTCCTTGAGTAAATATCTAAAAGACAACGAGTATACTGCTGTAGAGGCAGACGAATTGAGACTTGCTTTTGAGGACGTTACCGGCAAAGATCTAATGTGGTTTTTTGATCAATGGTATTTTTCAGAAGGCCACCCAGTTCTTGATGTCGATTACAATTTTGACTTTAAGTCAAATGAATTAAAAATCGAGGTAGAACAAACACAAGAAGAAGTTGATCACAAATATATTTTCCAATTACCAATTGAAGCTGCAGTATATTATAGCGACGGCAGTGTTGAAATGTATCCTTTGAAAATCGACAAAAGAAAACAATCGTTTACAATTCCTTTAAAGGAAGAACCAACTGTCACAATACTTGATGGAAATAGATACTTGTTGGCAGACATAAAAGAAATTTATTCTACCGCTCAGCTAAAAGCGCTTTTTAACATGTCACCTCATTATTATGATAAAAAATTAGCTCTAACTAAGCTGAGAAATAATGATAGAGCAAAGGATGTTTTTAAACTTGCACTGAGTGATCCTTACTATGAATTTAGAAAATTAGGCCTCTCATATAGATACTTAGAATTTGATGCAGAGAAAATAAAAAGCATGGCTTTGTCAGATCCGCACTCGAGAGTAAGAAAGGACGCATTGAGACTTCTTTCTAAAAACGCTCCAGAAGTTGCATTTGAAGTGGCCAACACATTATTGGAAACTGAAAAAGCTGTACCGGTTTTATCCCAAGCCATAAAAATAATCTATGCACAAGATGAGGCCCTTGGTTTGGCGAAGGGTGAGGAACTGTATCAGAAGTATGAAAAATCCATGGCAATTACTTTGCTAGATATGTTTTCAAAAGGCTCTGATCCTAAGTATTTAACTTACCTCAATGATGCCTTAATCAAATCAGATATCTACAAATTCTTCCCATTATCAACTTATCAATATACGCTTGCAAGTAAATCTGATCCAAAAAATGTTTTAGTAGCAGCCAATGCATTGAAGTTGATTTCAACCAAAAAGGAAGAAAATAGCTACAAAAAGTATGTTTCTACCTCCAATATCCTCAAATTAAAAGCGGATCTGGTCCTAAGACTAAGTCAAACCCCTGAAGGAGATTCTGCTGAACTAACCACTACCATTGATAAATTGAATAAAATGGTAGAGGAAATCATCCAAAATGAAGAGGATGAAGAATTAATAGAGAAATACAGAACCAATCTAGGTGCTTAACAATTAATAGGTATAGGTATTAATTGACTTTTAGGTCATAATAGACGATTTTTATAGCATCTTACAAGTCAATCTGTAAGTAATATGGGTATTTTCCACAAAGCACTTAAGGAATATAATGGAGAAAATGAGTAGTTACGATTTGTTGATTAATAAGTTAGATCAATTTATCCGGAAGTTTTACCTTAATCAGCTAATAAGAGGTTCCCTTTATACCGTAGCAATCGTTCTTGGATTGTTTTTAGCATTTAACCTACTAGAACATAATTTTTACTTCGATAAAGGTGTCAGGAAAATATTATTCTATGGCTTCATTGGAACTTCTCTAGCCTCTTTTGGCTACCTCGTGTTAATCCCACTTTTAAAATATTTTAGACTCGGTTCTGTTATTAGTCACGAACAAGCTGCGGGAATTATTGGCAATCACTTTGGGGATGTAAAAGATAGATTACTAAATATCCTTCAACTTAAAGAACAAAGCAGTTTGGTTGCTGACAATTCTCTGATTGAAGCAAGTATTGATCAAAAATCTGAACAAATAAAACCTGTTTCTTTCAAGTCTGCGATTGATCTAAAAAACAATAAGAAATACTTAAAGTACGCGCTTCCACCTTTTCTACTTCTGTTGATCATAGTTGCTACTGCCCCAAGTTTAATCAAGGACAGTACTCACAGATTAATAAATAATGACACGGAGTTTGAAAGAGATGCACCCTTCCACTTTAATCTTGCCAATGAAGACCTAACAGTTGTTCAATACCAAGATTATACTTTGGATATTGACGTGACAGGTGATGCCATACCAAACGATGCATTCATCAGGTTTGGAGATTTTCAATATAGACTCAATAAGATCGCTCCAGGCAAATTTCAATATGTCTTCAACAAAGTACAGAAGGATGTTAATTTCGAAATTTTCTCTGGCAGTGTAGCTTCAAGACCAAATACCTTAAAGGTTCTTCCTAAGCCAAACCTTTCTGGCTTTTCATTATACATGGATTATCCATCTTACATCAACAGAAAAGATGAAGCTGTAAGTAATATTGGTGATATGGTTGTGCCTCTTGGGACAAAACTTACGTGGAACTTTGACACCAAGAACACAGATAAAATTGAATTGAATTTTCAAAACAGCGGATCAAGAAAAGAAGCTGAGAGAAAATCTACAGATAGATTTAGTTTCTTTAAGAAAATCTACAAAGATGATGTCTACAAGGTCTATTACTCAAATGAGTTTATTCCAACCCCAGATTCTGTTAGTTACAGTTTAAGAGTTATTCCTGACAACCATCCTACCATCAACGTAGAGAAATTTCAAGATAGCCTTGACAACGAATTAATATACTTTATCGGTAATGCCTCAGATGATTATGGTCTTACCTCACTTACTTTCAATTACACATTGAAAGATAAAAATGGCCTGACTAAAAAATCAGAAAGTCAGATGCTTCTGCAACCTAAAGATAGAAATGTTCAATACGATCACTCGATTGATGTTACAGAGTTTAATTTAGCTCCAGGTGATCAACTAAGCTATTACTTTGAGACAAAAGATAATGATGCCATCAATGGTAGCAAATCAGCTAAGACGGCCATCATGAATTTTGAAAAGCCAACGCTTGAAGAATTTGTTGATCAGGAAGATGAAAATGAAGATGACATAACAAAAACACTAGAGGAATCTTTAAAAGAATCTAAGAAGATTCAGGAAGACCTAAAAAAGCTAAGAGATAAACTTTTGCAGAAAAAGGAAATGACTTTCCAAGAGCAGCAAGAGATGGAGAAGCTTTTAGAAAGACAAAAAGAATTGGAAGAGAAGCTTGAAAAAGCAAAAGAGAAGTTTGAAGAGAACCTCGAAAATCAAGAAGAATTCTCAGAAAGAGAAGAAGAGATATTGGAGAAGCAAGAAAAAATCCAAGAAATGTTTGAGGAAGTATTGGATCAAGAAACAAAAGATCTGATGCAAAAAATTCAAGACCTCATGCAGGAATTGAATAAAGATACAATGATGGAGATGATGGAAGACATGGAGATGAGCGAAGAAACCATGGAAAAAGAAATGGATAGACTTTTAGAGCTATTCAAATCTTTGGAGGTAGAGAAGGAAATCAAAGACATGATTGAAAAGCTCAACGAGATGGCTGAGAAGCAAGAAGAGCTTGCAGAGAAAACTGAACAAGAAGAAAAGCCAAATGATCAACTCAAAAAAGAACAAGAAGAGTTGAACAAAGAAATGGAAAAGGCAAAGGAGAAGATGGAAGAAATTGAGAAGAAGAATGAAGAGCTTGACAAACCAAAAGATATTGGTGAGGACAACAAGGAAGAAATGGAAGATATCCAAGAGGACATGAAAGAAGGTGGAGAGGATATCGAGAAAAAAGAAAATAAGAAAGCGGCTAAGAAGCAAAAGAAAGCAGCGCAGAAGATGAAGGACATGGCTCAAAAAATGGATTCTAAAATGGCTGCATGTTCTGGTAGTCAGGCTCAAGAAGACATCGCTGCACTCCGCCAGTTACTAGAAAACTTGGTTACACTATCGTTTGATCAAGAAGAACTAATAGCTGATATTTCCACAACTGATAAAACTACTCCACGATACGTTTCGTTGGTTCAAACACAATTCAAATTGAAAGATGATTTCAGTCTTGTAAGAGATAGTTTGGAGGAATTAAGCAAGAGAGTTGATCAGATTGCCACTTTCGTAAATGAGAAAGTTGCAGAGATAGATGTAAACATGGCAGAGTCTTTGGAGGAGTTAGAAGAGAGAAAAGTTCCTGAGGCGGAAGAGCATCAGAGAAGGACTATGAAAAATGTCAATGATTTGGCGCTCATGCTTAGTGAATCAATGAAGCAGATGCAAGAGCAAGCAGCTAGTATGATGGCTGGAAACCAAATGTGTGATAAGCCTGGTGGAAAAGGAAAAGGAGGAAAAAGTGGAAATGTACCTATGGATAAAATTACAGAAGGTCAGGACCAGTTGAATGAGGACATGAAGAAGATGGGCGACAAGATGAAAGGCAAAGGCGCTGGTAAAGGAGGAGAAGGTGGTGACGCAAAGGAATTTGCGCAAGCAGCAGCAAGACAAGCAGCATTGAGAAAAGCTTTAGAAGACATTAAAAGAGGACAACAAGAACAAGGAAAAGGTGTCGGTGATCTTCAAAAAATTATCGATGAAATGGATAAAGTTGAGACGGATTTGGTAAACAAACGTCTCAATTCTGAGTTACTCTCTAGACAACAAGACATCAGGACGAGATTACTTGAAGCTGAAAAGGCCGATAGACAGAGAGAAAAAGACAATAAAAGGAAATCAGAACAAGCACAGGAGCAACGAAAGGAATTACCTCCAGCATTGCAGGATTATATCAAACAGAGAGAAGCAGAAATAGCTTTGTACAATAAAGTTTCTCCTTCACTTAGGCCATATTATAAGCAGATGGTCAACGAATATTATAATTCTTTAAAGAAAAACTAATCCGAATGGATTGCAACACTTTGAAAATACCTTCAACACCGGAACAAATACGTCATTTGGAGACGTATGTCAAAGAATTGGCGAACCAACACAACATCAGTGATGAGTTGTATCCCAACATTTTAATATCCCTAACAGAAGCCGTAAACAATGCCATCATTCATGGTAATAATAACGACGGATCTAAGTTTGTTGATATTTGCTTTGACAAGAAAGAAAAAACATTTGCTTTTAAAGTGTCCGACCAAGGTGAGGGCTTTAATCCAAATGCAGTTCCCGATCCCACACTTCCAGAAAATATTGAGTGCTGTGGAGGAAGAGGAGTATTCCTTATCAAACAGTTATCGGATAGAGTTCAATTTTTAAATCAAGGCTCCACTGTTGAGATTTGCTTTGATATTAAATAACAGCTATTCAAGATTGGGTTTCTTAGACACATTGGAAAATGACTGATTCGATAATCTTCCACTATGAAATCGAATCTTTTTCTCTCTCCAACGAAAAAGAGTATTCAGATTGGCTCAGTAATTTATGTAATCATCATGGCCTCAAACCTGATTGCATCAATTACATCTTTGCCGATGATGAATATATCCTGAATATTAATAAGGAGTACCTCAATCATGACTTCTACACAGATATCATAACCTTCCCTATTTCGGAAGAACCATTATGTGTTGATATTTTCATCAGCGTGGATAGAGTTTATGATAATGCTCAAGAATATAATGTCGAAAAGAAAGATGAGCTAAAGAGAGTCATGGCTCATGGAATCCTGCATATTGCTGGCTTCAAAGACAAAGAAGAAGCGGAACAAAAAGAAATGCGCAGGCAGGAGGAGATTGCTATAGGATTGTTTTAAAAGAAGGGCCGAGAACCGCGAGCCGAGATTGCATTTCATATTTAAAGGAGTTAATATTTTACTCCCACTATCAAGCGTCAAATTTCAAGCATCAAAACCAATAGGCCACCTAGAGCATTTCTAAATAGCTCTCAGACTGTATCTACCCTCATTCTTTATAAGAAACTTTACTTTTCTCTACTTTGTCCTGAAACATCAATAAAATCAAGCTATTTTCCACATCTTTAGGTGAAAATCAGGGATCAACCGTCTTATTTCACAAATAATTCAACTTTCTTCTAACCATTAGGCAATGAGCTTCGACTATATGATTGACAGTTGTATTGAACTTTTAAATAACTGATAAAATGAGACTTAAAATATTAATACTTATAGCAGCTGGGCTTGTGTTCTTCAGCTCATGCGCAAAGGAAGAAGTTGATCCAGTTCTAGAGATATTTGTAACAACGATCGCTTCTGAAAACTGGGAACAAGTTGATATGTTTGTTGGAGATGTAAGATTCACTATGGAGAGTGAAGATGGAGGAGAAGTGAAAGGAAGTTTACAACAATATTTTGGAGGTCCATTAGAAGCTAGTCTAGAACAGGATAATAGCGCACTAATTTTTAATGATAGACACTTTGATATGAAAAATCTAAAAGGACTAAGACTTATAATGAGCAATATCCTATTGTCAAATGCTGATGCCGGAGTTGCGAAAGTCAATCAGCCAGGATTTTCATATATCCCACTTGATCAACCCATATCTGTTGAAAATGGTAAAAGCTATAAGGTAGAATTTATAATAGATTTTGATGAGTCGATTTATGAAGAAGATGGCGAATATAATCTAGACAATAATTACAAAGTCGAAGTAACAGAGCTATAGCTGAAGAATGATTCTTAATAAAAATAATATAGCTCTCATTAAGAAAGATAGAATTGCAGAAAAGCAATTTTATGATTTCATCTATGCAAACTTATTCCACATTCCGAATAGGTACAATAAGACAAAACGCTTAGCTGAGGAAATTTTTAATGATGCCATGCTTAAAATTTTTGATTCACTTGATAAGGTCGACAAAATTGACAATGTCTTAGCATGGTCTAGTAAGATAATTTTTAATACTACTATCGACTCGCTAAGAAAGGAGATCAAATTAAATGATAGATTTAGTTACCCAGACGAACTACCAGTAACAGAGAGTTCTATGAACAATGCACTTGACCATCTCGCTATTGAAGATCTGTTTGCATGCATTCAAACCTTGGACCAAAATCAACTGGCAGTATTTTCACTTTTTGAAATAGATGGATACTCGCACAGAGAAATAAGCGAACTACTAAATATTAGTGTGAGCAATTCCAAATACCTACTGCACATGGCAAAGAAAGAATTACGAGTGAAGGTGGAAACTTTTAAAACATAACAATCATTAGACATGGAAGATTTTCGAAATAAAATAAAAAATTACAAGGCCTCCTCTAATGATCAAGCATGGGAAAAAATGTTGATTAAAAAAGAAAAAAGAGGAATCAAAAAAACCAAAACATTCCTTTATACTCTTTTAGCACTCAACGCAGCAGCAATAATATTCTGGTCACTATATACTTGGAACGCTACTACAACAGAAGAATCTAAGATTACAGAGACTAAGATTACGGAAATCACAACTGACAATAAAAATAGTCAAATTGATGATGCCGAATTCAATAACTTGAAAGAACAGAATAAAAACAGACTAGAGAATATAAACACACTTTCAGCAGAAAACGATAAACTTAAAAATGAAATATCACAGCTGCAAAGAACAATAATAAACAAACAATTTAGAATTACGCAACTAGCCAATCAACTACAAACTTCATTGATTACAACAAGAATAAATCCGCCAGTAATTAGCAAGGTAACAGAAAATACTAGTCAAGAACCAAGATTGGAAAAGGTAGATCCGGTAATTAATAACACCTTAGGATTTGTACCCCTTCCTTCAAAAAGCAATAGTTATGTGCAGAATTACTTGCTTGATTTAGCGAGTGGAATGAAGCCAACAATTCCTTATTTTTACAATGAAACAATCATAAATGATGCACCTATTAGAAAATGGTATTTAAGTGTAGGGACCAATTATGAAAACCTTGTAGAGGATAGCCAGAGAAGTTTGGTTACAGGTCTTCATCGTTCGCTAAACAAGCGTTTTGATGTAGGTGTCTTAGTTGAGTTTTCTAAAACACAAGAACGGACAAATTACAGAATAGATAACGATATTAAAGACCACAGAACAGAAACCATCGGTCAATTGATTGTAAGATATAATGCTCTCCGCTTCAAAAACTTTTTACTTCACGCTGATGCTGGCATCGGATATAGATTTGGTAGCATTGTTAATAGAAGATCAAAAGTAGTTTCTAACATGCTAGAATATTATGGCGAAGCCTCAGACTACAGAGGCATCGATTATCAGTTTGCTTTGGGAGCCATGTATCAGATAAGTCCACAATTTAATCTCGGTGCCCGTTTCTATATTGACAGAGGTCTACATACCAACATAAATCTCAATTACAGATTCTAGATTCTATGAAAGTCCAAAGAAATAATTTCTTTGGACTTTTTTTATGAACCAACTCCACACATATCTGAATCATCCATTTAGAAATTTTTTAAAGCAGCTAGCTCTACTCTATTTTATCTAGAAAGATGAAATATAAAAAATTGAACATCCTTCAATTGTAAATCAATTTGACAGACAGGTTATTTTCAACCTTGATAAAAAAAACAAACTATCCTCTAACCTTTTGCCTATGAGTTTCGGCAATATAATTGACAGTCAAATTGAAACATTTAAAAACTAATAAAATGAAAATTAAAATTCTAACATTAATCGCAGCTGGCCTTGTGTTTTTCAGCTCATGCACAAAAGAAGAAGTAGATCCAATACTAGAAATAATTGTAACAACAAAAGCTTCTGAAAAATGGGATCAGGTAGACTTGTATGCATCAACGGTAAGATTTGCCATTGAAAGTGATGATAGCAACGGACATGGATGGGGTAGCTTACAGCAATATTTTGGAACGCCATTAGAAACTAGCCTAGAACAAGATAACAGCATGGAAATTTATAACGCCGAACACTTTGATATGGAAAATCTATTAGGTCTAAGACTTATGATGGGTAATATCTTATTGTCAAATAGTGATACAGAAGATGCCAAAGTCAATCAACCATGGTTTACATACATCCCATTAGACCAACCAATATCTATTGAAAACGGTAAAAGCTATAAGGTCGAATTTATCATAGATTTTGATGAGTCAATTTATGAAGAAGATGGTGAATATAAACTTAACGATAATTACACAGTACAAGTAACAGAGAAATAGTAAAAGTGTCTACATTAGGATGAATCTCGAAACAGATTCTTGATAAATAATAAGGCGAAAGAAATTGCATGTAGCAATTTCTTTCGCCTTATTATTTATGTCTGTATAATTATTTCAAATAGTGAGTCTAGTATCTCCCCTAAAATATTCCCAAAAATTTCTTCTTAAACACCACTTCCAATTCTTTACTTTGATCTTCCTTCATCATTTCCATAAAGTCTCTTTCTATTCTAATGGTATTGCCATCAATATTTGCATCTGCTCCTGACACGGATTTAATTTTATGAGGAAAGTGAATGGTCTTGCTATATTTTGTATTTCCAAACATCATTTCAATCATTTGATCTCCTTCACCTTCGTTCATCATTCCGTCCAATCCACCGCCACCACTTGACATTCTTCTCTGCTTAAATTCTTTTTTGGTAAAATAGTTGCTGTCATCAAATGAAAAACTTTCAGCCATGTCCCCAATTCCCATGTTGGCCAATTCAGGGCTCCCACTCGCGAAGGCTTTGGCAAATTTATTTAGCATTTGGTCAATTTCCTTAAAGTCATTGAAATCAATAGCCATCTTTACAAGGGCCACATTTGCCTCACTATCCAAATCAACAAATAAGTTCATTTTCTTAAACTGCTCAGGATTATCTGTCACATTTTTAACAGAGTCTGATACAAATTCAAAAAAATTAAAACTGGTATCTAATTTTTCTGAACTGAGTTTTTCCATGATTTCATTCATCTTATCTTGAGTATCTTCTCCACCTTTCATCTCACTTAATTGCTGCTGCGCACCTGCTTGAACCATCATCATGATCATAGGTAGAGATTCTCCGACATCAAATTGATATTCAACTTTTCCAGAGCCATCTTTATTTAACCACATTTCCTCATTTATTTCACCACAAGATGCAAGTGAAACAACCAATGTTAATAAGAGTAATAACTTAATTAGAATTTTCATTTTTATAATTTTTCTTCTACAATTTTTAAAATTTGTTTCTCCTCTTTTTCTGCATGGGTTAATATCTCATCCGCTTCCTTCAATGTCTTTTTTACATAATTAGCATCATCAATATCTTTGCAATTTATTTTCACATTTAGATAGGCTCCATAGACTGCCGCTCTGCAACAAAGCGCGCCTACACCTGCATCAGAAACAGAATTTGGATTACCAGTTTCTGCCATTTGCCTAAGCAAAGGAAAACAAGCATCAGAAGTTTTCATAACGTCAAGTGGAATTTTAATCGCATTTTTAGTAGCCGCAAGCATTGCATCCTGTCGCAATTCTTTTTCAGCTGCAGTGCCTTTCGGCATTCTCACTGCATCAATTATTCCGTTGAAAGCCTCAGTGTCTGCATCAACTAAATGTAAGAGTTTGTCTTTTAATTTTTGACCTTCCTCAGCTGCCTTACTAAACTCTTCCCATCTCTTATCCCATCCTCTTTTATGGCTTGACAAATTGGCAACCATCGTACCTAGAGCGGCTCCGAGTGAACCTAAATAGGCAGCAATACTACCACCACCTGGTGCAGGAGATTCTGAAGCTGTATCGTTTGCAAATTCAATAAGGTTATTGTTGACCAGTTGTGCAGAATTTTCATCGACCAACAAATACTCAATCACCTTTTTCTTTGGATCAAATGGACCAAGTTCATCAAGGCCCAAAGATTTGATTGCAATCTGAATAATTTCTTCTTCAGATATTCCTAACGATCTCTGTTGCTTAGCCAAAAAATATTTACCAGCATCCAGCAAGACTTTTTTAGGAACCAAACCGACTAATTCTGAACCGGTGACTCTTATACCTCTTCTAGTTGCAGATTCACGACAGGCTTCAAAAGCTTCATGGAGCGAGGTGATACTTATGTTGGTAAGATTCATTGAGATTTGAGCCTGATTGTACTCATCAATAAACCAACCAATTGCCTTGACCGATTTGAGTGCACCAGGAGTTCTCAATGGATCTCCGCTTTCATCGCGTTGAATAACACTTTTTATCTTTTTTACTCTTCCTTTTTCTCTAACATCAAAAGCTATCGCATTGGCCCTTCTCACAGAAGTGGTATTTAGATTTACATTGTAGGCAACTAAAAAATCTCTAGCTCCGATTGCAGTAGCCCCAGCCTTTACGTTAAAACTTGATGGACCATAGTCCGGTTTCCAATGTGGCTCTTTTAGTTTTTTAGGCAAGCCCTCATATTCTCCTGCACGCACAATTGCAAGATTTTTTCTATCCTCTTGTGTTGCTGCAGATTCATATAGATAAAAAGGTATTTCGAGTGTACTTCCTGCTTTCTCTCCCAATTTCTTGGCGTACTCAACAACTTCTTCCATCGTTATATTTGAGATAGGAATCAAAGGACATACGTCTGTTGCTCCCATTCTTGGATGCTCTCCTTTATGCTTGGACATATCAATAAGCTCACTTGCTTTCTTGATAGCTTGATAAGCCGCTTCTATTACTGCATCAGGAGGTCCTACAAATGTAACGACGGTCCTATTTGTTGCCTTACCTGGATCTACATCCAATAATTTTACTTCTTCTATTTTTTCAATCTCATCAGTTATCTGTTTGATGATTTTCATGTCTCTCCCCTCGCTAAAATTTGGAACACATTCGATCAATTGTCTACTTGCCATGACTAATTTGCGTTTTGATGTTTTAATACTTGATATTTCCAATGCAAATGTAGAATTTTAAGCATACTTTGATGATTAAATATGTTGAATAAGCTTTATTTCATACTATCCATAATTTCCGTCACCTTAAGCGTTCAAGCTCAAGAAGTGCTAGTATCTAGCGATATCAGTATCAGAAACAATCTTTCTTATGATATTATTGGCGAAATCGAAGATCGAATTGTTCTCTTTCGAGATGCTGGTGATGAATATTTTATGGAAACTTTCGATGAAGAAATGACCATGGTTTTTTCAACTTCTATCGTTTTTGAACAGCCTAAAGTTGATATTTATAATATTCTTGGACTAGATTCTACTTTCCAAATTCTTTACGGTTACCCCGATCAAGATTCTATTCGAATTAAGTCTCGAAGATATGACCCGAAAGCAATTCTTATTGATAGTGTGTCATTATTCACTATAGAAAAGAAATTATTTAAGCGGTACAAGTATGTAAATAGTGAAGATGGTTCAAAGACATTATTATTTGCAAAAGCTAGAAAAGATATTCTTGAACTATTTTGGATAGACAATAAAAGGAACAAATTAATAGCGAGTCAAAATCATTCTATTCTTAACATAAATCTCAATGAAGATTTTCGTTTTATGGATTTGACAAACGATGGGCGAGCCATAACTTATTTTGATACTGACAATTTCCAGTTTACCAAAGAGAATCATTTTGGTCATTTATTTGTCTTCTCTCCTTATAGTATCACACCAGATTATTACCCCTTAAACTATGATTCAAAAGTTGCTATAGATTTCAAAATGGAATTTAATAATATCAACAATCATTTTGTTTTGGCAGGATTGTATAGTACTGTTAGTAATAGTTCAGCTGAAGGATACTTTCTGATCAATAAAGATATCGATCAAATTCAAGAAAAGGACACTTTTAGTTTCACACAATTTCCAAGGGAATTTATCAGTGAAGTTATAGGAGTGAAAAAGAAAAGAGTCAACTTATTAAATGATTTTGTAATCAAGGACTTAACGCTCAGAGCAGATGGTGGAGTCTTAATGTTTTTTGAATCCTACAAAGAGTTTGCAAGAAGAAGTACATATAGGTCATACACAAGAAGAGATGCCTCACTCTATGGAGATAGAGGTTGGGTCGATTATTATAACGAAGATATTATTGTAGTTGCTACACATCCGGAAGGAGATGAACATTGGAAAAAAGTCTTACATAAAAAACAATTTTCTCAAGACGACGAAGCGATTTTTTCCTCCTTTTATATTTTTAAAACTCCGTCGAGACTAAGATTAATCTACAATGACGATATAACTAAAAATAGTACCATCAGCGAATACTTGGTTGATCCAATCGGTGATTATGAAAGAAGAAGTTTATTGAATACAGAATATGAAAATTTAAAACTAAGATTCAATGATAGTATTCAACTTTCGTCAAATAGTATGATCGTTCCTTCTCAGCAGAGTTATACCTTGAATTTGGTGAAGATTACTTATTAGGGTTCTTGAAGAAACAATAATTTTCTTATCAATAAATTCCGTAATTGTCCTTACAAGATTATGATAAGATAACTAAGATTAATTAATAGAAAATTAAGTAGCTTCTGTTAATAGGTTTTTAATTACTTGATGCAATTGGTAAAATCTCTCTCGTCAGCATGTGGCGAGTAATTTTCGTCGCGGCTTCGAGATCGAAGAGATCGGGGAAGCAGGAAATTGAGAGCTGAGGATTTGAGTCAAGCAAAAATGCCTTAGAGGGAGTGCCCTTTTCTTTGTTACTTTCTTATGGGCAAGCAAAAGAAAGTAAAATTGATCTTTAAGATTCTAAGCGTAAGCAAAATAAGTTGAGATTAATCCTTCTTACAAAAAATCCCAAACAACTCATTTCCACTTCTAGGTTTTATTGAGTTATGACATTCTTCAAAAACCTGAACATCAAAATAAGGATTTAGGTAATTAAGGTATTCCTCTCGGCTTCCGCCAAATGGCCTTCTCCCTTCGTGATTTAAGTCATGAGTAAACCACAAGCCCACTAATTTGCCGGAAGGCTTGAGTAGCTTACTCATCTGCTGTGCGTAGTTGCTCCTATTTTCTTTGGTGGGTATAAAAGAACAAAAGAAAGTTTGCTCAAAGATCAAATCATATTGACCTTGATGATGGAAAAAATTTTCTTGAAGCAATTGATTGGACGGAAAGCTTGGGACGCGATTTTTTAGTGCCTTAAGTGGAAATTCTGAAATGTCTAAGACATTGACATTTGTAAAACCTTTCTCAAATAAATATTCTGCTTCGTAGGCGTTTCCAGCACCAGGGATTAAAATCCCAATATCTTTATTGGTAATCTGATCTATGTATTCTTTCAAGGGAGTTGAGGGGTGACCGATATCCCAGCCAGTATTTTTTTCCCGATACCTATTGGACCAAAAATCTTCTAAGTCATTATTACTTTCCATATTATTCGTATCTCAATGATTCAATTGGATCAAGTCGGGCAGCTTTGACTGCAGGGTATAAGCCGGAAACTACTCCGGTGACGGCACAGACAACAAAGGCCAAAATCATCCATTGGAATGGAATCACAAATGTGGTATTAAAATATTGAGCGATAATAAAACCTAATAACATTCCAAAAATTACTCCTACAATTCCACCTAGAATTGTGATAACTACAGCCTCCATTAAAAATTGGGTCAAGACATTGGTGCTGGTCGCCCCAATAGCTTTTCTCAATCCAATTTCTCGCGTGCGTTCGGTAACAGAAACCAACATGATATTCATCAGGCCGATTGCTGCTCCAATCAAGGTGATAAAAACAATGGCAAAGGTTGCAAGCCGCAATTGTGTTGTCATTTCCTTCAACCGTTCAAGAATCCCATCACTTTTTCTTATTTCAAAATCATTCTCCTCAGAGACTTTCAATTTCCTGACATTTCGCATCACACCAATACCAGCTGAAATCGCATTTTCTAGTTGTGTTGTTTGTTGCACGGCTGCCATTACATCATACCTTTTGTCGGCATAGCCATAATATCTTTTTGCGTTAAGCAAAGGAATATAAACCCGTCTATCTGCACCATTATTTACTGCCGACCCTTTTTCTTTTAGGACTCCAACTACTTTATATCTAGTAGCACCTATTTGAATTAATTGATTCATGGCGGCGCTAGGTTTCTCATTAAACAAAAGCTCAACAATTTCACTTCCAATGATTACTTTATGCTCCCCGCTCATCACTTCATTGACAGTAAAGTTTCTTCCAAGTTCAACATCGTAGGCTGAAACATCAAGATAATTCTCATCAACACCATACACCCGTACAGTTGGATTGGTTTTTTCTTTTCCAAACTTAAGTTCTGCGTTGTTGAGACAATACATGCTCACCGCAGTTGTAACTCCCCCCTTATCAAATTCTTCTTTAAATTTCATGGCTTGTTCAAATACGATTGGGTCAGCTCTTTTGGTCATTTCACCTCCCGTATTAGTTTTGATGGTTTCTCTTTTCGGGTAGATTGAAAATGAATTGGCTCCTACCCTATTAAAGCTATCACTAATTGAGAAGAGGATGGTGTCGGTAGCTGTCAGAATACCAACGAGACAAGTAATCCCTACTGCAATAATCATCAGGGTCAAAAGAGACCTTAAGAAATTGGTCTTTATAGATTCTAGAGCAAGTAATATGTTCTCGAGAAAGTTCATGCTTTAAGATAGTATATCATGATGCGTCAAACTAAATCATTAGATGAAATTGATTATTCAGTCGCCAAAGGATAGATTTTTACCCTCAGCCATCTTTTAAGCGCATCATATATTTCGTGTTGTTGAGCATTGTCTAGCCCATCAATTCTCAAACGATGACTTGCACCTTCTTTTTCTATATACACTGCATCTCTTTCCGCTGGTGGCACAAATCGGCAAGCAGCCCATGGATCATTTCCACCTTGTATGTAAATTACTTTGTCTCCAAAATGATGCAAAAATACTCTTACTCTAGTCATATAGTCCTTATCAAATTCTAAAGGGATCCCTTGCGGAGCAAAAATTTCATTATCATATTGATTCAGGTCATCTAACAATCCTTCAAATGGTTTGTGGATAAAACCGTAGTAACCATTCTCAGTCATAAACTGATAAAAAGCTGGTTCGAAGTAATCAATTGTCTGGTCGCAATAAAAATCAAAACCAACGATTTCCTTTAGGTAATTAAAAACAGAATTGACTGTAAGCATCTCTGGAACATCATCACAACTATATCCCATTTGTAAAAATGAAAATGTAAGTTCGAGCACTGCAAACTCCATTGCTTTTGCTGTCGACACTCTGTTGAAAGTTATTTTATCCGCTTTTGCCAAAGAGTCTATTTTTGGAATAATCTCATCATCATTCCTCAAGGCAAATTTTTGAAGTTCATCAATTTTCTTCCCACATGGACTAGACTTCATTTTTTCTATAATCAACTCATCCATTCTTTCATCTTCTCTAGCTTTCGGTAGAGGACCCACATACGATACTGTTACATCTACATCGTCTGGATATTTACTTTTGTAAATAAGGCAAGTGGTTCCTCCTTTACTTATTCCTGTGCTAATCCATTTTTTCTTGTATACTTTTTTAAATGCCATTCTGATAGCATGTAAGTCTTCCATTGCCTGATCATTGGTCAAATACTTATAATCAAGCTTAGCTGGTGCTGATTTACCGTTATACCTATATTCTACAATGATTTGGTTGGCTTTTAGGATTTTTGAGAGTTCATAATCCCTGTTTCTCGCTGCATATCCTTCAGTAACGAACACAACTGGGGCTTTTCGATCGTAATGTGAAAGGAATATTCTTTGTTGAAAAGTCCCTAATGCTGGGTTATTGTGATCAATGGGTTGATCTATATATAAGACATATTCATTTTTAAAATGAGCACTAGCTTCTTCAGCATCTGCAACTGACAAAGTTTCGGGGCATTTCTTCAAAATATATGTCCAAAAATCGTCAGATTGACCCGATAACAGAGAATTTGTAAAAAATAGGAACATTATTACCCCAAAAACCCTTAATTCTTTCATGTTTGGTCTCAAATTTGATTAAAATAACGAAGTACAATATACTTTATCCAAATCATATATATCAGATTTTAAAATAATGTATATTTGCAGCGCAGACAGGGTCGCGTGGCCGAGCGGCTAGGCAGAGGTCTGCAAAACCTTGTACGGCGGTTCGAATCCGCCCGCGACCTCAAACATTAAAAGTCTCTTCGACGTAGTCGAAGGGACTTTTTTTATGCACATATCGAATCAAGCTCGCTTGAATGAGGGATGTGTATAAAAAAAAGTTTGGGCGAAAGCCCAAAGAGACTTTTAATGTTTGTATACCAATAAAAGCATGTTACGGATCGATGAAATCAATCCGCCCGCGACCTCAACATAAAAGCTCTTTCGACAAAGTCGAAAGGGCTTTTTTTATGCTCATTATCGAGCCAAGCTCTTGAGTGATTCCGCCGACTAATGGTTTTGAATCACAGATTACATTGATTTTGCGGATTACACTGTTTGGTTTTTGAAAAACTATAAGCCTTTTGCTTCTTGCTACTTTTTGAATCGTGGATTTTATTTAGTGTCGTTTCAATTATGTATTATAAATCTTGTGATTCTTTAAAACCAAGAGGTAAAAGCAAATTTGTAGTCGCCAGCAAATAATCCTGTAAAGCGCCCATCGGACCAATTCTAAAAAAGCTTGCGCGTTCTTATGCATTCCACTCATTTAATGCATCATAACAATAACACAAGTACATAACATGAAATACTTTCTGACCATAGCCATATTTTTGATACTATCAAGCCCCAAGGCTTACGCCAAATGCGGCGGCTCAGGCATATATGTCGCCTATCCAAGCCCCAATGACAAAATCTCTACTGGAGCGGTAGTTATCCTGCAAGCTTTTGGAACATCGAGAAAATCATTGTATAATTTTGGCTCAAAATCTTCTATTTTCCTTCAATGTAAAAATGAAAAAATCAGACTTATCAGAGAAGAGGTATATGAAGGAGATTATAATTGGAGTCAAGCATTGTTTAGAGCAGAAAAATTACTTAGCGAAGGTGAGGTCTATACTCTTGTATTTGAAAATGTGAATGCACCAAAAAATGCTTCTATACCACGAAATAGCACAAAATGGGTTGCAGAGAAAATTACCAGAAATGGGAGAATAGATCTACGAAATAAAATTCAAAACAACGATACAGAATGGTTGAGAATGGGCTGCGGTCCAGCAGTATATTCAGTATTCTCAATCAACACCAACAATCTTCGTCCAACAGTAATTGAAGTAGAAATTAAAAATATTTGCACTGGAGAAGCTTCAATTTTCAATGTGATTACCAAGGATAACAAACTAAAAATTGGACATGGAATGTGTGGTGGACCATTTGTCTTTGCAAGAAATGATGAATACAAAATCCGTTTTAAAAACAACATGCAAGCCAATTCAGATTCTTGGACCAATTGGATCCCCTGCCAAAATCCAGCAAACAATCCCTTCAACAAAAAATAACTTTTCGACCCAAAATCCAATAGTCCAAACCCCTCCCAATAATAATACCCCCTAAAAACCAACCACCAAGTCCCACAGGGAGCAAAGCGAGCGGTCCCGCAGAGAGCGCCAGCGAGCGGTCCCGCAGAGAGCGCCAGCGAGCGGTCCCACAGTAAGCGCCAGCGCACGGTCCCGCAGCAAGCGCCAGCGACCGGTCCCACAACAAGCAAAGCTTGTTTGGAGGTTACCTTTCTAAAATTTTTACACTTAATCGCATACTCCTTTAGTTGACAAAATAACAACTAAAATTTCTAACTACTTAAATCCAATTATTATGAACAAATTCCTATTTGCTTCTATGGCCGTGCTATGCATAATTTTTAGCTCATGTTCTACACAGGAATATGACCTTACTGAATCTCAAGAGTTCAAACTAAAAAATACAGAAGAGTATCAAGTTGGCTCTAGATCAGCCAACACACTAACCGTCAGTTTTACCGATACCACTGGTACAAGTCAAAGTTTCTTGTGTGAGGAAACAAGACTCACCTACATTACAAGAACAAGAATTGAGGTGTTCATCAAATATGCAAATGGAAGTTCTCAAACTGAATTGGGGAATGATATCGACATTACTCCAAATAGTGGAAACATTTTGGTGACAGTTGATGGCACAAATTCTTTTACAACTACAGATTTAGAAGTAGAGACTTGCATGCCTGAATGTTGCTATACTGATAATAGCGGCAATAATGTTGGAACAGCTTTCAATTTTATTGTGGAAGATGAGACTGCAGGATTTTAATTTAAATTGTAAAGAGGAAATAGGCAAGTACTATTTCCTCTTCAATTTTTGAACCTCTTCTGTCATAAACAGCCTATAGAATAACAGTTTATAGTCTTCAATATTGATATCCATTTCTTTGAAATCGTTCTTTGCAATCTTCTCCATCAATGTTACTGTATTCAAATTTGCAGTTAGAAAATTTTTCGAATACTTATTCTTATTTCTTTTTAGATAATTTTTAAAAGCAGACATCGACTGAATAGCTTGTTGATAATTTTCATGTCTGTATTTATATTGACAAATTACATTATGCAACCATGCTCTTGTTCTTTGTCCATAGTTATCAAATGAAATGTTTTGACTGTATTCAGACATTTTATTAAAGTCTCTCTTTATAAAATAAATTTGAGAATATGCTAAGTCTTTCGTCTCTTTCTGTTTTATTGTTTCTACATAATCAATCCAAGTTTCAAGAAAATCTTTGGCCTTTTCAACGGAGATCAGATTAGCAATTTCATCAATAATATTATGAAAATTCACCGTTGTTATTTTCTTATTTGATTCACCCATTAGTTTTCTCATCCTAAAATTATATAGTGGATAAAATGAATCCACATTATCGGCTACATTATTGACAAACAATTTTCTAATATAAATTCTCACGTAGTCATTTACTAATTCCTCCAACTCACTACCACTTTTAAATTCACCAGCTAATATGGAGTTTTTCAAAATTTCCAATTTCTCAACACCCCCATTTTGAATTACCTCATTAATGGTTTTTCCATATTTTGAAATCTTTGAAGGATCTATTAATTCACCAGAGGCAGAAAGCATCTCCTTAATTTCGCTAAAATCTTGATTATATATACTACCTCGATTGGAAAACTCTGCAATATAAAATTGAGAAATATCTTTATAATACTCAGCATTTTTTCGACTTGCGGTTAATAACAATTCATGTCTTTCTTCTGCAGAATCAACAGATACATTATAGTAGCGCACGTGGCAGAGTTCGGATAATGTTTTATTTACCTTAAAATCTAATCCATCTGACTCTTCTAATTTTCTAACCAATTTATGTGAATGACTCTTAGACTCTTTTACCAAGCCTTTTCTCGAAAGTGCTTTTATTAAATAAAGTTCCTTATCATATTCTGAATTCTTCATCTCATTTATAGCAAACCAATCCTCAAGCCATTTGTAAAGTTTTGAAAGCATTCCAAAAAATGCTTTTTGAGAAACTGAAGGAAAATATTTTTTTCTGAAATAATCAGGACTATTCAATCCCTCATAGTTAAACTTCCTAGATTGAAGAAGTGCAAACAAGGAATACAGCTCTGAATCCGATCCTGTATTCATCAAAACATGCTTTCTGAAAGACATCCATTCTGCCTTATCTAAAGTACTTAGGGCTTTCAAAAGCTTGGTGTCTTTCACTTATTATGATTTTTTACCGTTAAATGTCTGAATTTACATAATTCTCTAGATTAAAAATAAGTTTTTTTGGTAATATTTAAGATTATTAATCAATTGATTATCAATATTTTATGAAAATTTTATGAAATAATATTGCATATTTTTATTGATTTTTTCATTTTCCGATAAGCGATTTAAGTAGCAACTTGAGTAATAATTACAACAACCATTAATTCTTAAAATCTAATGCTATGAACAATCCTAAATTAAAAATCGTGGTACCAGGGAGTAAGACCTTAGACTTTGTTTTACTAGAAGAAATCGTTAGATGTGAAGGCTTGCAAAACTATACCCGCCTCTATTTAATAGATGGGAGATCCATTATTAGTAGTTCAAATATTGGTGTCTTTAAAAGCGTTTTGTCAAACCAAGATTTCTTCTGTACACATAAGTCCCACTTAGTAAACATCAACCACATAACTAGATACCACAAGGTTGGAAGAGTAGAAATGGCAGATAAGTCATTTGTACCAGTTGCCAGAAGAAAAAAAGAAGAATTTCAACAACAAATTTTAAAATCAGAAGAGATACTTTCATTGTCCGCCTAGCTAATCAGTATAAAGGCTTCCAGAAAATTTATTGAATAATAAAAATTTATTATAACCCCAAAATTAAAGAGCCCGAAACGCAATTGCATTTCGGGCTCTTATCTATATTATTTACTAAAATTTAAAAATCAAGCTTCAATCCAAAGTTTAGTCTTGATGTAGCTCTTTTTGAAAAAATATTAAGCAAAGATTTTAAATGTAACTCTGTCATAAATTCTAACTTTTCATTTATATCATAATACAATCCTCCTACCGCTCTAATACTTCTATAATCTACTTCAGGTATCAATTCAATAGTTCTAGAAACAACACCGTCTCCAATAACATTTCTATCTCTAAGTAATAAATCTAGACCTAATCCATAAGAAAGTCTGTTTTCTGGCTTAAATGTTTTTCTATATCCAAAAACAAAATCTGAGTGACCTGATCCTGCTTCTTCAATTCCCAAAACAAGTTGATGATTTCCTTTTAGTACTCTTCTGTAATCAATCGCAAGTCCTGGGTCTCCACTTAAAAATACAGAAGCAGTAAAGGTATTCTTTTTAATTTGGGTTGTTTCTGACTGACCAACTACTGCTAGAGGTAACAAAAACATTGCGGCAATAATAATTAGATTTTTCATAGTTGATGATTTAAAGTGGTTTGTAATGAAACAAAGGCAGCATCAACTGCCTTTGTTATTTTATGCTACAAACCAATTTAAAAATTCAACTTTTAGCGTCAATCAAACTTAAAAACAAGACCATTGCTGTTTTCTCTTTCTCTAAAAGATTGCTTCCAATTAGTTTGTATATCTATAAGAGCTGACATCATCAATATAGGTTGCAATACGATTCAATAAATTTAAACTTGAGACTGAAAGGCGCATATAGTAGGAGTTGTTAACAGAATTTTAAATTATTCTAATATTAAACTCTCAAACTAAAGGCAACATAGAGAAGCATATGAAGAAGCTTTTACTTCTTGAATACTTTTACATAATGTACTTGAAGGTCATTAACCCTTATTGAAATAAAGTAATTTCCTGGTTTTAAATCTTGCTCTGGGAGCCAAGTGGCTTCATACTTATTCGCTGACATAATTCGATCCTCAAGCGTAGCTATTTTTTGACCCTCAATATTATAAACAAGTATTCCTACTTTCGTTTTTTTAAAGACCCCATACTTAATGACTAGTTTATCATCGAATGGATTTGGAAAAACATTATAGATCATTCCTTTATCTAGATGAATATCCTGAGTACCTACTGTAATACCATCACCATCAACTACAATATCAAATTGACCTTCCATAACTCCATCAGCATTTTCCATAAGAGATATAATTCGATTTGTTGCATCAAATGTTCCAGAATTAATTGAAGCTGCCGCATCTCCTTCTATCTTATCATCTCCCTCAAAATATAGCTGGGTCGTTAATAATGGAAAATTAGGTGGCTTAATTTTGAAATGTATATGAGAAGGCCGAAAATCTCCCCCATTTAAATATTTACCAGGAACAATTGATTTAAAAAGATAAAAGCCCTGATCGTTGGATTTAGTGAAACCTCTAAAATTAAATCCCTCATTATCGTATTGACCTTCATGATCTGCATGCCAAATATCAACTACCGTATTTGGAATATATTCCATGCAATCCAGATTTAAAACTCTACCGGAAATTATTAATGGAATACCGTTAGAAAGATTGGCTCCCTCAACTTGCTCACCAATCTCTGGTGGACCATCAGAATAAAATGGACCCTCACCATAATAATCTTGTGTTGTAGGATTACAATTTGTTTGATCTTCCGATAAATTTTTGTGATTACTTTCAGACCTAGATAATGTTGGAAGCAATATTCCAGTCCCGAATAAACCTAAGCCTGTATTTTTTAAAAAAGACCTTCTATTTTTTGACATCTTGAAACATTAAAAGTTATAAAATAAACCACCAGAAATCTCATTCATCGAAGTCCAACGAATTACCTGATTGGTATTCTGTAATTGATATTTATAATTTACCTCTACCCCAAGTCGATTAAATATTGGTATTTGTAAACTACAACCAAGATAATAAGGACTTAAAGATATCTTATTTATATCAAGGGCAACTCGTTGTGTCGCAGGATCATATACATTATTAAATGATAAATCCAACGTTCCCACTTTTGAGCTACTTAATTGAATCCCTGCTTATGCAAATATGGCCATAGATTAAATACTGAAAACCTTATGCAAAATACCTGCATCGATAAAATCTTGTTGATATTTGGCAAGGCCACTAGATAAAACCGCACCTCCCGTATAGTAAGTAGGCGGAATTTCAAACCCTTCGAAATTTTCTCCAAAAGATCTATGAATATTTTGTCTATTGTAACCCAAAGAAATTCCCATTTTTTGATTTGCCCACCAAGTTACTTTTATTATATATGAAAAAGCCGTCGTATCTGAATAATCGGAATCTAAATAGTCCTTTTTTGCACCTATATGTAATGACATCCGTTTCGACATTCTATTAGATGGTTCCACCATAATCATTCTCTCCATATATTGCTCCAAATTGTATGAAGAACTTTTAAATCCTATAGATTGACTTAAACCTGCTATAAAATCTAAAGGATTGGTATATAACTCCAACTTATCAGATTCATATGTAACTTCTATATCATCAGAAATTATTTCCGCTCTAGGCAAATTTAAAAGGAGAAAGGGTTGCCTCCTTTGCAATGTTTTTCTTAGAAATAATTGCTGGGCTTCTAATTTCAAAAAAGCCTTTGGATTAATTAGGTAACTATTGACATAATTATGCCTCCACCTTGATTAATCTAGGATACAACTTCGAAAAGATCCATCCTACAATCATAGATATCAAAAAAGAAGGAGCCAGCACATCTAGCTTAACAAAATATGGCCCAACCATATCCATATTGGCTACAACAAATTTAAAAAATGGAACACAGAGAAATCCCGCAATCATGGATGCAATTGCGCCGGCCTCAGAATAGTTTTTCCAAAACAAGGACAGAATAATAACAGGACAAAAGGATGCAGCTATGCCTGACCATCCAAATATCACCATCCAAAAAACAGTACGATCAGGTGAATTCATTGCAATGATTAATGCGATCCCTAAAGCAAGGATGGCCATCAGAAGAGTCACTACTCGAGACATTTTTGTTAGTGATTCATCAGGAAGGTTTGGGTTAAATACCTTTTGATAAAAATCTCGTGTAATCGCGCTTGAAGCAATAACCAATAAAGAATCGATAGTGGACATAATAGCCGAGAGCACAACTGCAACATATATTGCAACCAAGGTATAAGGCAAGAAATTTTCGGTCATTAAAGAAAGGACATCTTCACCGGCATTCCCTAATATCGCTTGAGGATCCTGTCCACTATCTGTAAACAATACTCTTGCTAGAATACCTATCGTAACTGCAGCCCCATCCGTAAGTAAAGTGAAAAATATTGCCACCCATTTACCTTTATCAATTTCATCTTCACTTTTAATAGACATAAAGCGAACATATACTTGAGGAGATCCAAGAAACCCTAAACCGATCATTGCAAAACCCAGCATTGTCGCAACATTCATCCACACATCATCACTTGTACCCCACGGGTTGGTTAATGCAGGATCAATTTGGCTTAAACTTTCCATAATAGCTGTACTACCATCCATGGAAAAATAAACAACAATTGGCAGCAATAGCAAACCGAAAAACATTAAGAGTCCTTGAAATAAATCTGACCAAACTGCGGCTACAAATCCACCAGTAAAAATATAAGTTAATACAATGAAAAAACCAATGATTGCACCTGTGTAATAATTAATCCCCATCATGGATTCAAATGCCTTGCCCGTAACGTCTATTTGAGAACTAACATATATAATCACGAAAACCGAAAGAATAGTGGATGCAATTATTCTGAGCGTCTTGGTCTTGGATTTAAAATGACTTTCTAGATAATCAGGTATAGTAATGGCTTTATATTCGTCTGACTTTTTTTTAAAACGCTTTGCCATAAACCACCAAGAAATCGCAACACCTAACACTTCTCCAACGACCACCCAATAAGTAGACAAACCAGATATAGCACCCATTCCTGTCAAACCGATTAATAACCAGCCTGATTCTCCTGTTGCTCTTGCAGAAAAAGCTACTGCCCAGAATCCCATATTTTTGCCACCAACATAAAAGTCGCTCATGCTTTTTACTCGACGGGATGCAACAATACCAATCAGAAATAAAATAAGTACATAGAGCCCAAGGGCAATAATTTTTGAGATTTCCATTATTAATTATCGATTAGTGATTCATATGAAACTTATTCGAATCCTAATTAAGCTATAGCATGCTGCTGAAATAAGCTTGCGTTTTCTGCTACAAATTGCTCCATTACTTTGAAGAAATTCAAAATATCTTGATGGTCATTTTGAGCATTGATTGTAATCAGTCGGATAAATTCATCGTTTCCAAAAGAACCATAACCAACCATCATTTTTGAATGCTCAAATAATAGTGTACATATGTCCCTCGCAGGAATATCTTTATAGTTAAAACAAATAGAAATTGTTTCATCATGACTGTAAAGTGTATAGTCTTCATTGTTGCGAATATATTCACGTGCTGTATCTGCTAAGTCAAATTGATGATCGACGATTTTTTCCAATCCTGAAGTACCTACACTTTGCCAAAGCGTCCAAAATTTTAAGGCATCATTTCTTCTTCCACATTGTAATGAAGTTTTACCTAAATTAAATCCATCATGATCAGTCTGATATAAATAACTCGCATCATTTGAAAATGAATCGTATAAATGCTTTTTATCTTTTACAACAATAATAGAACACGACAAAGGTGTTCCAATCATTTTATGCGCATTAAAACTGAATGAATCAACCAACTCAATTCCATCAATCAGATGCTTGTACTTGTTACTAAATAATACTGATCCACAATAAGCTCCATCTACATGTAACCAGATATTATGCTTTTTGCAAATTTCATAGACAGGACGAATTGGATCGAATGCACCAAGGACTGTAGTTCCTGCTGTCAAATTTATCATGACAGGTAGACCGCCACCTGATATATCCTTAAGAATCATTTCTTCAAGATGAGAAACATCTAATCGTCCTTGATTATCTGTTGAAATATATCGCACGTTTTCTATTCCGATACCACTAAATGCGGCATTTTTAGGAATACTGTAATGTGATTCTTTGGAGCTATATACAAGCATCTTTTGCTTTAATCCCTTCTTGCGAGCAGCTGGAGATGCAACATCTCTTGCCATCACCATTGACATAAAATTTGTCATTGATCCTCCTGGGGCTAAGGTTCCATCCGCATCATCGTCCCATCCAATCATATCACAAACTTCTCTTAGGATAACTTTCTCTACTCCAATCTGAGGGCCAGCTGCCTTATAGGTATACATACTGTTGTTTAATATAACAGCTAATAATTCTCCTAAAATAGCTTTGTCATTACGCCCTCCAAATAATTGATTAAAAAACCCATTAGTTGCTGTCCTAGGAGAAGCAAAAACTAGCTCTCTTACCAGCTTTTCAAACTCATCCTCACTCAACGGATCATTTTTCAAAGAAAGATCCAAGGTCTTGAATAGCTCTGATGATGGGATATGTTTTGCAACTGGATTATCCTTTTCTTCTAGCAAAAGCTCGTTGGTGATTCTTTGAAATAGATCAAGTACATTTTTCATTTGAAAAGTTTAAAACACTATAAATTCTTAATATTTCAGTAAAAAACAATTATACTAAGGTAATTGTTGACAAATTTAGATAATTTTTCTATTTTTATGATGCAATCTAGCTATATCTATTTCTATATGTACAGCATTTTCCCTGTCGTTAAAGGGAATTATTTTTAAAAAAATATATGAACCACATTACTGCTGTTGAACAGTTAGTCGAAATATTAAATGATGCTAATCCTCGTGAACATGCTCAAATCATGAAGAGGATTAAGATCTCTGCTCATGATTTAGTAACAAATGTCTCTTGGTCTAGACAAGATTATACTCGCAATTGTTTGGCACGTACTCAAGAATATGAGATAATTCTATTGTGCTGGGATATTGGTTCTAATGCCCCAATTCATGGTCATGATGGAAAAGAATGCTGGATGTATCAAATTCAAGGAACAGTACAGGAGATCCGATTCGAAGCAGAAGGGGAAGCCTTAAAAGAGACCAATCGGATGACACTTTCTCCAGGCAAGTTAACCTATATGTGCGATCGAATGGGCTACCACACAATTGGAAATGTTTCAAATGAACGTGCTATTACCTTACATATTTACGCCTCACCTATTGATAAATGCAAGGTATTTAATGATCAAACTGAGTCTTTTGAATTAAAGGAAATGTTCTACGACTCCATTGAGGATAATGAAGTAAAAGCACTCGTTTAGTAGGCACTAATTCTAACTAATATTCTTGGAGAATATTTTATTGTACTTTATGCATTCTAATATGATTTTTTGATAGATTTATTGTTCATAGAAGAATATTTCACTGCAAATGAACCCGATAGATATAAAAATCCTTGACATGCTTCAGACCAATTCCAGCAGAACTGCTAAGGAAATGGCAACTGAATTATCTTTGACCACAACCCCTGTTTACGAGCGTGTGAAAAAATTGGAAAAAGCAGGATACATCAAACAATATGTCGCTTTACTCAATACTGACTTACTAAATAAAAACATCATAGTCTTTATGAATATGACCATAAAAGATCACCATAAAGAAGCTCGAGATAAATTTGTAAAATGCATGGAAGAATTGGAGGAAGTATCGGAATTTTATTATACTTCAGGAAGCTTTGATTTTTTGGCTAAAGTTAGATTTGCTACCGTACAAGACTACAGAGATTTTTTGGTTAATAAAGTCGCTGCGATTAGAAACATTAATGACATTGATAGTCAGATTGTTTTGGAAGAAATAAAACACACAACGAAGGTCGCACTTTAATTTACTCAGACTTTAAATCGCGATATGCAGTAATCCATCTCAACTCACCAAAAGTCATTTTGAAAGGCATTTTCAAAATTAGTTCCGTATAATTTAAATCCATATATGCTTGAGAGACCTTCAATGCTTTTTCAACTTTCTTCTCTTTCATAACATCAAAAATTGAAACCTTTCCATCTTTAATCAATTTTGAAATGTGCGTTTCTATCGTACCTAAAGTCAACTCTCTCTCTTTAGCAATCAATGATAAAGCCTTCCCCTCCTGAAACATCTGAAGTGTTTTGGAGTATGTTTCACCTTTTACCTTTTTTACTTTTTCTTTCTTCTTTGGCCTTGATGGATTCTTGCGTTGGTGCTTAACATCTTCTTTATATAGTTTTTTACCTTTAAATTCTATTGCATATAATCTTTCTACAATTTTCCAGATTGCATCTTCTACATCTTCCACTTCACGTAAATATCTTTTCACTCCAGACTTGACAGAGTATTCTGCCCCGTGGACAAAAATCTTCTTCAATATCTTTTCATGTATCTCATTGGTAAAGTATTGTATTGCTTTGTATGATCTATTCTTTATGTGATCATCATCCACAGATGTGTCATCCATCATCAATGTCAACCTCTTTGAAAATGTTTCTGCAACATCAGATAATTTATCAAATTCCGATTGCAACTCGTCTACCAACAGTAAAGCATCAGCCTGATGAGGGATTTCTTTATCCAAAATTACCTCCCTCCATAAATTTAGATTTGCAGAGACTTTCCCTATTCTAAAACTCTTCTTAAATTTCTGATCGCCAAAAATTTTCTTTTCTTCTGCCAAAAGTGATTCTAGATTATCGTCCTTCTTCTGCTCCTCAGAAAACCGAACTATTCTTTGATCAACTATGATGTTTTCTAGCTTCACTTTTGTTGATAAGCTAAGACCCTCCAAAGACCTACAACGACTCAATGCCACATACATCTGTCCAGATGCAAAACTTCCTTCGAGATCCAATATTACCTCGTCAAAGGTGAGACCCTGACTTTTATGGACAGTAACAGCCCAAGCAAGTCGCAACGGAAATTGAGTAAAACTTCCTATTTCTTCTTGTTCGATTTTTCCAGTTTCTGGATTGACTTGGTACTTCATGTTCTTCCAATCAATCTTATCTACCAGGATACTTTTTCCATCGGTGGTTTTCACTTTCACTATCTCTTCTCCAAGCTTAGTCACTTTTCCAATCTTCCCATTAAAGTATAATTCTTCTGGGTGGTTTCTAACAAACATAACTTGTGCTCCTTCCTTAAGTACAATTTCTTCCAATGTTGGAAATGCACTTTTTGGAAATCTTCCAGATACTTTAGCTGATAAACTTTTTTCTTCGTTCTCTAATTTTGCAAGTTCATCACCATTGATTTTATCTGCCTTTCTATTGTGAGTGGTGAGTGTTATAATGTTACTATACTCAGGATTACTGATGTATTTTTTATTCAACTCATCTACTATAGATTGGTCCCGTGTTCCTTCCCTAATTTGATTCAGGATGTCTACAAATTTCTGTTCTTCTTGCCGATATACTTTTATAAGCTCAATGGTAACCATTTGCGAAATTGACCAAACTGTTGAATCAAAAAAGTATGGACTTTTATAAAACTCCCGTAAGACTGGTTCCACCTCATGCCTGACAACAGGTGATAATTGAAATAAATCACCTATGATTAATAATTGAACTCCTCCAAATGGAGCAGGGTTTCTTCGTATTCTTCTAAGTGTGTAATCAATGACGTCAAATACATCTGCTCTTACCATACTTATCTCATCAATCACCAACAACTCCAACTCTAATAAAAGATCAAGTTTTTCTCTATTAAATTTTTGATGTTTTACCAATTGTGATTGATCACAAAATACATCTCCACTATGATTACTGAACCTAACAGGAAGAAAGGTTTTTAAAGGCAAGAAAAGCAACGAGTGTAAGGTGATTCCTCCTGCATTTATAGCAGCCACACCAGTTGGTGCTGTCACCAGATAATTCTTATCGGTTTCTTTAAGAATCTCTTTTAATAAAGTTGTCTTTCCCGTACCCGCCTTACCCGTCAAGAAAATATTTCTATTGGTATGTAATGCAAAGGACTTGGCTAAAGCTCTTTCTCTATTGATTTCAATCTTTTCTATCACATCTGACATTGAATGATAAAGTTAATAAAACAAGTTATCTCCCTATTCATAGGGATCCATAATATAGTTGGAGAAATCCCAAAAGGTAAACTTTTTAATTTTTTTGGAAATAAAACTTGGTCAGGCAACCATTTGATGACTTACCGCACATATGTAAATAGTACTCACTAAAATCTAAATCGAAATGAAAAAATATATACAATTATTATTGCTTATTTGCCTCCCTTTCATGGTGTTTACTCAAAACACTGTTGTAGATGTGATTGTCAACAGCCCTGACCACAACACCCTAGAGGCTGCCGTTATCGCCGCAGATCTTGCAGGAACTTTGAGCGGTGATGGACCTTTCACTGTGTTTGCTCCGACTGATGCCGCTTTTGCAGCTTTACCTGATGGAACTGTTGAGGCTTTACTCGATGATCCTATGGGTTCGCTTACGCAAATATTACTTTACCACGTTATAGGGGCTGAAGTTTTAAGTTCAGACCTATCTGATGGTATGACTGCTACAACTATAAATGGAAAAGATGTCACAGTGACTATCAATGCAGATGGTGTTTTTATCAATGATGCAATGGTTACTGTTGCAGATATTCCTGCAGATAATGGTGTTGTGCATGTAATTGATGCAGTTTTGCTGCCGCCTTCACAAACAGTATTAGACATTATAGTTAATAGCCCAGCTCACAATATTTTAGAAGATGCAATCATTGTTGCTGAGCTTGATGAAACCTTAAGTGGTGATGGACCTTTTACTGTATTTGCTCCAACAGATGATGCTTTTGAAGCATTACCGGATGGTACTCTTGATGCATTGTTAGCTGATCCAATGGGTGATTTAACACAGATCTTACTTTACCACGTAATTGGTGAGGAATTATCAGCCGCAGACTTGGCAGAGAATATGACTGTAACTACAGTCAATGGAAATGATGTAACAGTGACCGTTAATGCAGACGGTATATTTATTAATGATGCGTTGCTAATTATAAATTTTCCAGTTGACAATGGTATTGTATATGTAATCGATACAGTCTTATTACCGCCAGCTGATCAGAGCAATACTGTTGTAGATGTCATTGTAAACAGTCCAGATCATAATACATTAGAAACTGCTGTAATTGCTGCGGAGCTTGCAGAAACCCTAAGTGGAGACGGTCCATTTACTGTATTTGCTCCAACAGATGATGCTTTTGAAGCATTACCGGATGGTACTCTTGATGCATTATTAGCAGATCCAACTGGAGATCTAGCCCAAATTTTATTATATCATGTTATAGGAGCAGAAGTTTTAAGCTCAGACCTTTCTGACGGTATGACTGCTACAACTATAAACGGAAAAGATGTCACAGTGAATATCAATGCAGATGGTGTATTTATCAATGATGCAATGATAACTGTTGCAGATATTTCTGCAGATAATGGTGTTGTGCATGTAATTGATGCAGTATTACTTCCACCAAGAATCACTGTTGTAGATATTGTAGTAAACAGTTCAGATCATAATACATTAGAAACTGCTGTAATTGCTGCGGAGCTTGCAGAAACCCTAAGTGGAGACGGTCCATTCACTGTATTTGCTCCAACTGATGATGCTTTTGATGCTTTACCTGATGGTACTCTTGATGCATTATTAGCAGATCCAACTGGAGATCTAGCCCAAATTTTGCTTTACCACGTTCTCGGAGCTGAAGTATTAAGTACAGACCTTTCCGATGGTCAAACTGCTACAACATTGAATGGCCAAGATATCGATGTGACAATAAGTCCAGATGGTGTATTTATAAACGATGCAATGGTAACAATGGCAGATATTACAACTGATAATGGAGTGGTCCATGTCATTGATGCCGTCTTACTTCCTGTATTAACATCAACGAAAAATATTGATGACTTTGGATCAATAAACGTTTTTCCAAACCCAGTAGCCGACCAATTTACAATCGAATTGAATGAAACTTTCACTGAACCGGTAAATGTGAAATTGATCAATTTCAATGGAATAATTGTGAAAGAATGGAGAGGTGTTGCACAAAATCAGACAATGAATTCCACAGGAATTATTCCTGGGAACTATATAATTGAACTAACAAATAATGAACAAAGATTTTATAAAAAGCTAATTTTAAATTAGGAAAGTAAGTTGATTTGAAAAGGTGGGGATGATAATTCCCCACCTATTTAAACATTTTTCCTCAAATTTTTTTCTATATAATAGATAAGAAAGTAAATGTCAAAGCAGAAAAGAGATATAGAAATTATTCAAATGATTCTTTCAGGTAATGAAAGGGGTTTCGATATGCTGTACAAAAAGTACAGCAGGCTATATTATTTGACTTGTCTTAGATATTTTAAAAATAGACAAGAAGCTGAAGATATAGTTCAAGAAGCATTTATAAGTATTTATAAGTCTCTTAAACAATACGATCCAAGTAAGAGTAATTTTTCTACTTGGTCAAACCGAGTTGTTGTGAATGCTTGTCTTCAACAAATAAGAAGAAAAAATATATTTAATGACTTTGAAGACATTATTGATTTGGCCCAAACATTAGAAGTGGAACCAAACGCGTTGAATCATTTAAAACTTAAAGATTTGACACGTTTGATTTTAAATTTGCCGAAAGGCTACAGAACTGTCTTCAATATGTATGTAATAGATGGTTATACTCATAAAGAAATAGGCGAGCAACTTGGAATTGCCGCGAGCACTTCCAAAACTCAACTAATGAAAGCTAGAAAAATGCTTCAATTGAATCTAAAAAAAACTGATTACCTTCCAAACGGAAACATAAGCTATGGAGGATAGATATAAAGAATTGTTTAACGATCCTAATTTAGGAAATGAGGATTGGTTAGAGCCTGGACCCGATTTACTTGGTTCCATAAAGGCCGAACTATATCCGGTAGAAAAGGATAGGAAATATCTTATCATACTCTTTCTATTAGGAGTAATTACGATTCTAGCCATTGCCCTAGTTATGTCTAAACAGGCTAATAATTCGATTGGTGAGTTGAGTGACTCAAAAATTGAAAGCTCCTTGACATCAGACTATTCAAGAAAAAATTCTTTCAACAACAAAAAACAAAAGACAGGATTTACAGAAAGAGAAAATCAGGATCTCACAAATCAAGATTTTAGCAACAACATTAAAGTAGATATTAACAAGGACCTGAATAAGAAACCAAAGCTTGATACCAATGCTAAAACTGTAAGAACTAAAAAGACATTTCAAAAGGAAAATAATATTCAATTTTCTGTTGAAACACCAGTACTTTCTTCATCAAAAGTAAGACTGAATATTAAAAGCTTTTCTACAAATGAAAAAATTGTAATCGAGAATAATTTATTGCAAAATTCATTTAAAAAGGAGGAGCCGATCAGTTTACTAATTGACCTTCTTCCTAACCTAAATAGGATAGAATCTAAAGAATTATATTATACCTTAGATAAAAAAGAACTATCATTTACAACATCAAGTGCAGAAGATTTTATTGATACCAAAAAGCAAACTCGTAAAGCTTGGGGAGTTAATTTAAACGCTGGATATTTTACAACCAAATTCATTCTTAATTCAAATTACCTCGCAGCTTTGAACCCCGCAGACTTCAATCAAGAACCTGGAACTGGGCAATTCATTGACTTAAGAATCTACAAAGAACTTAACAATAGACTTAGCGTAAATATCGGTTCAAATTTCGGAAGGACTGTTTTTAATTCTGGACACAACTCAATCGTTACGTATACATTGATTGATGAAGCTGGAGAGCAATCTAATAATTTTGATATGCCAATGGCTACACCTCTTGGCTTCATATCTTCTGAAATTGCCATTTCTAGAGCAGCTGATAATGTTGAAGAAGAAACTGAATTGATAGTAGATTTGCAGAACAAGCATACCTTAAATATTGTTGACCTTACTGTTGGTGTAAACTACAAATTAATCGATAGAAAAAACATCAACTTTAATGTGTCTTCTGCTTACGGATTCACCTATCTCTTTAATATAAAAAATGAATTTAGATCATTTACTCCATCGGATGCAGGTTTTAATTCTGGCAAATCTAGAATAACTTCAGACCAAGAAAACATCAATAATCTGACACCAGTTTTAGATTTAGGTTTAGATCTAAATTATGAAATTAGAAGTGGTGCAAGAGTGGGTCTTAGTTATAAATTTAAAACAAATCTAAAGCCGATTTTTGAGCTAAACGATTTCAATTCTACTATGAATAGAAATCACTACGGCATCAACTTTCAGCTTGATTTGAATTAATGCGCTTAAGCAAAAGCTCAACAAGCTTAACTAGTTTTACAGAACTTTGATTAGCTACTTCTACCACTTCTTCTAGTGTAGTCTCAGTTATATTTTCGGGTGGGTAACAAATATTTGTTGCAATCGAAAATACCAACACATCCATTTCTGCATGATTGGCAACAATAACCTCGGGAACAGTGGACATACCTACAAGGTCTCCTCCAATGATATGAAGCATCTTGTATTCAGCTGGAGTTTCTAAACTTGGCCCTTGAAAACCAACATACACTCCTTCTTTAATTTCTGCATGATCCATTTTTACCATTTCTCTCAATGAGGCAGAATACCCTTTGGACATATCGGGAAATCTCAAACCCAAACGCTCATCATTTTTACCTCTGAGTGGATGGTCGGGCATTAGGTTTATGTGATCCTTCAATAAGATTATTTCACCTTGAGTGTAGCTTGGATTTAATGCACCGGCCGCGTTGCTCAACAGGAGCTTATTTACCTTGAGTGCTTGCATCACCCTTACGGGAAATGTCAACTCTTTTGTAGACCACCCTTCATAATAATGCATCCTTCCAGCTAGAATAAAAACTGGAACAGATCCAATGCTTGCAACTATTAATTCATTGACATGTGTGGCTACTGTGCTATGAGGAAAGTGAGGAATATCTGAATAAGGAATTCTTGCCTCAATATGAACTTTATCTAATAGAATTGAGGAACCTGTTCCAAGTGACAATGCTATCGTCGGGATTTTATTTATTTTTAATTCTATGTATTGCGCTGCAGAAGACGCCTTGTTAAATATATCTTCCATTAATCCACAATCATTGTTTCACGATTCAATTCTTGCTGCATGATGTTCTCAGGTACCTCACGATACTCATATTGTTGATTTCTTAGTTTCGGAGTAAAGCCGGCATCTATTATTGCTTGTTGAATTCCATCTGCGGTGAATCTAAATTGAGCACCTGCAGCAGAGACTACATTTTCCTCTATCATAATACTTCCAAAATCATTTGCACCAGCATGAAGACAAACTTGTGCTACCTTTTTCCCAACTGTCAACCAAGAAGCTTGAATATTCTGAACATTGGGAAGCATAATCCTAGACATGGCTATCATCCGAACGTACTCATCACCTGTACAACTGTTTCTTGCACGTTTGATTTTCTTTAGAATTGTGTCTTCATCTTGAAATGGCCAAGGGATAAAAGCCAAAAACCCTTTGGCATGATCTGGCTTACGCTCTTGTACCTCTCTTAATCTTACAAAATGTTCCATGCGCTCCTCATCGGTTTCAATATGACCAAACATCATGGTCGCCGATGTTGTAATATCCAATTGATGAGCTGCCTCCATAATATCAAGCCATTCCTGACCGCCGCATTTTCCTTTTGAGATCAATCTACGTACTCTATCATTCAAAATTTCAGCACCTGCTCCAGGCAAACTATCCAATCCTGATTCTTTGAGTGCTCGCAGAACTTCGGTATGGCTTGTCCCTTCAAGTTTTGTAATGTGCGCAATTTCTGGAGGGCCTAATGCATGAAGCTTTAGATTAGGATAAAGGCTTTTAAGTTCTTTAAAAAGGCCAGAATAGTAATCCAAACCTAAATCGGGATGATGTCCTCCTTGTAATAATAACTGCTCACCTCCAAATTTGAACGTTTCTTCAATTTTGGTTTTGTATTCTTCGATGCTAGTAATGTAGCTTTCCTCATGCCCAGGTCGTCTGTAAAAGTTGCAAAACTTGCAGTTTGCAATACACACATTTGTGGTATTTGAGTTCCTATCGATGATCCAAGAGACAATATCACCAGGTTGGTGCTTTTGTCTAAGCTCATTTCCAACATACATTAGATCAGGCATTGAGGCCTCACGAAAGAGGAAAACACCCTCTTCTTGGGTTAAAAACTCCTGTTTTAGAGCTTTATTTAGTAAATTTTCAATTTCTGATTGCTTAGACATAGCTTGTTTTCTTAGTAAACAAAGATAATCATAAAGCGTTTAGATTGACTTAGGATTTCTGAAATTGCACAAACGCTATATTATTTATATATTTGTAGAACGAATGACAAGGGAGGGAACAGATTTGTTCCCTCTTTTTATTTTATCAACTTAAGAATTCTATGGATTCTATACTAGCTCAAATAGGCAGTCATTTGGATAAGGTCTTAAAAGAAGAGGAATTTCTCGATTGTTTTCTCATCGACTCAGTCAAAAATGAAACTAAGGTTCAATTTTTTATTGATGCAGATAAAGGAGTAACATTTGAAAAATGCCGCAAAATTAGCCGCTTGCTTGAGGCATATATAGAAGAAAGTAATCTACTGGGTGAGAAATACATCTTAGAGGTTTCTTCTCCAGGAGCAAGTTCTCCACTAAAACTCTTAAGACAGTATCCACAACATATAGGTAGAAAGATAAAGATCTCTCTGCTCAACGAAGAACAAGAAATTGAAGGTGTGCTCACTGGTGTAAATGAAAATCTCATTTATGTCCATAGCGAAACAGGTAAAGGGAAAAAGAAAGTTGAGGAAGATCACACCATTGAATTTGAAAAAATAGATAAATCATATATTCTTTTAGCATTTTAATTTTTTTGAAGTGAAACTAGTAGAATCATTTTCGGAATTTAAGGCCGGTAAAAATATTGATAGGCCAACCATGGTACGTGTTCTAGAAGACGTATTCAGGACTTTGATTAGAAAAAAGTATGGCTCTGATGAAAACTTTGATGTGATTGTAAATACACAAAGTGGTGACTTGGAGCTTTGGAGAGTTAGAGAAATTGTCCCAGATGGTGAAGTAACAGACGAAAGAAGTCAAATTTCGATTTCTGAAGCACAATCAATTGATGAAGACTATGATATTGGAGAAGAATGTTACGAGCAACTTGATGTAGAAGAGTTTGGCAGAAGATCAATCATGGCAGCAAGACAAACTCTTATTTCAAGAATCATGGAATTGGAGAAAGACGAAGTCTACAAAAGATACCATGATAGAGAAGGAGAAATTGTTCTTGGTGAAATTCACCAGGTACTTAAAAGAGAACTTTTAGTAATAGATGATGTTACTGGAAATGAACTTATACTTCCAAGAAATGAAATGATCAAAGGTGATTTTTTCAGAAAAGGAGACATGGTAAGATCAGTAATTAAAAAAGTAGAAATGAAAAACAACAACCCTGTTGTAATCATTTCTAGAACTGATAGCAGATTTTTGGAAAAATTGATGGAACAAGAAGTTCCAGAAATAGAAGATGGTCTTATAGTTATAAAAAAGATTGTAAGAATCCCAGGAGAAAGAGCAAAGGTTGCTGTAGAGTCTTATGACGATAGAATAGATCCAGTTGGAGCATGTGTAGGAATGAAAGGATCAAGAATTCATGGTATCGTTAGGGAACTAAAAAACGAAAATATCGATATAGTTAATTATACAGCTAACTTAACACTGTTTATCCAACGTTCTTTGACACCTGCAAAGGTTTCTAGTATCGTTCTTAATGAAGAAAAAGGCACGGCAAATGTATTTCTTAAGCCAGACCAAGTTTCATTAGCAATTGGTAAAGGTGGATCAAACATCAAATTAGCTAGTAAATTGACTGGATACGAAATCGATGTCTACAGAGAAAATGACGATCCTGATATGGAAGATGTAGACTTGGATGAATTTAATGATGAAATAGATACTTGGATTATTGATCAGCTGAAAAGCATAGGATGTGATACAGCGAGAAGTGTTCTTGACCTAAGTATGGAAGAATTGACTAGGAGAACTGATTTAGAAGAAGAAACAGTTAAGGAAGTACTTAAGATTCTAGCTTCTGAATTCGAAGAAGAATCTTAATTTAATAACTTTGAAGCACGAAAAAGCTAAAAATTTTTAATGGCGAAACGTCTTGTTAAACTTGCAAAAGAATTGAATGTAGGAACCGCTACGATAGTGGAATACCTACAGGAAAATGGGATTGAAATAGAAAACAAGCCTACCTCTAAGATTACCGATGAGATGAACGATCTATTGGTAAAAGAGTTTAGCAATTCTATGGCTGTAAAGGAAGAGGCAGATAAATTGGTAATTGGGAGTAGAACTCAGCAAGAAGAAGTACCACCACCAGTTGTCACTCCAAAGCCTACACCTCCACCGCCGCCACCACCTCCCCCTGCACCTGAACCTGAACCAACTCCTGAGCCAGTAGTTGAAAAAGAAACACCTAAGGAGGTTGAGCCTGTTAAAGAAGAGAAAAAAGATGAAATCTATAGACCTTCTGGAGAACTCAAAGCTCCTAAAGTGATTGGAAAAGTCGATTTGGATAAAGAGAATAAAGAAAGGAAAGAGAGAATAGCTGCCAAAAAAGAAGAGGAAAAAGTTACTGCTAAAAAGGAAAAAGAAGCAAGCAAAAAGAAAGCACCAGCGAAGAATACGCCTGCAAAGAAACCAGAGCAGAAGAAAAAAGAACCTGAAACTCCAGTAGTTAATAAAAAACTAGCAGCTACAGAAAAAGCTCCTTCGGAAATGGTAAGGCATTCTGCACCTACCCTAAAAGGACTTAAGGTAGTTGGAAAAATTGACACCAAAAAGTTTGAGAAAAAAGAAGATAAAGGAAGCAAGGCTCCTAATAAAGGTAACAATCAAGGCGCTGCGAAGAGAAAGAGGAAGAGAAAGAAAATTACTGCCAAAGACTTAAGAAACAACCCTAAGGGTAAAGGCGCTAAAAAAACAGACGAGAAACAAACTGTCTCTAAGAAAGAAATTGAAGAGAAAATGAAAGCTACTCTTGCAAGAATGTCAGGAGGTGCTAAAAAGAAGAGACAGAAAATAAGAAGAGGAAATAGAGACGAGAAAAAAGAAAAATTAGAAGCTCAAGAAGCAGCAGCAGTTGATACTAAGCTAAAGCTGACAGAATTTATTTCTGTTTCCGAATTGGCAAGTATTATGAATGTAAGCGTAACCGAGGTTATTACAAAATGTATGAACCTAGGTGTAATCGTTTCCATCAACCAAAGACTTGATGCTGAAATCATAGAATTGGTTGCAGGAGAGTTTGGACATGAAGTAGAATTCATAAGTGTAGAAGATGTAGAAGAAGAGGAGGAAGAAGAAGTAGAAGATCCAGCATTACTTGTTGATAGATCTCCTATCGTAACAGTTATGGGACATGTCGATCACGGTAAAACTTCATTGTTGGATTATATTAGAGAAGCCAACGTTGCTGACGGTGAAGCTGGAGGTATTACACAGCACATTGGTGCATATGAGGTAAAAGTTAAAGATAAAAAAATCACTTTCCTAGATACACCAGGTCACGAGGCCTTTACAGCCATGAGAGCTAGGGGTGCAAAAGTGACAGATATCGTTGTGGTAATCATCGCAGCAGATGATAAAATAATGCCTCAGACCAAGGAAGCAATCAGTCATGCACAAGCGGCTGGTGTTCCAATTGTATTTGCAATAAACAAGATTGATAAAGATGGTGCTGATCCAAATAGAATCAAGCAAGCACTTTCAGAAATGAATCTCCTCGTAGAAGAATGGGGTGGTAAATATCAATCACAAGATATTTCAGCGAAAGCTGGAACCAATATTGAACAGCTCTTAGAAAAAATTACCTTAGAAGCAGAAGTACTAGAACTGAAAGCAAATCCAGATAGACTTGCAACAGGAACAGTAATTGAAGCCTCATTGGATAAGGGTAAAGGTTACGTTACCAAAATACTCGTGCAAGCTGGTACCTTGAAAATAGGTGATGCAGTAGTGGCTGGAAGTACGTCTGGTAAGATCAAAGCGATGTTCAATGAAAGAGGCAAACGTGTTAAAACAGCTGGCCCTTCTACACCAGTACTAATCCTAGGATTAGGTGGTGCTCCTCAAGCAGGTGAGAAATTTAAGGTAACTGAAACAGAACAAGAAGCAAAGTCACTAGCACAAAAGAGATCTCAAATTACAAGAGAACAAACAAACAGAGCATCCAAGCGTATCAGTTTAGATGAAATCGGACGTCGTTTGGCTCTAGGTACATTTAAGGAATTGAACTTGATTGTGAAAGGTGATGTGGATGGATCCGTGGAGGCACTTTCAGATTCATTGATCAAGCAATCGCAAGAAACAGTTCAGGTAAATGTTATCCACCAAGCTGTTGGACCAATTGCCGAATCAGATATTCTATTGGCTTCTGCTTCAGATGCCATCATCATAGGATTCCAAGTAAGACCTTCCGCAACTGCAAGACAACTAGCAGAGAAAGAAGGAGTAGAAATAAAGCACTACTCTATTATCTATAAAGCAATTGAAGAAATCAGAGCAGCCATAGAAGGGATGCTTGACACCATCAAAGAAGAAAAGATTATTGCTGAAGTTGAAGTTAGAGAAACATATAAAATCAGTAAAATCGGTACAATCGCTGGTTGCTTTGTAAGAGATGGGAAGATTACTAGAAACACATTGATAAGATTGATTAGAGACGGTATCGTTGTCTATCCAACCAAAGAAGGAGTCACTGGACAGTTGTCATCGCTTAAGAGATTTAAAGATGATGCCAAGGAAGTGAACAAGGGAATGGAGTGTGGTCTTACTATCAAAAACTATAACGACATCAAAGTTGGTGATGTCATCGAAGGTTATGAAATCGTAGAGATCAAACAAACGATTGATTAAAAATTAAGAAATATAAATTGTAATAAAAAGGTTGGACTCAAATCCAACCTTTTTTATTTTGTCAAAAATGAAACGGAAAAAGGATCTTAAAATATTTCTTGATAGTCAATATGAGCTATATAATGCTCTTTCCTTTATAGAAAAAGATCCCATCTCTATACCCCACTCTTTCACCAAAAAACAAGACATCGAAATCTCAGGATTCTGGACTGCAATTCTTTCTTGGGGCCAACGTGTGACAATTATCAATAAGGCAAATAGCTTGATGGATCTCATGGGTCAATCTCCACATGATTTTATACTCAACCATCATGAAAAAGATAGAAAAGTATTTTTAGAATTTAAGCATCGAACTTTTAATGCTACCGACAGTTTGTATTTTTTAGAGTGGCTTCAACAATTTTATCGAAAAAACAAAAGTCTCGAAGAGGCATTTGTTCTCGATCAAAAACCTGGAGCATTTGACATGCAAAAAGCCTTGGGCAATTTCCATAGTCACTTCTTTTCTCTACCAGAATTTCCGCATCGCACCAGAAAACACATTTCTAATCCCATGAAAAACTCCTCTGCCAAAAGACTGAACATGTTTTTGCGGTGGATGGTACGAAAGGATAATGCTGGAGTAGACTTTGGAATCTGGAATAAGATACCAAGCTCAGCCTTGCACATTCCTCTAGACGTACATGTCCATAAAATTGCATTACAACTAAAACTAACAAGTCGCAAGCAAACAGATTGGAAAACAGTTGTAGAAATAACAAATAACCTCAGAAAGCTAGACCCAGTTGATCCAGCTAAATACGATTATGCGTTATTTGGTCTGGGAGTACTGGGTAAGGATGCTATTCTTTAAGACATCTTATAAAATACTCTAATAATATTGTCACACTTTTTAAAAATGGGGCTTATATATTTGATAATAACCTTTTTCAAGACGATGAATTGAGGTTTGTTTTGTACACTTTTAAAAAACTTATTATGAGTAATATTTTAAAACTTGCCATTTTCGTGTCCTTGCTTCTATTTGTTTATTCATGCGAAAAAGAAACTATGACCATTGATGATACAATTATTGAGACTGAAACAAGAGCCAAAGGATGCTTTGAAATAAATTTCATAGAAGAATTAGAAGATGGATGCTGCAGATATGAAATTTGCAGAAATTCAACACCTTTTGATGAAAAATTTATTCAAGTGAACAATGATGCCGTGTTTCAATTCTCCTCAGAAACAGGATGTATGGAATTGACTCTATGTGGTATGAATACCGTAACACTTCTCGACAAACCTGTCCAAGGACAACCTAATACCGGATGTACAAAGACAATTACATGTCATGATAGCGAGGCATGTTGTGAGAGTATTTGCTTCGACTTTGTTCAATATAATATAATTGAACCATTCTGTATCGACTTTTTTTTTACTTTAGATGGGGACCCAACTTGTTATCCTAATGGCATTTATATGAGTACTAGCTATTTAATGGGACCAATAGAGTTAATTGACTATTCTAGTGATGAAGGAACAGTTGAACTTCAAGCATCAAATCCAGACATATGGAGATTCCGATTTTGTATGGATGATTTGTATGCCGAAAAAACTGTAGAAATTAAAATTCGTGAACTATACTGTAATACAGTAAAAACCTTCAAATTCGATCCATTTAGAGATGAACTATACCACGGAAGGTGTAAATAAACTGTTTATAAATTTCCTAAATCAAAAAAGTAACCTTACTCTAGGTTACTTTTTTTATTATAGAAATTACTTAAATTTTATTTTTATTATTTCAAAATATAATTCAATATGCATAGGTAAGGATGCTATTCTTTATTGAAACGAATCTCAATAATCTTATCGCCTTCGGTATAAACAAACATCCTATATGTATCACCAGATGTTCCAAAAACTTTTGCCACTACATACTTAGCATCAGCCTTAGAATCTGCTACATGCATTATTTCCGAACTTTTTGGATTGATCTTTTCAATTGCCGACTTGAGCTTTATTACAAACTCAGGCTTTTCAAGTAGATCTTGTTCATTGTTAAAGCAATAGTCCACAAGGTCTTCAAGCATAGGCTCTATCGTCGCCATATCCCCTTTTTCAATGGCTTTTACAATACTTTTAAAGTCTTGTCCAAACATAGACAAAGAAGCTAAAACGAGGATTAATATAGTTGTCAGTTTTTTCATAAGCTGCATTTTTCAGAACGAATAGATAAGTTACCGTTCTAGCATTTAAACGTGTATAAGGTCAAATAATGTTCCAAAGGATGAATTAAGTTTTCGTTAATGCGCTATTAATCGATCAAAATGGCACAAGTTTGTCCATTTCTAGGGCTTTTCAGCCAAATCTTAATACTTTTGGGTATGGATGAAAAGAAAGCGTTTTTAGTGATTTTAGATGGTTGGGGACATGGTGAAACACCTGATGTTAGTGCTATAAATCAAGCAAATACTCCTTTTGTGGATAGCTTATATGAGCAATATCCCAATGCTGAATTAGTGACCTATGGCTATGAAGTTGGACTTCCAGAAGGCCAAATGGGGAACTCAGAAGTAGGCCATCTTAACTTGGGAGCTGGTCGTGTGGTCTATCAAGAATTAGCAAGAATCAACAAAGCAATTGAAGAAGGAACGCTAGAAAAAAATGAAGTATTAATTGAGGCTATCAATTACGCTAAAGAAAATAACAAAGCCATCCATCTTTTAGGATTGGTTTCTGATGGTGGGGTACATTCTCACATCAATCATTTAAAGGCCTTAAGCAACATTATCAATCAGCATTCAATTCCCACTTACGTAAATGCCTTTTTGGATGGTAGAGATACCGCTCCTGATTCAGGTTATGGTTTTATCAAAGAACTATTAGAGCATATAGAAGGCACATCTGTAAGACTGTCCTCTATTATAGGAAGGTATTATGCTATGGATAGAGACAAGCGTTGGGAGAGAATTCAAAAAGCCTACGACCTTCTGCTACATGGCATTGGGACACCTAGCGACAACGCACTGGATGCTATAAAAGAATCTTATTCTGAAGGATTGACTGATGAGTTTATGGAACCCATCAAACTATTAAATTTGGGAGAAGGCTTGATCAAACCAGAAGATGTTGTCATCTTTTTTAATTTTAGAACAGACAGACCAAGACAATTGACAGAGGTACTTACTCAAAAAGAGCATCCAGCCTTTGGCATGAATCCACTCAACCTGGAATTCTATACCATGACGGAATACAAAGAAGATTTTAATAACATCAAAGTCATTTACCGAAAGGATACAATAAAAAATACCATCGGGGAAGTTCTTGCTAAAAATGGAAAGACCCAATTGCGTGCAGCAGAAACCGAAAAGTACCCTCATGTAACCTTTTTCTTCTCTGGAGGTGAAGAAAAGGTTTTTGAAGGAGAGAAAAGAATTTTGGTAAACTCCCCAAAAGTGGCAACCTATGACTTGCAGCCAGAAATGAGTGCTATCGAATTAAAAGACCTGGTCATCGATGCAATCATACATGATAGCCCAGATTTTGTCTGCCTCAATTTTGCCAATGCCGATATGGTTGGTCACACTGGAATCATGGAAGCAGCAATAAAAGCCTGTGAAACGGTGGATAACTGCTTATCGGAGATAGTGCCAATAGCATTGGAACTTAATTACGATTTGATAATCATTGCAGACCATGGAAATGCAGACATAATGACCAATCCAGATGGCTCTGCTCATACTGCTCACACAACAAATCCCGTCCCAGTAATTTATGTCTCTAAGGATAGCCGTTTTAAGAATATCCAAGATGGCAAATTGGCTGATATTGTGCCTACCATTCTGAAGATCATGGGACTTCATTTGGCAGATGAAATGACAGGAAATGTTCTTTTGAGCTAAAAAATTATAAGCAAATTATCAACTGAACATTAGGCTCAACTTGTTTTCTAGTTAGGAAATTATGAGACATTGCCGAATAAAAAACTAGGATGCTCAAAATCTTCCAATAATATTTGTTAACTGCTCTCACAACTTGCTGAAATTCAGTCAAAAAATCGCATCAATATGCCTATTTAGTACTTAAACTTGATAAATTTGTGCCGATTTTAGACAGTATAAACCAGTCAGGTGAAAAAGCATATCTTACTTTCCTTGTTTGCCCTTCTTTTGAGCTTTTCTATTAACGCTCAAGCTAATCAAACAGATAATCATAACCATGATCATTCTGACCATGCAGGTCATGATCACAGCGATCACAACCACTCAAAAAGTGATCACTCAAATAAAGCACATGATGCAGGAGCACATCACGGTGATGATCATGGACACGGCGGATGCGGATGGCATCACCACCCTGAAGGACAAGAATACACACCAAAAGATATATCCGCAATTGCATTCCACCACATTAGTGATGCAAATGTTTACAGCATAGGACCTTTACAAATTCCATTGCCTTGTATTTTATATGCACCAGAAACTGGTTGGGATGTTTTTCTTTCTAGCAAATTTAAATTTAGCAAAACAGGACATGGAGATGGCCACTCTGCATACAAGGGATATATTCTTGATGCAGGAGCAGTAAAGAGAATCACTGATCCATCGTTTCCAAGAGATGTAGATGAAGTTCCGTTGATGGGTATCACCCACAAAACTGAAATGGTAGATGGTAAAGAAAAAACGGTAGCCTATGCTTGTACAGGAGATAAAGAATATAGAACTGATGGTAAGAGTATAGCTGATGCCGGAATATTTGGCGGTGGTCTTTCATCATTTTATGATTTCTCTATTACAAAGAATGTAACTTCAATGATCATAGTATTCTTATTAATGCTTTGGTTGTTTATGAAAGTTGCAAAAAGTTATGTAACAAGAAATGGAATGGCACCAAAAGGTTTACAATCCTTTATGGAGTCTATTTTTGTTTTCATTCAGGATGAAGTAGCAAAGCCATTTTTAGGAGCAAAGTATTTGAAGTATCAACCATTCTTAATGGCGATCTTCTTTTTTGTACTTGGTCTAAACCTTTGGGGACAGATTCCATTTTTTGGAGGTGCCAATGTTACAGGAAATATTGGTGTTACTATGGTGCTTGCAATCTTTGCATTTCTTGTGGTAAACCTTTCAGGTAACAAACATTACTGGGAGCACATTTTTTTAATGCCTGGTGTACCAAAGTGGGTATTGACTATTTTGTCACCGGTAGAGTTTTTAGGAATTTTCATAAAGCCATTGACATTGATGTTGCGTTTGTTTGCAAACATCACAGCAGGTCACATGGTAATCATCGTTTTCGTTTCATTGATTTTTATGTTTAGTAAAGGAGGAACATCTTACGCAGGTGGATTTGGTACTGCGATCGGTTCTACCTTACTTACTATTTTCATGATGGCGATCGAGTTGTTGGTTGCGTTTATACAAGCATTTGTATTTACGATATTGACAGCTTCATATTTAGGTGCTGCGGTTGAAGAACCACACCACCACTAAGCGTAATTAATTAATTCATTTTATAAATATTTTATTATGGTAGGTTCAATAGCCGCGATAGGAATGGGATTAGCAGTAATTGGTGCAGGAATGGGAATTGGGAAGATAGGAGATAGTGCAATGCAAGCAATTGCTAGACAACCAGAAGCAGTTGGAGATATCAGATCAAATATGATCTTGATGGCTGCCCTAATTGAGGGAGCTGCTTTGATTGCCATCGTTATGGCATTTTTGGTTGCTGGTGTTTAATCACATACCAAGATTAATTTACAGAACCGGGTGCAAAACGGTTGGTTTGGCTACCGGTTCTTTTTAGAAAATTTAAATCCAAATAAATGATATTTTTAGCGATCGATTTTACTGTTATAAAACCAGACTTCGGATTGATCTTCTGGACGACAATCATCTTCGGATTGTTCTGGTTGTTAATCGGTAAGTATGCATTTGGACCAATAGCAAATGCACTTAAAGTTAGAGAAGATGAGATTCAAAGCTCATTAGACGAAGCAAAAAAGGCTAGAGAAGAAATGGCTAACCTTAATGCGGAAAATGAAAAGATTCTTGCTGAAACAAGAGAAGAAAGATCAAAGATTTTGAAGGAAGCAAAGGATACCAAAGAGAGCATCATCAACGAAGCAAAAGAAAAAGCAAGAGAAGAAGCTCAAAAAATTGCTAACACAGCAAAAATGGAAATAGAGGCTGAGAAAAAAGCTGCTATTGTTGAAATCAAAAGTCAGGTAGGGACCATGGCCTTGGATATTGCTGAAAAAGTAATTAAGAAAGAATTAAATGGTTCACCAGAGCACGAATCTCTAGTAGCTAGATTTGTTGACGAGATCAAGTTAAACTAAACAGATGTCAGCAAGTACAATAGCAGGCAGATATGCAAAGTCATTAATGGACACTTGTATTGAGAAAAACAATCTCGACACAATCTACAATGACATAAAAGGTGTAAAAGAGACTCTTGACAACAATGAAATTTCTATGTTGTTGAAAAGCCCAATCATTAGTCCTGAAAAAAAGAAAAATGTTTTCAAAGCAATCTATTCTGGAAAGATTGATGGACTTACCCTTAATTTTTTGAACCTAGTAGTTAACAAAGGAAGAGAAGCTGCACTACCTCAAATGTGTGATGCTTTTATTCAACAGTACAGAGAGAAAAATAATATCGCTTCTGCAAAAGTGATTACTGCAACAAAACTTACTGAGGATAAATTGGACTCTATCAAGGCTTCACTAAATCTACAAGCAACAAGCTTTGAGATTGAAGAAGAAATTGACGAAAGTCTAATCGGAGGTTTCATCATTGTGATGGGAGACAAAAGATACGACGCCAGCGTAAAGCACAAATTGAATAAATTAAGAAAATCGTTTTCATAAAATAATATCATAACTAAAACTATAAACTGATGATAGGTATCAAGCCAGACGAAATATCAGCAATACTAAAGCAAGAATTATCCGGTGTAAACACGGAAGCTCAATTAGAAGAAGTTGGAACAGTGCTCCAAGTTGGAGATGGTATCGCCAGAGTATATGGATTATCAAATGCTAAGGCTGGAGAATTGGTTGAATTCGATTCAGGAGTTCAGGCCATAGTTCTTAACCTTGAGGAAGATAATGTTGGGGTAGTACTTTTGGGATCACCAGAAGGACTTAAGGAAGGTTCAAATGTAAGACTTACAGGTAAAATTGCCTCTCTTGACGTTGGAGAAGGAATGCTAGGTAGAGTTGTTAATCCACTAGGTCAGCCACTTGATGGTAAAGGGCCAATCGGGGGAACGAAATATTCAATGCCAATTGAAAGAAAAGCACCTGGTGTTATCTTTAGACAACCAGTAAAAGAACCTCTTCAGACAGGTATCAAAGCAATCGATGCGATGATTCCAATTGGTAGAGGACAAAGAGAACTTATCATTGGTGACCGTCAAACAGGTAAAACTGCCATTGCTATTGATACAATTATCAATCAGAAAGAGTTTTACGAAGCAGGTGAGCCTGTATATTGTATCTATGTAGCATCGGGACAAAAAGCTTCTACTGTTGCACAGATTGCAAAAGTGTTAGAAGACAATGGAGCAATGCCTTATACCGTAATTGTTTCGTCATCTGCGGCAGATCCAGCACCACTTCAGTTCTACGCACCATTTGCAGGAGCGGCCATTGGAGAGTTCTTTAGAGATACAGGAAGAGCAGCATTGATTGTATATGATGATTTATCAAAGCAGGCAGTTGCCTACAGAGAGGTATCATTGTTATTGAAAAGACCTCCAGGAAGAGAGGCATATCCAGGTGATGTATTCTACCTTCACTCAAGATTATTAGAGAGAGCTGCAAAGGTGATTGCATCAGATGAGATTGCAAACCAAATGAATGACTTGCCAGAGTCACTTGTAAAAGCTGGAATCGTAAAAGGTGGCGGATCATTAACAGCATTACCAATTATTGAAACGCAAGCAGGTGATGTATCAGCATATATTCCAACCAATGTAATTTCGATTACAGATGGTCAGATTTTCCTTGAGTCAAACTTATTTAACTCAGGTGTGAGACCTGCGATTAATGTGGGTATCTCGGTATCAAGAGTAGGAGGTTCTGCACAGATCAAATCAATGAAGAAAGTTTCTGGTACATTAAAACTAGATCAAGCACAATACAGAGAGTTAGAAGCTTTCGCAAAGTTTGGATCTGATTTGGATGCAGCTACAATGGGAGTACTTGAAAAAGGAAAGAGAAATGTGGAGATATTGAAGCAACCACAATATTCACCAGTAACTGTTGAAAATCAAGTTGCGATCATTTATTTAGGTTCAAAAGGAAAGCTAAGAAATGTGCCTGTAGATAAGGTCAAAGAATTTGAAGAGCAATTACATATGACCTTAAAGCAAAATCATAAGGATATTCTCGAAGGATTTAAGTCAGGGAAATTAGATGCTGCACATACGAGTAAGTTAGAAGAAATTGCTGCAGATTTGGCAAAACAATTTAAAGCCTAAAACAAATGTCAGGTAAGCTTAAAGAAGTAAGAGAACGAATTAGTTCTGTAAAGTCTACACAGCAAATAACAAAGGCCATGAAAATGGTTTCTGCTGCAAAATTGCGTAATGCACAAAATGCTATTACCCAAATGAGACCTTATGCACAAAAGCTAGATAAAGTGATCAAAAACATCTTATCTAATGTGGATCCAGATGAAGGAAGTTCATTTGGTGTAGAAAGAGATGTTCAAAAAGTTGCAGTTGTTGTGATTACATCAAACAGGGGATTGGCTGGAGCATTCAATACGAATATCTCAAAAGAAGCTTACAAACTTTATGAAGAGCATCAAGCTTTAGCTCAAGCTGGAAATCTTACGTTTTACTTTATTGGTAAAAAAGGATTCGATAATCTGAAGAAAAGAATTCCAGGAGCAGTCATTAACAAAGATCATATGGATTTATTCAATGACCTTAGCTTTGAAAATATTGCTGCAGTTGCAGATTCTATGATGGAGCATTTTCAAACTCTTGAAGTGGACAAAGTTTATGCTTGTTATGGAGAGTTTAAAAATGCCGGAATACAAATTCCAAGAGCAGTACAATATCTACCGGTAGCTAAAGTAAGTGGAACGGCTGAAGAAGGAATGAAGAGCAATGCCGATTATATTTTTGAACCAGGAAAGAAAGAACTATTAGAATCTTTGGTTCCTTCAATACTTCAGACTACCTTCCAAAAATACTGTTTAGATACACAAGCTTCTGAGCATGGTGCAAGAATGACAGCAATGGATAAAGCCACTGAAAATGCAGGAGAATTAATCAAAGAACTTAAAATTAGCTACAATAAAGCCCGTCAAGAGTCTATTACCAAGGAAATCCTTGAGATTGTTGGTGGAGCAGCAGCTTTAGATAACTAATAATACCAATACCCTTAATTTTTCAAAGGCGTAGCTGTTCAGTTACGCCTTTTTTTATGTTCTTATTTTAAGCCACAATTGAACGTCAAAAAGAGCATATACAGAGAGTAAAATCTTCAATTGAGCTGCTTTATTAAAATAAAAAAGGCCCTGAAAGGCCTGTATTCATTGAATTCTGAAATAAATGTATTTTTTTATTGAAAAATATGTGACCCCCACTAAAAAAGGCGTCTTAAGATAATAAGCGGGAAAGGAGTTTACCGCTTTTAAATTTGTCAATTGTTAATACTCTATATATCCCGCAAGGGAAGATTGTTTTCAATTGGTTTTTTGGGGTTATGCGGGGTACAACCGAGAATTGTACCCTGTTTTTTTTGGCCTAGACTGACCCATCTTCTTTACACAACACTATTTATTTCAATAGAGTTCCTTATCGCCTAGAAGCACAGTTAATACATCTAGTACTTTCAGGAAGAAACATCAGCCTCCCCTCTTGAATTGGTTTATCACAATTATCACAGATTCCAAAGCTCGGTTCATTGATTTTCTGAAGTGCCACCTTGAGTTTATTGAGCTTATTCCTTTTATTTCTTAGTGAGGATTCTAGCACCCCTTTGGTGTTTATAGCATCCATTCTGCTAATCCTACCCAAGGAGTTTTCAGGCTTGACGGGCTGTGTCATTTCTTCCATTCCTCGAATATCATCGAGATATTGTACTATTTGTTGTTCAATTTTAGCCTTCAAAAGCTCTTTTTGCTTAGTGTCCATCTTGTGAAAATAGGCAGTTTTTGCCATTATTCTGCCTGTAGTTTTACTTCAGTACTGTTAATGGGTATAATCTTAGTACTATTTCTGTCACATAATCGAATTATATCGCATTTTAGATATGTAATCCTAGCAATTCACTAAATCAACTTACATGAAACAACTTCAAAAAACTCTATTGAGCGCTCTATTCTCCTTATTTTGTTTAGTTACAACAGCCCAAATTACAGAGGCTGAATTAAACATGGATGGGATAGTATACCCAAGATATTCTACAGATCAAAGAGCAGATATTGTCCCCATCGAAGGGCAATGTATATATAACACGACTATAAAAACCATACAGTGCTACGATGGTACAAATTGGAAAAATGCAGGCGTCTATTGCTAGGACCTCAATGGCGACGGTGTTGCTGATCCTTCTGAAGACACAAACGGTGATGGAGAATATGATGCATCGGATTGCCAAGGATCGGTGGGACCTCAAGGTGAAATAGGACCAGATGGCCCAAGCGGACCAGCAGGTCCTCAAGGACCAATGGGAGATCCAGGTGGACCAGAAGGTCCGGAGGGGCCTGAAGGACCTCAAGGTGAAATAGGACCAGAGGGTCCAGAAGGACCACAAGGTGTAGCAGGACCAGAAGGTCCTATAGGACCTATCGGTTTTAATTGTTGGGATCTTAACGCAAATGGAATTAACGATTCAAGTGAAGATGTAAATAATGATGGATTATTTGATACATACGATTGTGCCGGAGCTTTGGTAGTTGGAGGAGGATTAAATTGCTGGGATTTAAATGGCAACGATATAGCTGACCCATTAGAAGATATAAATAATGATGGTGCTTTTAATGCTTTAGATTGCATTGGACAAGATGGAGCACCAGGTCCAACTGGAGCACAAGGAGTAACTGGTGCAACGGGTGCAACTGGCCAACAAGGAGTAACTGGTGCAACAGGTGCAACGGGTGCAACTGGACCCACTGGTGCGTTAGGACCAATTGGACCAGCTGGAGCTACTGGAGCTACGGGAGCCAGAGGGCCTAGAGGATTTGTAGGATTAACTGGAGATATTGGACCAATGGGACCAACTGGACCAACTGGAGCGACCGGTGCCACAGGAATAAGCGGACCCCATGGACCTCCAGGGGCAACTGGTGCCACAGGAGCAACAGGACCAGAAGGGCCTATAGGTCCAGAAGGACCGGAAGGACCAGCGGGAACTCCAGGCGGACCACCAGGACCTACAGGTGATGCAGGACCAGAAGGGCCACAAGGACCAATCGGACTGACAGGGCCAGCAGGACCCGAAGGGCCACAAGGAGAAATCGGTCCAGAAGGACCAGCAGGAACACCCGGTGGACCACCAGGACCTACAGGTGATACAGGACCAGAAGGGCCACAAGGACCAATAGGTCTTACAGGACCAGCAGGTCCACAAGGACCAACCGGAGATATAGGACCAATAGGCCCGTTTGGTGGACCAGCAGGTCCAGCAGGACCTATCGGACCAATGGGGCCAAATGGACCGCCGGGAGCAACTGGTGCTACAGGTGCTACGGGATCAACAGGTTTAAATGGATTAGAAGGACCAGCCGGACCAGATGGCCTGCCAGGTATTCAAGGCCCTCAAGGAGAAAGTGGTATTCACTGCTGGGATCTTGATGGAGATGGAAATAATGATCTATCTGAAGACATCAATGGAGATGGTCTCTTTAATACTTTTGATTGCTCAAGTACTGCAAGTAGTAATCTAGATTTGATTGTTTCTTCTACCTCATTTGTAGCAGAAGAAGGATCAGAAACTTATAATAGTGATTATGGAGTTGGGGTGTTATGCTGTACGGAGGCTTCTATGTTTGCCCCACTTAATCTACCTGCAGGGACAACCATCAATAACATAGAATATCATTATTATGATAACAACACAAATGGCCAACTGAGCTTTAGCTTATTTTCTGATCCAATTGATAGCGCTACAGCAGCTGTTTCAGTTACAATTTCAACTGGAAACGCTTCTGCTTCAAATGCACTTCAATCTAGTGGAGTCATAATTCTCAATTATACTCTTTTGGTAACTGCAGGCTATTTCATCAATGTAAGCAATGATACTGATTGGACAGATTTATACATTAAGGGAGTTACAATTAACTATACACTTCCGTAAATGTATAAAAGCCAGTAAATAGGCATATTCGGGCTTAAAAAATATTGAAGATTGAGGTGAATCTAAAGCCATATTAATGGTTTTATACCTCGTAAATTATACCTTTGGGCAGAAATTTATTAGAACCTTGGACAAACTAACTCAATATATAGAAAGCCTGATTTTTGTAGCTGATTCTCCAATCACTGTAAAGGATATCAAGGAAAGCTTAAAGCAATCTATCAAGCTTAAAGCTTCCAATGATGAGGTGATGGAGTCCATTGCAACGCTACAAAAAAGATTTAAAAAGAAGCAGTACAGTTTTGAATTGGTGGGCATCTCTGATGGATACCAGTTTATGACCAAAGCAGATTACCACGAAGTTGTAGGAACCTATCTACGTATCCAAAGTAAAAAGAAACTTTCGAGAGCTTCCATGGAGACATTGGCGATTATTGCTTACAAGCAACCAATGACAAAAAGTGGAATTGAATCCATCAGAGGAGTCAATTGCGATTACGCTGTCCAAAAATTAGTAGAAAAAGAATTGGTAGAAATCTTGGGTCGTGCAGACACGCCTGGAAGACCAATCTTGTATGGTACGAGTGATAAGTTTATGGATTACTTTGGAATCAAAGATATAACGGATCTTCCAAAACTTAAAGAAATCATCGTTTCAGAAAATGCCAATTCGATCGGCATGGAAGAAGGGCTAAACAAAATGCATACCGAAGGACTCACTGAAGACTTCCAGTTTTTACCCCCTGCGATTGAGGAAAATGCAGAAGAAGCTGAAGCTGTTGCTGAGGAAAATTCTGAAGTGGTGGGTGAGGAGAATGCTAATGCAATTGTAGATCAAGAAGTTGAGGTAACTCAAGCAATTGAAACCAGTGATGTTGTAGAATTAGAAAATGAAGTTGCAACTGAAGATATCACTGAAGCAATTATTACTGAAGAAATTGAGCTTAAGCAAACCACCGATGTTGAAGTATTAAAAGCTGAATCACCAATCATCCCTCCAGAAGCTACAGAGGTCTACGATGCAGAGGTGGAAAATAATAATCAAGAAAACCGAAACGAACAAGAGGAGGAAAGTGTTAATAGTGAAGAAAACTAATTCACTATGTCCAAAGAGGAGAAAACGCTTGTAAATAAGATTGCCAATAGTGGCTTGATCACTCTTAATCTTGAAGACCACTACCCTACGGCAACCATCACCACAATAGATATCAAGGAATTCTTATTTAAGGAATTGATTCTTAAAGAAAAAGATTTCCGTGCCTCTCTCAAAGAAATAGATTGGTCTCTATACCAAGATCATGCACTGCTTGTACATTGCTCGACAGATGCCATCATCCCAGTTTGGGCATACATGCTTGTTTCAACTTTAGCCGCTCCTTATGTAAAAGAGATTTATCAAGGAGATAATGAATCATACCTAAGAGATCACTACGAAAAAATTTTAAGAAGTAGAGATTACAAGTCATTTGAACAACAACGAATAGTTATAAAAGGATGTAGCAACAAACCTGTTCCTGCATCAGCCTACTCTACTCTTGCCTCACTACTACAGCCATTTGCGCAAAGCATCATGTATGGGGAACCATGTTCTACTGTACCAATTTTTAAAAGACCAAGAGTTATCAATAAAGAAATATAAGTCAAGTTTTTTTTGAATCTAGTCTAAGAAAATCACAACTATTGTAGATTAATGTAGCAGCAAGAAAAACCAGAGGGGTTTTCAATAAGTAAATACAATAACTTATTTGAAAAACTAACAGCCGAGCAAAGACTTTAAAAACTTTACAACTACTATTCAGAAGATGAAGTATTATTTACCTCTTCTTTTGGAATACATTCTCCTTATCTGCTTTACCTAATGGAAAAAGTAAACCCAAATCAATAAGTTCACTTTATTAAATTAACACTGGATATCTTTTCGAAGAAACCATTGAGTTCAAAAATGAACTTTCAGATAGGTTTAAGCTTGAAGTAATAGAGCTTGAGCCACATGAAAAACCGCATACCTTAACTTCAAATAGAGCATGGTGGAAGGAACATCCCAAAATGTGCTGTGCCATCAATAAAATATCTCCACTAAACGAGGCCAAGAAAGGTAAAAAGATTTGGGTTTCAGGCATCCAAGGATTTCAAACTACCCACCGTGCCAATCTAGGAATTTTTGTCCTACATGCAGATCTTTATAAGTTCCACCCTCTTATAGATATGGACGAAGGACAGTTATTATATGAGATTGGCAAATTAAAACTTCCCAAACACCCACTAGCTAACGCTGGATTTGGATCAATAGGTTGTACTCATTGTACTATCAAAGGAGAAGGCCGCGAAGGCAGATGGGCAGACAATGAAAAAACTGAGTGCGGGCTGCATCTACCGGCTATTAAGAATGAGAAGGGGTAGTATAAAAAAAAGGTCTCAGCTTTCACTGAGACCTCGATGCTTATTAGCGCTCCCTCAAGGACTTGAACCTTGGACCCTCTGATTAACAGTCA
>ENA-ORXT01000454-ORXT01000454.1-marine-metagenome-genome-assembly--contig:-NODE-454-length-65274-cov-61.215286_pt1 | contig 65274 bp, 43 predicted proteins | sample MGYA00237868_ERZ511482 | MGnify/ENA metagenome assembly ERZ511482 | reverse complement strand
ACACCATGAAATAAACACACCATCAGATCTATCAAGCACCCTTAACCTTTATACATAGAAATTTAGTTCCGGAAGCAGTAGGTACAAAGCAATGCATTGCTCCTACGTTGATCAATATGCCCAGTTATTTAGTACCCCAAGCACTACTGCACTTTAATCGACATACTTATTTTTTCTTCCGCAATAATCTACGTAACTGTTCCCGTTCAATAAATCCAATCATCAGCGTATAAAACAGAAGCAGTACTGTATTAAATAACAAAGAAGCCGGAACGGATAAATTCAAATTGTCTTTCAAAAATTCACTCATAAAGTAAATCCCCACGGCTAAAGAAATATAGGTAAACATTTTGCCAATCGGGTAAGGAACAGGATAATATTTTTGACCTGTCAGATAGCTCGCCGCAGCCATAAAAGCATAACAAGCCATCGCCGTATAAGCCGCGCCCATATATCCCATTCTAGGAATCAAGAGAAAGTTCAACCCCAATGTAATAATCGATCCAGAGACCGAAATATAAGCCCCCATCGTGGTCCGGTCCTTTAGCTTATACCAAATAGAAAAATTATAATAAAGCCCCAAAAAGAAATTGGCCAATAATAAAATCGGTACAATTCGTAATGCTACCCAATACTCTGGATTACGAATCAGATGCTTAAATATATCCAGATATAACAATATTCCTAAAAAAATAAAACTCCCCGCCAGTGCGAATGCCTGGCCTACATCTGCATATGTTTTTTGCGCATTTTTTTGTTCGGACTGATTAAAGAAAAAAGGCTCCGCTGCGTAGTTAAAAGCCTGAATGGCCAAACTCATCAACATCGCAATTTTAAAGCAGGCACCGTATTCTCCTACAAGAATCTTCGCTAGTTTTTCGTCAGTCGTTGCCCAGTTTTTTACCAATAAAATATTAAGATGTTGATTAATGGCCGCAGCCAGGCTTACGACAATTAAAGGGGCAGCATAGATGAGCATCTTTTTCAATAATGCTTTATCAAATTTGAATTTAATTTTAAAATAATCCGGTAATAATAAAAATAACGTAACCGTACTAGCAAAAAAATTGGCAATAAAAACGTACTTAATCCGGTCCGTCGAATCGTAGATGGCCGCACCTCCCTGCCACCCTCCTTCTATCAATCGGGGCAGACCTTCCAGAAAAAAGAAAAGACTGATAATATTAACCAGAATATTCAGGGTCTTTAACATCGCAAATTTTACGGGCCGATTGGTCAACCTAAGTCGGGCAAATGGAAGTGCGGTCAACGCGTCAAAGGCGACAACAAATGCAAACCAGAAAATATATTTTTGATAATTACTGCTATCTAGGATCGGTCCAATAACGGGAGCGGCCAGGACCAATAAAAGGGTCAGCAAGATGGTGGTAAAAAATAAGGCGACACTGGCCGTAGAAAAAGCCCGGTCTAAATTTCCATCCCGACTTCCAAAACGAAAAAAAGCAGTTTCCATCCGATAGGTAAAAAAGATAATCAATATCGAAACCAACGCATACATCTCCGTGTAAATTCCGTACTCCTCTCTCGGGAAGGCTCCCGTAAGGTAATAGGTCATTACCAAAAAATTGAGCACCCGACTCAGGATACTACTTACTCCATAAATAGCCGTATCTCCCGCTAATTTTTTTAATAAGGACATTTAGAATGTTGAATTATTGAGATAATTTTCCAGACACAGTTAAACGAACACTCTCTTAATTTGCATAAATAGTTCTACTGTACAAAGCTTACCTCTTTTAGCGCAAACGCTTCCATACCTCCCGCATTCTCGATCTGGAGTTTACCGTCAGAGGCGATTCCGGTAATTTTTCCCGCAAAGGTGCTTAAATTCTCGCGTTGAAAGATTGCCTTTTCTTCATATCGGTATAAACGCTGCAAGTAAGTTCGTTCAATCTCCTCGTATTTTTCTGCCCGCAACTGTCGGTAGCGCAAGTCAATTGCCTGGCAGAGTTGGATGATCAATGTGTCTAAATGATAACTTTTCCCGGTAAGCTGCGTCAAAGAAACGGGATTCGGCGCATCACTTACAAAAACCGTTTGATTGACGTTAATACCCACTCCCGCGATGGAAGATTGTAAACGAGGACCAGATAATACATTTTGAATAAGAATTCCTGCAATCTTTTTATTTCCTACATACAGGTCATTTGGCCATTTTATGCGTAAATTGCTGGTAATATATGTACTTAGAAAATCATAAATAGCCAACGAAACCGTTTGAGATAATAGAAACTGTCGCCGACTGGGGAGAAAATCGGGAAAAAGAATGGTACTTAACGCAACGTTTTTGTCAGGCTCACTTTCCCATTTACTGCCAACCTGTCCCCTCCCACCGTGTTGTTGGTAGGTGTAAATGGTCGTTCCATCGCTTGGAGTATTTTTTGATAGGTATTCTATAGCCGTTAGATTCGTCGATTCGAGCGACTGATAATACAGGAGAACTTTTCCTATAAAAAGTGTGTTAACTATTGTGTTCAACATAATATGTTTTAGTACTTTTACACATATATAAATAATTAATTCAAAGCAGCATTATTTCTGCAAAAATAATAAAAACTTAATTTGGGATTACAAAATACAGCAAAACAGCATCCGGAACTATCTATTGAAGCACTTAATGACTTCATAATTGAATGTATTCAGGATATTAAAGGAAAAAATATTGTTAAACTAGACCTTAGACATTTAGACGAATCACCGACGGACTTTTTCGTTATTTGTGATGGAGACTCCGTCACACAGGTACAGTCTATCGCTAATAATATCTATCGCCGTTTAAAAGATGAACACCATGTTCTGGCTGGCCATTTCGAAGGACAGCAGACTGCTGCGTGGATTTTACTGGATTACTTCAATGTTGTCGTACACGTATTTCATCCAGAATCCAGAGCATTTTACGAACTGGAAGACTTATGGGGTGATGCAATTATTACAGAATACAAAGATTTATAAAAGACTGTTTTGCCCACGAATTTACTGTTCGTGTTTCAATGACAGTTAACTGACTTTAGAGCGGCAACTAAATGCCTTTTATCGTTGTTTCTATTACCAAGGAATGAGGTATAAACAAATAACTATCCATTCTGACTTTCTAAAATATCAATTTATTTATGTACAGTCCCTAAGTGATTAACCGAAAATACAGGCAGGATCAACAACAGGCACAACCTGTTTTAGTCGATTTCAGTCGTTGAATTTACTCACTATCACTATTTTTTGATCATTTGAACTTCTCTTAATGGAAAATCAGGATAATAATAACAATAAACCGAATAATACGGGTCGATTTAATTCTTACTGGATTTATGGATTACTGGCACTGCTATTACTCGCGCTTAATTTCTACAGTATCGCAAACTCAAGCAATGATCCGCTAAAATGGAGTAAGTTTAGCGACATGGTACGTGCCAATGACATTGAAAGCCTCGTCGTTGTTAATAAGGAATTTGCCGAAGTCTTTATCAAGGAAGGATCACTGGAAAAATATCCTGACGCAGCCAAAGCCAAACTTGGCGCTGCACGGCCTCACTTTACTTTTCCCATTGGCTCAATAGAGGTTTTTAAGGAAAATCTTACGGAAGTTTACGAACGGTATAATATTCCGCCTGCTAACCAAAAAATGCCCAGTTACGAAACCAGACAAAACTGGCTGACTCCTATCCTTAGCTGGGTGCTGCCGATCGCTATTTTGATCGGAATCTGGATCTTTATCATGCGTCGAGTCAGCGGCGGTGGCGGTGGACCAGGTGCACAGATTTTTAATATTGGAAAATCTAAAGCAACCCTCTTCGATGCCAATGCTAAAGTAAACGTAACGTTTGCGGATGTAGCGGGTCTGGACGAAGCAAAAGAGGAAGTCATGGAGGTCGTTGACTTTCTAAAACATCCTAAAAAATATACTTCCCTTGGTGGAAAAATTCCTAAAGGAGTACTACTCGTCGGCCCTCCGGGTACGGGTAAGACGCTTTTGGCGAAAGCTGTAGCGGGAGAAGCAGGTGTTCCTTTCTTTTCTATTTCTGGTTCGGACTTCGTGGAGATGTTCGTAGGAGTAGGTGCATCACGGGTGCGTGATTTGTTTAAGCAGGCGAGAGAGAAAGCACCTTGTATTGTTTTTATTGATGAAATTGACGCCATCGGTCGTGCCCGTGGAAAAGGTTCTATGCAAGGTGGTAACGACGAGCGGGAAAATACATTGAACCAGTTATTGGTGGAAATGGATGGATTTAGTACCGACAAAGGGGTGATCCTCATGGCGGCAACCAACCGTCCGGATGTACTGGATAGCGCGTTATTGCGTCCGGGTCGTTTTGATCGACAGATCGGAATTGATCGTCCGGATATCAAAGGTCGGGAAGCTATTTTCCGTGTACACCTCAAGCAAATTAAAGTAGGTCCGGATATGGACTCACAGGTATTGGCGGAGATGACACCCGGTTTTGCGGGAGCAGAAATTGCCAATGTTTGTAATGAAGCTGCTTTGATTGCTGCTCGTCGTAATAAGAAGGAAGTTGACATGGACGACTTTAATTACGCACTGGACAGAGTCATCGGTGGACTGGAAAAGAAGAATAAAATTATTAATCCACAAGAGAAGAAAATTATCGCTTATCACGAAGCAGGTCATGCGATCTGTGGTTGGTACCTAGAACATGCTTCTCCTTTAGTAAAGGTGACCATCGTTCCTCGTGGAATCGGTACTTTGGGATATGCCCAGTACCTACCTAAAGAAGAATACATCACTCGTACCGAAGCGTTGCTAGATCGAATGTGTATGACTTTTGGTGGACGAGCGGCAGAGCGTATTATTTTTGATAAGATTTCTACCGGTGCACAAAGTGATTTGGATCAAGTAACTAAGATGGCTTACAGTATGATTAGCGTCTTCGGTATGAACGATAAAGTTGGAAACGTCTCTTTTTACGGGATGCAGCAGGATCAGTTCAGCAAGCCTTACTCCGATGAAACGGCTACCTTGATTGACAACGAAGTAAGAAAGTTAGTAGAATCTCAATATGAGCGTGCCCAAAAATTGCTTAAAGATAAGATCAATGAACTAGAGATTATCGCGAATAGCTTATTAGAAAATGAGGTATTACTAAAATCTGACCTGGAAAGATTGATTGGTCCAAGACCGGTCGATCTAAAAGCTAAGGCTAACGCTTTAGAAACAGAGGATGATACCTACGATAAATTTATTGAAGGTGGTTCTTCTAGCGGAAAAACTGATAGAACAGAAGAGTAAATACTGTATTATTTAGTTAGCAATAATAGCTGACGTTCCGATATAAAAAGGTTATTAAAAAGTCTCGTACGAATAGTTCGAGGCTTTTTTTGTTAGTTCCTTAATCTATCGTTACTAACGACGAAAATTAAACATTATGGCAAGTGATTGATTACAAAGACAAGTTATCACTTGATAAAACATGATATTTTTTAATTAAAACTCACAGTAACTTTAACAATTAAAATTTACATTTTACTTCTATTCTTATTTTTTATTCTGTATATTTGGTATTTAATCACCTAAAATATATTTATTATGAAAATTAAAAACGTATTTCTAAAGTTAAAAACCAAGTTGCCCTTACCTTACCTTACCTTACCTTACCTTACTACTATTATTTTCAGTAATCATTCTATTCTCCGGATGTGAGGAAGACGAATTAATAAAAACTCAAGAAGAAGTTTTTCCTACAGATGAGTCAGATTGGAGTGACAGTGGCGATTTTTTTAGTGATGAAAAAACAGCAGAATTATTGCCAGAAGCCAATCAAGCATGGAAGAATGCATCTCGGGTAGCTGCCATTCGTGATGAAAACCTAGAAGAAGCTAAGAATGAAGCAAAATCTAATGTTCTTAACTTAAATGCTCATTTTGACGATTTATACACAGAAAGTATAATTAGCAAGGCTGGTTATCCACTTTGGAATGCGAGTATTATTCTTCCAGCTGGGGATCAAGGATATTTATATTTTGCACCAATACTAAAGGAATCCTCAACTGCTGTAGAAGGTATCTTTACCTTATTAAGAACAGATAATCCAGGTGAAAATTCTTCTAAAGCTTATAGTTTAACTTATTTAGATGAAATAACAAATGTCACTGCCCCAGAAGAAACGATTGCAAATGCTGATATCTTAGAAAAAATTTTCCAAATTTACAATAATGTTTTATTTCCACAAGGTGGCAATTCTTTTGATATCAGTCTATTGTCAGAAGTATCTTTTCTTTTTAATGATTTAGACGGCTGCTCCCTAGGTCTTTGTGGTTGGCTACCATGTCCAGCAGCTATAGGTGTTCCTTTTGACCCAACCTGTACTGTTACTGTGTGTTACGAATACTGTGCATGCACACAGAATTTGCTCGCACTTGGTATTGCTGATACTCCCGAAGAAAGAAACTGGATCAATGGAAATTGTAAATTTTCAAGTGAGATTGAATCATTTTTAATAGAACAAGAAACGAACTCGAATTTTCCTATAGAGGATATCGCTCAAGTTTTTCTAGATTTAGGTATGTCAGACACCTATAGTTATTTTTTGTTCAGAAGACTAATTAGTGGTTCATCTAGGTATTTTAATGATCCTACAAACGAAGAGGAAATCATAAATATGTACAACTTTTTTAGATTGCATAATATATCTCCATTTGATTTTTCTCCATTTACGAAAAGCGATAGACCACTTCCACCTCTTTCCACCAATTCAAATGTTGGCTGGCAAGATTTTAATGGATCTGAGTTTTATGATATGAATGCCTCAGGCTCCTATCGACAAGCACTTAGAGATCAATATGTAGGCAACACAACTGCTCTTAACTTAATAAATGGTTTGTGGGCGTGTAGAGTGTTAGGTCCAGCATTGGAAAGAGCAAGTTTATCTTCTATTGGACTTTCCCCTGAAAACAACACAGACCCTCCTGGATTTAGTAAGTTTCCTGATGGATACGCAACAGAAAGATTTATTCTCAATGGTGTTTTGATAAATGAACAGCCAACCTTTGTGGAAGTTAAAGGAAGGTTTGCAGTATCTACCCCTTTAGTGTATAATTATAACGGAACACAACAACAAATAGATCAATTTCAAGCTTATCGAGATTATTTATCAAGTTCAACTAATACTTTTTGTCCCTCAAATTCTGCTTCTCATGGTCTCTATATGATTTTACCAGATAATGTATCCTTGGGCCAAAGTACCGTTATTGAACCTTGTAGCAATCAAAATATTCCTCTTTATCGCTCTGGTGTACAGCGTAGAATTGATACTCCTGATATTTTTCGTGTAAAATCACCAGAATTATTGAACATAGCAGATATTGACTACAGTAAGCACATGTTTAGTGACTGGGGAGACTTTATATATAAATTTGTGTTTGAAAACTCCTTATTAGCAACAATTAGCGGATTAAATAATCCTCTTGAGACAATCGTTCCATATCCTCTAGTTGTAAGTAATTTTGAACAATCTTATTTGGTTGGTACTAGTCCTCCAGAATGTGATCCAGAAGAATAGATACCTCCTCTTTAATTAACTATATTCGTGTATGAGATTCATACACGAATATTTTTTATAAGAATAAAAAATGAAAATCTGGAATAATAAAATTGAAACAAAATATACGTCTGAAATAGAGGGAAATAATCTAATTGAAAATAACAATGGCCAGTTACTTGAGGATTATGTAGTAGAACAAGAAAACCATTGTAGTTATCTCAAATTTACGCCCTATTTATTAGATGATGGACGTGTTATTGAAATAATGAATCCCTTCCAAGAGGCAGCTATATATAGTAATCTAAGCGGGTTTATTAGTAAATACCTTTTTGGTGAATTTTATAAATTAAAAAAGTTAATTCCGAAAGAATTTCCAATAGCCCGTATTGAGTATTTACCTAGTAATCAAAAATTACATTATCAGATTATTGACAAATCTTGGGGCACCATCATTCAAAAAAATTTTGACCCATTTTTACCAGATGGTTACGAGTCCTTTCGTGATAAACGAAAGTTATATTCTTGTTTTTATAACGAAGTCCTAGAATACAAACCTTCATCCAATCCTACTTACGATCGATATACGCTTTATCCTTCTAAAAAAACTTACAGTCTAAAATTAGAGAAGGAAAAGCTTACTTCAAACATTCCTAAAACTATATTTACAGAATTTACAATGTGCGGAAGGAATCCTTACGGCGAAAAATTTACAGATCACGTCGAAGACTTAGTTCAGCAACTTTTTAAGTTACTATACATTGGTGATTCACAAAAATTGCTGAGATACAACTGGGAAAGTACTACTTTATTAGACAAGCTTTTTTACAAAAATATTGTTACGGACCGCTTAGCAGATGATTTCTTTCTTCCTCTCTTAGCCTATCTAGGAAACGTTTGTATCAATATGAATGGCGGAGAATGGTCCATCCGCTACGATCAGGTATTCGACACATGGGTTCCAGATATCAAAAGAGGAGAAAAACACCTTAGAATATTTGACCCACTACTAAAAATTCTTGATTCTACCAATCCTCAGTGGGATACTTTAAGGAGAGTTGCAATGTGTAAGTAAAATATTCGCTATAATATAATCTCTAATTCACCAAAAAAACGCCAATCCAAATTAATGGACTGGCGTTTTTCTTATTCTATTATTAACGTTCTACACTACTTCTCCTCCTCGTACTAACAATTGAAATCCATTACCGTGAATATTCACGATCTCGATATTCGTATCGCCTTTCAGATACTTACGCAGCTTGGTAACAAACACATCCATACTACGCGCCGTGAAATAATTATCTTCTCCCCAAATCTTCGTCAATGCTTCCGAACGAGGTAAAATATCATTCATGTACACACAGAACATCTTGAGTAACTGTGCTTCTTTTGGAGACAACTTATCTTTAGACGCTTCGCCGTCATCACCGGTAAAGGTGAGGATACGCAACGGAAAGTTAAAGTGGTATTTTCCAATGATAAATTCTTTAATTTCTTCTTTTGGATTTGCAACTGCCTGGTTGCGCTTGAGGATCGCCTGAATACGGTAGAGTAATTCTTCGGAAACAAAAGGTTTGGAAATATAGTCATCCGCACCAATCTTAAATCCTTTCAGAACATCTTCCTTCATGGTCTTGGCCGTTAGAAAAATAATGGGTGTTTTATCCCCGTCCTTTTCGCGAATTTCGGTCGCGAGGGTAAATCCATCTTTTTTAGGCATCATGACATCAAAGATACAAAGGTCAAAAGTTCCTTTGTTATACGCTTCCAGACCGAGTTCTCCGTCGGTAGCCAGGGTGACGTTGTAATCATGCATTTCCAGATAAGAGCGCAATACGTCGCCAAAATTCTGATCGTCTTCCACCAGTAGTATTCGATTGTTTTCGTTTGCCATCGTTTATTGATTTTTCTGAGCGGATAATGAGCAAAAAATAACAGCAGTTGTTCATTACCTGGTTTATAATAGGTCTGATCTTTATTAATCAACGATCAGATTGTTTGTTTTGTTTTTTTAGCATTCATTTTTTGCCACCCGCACCTCGGTCCTCAAGGAAGCCAAACGCGCAGACACACTTCAAGAAACATTCTTTAAAAGATATACACGTTATAGCATCTCAACAAGCGCAGCGTTTCAACTCCTCTAATCGGCATCCGGAATTTTCTGTTGATGCGGAAAGACCAGATAAAATTTACTTCCCTTTCCCGGAACACTTTTTACTTCGATTTGGCCGTTGTGTGCCGTAATCATTGCCTTAACGTAGCTGAGTCCCAAACCGAATCCTTTTACATTGTGAATATCACCGGTATGTACCCGATAAAATTTGTCAAAAATATGTTTTAGCGCTTCTTTCGTCATTCCGATACCATGATCCTCTACTATAACTTCCACGCCGCTCGGAACATTGCGTGTATAGACCTTAATTTTCGGTTTTTCCGGTGAATATTTATTAGCGTTTTCTAATAAGTTGTTGATAATGTTGGAGATATGTGTCATATCGCCTTGCACGATGGGGTTTCCGGCCTTCAACTCCGAGTCTACCGTCCCCCCTTTTTTAGCAGCCTGTAAAGCCGCATTTTCCAGTGCGGACTTGATTACCTGATGTAAATCAATGGTGGTGACTTTCATCTGAAAATCCCGTTTATCAAGCACGGCCATTTGCAATACGCGTTCCACCTGACTATTCATCCGCTTGTTTTCCTGTTTGATAATTTCGGCAAAACGCTTCACTTTATCAGCGTTGTTTAAAATCATCGGACTGGTAATCGAATCTGCCGCCAACGAGATGGTCGCAATCGGTGTTTTAAATTCGTGGGTCATATTATTGATAAAATCCGTTTTCATTTCGGATAATTTCTTTTGCATAAAAATGACCAATACCGAATAGGTAAAGCAGAATAATATAATTCCAATAAAAATACTCGACAACAATAAATAACGCCATACCCCACTCCACAACACACTCGTTCGGGTAGGAAAATGTATCATAATCAATCCTGGTGACTGCAGCTCCGAAGGAAATAAATCTACTCGGTACTGAGAATTATAAATATTTTTGTTACCCGCCAAAAGAACCAATGGCGCTTTGTCCTGAATTACGTAGTGGCCATTAATGATAACAAAAGACTTTTCCTCCCGATCATAGACCCCATAATCGTACGCAATATTAATCGCCTGATTAGATAGCTCGTTTTTGAGAAATACGTTCAGGTCATTCAGGTTAATTCGCTCTCCCAGCGGAATCCCGTTGATTAATTCCCGGTAACTGGCTCGTTGCCGTTGCCGCTCCAGTTGTTTATAGCGTTGGGTTCGATCCTTATCACTGAGCAGGTCTTCGTTCACTGGCGGAGCGCCATCAATGGGTTGATTATATTCATCAAATCCGCTTGCATTAAAATCAATTTCCTTATTTCTCTTATCCTCTACTACTTCTAGCTTCAAACTGACTCGATTCAATGCTTCGGTCACATTAAGGTTGAACTTATCTTGTTTTTCTTGAATAGAAATACGAATCCAGTACATCTGCAACAGCACAATACCAATCAGCGCAACGCTCATTAACCCGATGATGGCCCATATTGCTTTTTTGTTCATAAAGTGCTTGTTCAGTTGCTCTTCAACAAATTTAACATTTAGATTCTTCCTTTTTTCTTATTTAACAGTCTTTTAACTGGAAAAAAAAATACCCAACCTTTTCCTGGCTTAAAGCCGAGAGAAAATTTGGGTATTTTTTAGCTATTGGACCGCTTTAACGCGGACAATAACGTATGCAATAACACAACAAAGACGTTTTCTATAAAAATCAATCTTTCAGCGCAGTACCACACGATTAAGGACAGCCAATAACTAACCGCTAATAGCTTGCCTTAATCCAAAGTAAATCGAATCCGTACACCCCCCGCGATATTTGTCGTTGGAAACTGTGCCGTAGTCGTCGGAATCGTACGCGTATAATCGAAGAATAATCGTGCGTTCAGTTTTTTACTAATATCGTAATCTACTGCTGGATTAATCGTTATTGTTTTGTTACCTCTGGTCGCTTCTGACGTTTCAATACTGTTGTCAAATGCGTTACGGAAAGATCTATTATTACGGTATCCAAAATCAAAAGCAAAATTCAAATCACTCGATTCATCATCTTTATTCTGACCACCCGCGTTGGGCGCCGGATTATTTTTAGAAGACTTTTTCCTCCTTGTTTTCTTCTTCTTTTTCTTACCTCCTTTCAGAAAGGCGATATAAACATCTTTCATTCGGTAACCCCAGCCAATCACGTATTCATCCGAACGGGTCTCATTCAAACTATTGTCCTGCATACTCAACGCCAGCGACCTTGATTTTTTAAAGTCTACTTTAAAAGTCATCTCGTTATGCAATCTTACATCTAATCCAAGTAGCGGTGCAAATTGCTCATTGATGACCAACTCGGGAATTTCAAAACGGGTGATAAAATTACCCGTTGGGAGGTTGATAAAATTAGGATCACTATCCATAAAACGCTGGTTGGTAATAAAACTATTTACCTGCAGAGTGGACCGATAACCGTGTGTCACGTTAAAGCTGCTAAAATATTTCTCAAAGAACCCAAGTTTGGATAATCCACGGTAGTTCAGTTGCCAGTTTACTTTTGGCAATACTTTAAAAAGTACTTCTTTCGCATAATTGTCTGTTGCTTGTACTGCGTTGGGATCACTATCTGTGTAGGCAGAGATAAAAGCAGGCAGTACTACATTTTGCTGCACCCGGCCGTATCCTTTGGCATACTCGTTTCCGTCAATGTCGTGCTCTCCCGTTCCAAGGTTTTGAGAAATAATTTCCCGGTTATCCAGAAAGGTATTAAACAAATCATCGGCATCGCCAAATAAGGTATTCAAGGCAAAATAGGAGACTTCGTAAGAACCAAATTCCCGTGGCAAGGCATGATCAAAAACAGGATCATCCGCATCTCCAAAATTCTTAAAATACAAAGATTGATTTTCGGTAAACTTTCGCGTAGCGGTCAAGTCGATCGAAAAGTCTGTAAACGGTTCCAGAGTAATTTTTGCATCAATCTGTTCCGTTGCATTCTGGATTACCTGCTGATTTAAAAAGACATCTTCCGAAATCCAGCCTTTGGCGGCCGCCCGGTCCAGATAATCATCGCCACTATTTGCATCAATGTCCGGCTGTAATCCCGTTACAAAACCCCAACCCGGTGCGTCAAATCCACTCGACTGACCAAATAATTCCGAATTGGGCGTAAACCCGGGAATCACCGTAGAGAACTGCTGAGAATAAGACAATCTCGCTTTTCGTAAAAACAGTAATGGACGCAAAGCCAGTCGGGTGGCATTGGAAACTTCGCCTTTTTTCTTCTTCTTTTTCTTTTTCTTCTCTTCTTCTTCCGCCTTTTCTTCTTTATCACCTTTCTTTTTCACCTTTTTATCCTCCTTGGCATTCTTGCCCCGGCGTCTGCGGCGCTTTTTCTTATCAATAGCGCTTAAGAACTTGGATTTTTTATAGAGTTGCTCAAAATTAAAGTCTCCATCCAGCTTACGCGTCTGATTATTTTGGATAACATTACCGAGCTCCAAAGTATTCAGAGCCGCTGCCGTCCAACTATAATCTGCATTATATTGTGCCTTAACCTGAACCCAGTCGAGGAATGGAATACTCTTTAATGGCAATTTATAATCTACGCCAAACTGATGGGTATAAAACTTATTACGACCGAAGTCTTTCAGGCCTTCCTTGATAAAATCTTCCTTTGCATCTTTAGTTGGTATAGTACCATCCTGATTAATTTCCTTCAGCTCGTCAATCACCGCTTCGTTTCGTGCGTTGAAATTGATTTTTAGATTCTTGGTAAGATCCCAGTTCAGATCGTAGCTACGGTTCCAGCGGAATTGCTTATTGAAAAACTCTTTATTGAATTCTCCCGCACCATCATCCACAAATCGGTAACGCGTCTGCTGAAATTCCCGAATCATATCCGTCGAAACGGCCACACTATTTGGCAACAAACTAAAATTAAAATCAGTAATCAGCTTCAAATACTTGCTCTTCGACAGTTTTTTAAAGGGTTGAATATAGTTTGACTTTCGGTTGAATCGATAATTAATTCGGCCTTCGCGCACTTCTTCCACATCTCTTTCGATAATCGGATTGTGGCGATTCGTATTGGTATATGCATAGGTAAGGTCAAAGTTTTCAATATCCCAGGGTTTGGGTTTATCATCTTTTCCACCCGTTCGTTCTTTTCGCAGGTTGGTAATATTCCAACTTTTGATTTCCGTTACGTCGAGTGCACGTTCTTTAATTTCTCTGCGCTCTTCTTCCGTCGCCGCCGCATCCATACTTTCTTCCAGTGTCAAATCCTGATCATACGGATCGTACTGTGGCGTATCGGTTGATTTAGAATATCCAACAAATAATGGAATTTTCACACCACTCTCTTCTGGTAAAAATTTATCAAGCGCGACGTTGGCACTCACATCATAAGCGAAAGTGGATTCCCGCGCTCTTGAGTTCACATCGTCTTCCAGTTGTCCCCAGCCGATCGTATTAGCATTCGCCGCAACGGTCATATCCGCAAAGTCAGCCAGCTTGATATCCGCACGCGCCAGCGCAGCTACCCCACCTCTCTCGTCAATCCCGTTAAGTCGCAATTCATTGCACCATACTTCTACACTATGCTCATCACCTCCATTATTTCTAATACCCAGCATGACACCTTTGACTTGTCCAAAGTTTGGATTCCCTTTTACGATAACGTTATTTATTTTTGTTTTTTCATCTTCCGTCGTATTCGTAGGATCGTCACGGTATATGTATTCATAAGGTTTGACAAACCGCTCCGTAGCACTAAATCCACTGGCGTTCCGTTCGATCTTGGCCGTTTTAAATTCCTCCAGTTTGATATTGATTGCATTGGACGTACGCCAAAGTTCGTAAGCATCCGTCGCTGCCAACATCGGGTCACGACTCAAATCCAACGGTATTTCGTATTCGTAATAGTTTTGTTCAAAATCACTACCCATTCTAATAAAAAGAGAGACATCTCCATCCGGTACGGCTAGCAGGTCATTGTCATCAAAGGCTTCGGCGTGTACAAACATGTTCATGTTTTCGTAAAGCCGCCAATCCATATTAATGATTTTGTAAGCACCGACCCCATAACCTCGGTCGAGATTTTGCACTTCTAATGTGAGTGATTGCTCATTCTGAAATTGATTGGGGAACGTCGTATTTAAAGATCGCTCCCGAATAATACCCGGTGGCAGATCATACGCAAATGGAATTTTTCCTGAATTTTCTTCTACGTTTACAGCGTTAATATCAAAGACGACATCATTATCGAAACAACCATCTGTATTGGTACAAGGATTCGTATCCAGTCCCCGCAAGGTATACCGACGCCACTGATTTCTAACCAGTTCGAGGGTCGCAAAACGCAGGGTCACTGGCTCCTGAAAATCCGTTAGATACATTCTAATAAAACGAATAGAACGGAAATCCTGAATACCACCAATAGCCGTTTTTTCGGGACCATCCAACGGAATTCTAAAGCGGTACCAGACCCGATCGGTATTCGGAATACGTCGTACATCTGAAATAAATGAAGAAGAAGCTTCGTCAATTTCAGTTACCCCACTTGGACCAGGGATATCCGTAGGTCGAATAGGAATTCTATAGTTAAAGTAAGATTCCGTCTCGCCTAAAGTATTATCATTATTCAAATCTTCCGAATCCGGAATATTGGTAGAAGAATTGACGATGCCATTCATCGGTGCACCAGAGTTTCCTTCCGGATTGTTATTGGCGCGATAGCGATCAAATACGGTCGAATTGTTATCAAAATCTGGAGCGCGAAAGTTAACAAAATCATCATTCGCAATATCAGCTCTAATTCTATCCTTGGCAGGTTGACTTAATCCAGAAGCATTAACATCGTTGAGATATTCTCCGTAAACAATACCTTCGTCACTAGAGTTATAACCGTCCAGTCCGACATCCTGCACTGCCCGCTTTTCCGGATCACTATCAAACGCATTGGTTACCGCATTGGTCCGGGGTATTCTGGACCAGTTGGTAAGGTCGGTAGGAACCTCATCATCAAGAGGAATTCCATTCTCAAAAAACTTTCGGGAATCCCGTAAAATATCTTCCGAGATGTTTCCGAGGTCAATATTTAATTCTCCTCCCTGCGTATTGGTTCCGTTATCTGGATTATCCATAAATGGATTCAGTACCCAAAATTCCAGGTACTCAATATTCGCTGCCTGAAAATCATTGTTATTTAAAGCACGCATGATCCCCCCCCATCGAGTACCAGGATCCAGCAAATTACCGTTAAGGTCCAATCCACCACTCTGCCCATCGGGTAAAGGTACGCCGCCTGGTAAATCAAAATTGTAAGGTCCTCGCTCCCGTGGATAGTAGGTAATGTCAAAAGTTCCCAATGTTCCAAAACCTAAGTTCTGCACCTGACGACCCGGAAATACTTCTTCCTGGTCAATCAATCGCGTATATGGATTATCATTGTTCCCACCGATCGTCTGGTCAATTCGATACCAGTTAATCAAGGCACGATTTGCACCACCTTTGGTATCATTAATCAATTGAGATTCGGCAAAACGACGAGAACCATTTTCATCAACTGCATTTTGTGGAACTGAAGCCAGCACCCAATTATTGGCGGGTGTTCTTAGATCATTGTTACTGGTCGTTCCTTCAAAATCATCTACGTATACGGTTCCACCTTTCTGATCATCATCGTTTGTGCCTACGTTAATAGCTTTAGGGTGACTTGGTTTTAAACCTGCTACCTCGGCTACAAAATTAATACTAGATGCTTCTTTAGTTTCAATAAAAGGAATCGCGTCTACCATTTTTGTTAAAAATGGTGCTTCTTTTCGGTAATTAATATCAAATCCAAGTACCCGGTTATTAATCGGATCATCTCCAATATTTACCTTTTGGGTAAAAGGTCTTTCAAACAACCGCATGTAGGTAGCTCCAATATTAAAATCTTTATTTACTTCGTAATCAGCCCGCACCCCTAACATGGTTCTGGTCTGAACTGAAAACAAAGTGTTGTCTTCAAAAGATACATCTACCGGTGTTCCGGAATTAAGTACCCCGTCGTTCAGAATTTTTATTCTACCAATATTATAATCAATATCATAATCCTGTCCGGCCACCAGAACCCGACCACCCGCACGTACGGTCACTGACCCTTCCGGCAGATTAAAGGCACCCAAAGATATTTCGGAAGAAACACTGGACTTATAAGTACCCTTCATAACAAAGCGATTCTTTTCGGTAAATTCCCGCGCGTTAAAAAGCGTCCGGTCGTATAGTTCTTCGTAGATATATGCCTCTGCTGCTGGCCCGGTCAGTGGATTATCAGGCAAATTAGCCAATGATTCTCTTAATGAGCTACCGAATGGTTCCAGGACCGGATACATGATCCGTCCGTTCCGTGGATTGATGGTAATATTAGAAACAAAATCAAAAATTCCATCGGGGCAAGGATCTCCCTGTACGTTCAGTTGATCTAGATTAAAGATACGTAGCAAAGGCTGATCTGATCTTTCTGGAATAAATCGCTTGGGCGCTTTTCCCGGATCATCATAAAATATATCAAAAATAAAATCGTCAGGGTTCACCTGAAAAGCACCAATATTATAGTGGTTCTTCATCATCAAATGCCAGGTAGAAACATCTACTCGCTGCGTAGTACTCTTGAGCATCTTAACGAATAAAACGGTTAAATCTCCTTCTGCATCACTTCCTGCTCCTTCTTTGGTCAATTCCCCTACCTGATAAGTTGCACCGTTATAATCATATTCAAATGATACGCCCAGTACCTGATCAGGTCGTAAGTTTACATTTAAAGAAATAAAACCGAGATCGGCATTATAAGTATATTCATTGGGGCTCAATAGACGCGCACTTACTTTTTCAAAATCCCGACTCTGTTGAAAACCGAGGCCCGTTAATTCGGCAACGGCATTATCCAGACTTCTGGCAGCTGGATTGGCGATCAAATCACTGAGTATATCGTTGGAACCAACATTGGTTGCCAGATTCACCCCGGGTAATGGCCGACCGTCAATATCTGGGTGACGGGCCGGCATCGGAGTCATACCGTAAAGTGGCGTATCGTTGGTCAGACTATCGGTTTCACCAATATCAGATATGGCCACAATATCCCGGATATTCTCTACTTCGTTACGATCGTTCGTAATCCAGACCTCCATTCGGGTCACCTTAAAAAGAGATTTTATTTGTGGAAGATTTTCAAGCGATTCTTCGAAAGTAGATCGGTTATAATGCGTCAATAAAAAGTGACGATTTTCGTCGTATTCGTCGGCTCGTACATCAAACTCCTGCACCTGACTTCCTCCTTCAATACGAATGCTTTGGTTTTGTGATTTTTGCTGAGAAGCCACCAACCCGAGGGTTAGTTTTCCAAATTGCAATTCGGTATGGAATCCAAAAAGACTCTGGCTACCCTTGATGAGGGAAGAACGGAGTGGAAAACTGATATTACCTACTTCGATGGTTTTGATGATGTCGTCTTCGTTAAAAGCATCCGCATCGTAGTCCAGTTTCATGGTATTCTGAAAATCGAAAGTTGCCTGTGTATTATAATTGGTACTCATTTTGAGTTTTTCTCCAATAGCTGCTTCCACACTCATTTCAATCTCCATATCAAAATCAAATCCACCGGTTTTTTGCTGACGGATGGTCCAGGCTGGGTTTTCCGTACGCTGAAAATCCACCCCAAAAGTCAAATCAATATTACCTTGTGGTCGAATATCTACGCCCGTACCACCAAATAGCCGATCTCTTAAACTCTCCTCCACATCAATTTTACTCAGTGGATCTTCTCTGTTCGATAGCTTTCCACCTCTTTTACCGACCCCTGCAAGTCGATCAAAATAGGCCTTCTCTTCCTGTTTGGATTTATACTCCAGGTACTCCTCAAAAGTCATGTAGGAAGGCATTCGAAAATATTCATCCCCGATTTTTTCGGTGATGATATAAGTCCCCGTGGCAGGATCGAAGTTCACCTCTTTTTCGATGATGGACGGATCTCTAAGGTCAAAGGGGTTATTAGCCGGATTAGAAATATGATCGCCGAAGCGTTCCGTTACCGGCGGCAGGGTATCCTGTGCCAGTACTATTTCCGGACCGAAAGGATCCTTTAGATTTTCACCGGCGGGAGAAGTGGCAGTTGTCAGATTGATCAGACAGAAACAAAAGATCACTGACAGGAGTAAATTTTCTATTTTCATAATCGATTTCAGTGCAAAAAATATAAACGATACCGATTGTATCGCCATGGAAGTAACGTCATTAGGGCGCTATAATAGTTTGGATAAGTATTTTTTAACGTTTGTTATGAATACATCCAGGACACACCCGGGTTAAGGAATGAATTAATAATAAATTAAAATTATTTCAGTCTCTTTTTTCATTATACTTACGGAAAAAACTCAAATAAGTTATTACCGCTTATTTGGTCCTGCTGGTTAAGATTAATGGTAAGGCTGTAGTTTAATTAACGTGAATAGAAGGTCACTGAGAAAGTTGTTTTAAGGCTACCTTTATCAGCTGTTCAACACTAGTAAATTTTTCGGCTTGCAGCACCCGGTTTAAGGTCTTCTGCACGGAGACTTTTGCGAAGCCAAGTGCAACTAAAGCAGATAACGCCTCTGCTCTCAATGTATTGTCCTGACCGCTTAAACTTAGGCCATTTTCCCCCGAATCTTTCATCACTTTGTCTTTTAGATCCAAAATAATTCTTTTTGCCGTTTTTGGTCCAATTCCTTTTACCCGATTGAAAGCGGCTACATTTTCCCCTAAAATCGAAGCTCGTACTTCTTCTGGAGGCATACCGGAAAGGATGACCCGAGCCGTATTGGGGCCAATCCCGGAGACCGAGATCAGTAGTATAAAAAGACTCCGTTCTGTCTCTTCACTAAACCCGTATAAAGTATTGCTATCTTCTTTGATGTGCTGATGAATCAGGATCTTGATGCGTTCTTCTTTTTCGATCCGTGCGTAGGTATGCAGACTTACATTGACGTGATAGCCAATGCCACCCGTTTCTACGATGATAAATGTTGGATTTTTGTGTGTTATTGCTCCTTTGATGTAGGAAATCATATGTTATTCCTTCTTTTGTGCGAAAATACTAAAATTTGAGGCTGATTAGTAGAAATTGTGGTAGCAAAAGGTGTTTTGTCGGCGCTGCTAACTTTTTAAACTGGATGGCTGGTTGGCTTACAGGAACGGTACATAAATAAATTGATATTTTAGTGACGCAGAGTAGTAGCAAAAAAAGCAGTCAAAAGTGTAAAGTTATTTAATCAACATTCCTTTAGGAATGGCGATTAAATAGATTGAGATAAAAGGCGAAATATTTTTTCATCAATCAAGGCGCTGAAATGGGCCCTGCCCGACTGACGTCAGTCAGGCGGGGTTATGCACCGCATAATAACCATTTTAGTAACCCTGCCCGATCTGACAATCTGTCCGGCGGGGAAGAGTGATGGACAAAGATGAAGCATAGTGTCTTAATTTATTTAATCAACATTCCTTAACTGAATAGGCCCCAGATTCTTACTATCTTTGGCCAAAAAACAGCTAATATGAAAATTCTTTTGCTCGGTGGTGGTGGCCGCGAACACGCTTTTGCTCTTAAATTTCAAGAAAGTCCTTTCTGCGAAAAAATATTTATCGCTCCTGGAAATGCTGGAACTGCAAAATGTGGTACCAACGTAGATCTTAACCCAAACGATTTTTCTGCTTTAAAAACTTTTGTCCTCGATCAGGAAATAGAAATGGTGGTCGTTGGGCCCGAAGATCCGCTGGTACGAGGGATTTTTGATTTTTTTGGGACAGATGATGAATTGGAGCATATTCCTGTGATCGGACCATCGCAGAAAGGTGCTCAACTGGAAGGTAGCAAAGCTTTTGCGAAAGAATTTATGACCGGACAAAAGATACCAACGGCTGATTATCAGGAGTTTACCATAGAAACGCTACAGGAAGGGCTGGATTTTCTGGATAAAACAACGACGCCTATTGTGCTCAAAGCGGATGGATTGGCGGCTGGTAAAGGTGTTTTGATTTTAGAAGACCGAGAAGAAGCTAAAAGAGAATTTCGTGCCATGCTGGACGGAAAGTTTGGGGATGCGGGGACCCGGGTCGTCATAGAGTCCTTTTTGGATGGCATTGAATTTTCTGTTTTTGTCTTGACAGATGGACGGGATTATAAAATTTTACCGGTAGCCAAAGATTACAAAAGAATCGGTGAAGGAGATACTGGATTGAATACAGGTGGAATGGGTGCCGTTTCTCCCGTCAATTTTGTGGATGATAAAATGATGGAAAAAGTTGAAAAACGAATCATTATTCCAACCATCAAAGGATTACAGCAACGAGATATTATCTACCAGGGTTTTATTTTTATTGGACTCATCAGCGTTGGAGGAGAACCTTTTGTTATTGAATATAATTGTAGAATGGGTGATCCGGAAACAGAAGTCGTTTTTCCTCGCCTTAAAAATGATCTAACAGAACTAATGGTCGCCACGGCGAATGGTACGTTGAGTGAAATTACCATCGAGGAGGATGCAAGAGCAGCTACTACGATTATGCTGGTTTCTGGAGGATATCCGGAGGCTTACGAAAAAGGAAAAGTCATTACTAATTTAGATCAGATAAAAGACAGTACCGTCTTCCACGCCGGAACAAAAATGGAGAATGATCAGGTAGTTACCAACGGCGGAAGGGTTTTAGCGATTACTTCTTTTGGCGATGATTTTAAAGAAGCTTTGGCTGTTTGTAAAAAAAATGCGGAACTGATTGAGTTTGAGGGAAAATATTTTCGGGGAGATATTGGGATGGATTTGATGGAGGATTGAGGCGCTTCGCTTGTTTAATTATTGAGATTACTAACGTGAAATAATCGTTATTCGTTTTTGAATTTTCTATATTTATTAAGACACTTTAATCCGCTCTTTGTGTTTACCAAACCAATTGGTGAGGGGTTTAGTAAACAACGTAATATCGTACGTAAAAATGGAATATCTTCTTTCAGAAATCGCGGAAATCACCAACGGAAAGCTTTACGCTCCATCCGACGATACTGGATTGATCAGCAATTTGATTTATGATAGTCGCAAACTGGTATTTCCCGAAAACACGTTGTTTATTGCGCTCACTGGAGATCGAAACGATGGGCATAAATACCTGAAAGAGCTTTATAAAAAAGGGGTTCGCTATTTTCTGGTACAGCGAAAACCGGATCTTGAAAAAATGCCGCTCGCCGGATTTATCGTCGTTAAAAACGCCCTGACGGCCTTGCAAAAACTAGCGGCATTTCACCGTCAGCAATTTAAAATTCCCATCATTGGCATCACGGGCAGTAATGGAAAAACCATCGTAAAGGAATGGCTTTTTCAGGTTTTAAATAATCAGTTTAAGATTACTCGAAGCCCTAAAAGCTACAACTCTCAGTTGGGCGTTCCACTCTCTGTTTTACAATTAGAAAAAGGAGATACCCTGGGAATTTTCGAAGCAGGAATTTCTCAAGAAGGAGAGATGAAAAATTTGGGAAAAATCATTTCACCGGAGATCGGAATTTTCACCAACGTCGGCGATGCGCACAATGCCGGATTTACGTCTGTTACACAGAAAATAAAGGAAAAACTGCGCCTTTTCAAGGATACTGCCCTCCTGATTTATCGCAGTGATGATATTCGCCTGGATCGATTAATCAAACGATCTCACAAGGGTAAAACACTCAATTGGGCTACCGAAACCGCAGCGGACTGGAAGATTGTTTCTACCCAACGTATTTCAAAAAATAAAACCAAAATATCCGCTATTTACAAAGGGAAAAAACAACAAATCACGATTCCTTTTACCGGACCTACGGCCATTGAAAATGCGATTCATTGTTGGGTCACTGCTACCTACTTGAAAGTAAACATTCAAAAAATAAAAGCAGCGTTTAAAAACCTGGAACCGGTGGCCATGCGGCTTGAATTAAAAGCAGGTATTCATAATTGTTTGTTGATTAATGATAGTTACAACGCAGATTTGTCTTCTTTAAAAGCGGCTCTTAATTTTATGGCACAACAAGGAGACGACCGTCCACGCACACTCATTTTATCTGACATTCTGGAATCTGGAAAAAAAGCAGATTCTTTGTATAAAAAATTAGCAGAACTACTGAAAACACATCAGATACAACGAGTCATTGCGATTGGAAAACAAATTTCTACATTAAAAAAATACCTTCCAAAAAAGATACAATCCAGCTACTACCCTACCACTGATAAATTTATTGCTAAACTGACAGCCAGTGCTTTTCAATCTGAAATAATTTTAATAAAAGGTGCCAGGGTATTTCATTTTGAAAATATAGTAGCACGCCTCCAACAAAAGCATCACCAAACCATACTCGAAGTTAACCTTAGTGCGCTTCAACAAAATCTATATTTCTATACCCAACAATTAGCACCCACCACCAAAGTAATGGTAATGGTCAAAGCTGCTGCTTACGGAATCGGAAGTGTAGAAATCGGAAGATTGCTCACCGCTCGTTCGGTTGATTACCTCGCCGTGGCCTATACTGACGAAGGAGTCGCGCTGCGTAAGGCGGGCATACAATTGCCCATCCTCGTATTAAACCCGGAAGAAGCATCTTTGGAAGCATTGGTGAAACATCAGCTGGAAGCAGAAATTTATAGTATTCCTCAACTTAAGCGACTCATTGAATTAACCAATTTAGCGACCTTACCCGCTGGTAGTTTTCCGGTACACTTAAATCTCGATACGGGGATGTCCCGATTGGGTTTACAGACCGTAGATTTTCCAGCTTTGTTTAAAATACTCACCAATTATCCAGCGCTGAAACTGGCCTCTGTTTTTACGCATCTGGCTGCCAGTGATGAGGCCAGACACGATCAATTTACCCAACAACAAATCACGGCTTATCAAACCAGCTACACGAAAATTTGTGAGAAAATTGGCTATCAGCCGACCAGACATGTATTGAATACCTCGGGAATCTCCCGTTTTCCACAATACCAAATGGACATGGTGCGTTTGGGGATTGGACTCTATGGCTACGATGCCGCGATTCCCGGAAGCACACACCTGGAGACGGTACACACACTAAAAGCCAGTATTTCTCACATAAAACTGATAAAAAAGGGTACTTCTATCGGATATAGCCGGAAAGGTCGTGCTCAACAGGACAACCTCATCGCTACGGTAACAATTGGTTACGCTGATGGTTTGCTGCGAAGAGCCGGCAATGGCCGGTTCAGTGGTTTACTCCATGGAGTCCGAGTTCCAACCATTGGAAATATCTGTATGGATATGTGTATGATGGACATTACCGCAGTTCCGCAGGCAAGTATGGGCGATAAAATCACCATTTTTGGACCCGATTTACCCGTTACCGAGCTGGCGAACAGCCTGGAAACGATTCCTTATGAAATATTTACTGGAATTTCAGAACGGGTGAAAAGGGTTTATTATCAAGAAGTTGTTTAAGTAAAATTGAATATCGAGTATCTAATTACGAATATTAAATAATCCTTCTATCGCAAAATTAGGTTTATTGTTTTAGAATTCAATGCTGCTTTAGTGAAATTTCAGGCGTAAAATTCGTATTTTTACAGCTTGTCTGAGTGCAAAATCAAGGACTTGGTCCAGATCATAATATTTATATTCTCATAGCGTAAAAAAATAGAAAATGTCATTTCGTTTATCCATTTTAACCATCTTGTTTTTCGGTATTCTACAGACTGCTACCGCGCAGAAGGATCCCGTTTTATTTTCTGTACAGAATAAACCTGTACAGGTCTCTGAATTTGATTATATCTACAAAAAGACCAACGGAGAAAAAGCCGATTATTCCCAAAAATCACTGGAAGAATATCTGGATTTATACATTAAATTTAAACTAAAAGTACAGCGTGCCCGTGATATGCAACTGGACACTATTCCAGCGCTTATCAAAGAACTGAGCGGCTACCGACGACAACTGGCGAACAGTTATCTAGTCGATAAAGAAGTAACCGAAAAACTGGTCAATGAGGCTTACCAAAGAAGTCTGGAAGAAGTAGACCTCAGCCATATTATGGTAAAGATGCCCAATAATCCACAACCAGCGGATACTTTAATGGCTTATAAAAAAATTATGAAAGCCAAAACAGCATTGGATAGCGGTCAGTCTTTCAGTGTTGTAGCAAAGGAATATTCTGAAGACGAAAACTCGAAAAATCTCAGTGGCCGACTTGGATTTTTCAGTGCTATCTTCCGACCAGGTTTCTACGAGATGGAATCTGCAGCTTATGACCTTCAGGTTGGTGAATATTCCAAGCCAGTGCGTACGGCAGCCGGATACCATATTATCAAGCTCAATAGCAAGCGTCCTGCCCGTGGAGAAGTTGAAGCAGCTCATATTTTGATCCGAACGGAGAAGGGAAAAGATGATAAGCAGCAGATGGCGACGATCGATAGTATTTATACACTGTTGAAGAATGGTGGAGATTTCGAAAAACTGGCTGGACAACTTTCTCAGCATCAGCAAACTGCAACTAAAGGAGGATACATCGGATTTGTATCCACCAACAGTCCGGTAGAAGAATCTTTTAAGGATCAGGTATTTACTTTAAAATCAGATAAAGAATTTACCAAACCATTTAAAAGTAGCGTGGGCTGGCATATCGTCCGTCGTATTTCCAAAAAGCCAGCGGAAGCTCCGGAAATTGCGAAACGACGTTTACAAACTAAAATACAGAATAGCTCCAAGGGCAAAGCTGGTAAATTCAGTCGTCAGGAATTAGCCAAGCAGGCCATGATTACCAATATCAAAAAGGAAGCTAGTTTTAAAGAAAACCTGACTATCAAGCAAGCCATGTTTGCTAATATTGACAGCAGTTATACTTCACACCGCTGGAAGAAAGTATTGACCAATAAAAACGAGCTTTTTTCTTTTGGTAAAAACATGAAATATACGGTAGCTGATTTTAATGAATTTAGTAAAACATCTTCTACCCGTTTACGTCGTAATAAAAATGCAGATCCTAAAATGGTCGCTGCTACCGTTTATCAGGAATTCATCGACGACAGCGCCCTAAAATACGAGGAAGCACAATTGGAAAACAAGTATCCTGAATTCAAATCTTTGATGCGGGAATACGAAGAAGGTATATTATTATTCGAAGCGACCAAACTCCAGGTATGGGATAAGGCGTCTACTGATAGTACAGGGCTTGCTGCGTTTTATGCAAGTAACCCAAATAAGTACCAATGGAAGGAGCGCGCAGTCGTGGATTTGTACACCTTACGCTCTGGAAATGAAAGTAAAGTAAAGGAAATCGTGATGATGCTTGGTACAGGCAAAAGTTCTGAAGAAATTCTAACGGTATTAAATAAAGACAATCAGCAGATATTAAGTGTTCAGGAAAAAAATTACGAAAGAGGCCGAGACGAAAATCTCGATAAGATGAACTGGAAAAAAGGTGCAGTGACTCCTGCGTTGAAAAACGACCGGACGAGATCTACTACTTTTATGGTTATCAAAGATACCAAACCACCGGGTGTTAAATCACTGGACGAAGCACGCGGATATGTCATTGCGGACTACCAGGATTTTCTAGAAAAGAAATGGTTGGAAGAGTTAAGAGCCAGTTATAAGGTGGAGAAAAATGACAAGGTATTTAAGAAATTAGTTAAGTAGGGTATGGATGGTTTAGTACTTCGACCGCTCTGCCGATCGGTGGTGCATCCGCATTTTTAATGCCAACATAGTGACTGGACAGCTAAGCACATGGACAAAATCAACTTAACGTTATTTCGGCCTCTTTTTTCATCACGATTTCCCGCCTGACTGCTTTTTTTGCTACTACTTTGCGTCACTAAAATATAAATTTACTTATGTACAGGTCCTAAGGAACAACGATCTAATAGATCCAGTATTTATGAAGCGGTTTTTATTATTTTTTTTGTGGGGATGTGGATGTTTAATAGCTTGTAAAAATGAGCAGACACCACCAGAAGCGGATGATGTGTTGCTCGCAACCGTTCATGGAAAACCACTTTACCTTTCTGAAGTAAATTCCATGGTACCCGCTGAATCCAACCCCAAAGATAGCGCGATGATTTCCAGTGCTTTTATGGAAAAATGGATCAGAGAGGAATTGCTGATGAATGAAGCTGAACGAAATTTACCAAAAGATCTAAAGATTGACGACCTGGTGCGTGACTACCGTGCCTCGTTAATCAGACACAATTACGAAAAAATATTAGTAGAAATACAACTGGATTCTACCATTACTTCACAGGAATTGTTGAATTATTATGAAACCAATAAAGAACAATTTCGGCTGAAAGAACCCATTGTGCGTTGCTTATTTATGGAAATGCCCAAGAACAGTACAGACCTGAAAGAAGCAGATCAGCTGTGGAAAAACTATGACAAAGCAGGAGGAGCGGAAGCATTGAAAAGTTTTGCAGCTGCACAAAGTAGTCAGTTCATTATGAACGATAGTACCTGGTACCAGCCAAATTATTTGATGGCTTTAATACCGGAAGAAAAACGAAAGAGTAAAAATTTTACCAACGGAACAAAAATAACGTTTCAGGATGACCAGTTCAAATATTATCTGAGTATCCGGGATCGTACCCCAAAAGGAGAGATTGCTCCTATGGAATATGTAATAGATCAAATAAGCCGGGTGATTTTACACCAGCGAAAGATCGCCTTACTAGATGAAAAGCGGGAAGAGATTTACGAGCGGGAGATTAACCGAAACACCATAAAAGTTTATAACTAATGCGTCAATTTATTATCTGTATTTTTATTGTTTGCAGCCTATCCATTTCTTACGCGCAAGATCGCCAGGTAATTGATAAAGTTGTTGGAGTCGTCGGCCAGGAGCTTGTTTTGCTTTCTGATATTGAAGATCAATTTAGTTTGGCCAAAAAGCGGCAACCCGAATTGGGGGAAGAAGCACGTTGTCTCATTATGGATCAGGTACTGGCTCAAAACCTGATGCTGAATCAGGCGCGTCTGGATAGTATCGTGGTTACTGAAAATGAAATCGAATCACAACTCGATGCACGGATCAAGCAAATTCTACAATATATGGGGAATGACGAAAAACAGTTTGAGGAATATTACGGTGCCACCATTTCACAGGTCCGTTCTCAGTTTCGGACAGACCTCGAAAACAAATTACTCATCGAACGAATGCAACAGGACATTATCGCGGATGCTACCGTAACTCCTTCGGAAGTAAGAGATTTTTTCAATCTGATTCCAAGAGATAGTTTGCCCTTTTTCAATTCAGAAGTAGAGGTAGCAGAAATCGTGATCTACCCTTCTCAAAATATGGTTGAAAAAACCAAAGCCCGGGAGAAACTGGAATCTATTCGCCAGCAAATTATTGACGGTGCCCAGTTTGCGGAGCTGGCCGTTAAATACTCGGATGATCCCGGGTCAGGTGCCAAAGGGGGAGATCTTGGATGGGCCACCCGTGGTAGCTACGTAGGAGAATTTGAAGCAGCTGCCTATAATCTGGAAACCAACGAATTATCTGAAATTGTCGAAACGCAATTTGGCTACCACTTGCTAGAATTATTAGAGCGACGTGGAAATAGTATCCATGTACGACATATCTTGATCACGCCTGAAATTACTCCCGAAGACGAAATACTGGCGCGTGCCCGACTCGACTCGGTTCGTAATCTTGTGTTGGTCGATAGTATTCCTTTCTTTTACGCGGTTAATCGTTTCTCAGATGAGGACATTCCAAGCTATACAAATGGTGGTAATCTGGTCAATCCAAAAACGGGAAATACATTCTATGAGGTAGGAGATCTGGATCCGGATATTTATTTTACCATTGATACCATGGAGGTTAATGACCTTTCCGCACCTTTTGAATTTACGGAACAGACGGGTCGCAAGGGATACCGCGCCATTCAGTTACGCTCCCGCACAAAGCCGCACAAAGCAAGCTTATCACTGGATTATTCAAAAATTAAAGCAGCGGCTTTGGAGTCCAAGAAAAATAAATTTATGTTCGAATGGGTAGAGAAAAAAATTAAGGACACTTATATTGAATTAGATGCACAGTATTCTGGTTGCGAGGATCTGGAACGGTGGAAGACGGGGTATTAGTGAAGCTCGCTTAGCAGCGAGAATCTTTGTGATCAGTTCAAGTTTTTCAAATGAAGTAAATATGAAGTTATTTTTACAACAAGTTTTCTGCGTAAGTATAATCGCAATTTTATCAATGCTACCATTCAGTAGTCAATCTCAAACTTTCGGAGAATATTGCTTTGGAGGAGCGAGAAATGAAGATACCTTTAATGATGTTAAAAATGCGGATGATGGATCCATCGTGTTGGGATATACAACTTCTCAAGATGATTCATTCCATTTTTTCGTTGTAAAAATTAATGAAGAAGGAAACGAAGAATGGAGTCAAACCTACGGCGGGATAGATGTAAATAGAATCGGAGAAAAAATCCTGGTTCTGACGGACGGATACTTATTAGCGGGAACAACCGAACCTGTCGACCAATTTGGGACAAAAGATATTTACCTTATCAGAATTGATCAGCTTGGTAATATTATATGGGAACAGACTTACGGTGTAAGTGATGATGATATTTTTGGAGATATTACCATTGATCATAATGGAAATTTTGCGGTAGTTGGTGGCAGTGTACTCAACGAAACCGTAGGAGAAGATATATTTCTAACAGTAATAGATGAAAGCGGAACGGAGTTATGGACTCAATACTATGGATCAGATAGAGCGGATGAAGCCTCCTGTGTCATTACCGATTCTGAAGGAAATTATCTGTTAGGCAGTACGCTCGATGGTAATGCTACGGTAATTTCCGTGGGCGAAAACTCACCGGTGATAAACTGGGAAATATTACCTTCTGGCAACGACACAGATCTTAGAACGGTAAACGATATCTCTTATTTTCCAGATGAAACACAATTCTTAGTTCTTGGTAGTAATACTTTTCTCAAACCAATGGCGTCAATTATATGGCCAGACGGAACTGTAGCTTCATCGCAGATATATGAAGATATTTTTGATGGGAATAATGGTTATCTAAGTTCGGCGAGCCTAGGAGATGAAACATTTAACGTGTTAGCTAATAGACCTTTTAATGCTCAAAAAGTAGTTACACTTGATTTAGATTTATCTACCCTCGGTAGTCTTGAGCTAGCAGATAGTCTTGAAATAAACTCAATAGAGACCACACTAAACGGAAATATTATTGCTTCGGGGTCGATCTTCGATCAAAGTAGAGATGCACTGATTACTTCTTACAATATTGATGGAAGCAATCTCTGGCAGCGGACTTTGGGCCAAATGGAAAAAATAAATAATCAATTAGGTTTTGCCATCGAAGCAACGCTGGATTCAGGATTTGTTCTTGCTGGATCACAAAATATTTACAAACTAAACAAGTCACTGGAAATTGAATGGGTTACCGAATTTAGTCAAAGCAGTGACCCCTGGAGTATCGTACAATCACCAGATTTAAGCTACTATTTGCTAAATACGATTGATAACAGTCGATTTTTACAAAAGCTGGACAACAACGGAACCCCGGTTTGGGAAATAGAACTTTCTGATGAATTATTTGTCTTTCCAATTTTTGGGAAAGTGGTTAATCTAAACGATGGTAACCTGTTGACTTTGTATACCGGAAGGATAGAAGGGGAATCGGATGACGTAGCTATTCTAAAAAAAATCTCTCCGGACGGTGAGGTATTATGGAGTAAAAATCTGATATTAAGTGATCGAACCAGAGCCTATAGTCTGGTAAAAACCAGTGATAATAATTTTGTGATTTGTGGAGTAATTAGAGATTCGGGAGCAGATTACCAGCCTTTTCTCGCCAAGATTGATCAGGATGGGAATTTGATTTGGTATAAAGATTATGAAATTGAAGAGAGCTTTTCCAGATTATTTACAAGACTATATGAAGCGGAAAATTCCGACTTGGTGATGATAGGAACTGCCTCTAATCCAGAAAATTTTCCAGTCCTTTTTAGAACAGATGCCGATGGAAATGAATTAGATCGCAAATACCTTTTTGAGCAGGATTACAGGCATTATGCCTATGATATAGCTCCAGTAACTGTAGATGGCAATAATCAGATTGCTTTTGTTTCGACGGGTTCTTTTAGTTCAAATAATATTCCTTCCTTTTCTTTTAAAAGCAGAGAAGCGCGTATTACCATGGTAGATCAAAATTTTGACGTAATTACAACCTCTAACTTCGGGGAAGGATCTGCACCCGTCTTTTTTGATATGGCGGTTGCACTCGATGGAAAAATCGCAGCTTTAGGTTTCGCTGGCAAAGGAACATCATCTAAAGTACTTTTAGTTTCAACCACTGCTGATGGTATAGGTACAAAAACTTTTGATCTTGATGCTATTGGCGTAACTAGCGTTTTTCCTAACCCTTCGAAAGGGATCATCAATGTACATTTGAAAAATGATAAAAGAGGAATTCTGGAAATAAAATTGATCAACAGTCTTGGTCAAAGCGTTTGGCGAGAGCATCACACAAAAGATGGTCATACTTTTAACCAATCCTTCGATTTCTCCTTTTTAAAAGATGGCCAATTTTTTATTTCCATCTCACAAGATGGCCAAACATGGTCCAGACAATGGATAAAAACAGCTAACTGATCCTTATCCAATTATTATAAAATTCTACTTCAACTCCAACAACTTTATTCCCGCAGTAATCTCGTCTTCCATAAAATTTTCTCGTGGTGGAACGGGACAGGAATACCCGTACGTAAAAGCGCAGTATGGATGGTAGGATTTATTAAAATCAATAATAATTTTTTCCCCTTCCGGAATTCTCAGATCAATATAGCGACCTCCACCGTACGTCTCCTCGCCGTTGGTCAAATCTGTAAACATAAAAAATAACCAGTCTTTATATTCTTCCATTTCTCGGCTGCGGTGTGATTGGTGAATGGTTACCGTGTATTCTTTTCCGTTCAAGGTAAAAGTCGCTTCTCCATATTTATCAAAGACAGCCATCCGTTCAGAAGACGTGGGAATTTCTACCGTGAGGGTATCGATGTGTCTTTTGAATTTTGCCTCGACCCGATAATTTTTATTTATTTCAAAAAACGGATGTCCACCTGCTTGCCGGAATTTTTCCCGCAACGTTGAATCTAGCGGAGATTTTTCGGGACTCATATAATCGGCGTTGAGCGTTTGCCGAAATTGGATAATTTCCTTTTGGTAGTCATCTATGGTATAGATGGTAAAAGATGTGAGTAGCACAAATAAGAATAAGAAATTTTTCATTAGGAATAGTTTTCAACAAAGGTATCTGTTTATTCCTTTTCTTTTAAACTTTTCTTGAGCCCCTCAGGTAAACCCTCTACATCTGCGATCGAAAAGCAGATATCTTCATTATTGTCTTTAGGAATCACACTCAATTTAGCATTTGTCTCAAAAACAACAGCATGTACTTGCTTTTTTGATTTTAGTCCACTTTCCCGTATCGCGGCCCATATTTCTGACTCCAGTAATCGCTCTTTTTTCATATTATCTGTTAGCAATTCCCCGTCGTATAACATTAATTGAGGGGTTGAACGAAAAAGCATTTTTACAGCATCTGACTTCAGCATCAACTTATTAACAACGTACTGTAAAAACAAAAGCGTTAATATACTAACTGTTCCATCTGCAATTGTGATACTCTTAAAGATAATGGTAGATGCAAATAGGCCACCAACAGCAACCGTAACAATCCAGTCGTAATTATTCATCTTTGAGGTAGAGCGTTTCCCAACTATTCGAATATAGAAAATCACTAAAAAGTAAATTATTGGAGTAGTAATTAATATTCGTTTAACACTTTCTAAATCTGAAAAGAAAATCTGGTCCATCTTCGTTTTTTATATAGATATTTTCTGTTATTAATTGAGCCTCAGCATTTGTAGAACCGCGATCTAAACCATTAGTTCAAATAAAAAAGCTGATTCCTCTGGCAAGAATTTATCTACGGATCAATTAAAAAATAAGTCATAAAGGTTTGGGTCGGTTAATTTGGTTCTAATTAAGGCGGTGAAATACGATTTATGCCGTAGCATAATGAGTTTTTCACCAACCCTGCCCGACCTGACAATCGGTCAGGCGGGGAAGAGTAGGAGTAAATTAAGCAGTCAAATGTTATAAGTTATTCTTTTATTGTTCCTTAATCTATATTTAGTCTATAACTTATAGGTAAGTAACTTTAAATTCCCCATCAGTAACGGTGAATATATTGGTATTATCATCCTCATCCGTAGCCGTAAACTCAAAAGTACCTTCCAGTACATTTGCCGTCGTGTCATTTCTAGTGACATTAAGTGTCCCTTCTGTAAAATATGCAGTTGTTCCGTTATCAATGTCGTCACTAAAAGTGATGGATAAATCATTAGCTGTAACCGCATTCGACCCCGTACCTATACTGGGAAGAATATTAAGTCCGATCGCATTAGAATTACTCGATTGTCTTCCGATAATTAATATCAGCTCTTCGCTACCGCTATCATCCGAAAATCCGTTAACGGTATTCGCTTCAAATGCGTCTCCATTAACTGTCGCCGTCAAAAAATCAACGGGTACATCATCTTCGTCATCTCCACAGGAAACCAGTGAAAACGTGGTAGCCAGTAGTAAAAAGAAAAATAAGTTTTTCATGTTTATAAATTTATTGAAAAATAGTTTGGATTAAAATAACAATTCCCTTACACCACCTTCTCCATTTCATATAAAGGAAACTGCGCCATAAATTGATTCACTTCTTTTCGTACTTCGTTGATCACCATTTCATTTTCCGGATCAGAGATCACGCGGTCAATCCACGCAATGGTTTTCAAACAATCTGCTTCCTTAAAACCACGCGTTGTAATCGCGGCCGTTCCAATTCGAATACCGGAAGTTACAAAGGGAGATTGTGTATCAAAAGGTACCATGTTTTTATTAACGGTAATATCTGCTTTTACGAGCGCTTGCTCCGCCACCTTCCCCGTAACATTTTTAGAACGCAAGTCAATCAGCATCAAATGATTATCGGTCGATCCGGAAATTACTTTATATCCTTTTTCCAATAACGCTTCCACCATTACTTTGGCGTTTTTGATTACCTGCACTCCGTAATCTTTAAAAGATGGCTGCAATGCTTCCTGAAAAGCAACGGCCTTGGCCGCAATCACGTGCTCCAGCGGTCCACCCTGCATACCAGGAAAAACACCACTATTTAAAATTGAAGACATTTTAATCACCGTTCCTTTTTTGGTGGTACGTCCCCACGGATTTTCAAAATCCTTTCCCATCATAATAATTCCACCCCGTGGTCCCCGCAATGTTTTGTGCGTCGTAGAAGTAACGATGTGACAATGAGGCATCGGATCATTCAACAGACCCGCCGCAATCAATCCAGCCGGATGTGCAATATCTGCTAACAACAATGCTCCTACTTTATCAGCAATTGCACGGAAACGTGCATAATCCCAATCTCGAGCGTAAGCAGACGCACCGCAGATAATTAACTTAGGTTTTACTTCCAGAGCTTTCGCTTCTACTTTGTCCATATCAATCAAACCCGTCTCTTCCTCCACTCCGTAGAAATGTGGTTGGTAAACTTTCCCCGAAAAATTTACCGAAGAACCGTGCGATAGATGTCCACCGTGCGATAAATCAAACCCTAAGATTGGATCTCCCGCTTCTAAAACAGCAAGAAAAACGGCTGCATTCGCCTGCGCACCAGAATGTGGTTGTACGTTGGCGTATTCGGCACCAAACAATTCTTTGAGTCGATCAATCGCCAATTGCTCAATTTTATCAACTACTTCGCAGCCACCGTAATAACGCTTTCCGGGATATCCCTCGGCGTATTTATTGGTCAGGCAACTTCCCATTGCCTGAATTACTTCCTGACTGGTAAAGTTTTCTGAAGCAATCAGTTCTATACCGTGTCGCTGTCGTTGTAATTCTTCTTCAATTAATCCGAAAATAGTGGAATCATTCATAACTGATAATGTTTGGATAGGTTGTTATAGAAAATTTGGATAGGGAAATAAAAAAACTCCTGTAAAGGTACGAAGTTTCAAAAGAAAACAAGCGTTAAAATTCGACACATTTTTTATAAATCTCCCGTATAACGGCTATGATATTATTCTAAATAAAAGTTATAATTGAATCAAGTGTGACCAAATATTTTTAATAACTTCTATACTATATCCTTCCCGAATACCTTTATAAAAAGACCTGACTTAACCATTTTCTTATTACATTTGAAAAAAAATAAGATACGTACTATGTATTTACCAATCTTTCGCTTTGTGCTTCTATTGATGCTGACGGGATTTGCTAACGAATTGTTTGCGAAAACGGATAAATACCGCTGTATGTGGCGCAATGATCCCGCGACGACCATGACCATTGGCTGGAACCAAATTTCTGGTAATGGCCCTACATTATATTACGATATTTACGAACACGGTTCGGATACCCGCGCTTACACCTGGTCACAAAGTCCCGACCGTACGGTGATCGCCAAGGGTATGAATAATCAGTTTGTTCGCCTGCGTGGTCTGCAGCCCGGTACCGTTTATTATTTTGTCATCGTTGACAGCGACGGGGTCAGTGAGCCCATGTCTTTTCGCACCGCTCCCGATCATCCGTACGAACGATTAAGCATTATTGCCGGAGGAGATTCCCGCAATCACCGAACGGGAAGAAAAAACGCCAATAAACTGGTCAGCAAATTACGACCTCATTGCGTTATGTTTGGTGGCGATATGACGGGGTCGGATAAAGCCCGGGAATGGAAGTACTGGTTTGATGATTGGCAATATACGGTTGGAGATGATGGTCGATTGACGCCGCTAATTGTAGCCCGTGGAAATCATGAGTATTCGAATAAGTCGATTGTGGATTTATTTGATGTAGAAAATGCAAAGGTTTTTTATGCGCTAAATCTGGGTGGAAATCTATTACGGGTTTATACTTTAAATTCGCTCATCGCCAGCGGTGGTGATCAGGGCGCCTGGCTAAAAGAGGACCTTTCCAACAACGAATACATGAACTGGAAATTTGCCCAGTATCATTTTGCTATTCGTCCACATACCCGCGCCAAGGGCGAGCAAAATGGGCAGTATAAAAACTGGGGTATTCCTTTTCATAAACATGGTGTGGATATGGTTGTCGAGTCAGATGCACATACGGTAAAAACTACTTGGCCCATCCGTCCTACTTCCGAAGCTGGTAGCGAAATGGGATTTATTCGGGACGATCAGACGGGTACGGTCTACGTAGGAGAAGGGTGCTGGGGTGCGCCTTTGCGTAGAAATAATGATGATAAGAAATGGACCCGCAACAGTGGTAGTTTTAATCAGTTTAAATGGATTTTTGTTAGCGAAAATAATATCGAAATTAGAACGGTAGAAACCAATAATGCGGATGTCGTGGGAACCGTCGATCCCTACGATGTTTTTACACCGCCAGCCAATCTAAAAATCTGGAATCCCAGTAATGGTCCAGTTTTATACATCGATAAAAAATATAGCAACACCTATGCTGCTGCTGATCCCGCATCCACCGCGGTGGCAAGTTTGTCTACTGTTACTCCAACTCCTGCACCAGTTGTAAAGACAACGTCTACTAAAGAAATGCCCGAAGACTGCGAACCGGAGATACACAAATCCGAAGCAGACATGCCCGTCGTTAGATCCAATCCACGAAGAATTAATGCGCCTACTCCGGAAAAGGTAGTTGAGTTGGTGACGAAACCTCCCGCCGTTTCTAGACCTAAAGAAACCAGCAAAGTTGAGGTTCCTCCTACACCGGTTTTTGTTCCAGCTACCATTTCAAATTGTCGGGCGGACCTTACGGCTACGCAGCTGGCAATTAGGTGGGACGTAAAAGGCGAATCTGCCGGGCAACCTTATCAGTTCGAGGTACAGAAGTCAAAAAATAGTCAGGACTTTCGGACTATTGCCAAATTACAGGGTGTCGGTCTACAAGGAAATGGCATCAATAATTACCAGATTTTGGATAAAATAGATCCTGCAGTTGCATTTGGCAAGCTCAAATACCGGCTTAAAGCGATTACACCAAATGGAAAGGAAAGTATTTTTGCGGTAGATCAATCCGCTGGACTGGCCGCTCAATGGGCGCAATATCCCAAGATTACACCAGACGATAGCTCAGGATTACTAAAGGTAAGATACGAACTAAACGAATCCAGTGATGTAACAATTAAATTGACCGGATTCAATGATAAGGCCGTGTCTCTAAGCAGCTACATGGATCAAAAATCCGGTAATTACCAGAAGTCAATTGATATGCGTAATGTTCCGAAGGGTGTTTATTTACTGACGATTGAAGTTAATCAAGCAGTGATGAAACAGTATCAAGTATTGAAGGACCAACGGAAGATTTGATTGTTATTGAATGTTCTTTAAAATAGAAATCAAAGCGCATCCTTCCAACGTATAGGTATCGTCCTCTAAAGTATTTGAAAAACTCAAAAAAGACGGCAGAGAAAGTTAAGTTAACAGGTCAACGTAGGAACAAGGCAATGCCTTGTTCCTACGTTGATCAATATGCCCAGTTATTTAGTGCCGAAGGCATTAGGCATAACCCCGCCTAAATGAAGTTAGTCGGGCAGGGCCCATTTTAGGTCCTTGATTGGCAAAAAATAATTCACCTAGAATCTGCATTTATTTAATCCTCACCCCTAAGAAAAAAAACCCCGCCTCGACTACTAAAAGTCGAGACGGGATTTTTATATTTTAAAAACGCTATTGCGTTTTATCTAATTCAGTGATTAGTAACTAACTCCTAAAGACTTCATAGTTTCTACGTCAAGGTTACCAACTGGTAAGTTGTTGTCCTTTTGGTATTTAACTAAAGCAGACTTGGTTCTAGCACCCATTACGTTGTCAGAAGGTCCTGGATCGTAACCACGGCTACGTAAAGCTTCCTGAATCTTACGAACAGTAACATTAGTTACCTGGTCAGCACAAACAACTTCTCTCCACTCAGTGAATCCACCTTTCTTAACCAATACACGACGAGAAACAGTAGTGTATTCAGCAGGAATATCAATGGTACGAGTAGAAGCAGGAGTCGTTAGTTTACGGAAAGAACGGCTAGTATATTCAGCAGGAATATCAGTAGAACGGATACAGTCTCCGTTTCCACCAGCACCTGTGTCTTCCGTATATCCAGAAGGACAACCTTTACGTACACGAGTTGTGTAGCTACCCATGATAACAGGAGCAGTTTCCATACGTGTAGAAGCAGCGTTCTTCAATTTACGAACAGTACGCGTAGTGTACTCAGCAGGAATATCAACAGTGGTTGTTGAAGCTGGTGTCTTAACTACCGTCTTGGTAATTGACTTATACTCAGCAGGAATTTCAGACTGACGCGTAGAAGCAGCAGTCTTCAATTTGTTGAAAGTACGAGTAGTATACTCAGCAGGAATATCAACAGTTTTGATACAATCGTCACCGTTGTCCGTCCAGCCAGAATCACAACCTACCCGTACTTTCTTAGTTACGGTACGGTACTGTGCAGGAGTTTCAATTAGACACCAAACTAAACAATCGTTAGGGTCAGCAGATAAACAGTTACGGTCAGCTTTCTTCTTTACCCACTTGGTAGCAGCAGGTGCAGTTTCGATTTGCTCACTTTGTGTTTCGTATTTAGCAGGTCTTCTCTCGATACGAGTAGAAGCTTCTTTTACTAATACTTGCTCGGTCATAGATTCGTATTCCGCTGGAATAGTTTCTGTACGGAAAGAAGCAGGCTTAGCAACGATTTGCTCAGTTACTGTTTCGTAAGTTGCAGGAACAATCTGTAAACGAGTAGAAGCTTCTTTTACTAATACTTGCTCAGTTACTGTTTCATATTCTGCAGGAAGTGCAATCATACGAACACAGTTGCCACCAGCAACAGCAGTAGATCCACCTTCTGGAGAATAACCAGATGGGCAACCTTTAACGAATGACTGTGTCATTGTTTCGTATTCAGCAGGAACACGTTCGATACGATTAGATGCGTCTCTTACTAACACTTGCTCAGATACGGATTCGTAAGCAGCAGGAATAGTTTCTACTCGCATAGAAGCAGCTTTTACCTGAATTTGCTCAGTTTCTGTAGTGTACTCATCAGCGATAAGACATTTTGCGTAGCAAGAACCAGGCTTCTGGTTTGGAATTTCTACTTCTGGCTGTGCAAATGCTGCACAAGCAAAAAGCATAAATGCTACTGAAAGGATAACGTTCAATCTTTTCATGTGAAATTATTGGTTTTGATTAAAAAATTTATTTATGTAAAAAAATATTTATTACCAAGGTGGGTTCTATTCATAGAAAACCCTTTTTGTTCTTCTCTCTTCTTATTGTTCTAATTCCTAATACTTCTTTTCAATTCGGCTGCAAAGTTATATCAAATTTTTGGGATAACACAAAAAATACTTCTTTATAATGCCAGAAGATAGATTATGTTCAGAAAGGGTTGATAAGGCTTTTACGCTTCCATTTTTAGAAAGAATTTTTATCTCGTCTTTTAGCGCATTGTATGCATTATTTGACTCAGTTCCGTCGTAAACTAAAAATTTTGTTTCGTCCGGTCGATTTTTCAAATTAAATTTGGAAGCGATTTTTTGACGAATATTTTTTAAATAGTCACCGTCAAATGGTTCTTTTTTCAACTCAACGCGAAATAATTTTCTATTTAGAAGACCATTCGCCAAAAATGCCAGAATCTTGTCTTTGCTTTTAGTAAATTTCTTAATGGCAAATAGTATATCTATATCATCCAGTTGAGCAAAATGCTTCCGCAAAATCGTTTTGTCTTTTTCAGTTGTTGTCGGTACATTTCCGCCCATAAAATAGGTCAAATGCTCCGAAACCGCGAAGCGTTCTCCCCGGTTGTATACTTCTCTGGCGCGAAGCAATGTATGGATCAACATTTGCTCAGTTCCCAGGGATGTTTTATGTAAATAGACCTGCCAATACATGATTCTTCTGGCGATCAGAAATTTTTCAACAGAATAAATCCCTTTTTCTTCTACCACCAATTCATCATTGGCTACATTGAGCATTTTGATAATCCGGTCATAACCTATCACTCCTTCGGAAACACCCGTAAAAAAGCTGTCTCGATTCAAATAATCCATTCGGTCCATATCCAGCTGACTGCTAACCAACTGGTGTAAAAAATGCTTGGGGTACTGATCGGTAAATATTTGTATACCTACATCCAGTGCACCATTGAATTCCTTATTGAGATCTTCCATAAAAAGCAAAGAAAGTGCTTCGTGGTGTAAATCTACCAGTGTATGTTCCAAGGCATGTGAAAATGGTCCGTGTCCTATATCATGCAACAGAATCGCAATCGCAACGCCCTCCGCTTCTTCTTTAGAAATCGCTACTCCTTTATCTTTCAGCACTTTGACTGCCTCTCTGGTTAGGTGTAATGCACCTAAAGCATGATGGAAACGGGTGTGCAACGCTCCGGGATAAACGTAAGAGGTCAGTCCCAGTTGACTAATCCGTCGTAACCGCTGGAAATTAGGGTGTTCTACCAGATCGAAGAGAATACCGTATGGTATAGTGACAAATCCGTAAACCGGATCGTTGAATATTTTGCTTTTGCTCATATTATAGGTTGGATAAAGGTGAGCGTTATAAAGCCCCTCTTTTTCACGGACAAATATACAAAACCTCCTATATATATTGGTAAATATCGTTTCAAATCCAGCATAAAGCGGAATCCGGCAAAGCTTTCTTTGCCTTTTGTTTTAGGAAGACGGGACTTCTTTAAATTTGGTTGCATGACCGATTAATTAATTTTATCAAAATTCTTAAAATAACCCGACCTTAACACTCGTTAAATGTTTATCTTTCCCGCTAGTGCTCTGGAAACTATTCTGATTTTTTTCTGTTTTTTAAGAAAAATCAGCTCTAAATTTTATCATTTTCTATAAATTTCCGTTTATAACTTTATACCGTTACACTATTCAGCTAAGAGCTTGTCTATGAGCTTCTAAGTATTACTTCACACATTAGACTTTATTCTAAAAAAATTAGTATAAGGTTTATTTAAAAAGAACAAATGGAAAAAATTAAAATTCTTTGGGCGGACGACGAGATTGATTTGCTAAAACCCCAAATTATGTTTTTAGAAAAACGGGGCTACGACGTGCTAACGGTTAGTAACGGTTATGATGCGCTCGAAGAATGTGAAAATGCCAATGATATTGATGTCGTCTTTCTGGACGAATCAATGCCGGGAATTACCGGACTGGAAACACTTACCAAAATAAAGTCTGCCAATCCTTCGCTTCCTGTGGTCATGATTACCAAAAACGAAGCGGAGAATGTGATGGAGGAAGCGATCGGTTCACAAATTTCCGATTACTTGATTAAACCAGTCAATCCTAATCAGATTTTGCTGACGCTAAAGAAAATTATTGATAACAAAAGACTCGTCAGAGAGAAGACGGCGTTTGGTTATCAACAGGATTTCCGTCAGATTCTAATGGACATCAATAGTGGACTTGACTATAAAGAATGGGCCGAGACTTATAAAAAGATTATCGCCTGGGAGCTTAAGATGGATTCTTCGCAGGCCGACGAGCTGGGTGATATTCTATCTATGCAAAAAACAGAGGCCAACGCAGGCTTCAGTAAGTTTGTAGAAAAAAAATACGAAAGCTGGGTAAATAACAAGGACGAAGATACTGGTCCGATCATGTCGCACGATCTGCTCCGTAAAAAAGTATTTCCTGTGGTAGAAGATGGTATTCCCACTGTCATGTTGTTACTCGACAATTTGCGTTTTGACCAATGGAAAGTAATTGAACCCGTTATTTCCGAACTCTACCGAGTGGAGGAGGAAGATTTTTTCTACAGTTCTTTACCGACGACTACACAGTACAGTCGAAACGCAATTTTTGCCGGCATGACGCCAGGAGATATCAGCAAGCACTATCCCGACTGGTGGTTTAATGACAACCAAAAGGGTGGTAAAAATATGCATGAAAAAGATCTTTTGGGAGAACAGATCAAACGAACTTTCCGTAAGGAAATCAAGTGGGATTATTTTAAAGTCACCACCGTTAGTAAAGCCAAAACCCTGAATGACAATATCCACAATTACCTGAATAATGACTTCTCCGCTTTGGTGTATAATTTTATTGATATGCTTTCTCACGCACGTACGGAGATGGAAGTACTCAAAGAATTAGCTGGTGACGAAGCTGCTTATCGTTCGTTGACCAAGTCCTGGTTTATTCATTCTCCAATTTGGTCTGCTTTACAGAAAATTGCGGAACGTGATATCCACTTGATTATTACCACCGATCATGGAACCATTCGCGTAAAGCAACCCTCCCGCGTAATCGGTGATAAAGAAACTACTACTAATTTACGTTATAAGGTAGGTAGAAATTTAGATTATGATAGAAAGGATGTGCTCGACTTCCGGGATCCGGCAAAAGTAGGATTGCCGAGACCAAACGTAAGTTCTACCTTTATTTTTGCGAAAGAAGATAAATTTTTCCTTTATCCAAATAATTATAATCACTATAATAAATACTATAATAATACTTTTCAGCACGGTGGTATATCGCTGGAAGAAATTATTTGTCCGATTATACGGCTAAGAAGTCGTGGGTAGCGGTGACGGAACATTTCAGTACATGTACTAGGAACGGTTCAAAATAACCGACTATGAATTCAAATTTTTTAGAGGGCGATACCTATGCGTTGGAAGGACCGATTAACGAATCAATAATCAACGGTTCTTACTCTAAATAAAACAAATAAGATGCCGTTAGATCAGGTTGACGTAGATAAGTTGGGACCCGATAATCTTCCCGTTGCGGCGGAAGAAAAGGAGATGTCTTTTCTGGATCATCTGGAAGAGCTGCGCTGGCATATTGTCCGTTCGGTAGCCAGCATTTTTATATTTGGAATAATTACTTTTCTTGCCAAAGACTTTGTTTTCAATACATTGATCGCGGGACCCAAATCCGAATGGTTTCCCACTTACCGGATGCTCTGCGGGTTGACTGATGGGCTTTGTTTTACACCACCAAAGTTTGATTTGATTACCGTTGGATTGGGAGAGTCTTTTATCGTTCACCTGAAAGCTTCTTTCTTTCTGGGACTGACCATTTCTTTTCCTTATATCTTTTGGGAAATGTGGAAATTTATCAAACCGGGTCTCTACGATAAAGAAAAGCAAGCAGCACGCGGGATGGTTTTTATCTGTTCGTTGTTGTTTTTAATCGGTGTCTGCTTTGGTTATTTTGTAATCGCTCCAGTAGCTGTCAGTTTTTTAGCAGGCTACGATGTGGGTGCTATCAGTACGGTGAGTATTACTTCGTACGTGAATTACCTGACCATGTTTACCATTCCGGTCGGAATCGTTTTTGAGCTACCGATCCTCGTTTATTTTCTGGCAAAAGTAGGACTCATCAGCGCGGCTTTTATGCGCAAGTATCGCCGACACGCCATTGTCTTGATTTTAGTTTTGGCAGCTTTTATCACCCCACCCGATGTAGTTACGCAGTTCTTGATTGGAATACCTTTGTTCTTTTTATACGAAATCAGTATCATTATCGCAAAACGCATGGAGGCGAAGCGAAAAAAAGAAGCAGAGAATGATTAAGGAACAACGATCTAATAGATTGAGAATTATGACTAATATTTTTAATCCTCGTTCCTTAGCGCTTAATTCGCATAATTTATTTATGTATAGTTCCTAAAAGCAAAAAATGATCAATATATCTACCAACGCTACCTTACTCCTCAAATTTGCGATTCCCATTTGCTGGTTGATCTTTTTTGGATCTTTTACTATTGCTGCCTGGGTCGTACCGGGCGCGGAAGGAGAAGGCCCAGGTTTGTCTGTAAAAATTGGATTAACCTTGTTTGTCTTGGTTGGAGCAGCTTTTCTTTATTGGGGCTTGCTGCGTTTGAAAAGGATTGAGATGGACGGAGAATTTGTCTACGCTACTAATTATTTTAAAACCTATCGCTACCCGTGGCACAACATTGCCAAAATAGACGAAAAGGATTATTTACTTTTTAGAACCTTACATGTCTATCTTGAAAAACCTGGTAAATTTGGAGAAAAGGTCTACTGTGTTATTAGTCAAAAAAGATTAAATGAATTTATCGCTGCCAATCCCGGGGTCCTGGCGCCGTTTTTAGATATAGAAAGTTGAGAAAAAGTTGAAGCGCTCCGTTTGTTGAATCATTGAATTCCTAAGGGATAAAAAAATATCGTAAATGCTTTAGATTTTTATCAAAATTTAATCTAGAAGCGTTTACGATAAAGAGAAGCCAACTAGCCAGCAAGCACTTTTAAGCCATTACACTCGCATCCCGAACGATCAATTTCTTACGTTCTGGTCCGGTAGAAACCATCGCGATAGGCGTCTCTAGTTCCTTTTCCAGATAGTCAAGAAAATCACGGGCTGCGGGTGGTAATTCCTCAAATTCCATGATACCTTCCAGAGAACTTCCCCAGCCTTCAAAAGACTTTAGCTCTGGAGTGATTTTTACTTCGCAAAGATCGTATGGTAATTCGGCGTGCGATGATCCGTCGTAGTTATAGTGCGTAGCAGCAGCTATTTTTTTCATATTATTCAAGACATCAATCTTGGTCACGACCAGTTTGGTCACGCCATTTAGCATGATGGTATACTTGAGCTGTGGAATATCAATCCATCCACAACGTCTTGGACGTCCGGTCGTCGCACCAAATTCAGCACCTTCCTTTCGTAGAAAGTCTCCCGTTTCGTCAAATAATTCAGTTGGAAATGGTCCACCTCCTACACGCGTACAATATGCTTTGGTGATTCCGATTACTTCTCCGATACGGGATGGAGCAATTCCGAGTCCATTACAAACACCAGAAGAAATGGTATTCGAAGAAGTAACGTACGGATAAGTTCCAAAATCAATATCCAGCATAGAACCCTGAGCGCCTTCTGCTAATACTTTTTTACCAGCTTTCAGAGCATCATTAATATAATATTCACTGTCTACGTGCTTCAATTCCCGCAGGATACTCAGGCATTTAAACCATTTAGCCTCCTCTGCTTCCAAATCAAACGCTACTGACGACTGATCACCAACGATGCCTAAATGCTTGGCTTTCAGCGCCTCGTATTTCTCTTTAAAATTAGGTAGTGCAATATCGCCAACGCGTAAACCATTACGGCCCGTCTTATCCATATAAGTCGGTCCAATTCCTTTGAGGGTAGAACCAATTTTTTCTTTTCCTTTCGCTGCCTCGGAGACGGCATCCAAAAATCGGTGCGTAGGTAAGATCAGGTGTGCTTTTCTAGCTACCAGGAGTCGATCTTTATAATCTACGTCTGCCGCGATGAGTTTATCAATTTCTTTGGTCAACGTGATCGGATCGATGACGACACCATTTCCGATTAGGTTTATTTGGTTCTTACGAAAAATACCGGAAGGTACCGTGTGTAAGACATACTTTTTACCATCAAATTTAAGCGTATGGCCAGCGTTGGGTCCTCCTTGGAAACGGGCGATGATATCGTATTTTTCCGCCAGGAAATCAACAATTTTACCTTTCCCTTCATCTCCCCACTGTAAACCTAAAATAACATCCACCTTCATAGTATTGAATTTTTGAACCGTTCCTAAAATGCGAAATTGATTTAATTGTAATTAATTGGACGGGTAAAGTTACTTGATTTTATCTATTAGCGGAAAAAATTAAGGAACTAAAAAAGTGAATTTGTGGATGGAATTTGATAATGAGTCAATTACAGCAGCAGACTGCTATCAGAGATGTATACAATTGGCGTTTTACTCTGTTTTGATACCAAAATAAATTAAAGAGAAATTCTATAACGACAACAAAAATGCAAGATCACCCCTCTTCCTTCCGATCCGGACAACTCCCCTTTTCACAATTACCATAAAGGTTCAAAGAATGGTGGGTCACTTTAAATTCCAGTAATTCCCCCATCATCGTTTTTATTTGCTGGACACGAGGATCACAAAATTCCAGTACTTTTCCACAATCCACACAGATCAGGTGATCGTGTTGTTTATAACCGTAGGATTTTTCGTATTGAGCGAGATTTTTGCCAAACTGATGTTTCTTCACCAAATCACACGTTACCAACAATTCGAGGGTATTATAAACAGTAGCCCGGCTAACCCGATAGTTTTGGGTTTTCATATGAATATATAATGCTTCCGCATCAAAGTGATCGCTACGACGGTAGATTTCTTCCAGAATCGCGTATCGTTCCGGCGTTTTACGCAGTCCATTTTTTTCCAGATGACCCGAAAAAATATTTTTCACTTCCTCAATCATAGACTTTTTTGCTTCTTGCATTTTACTGGCTATTAGCTATTGGCTTGGCTATTGACCCTCTTCTAGCGTGTATACGTTATACGCGAAAAAAGGAATAACCGACCAATTGACATTTAAAAAAACTAACCGATCAATAATAAATTATTTAATAGACTTGTTACCCTTTAAGAATTAAGATCTAGAAATAAGGATTTTGTTCTTAGATGAGTCTCATTTTGAGCCTCATAGCCTAGCTATGGGGCGAAAAATAGACGAAATATAAGGACAAAAGGCTATTTATAGAGCCAATTTGTTAAAGGGTAACAAGTCTAATCTATAAACAGACCTTCAAAATTAACAACAACTGCTATTCTAATGGAGAGCCCAAAAATCAACATTCAGTATTGGGCATTAAATATTCATCATTCTTCTACCCTCACAACAGAAGATATCCCCTCAAGGTTCTGTAAATCTCTGATTGCTAAAACCAGCTGATCTTTATTTTGTACCAATAAACCAATCCGTGCCTCATAAAATCCTTCATCCCCATCGATATGAAAAGACCGGATATTCAAGCCCATACGGGAGGAAATAGTGTGCGACATCTTTTCAATGACACCCGGTCCACTGTCAATCCCTGTAATAATCAAATCAGCAACAAAAGAAGAATTGGCCATCATAATCCATTCTGCTTTCATAATCCGGTAGCCGTAGTTTGCCATCAAATGGGTAGCATTGGGACAATTAGTCCGGTGTATTTTCATACCAGAAGCAGCCGTCACGTAGGCAAAAACCCGATCTCCTTGCAACGGATTACAACAAGTAGCCAGTGTATAATCATAACTGTCACCTTCTTCGCCATTGATCATCAAGCGAGGCTTAAAATTAGTTTCTGCCCGTTTACGCTTGAGCGGTACTGCTCCTTCCTCCACTTTGGTTTTTGGTGTTTCCTCCTCAATCAAAACCAATTTTCCTCCTTCCACTTTAAAATCCTTAAAGATAGAAGCCAGATTGATATTGTCCATTGAAATATCATAATAGAAGTCGAGTCGATTTTTATACTTTAAATGATTGACCAAGGTATCGGTCCCCTCTTCAAAATCAATTTTACTATTTTTTAATTTTCGGCCCAACGCTTCTTTCCCAAATTCCCCTTGTTCTTTTCGCTCTTCCCGCAAGGCTGCCCTGATTTTACCACGCGCCTTACCGGTCACGGTCATCTTTAACCAACTCTTGTTAGGCTTTTGGTTTTTAGAAGTAGTAATCCAGATTTGATCACCATTTTGCAATTCGTACCCCATCGGCACCAATTTATTATTTACCTTAATCGCGCTAGCGTGATATCCGACATCGGAGTGAATACTAAAAGCAAAGTCCAGCGCCGTTGCACCTTTAGGTAAAATAATCAAATCTCCTTTTGGCGTATAGACATATACTTCTTCGTTGTACAAAGAAGTTTTAAAATCATTAACAAACTCAATCGCATCACCATCCTGACTTTCCAGCGTTTCACGAATGGTATCCAGCCATTGTTCGTAAACATTTTCTTTTTGGGAAGTAACACCTTTATATTTCCAGTGAGCAGCAAATCCACGTTCTGCAATTTCATCCATCCGTTCTGTCCGAATTTGTACTTCTACAAACTGACCTTGTGGTCCCACGACCGTCGTGTGCAGCGATTCGTATCCATTGGCTTTTGGTGTGGTCACCCAATCTTTTAGTCTTTCGGGAATCGGTTTATAAAAATCCGTCACCATAGAATAAACCTGCCAACAAACCTGTTTTTCCAGCTTGGGCAAAACGGATACAATGACCCGTACCGCAAAAAGGTCATAAATTTCTTCGAAAGGTACTTTTTTCGTTTTTATCTTATTATAAATAGAATAGATAGATTTTGGCCGCCCCAAAACCCGGTAATCAATACCCATGCTGTCCAGACTCTTCCGCAACGGACGGATAAATTGTTTAATATATTCATTCCGGTTTTTCTCAGAATCTTCCAGCTTTTGGGATATTTCTTCGTACATATCCGCGTCCGTCACTTTCATACACAGATCCTGAAATTCTGTTTTTATATTATATAGTCCAAGTCGATGTGCCAGCGGTGCATAAATAAAACTGGTTTCTGCCGCTATTTTTAGTTGTTTATGCTGCGGCATGGATCCCAACGTCCGCATATTATGCAGCCGATCTGCCATCTTGATCAGAACAACCCGAATGTCCACTAGTAATGTCTTGATCACTTTCTTAAAATTCTCCGCCTGTGGACTGGGAACGTTGTACAGACCATCCAGCTTCGTCAAACCATTGACGATAACTCCAATCTTTTCACCAAATTTGGAATTAATTTCCGCTTGGGTCACATCCGTGTCTTCTACCACATCATGCAGTAAGGCACTGATGATGGCCGTAGGTCCTAAACCAATCTCGGAAGCACAAATTCTCGCTACCTCAATTGGATGAAGAATATATGGTTCTCCCGATTTTCGACGCTGTTCAATGTGCGCCTTGACTGCCAGCTCGTAGGCCCTATGGATGTTTTCACGATCAGAGTCGTCAATTTCCACTTTGATAGAGTTAAGTAAAAGCTGGTAAGCTTCTTCAATTTCACGCTGTTCGTGATCCGGATATGTGCGTACTTCTTGCATAATTATCCATGAAAATACTATTTACAATAGAAAAAGTCAAAAAGAGGATTTAAAATAAGAGAAAAAGCGTTATCTTTGCGTCGCTTTTGGATCAAATGATGAACGTAATTCGTATTTTTGCGTTATTCTTTATACAAAAGAAAAGATCAAAAGTGATTAAAGGCCATCCATTAGTCATTTAGATAATACCAAGCGGGTGTGATGAAATTGGTAGACATGCCAGATTTAGGTTCTGGTGCTTCACGGCGTGGGGGTTCGAGTCCCTCCACCCGCACACAAAGTAAATAAGCAAGATGGAGTTGTCGATTTAGATGCTCCATCTTTTTTTATTTTTCCCAACACTTACCAGTGTTCCAAAAGCTGTTTAAAAAAGATCAGGGTCAAAATCAACCTCCAGGTTCTTTCACTTTATATTTTTTAAACAGCTTATCTTAGTTATTTAAAATTCAAAAAAACAAACTATGGCTCAAGTTGTCAAAACCGATCATGACAATTTAAACGCAACTATTACGGTTACGATTTCTCCAGATGATTATCTACCAAAGGTAGATAAAGAACTGCAGAAGTACCGTAAAAATGCGCAATTGAAAGGTTTTCGTAAAGGAAAGACTCCACTTAACTTTATCCGGAAGATGCACGGAAAAGCGATTCTTGTTGAGATCATCAATGAGATTCTTCAGGATAAATTGAACAAATATTTGTCTGAGGAAAAACGCAATGTCATCGGTCAGCCTTTATCATCTAAGAATCAGGAAGAATTAGCGTTTAATATTTCTGAAAAGAAGGATTATGTATTTTCTTTCGATATCGGAATGGCGCCAGAAATTTCAATGAAAGGATTGGACAAGAAAGCGAAGTATGATTTTATGGAAGTAAAAGTCTCGGATGATATTATCAACGAAACGATTACTGATTTGCGCAAGCGGGCGGGTGAGTCTGCTAGTGTAGGCGAAGATGATACTATCCAGCATAAAGATATTATTGCCATCAATGCAGAAGAACTGGATGGTGATAAACTAAAAAAAGATGGTTGGGCTTGTACTTTTAATGTAATGGTCGATGACATCACGGATAAATACCGCGATGATTTTATGGGTAAAAAGAAGGGCGACAAAGTTCGTTTTGATATTTATGACCTTGAGGCAAACAAAGATGAAGAATTTGTAAATAAATATTTATTAGAGATTCAGGAAAATGACGACAATCCGGAAATAGGTAGAATGTTTGAAGGAGTAATCGCCGATATCTCCCGCCAGCAGGAAGCAGAAATGAACCAGGAATTTTTTGATAAAGTTTTTGGAGAAGGAAAAATCAAATCTGAAGAAGAAGCGAAAACGTTTATTGCCAAACAAATGGGTAAGCAGTACGAATCACAAACCAACGGTTTGTTATTTAGAGAAGTGCAGAAAAAGCTGATTGAGCAAAATAAAATAGATTTACCGGATGCCTTTTTACGCAGATTGATAAAATCGAATAATGCGGATGTAACCGATGAAAGTCTGGATAAAGAATTTGATAAAGTAAAAGACAACTTGCGTTGGTCGCTGATCAAAGGAGAAGTTCAGAAAAAATTCGAAATTGAGGTAACCGACGAAATGCTTTTAGAAGCGTTTAAAGATAGAGTTCGAGGTTATTTTGGTGGATATGGAGACGAATTAATTATCCTCAATACGGCTAATCGACTGATGGAAGATAAGGAGCAGGTAAATCAAATTTATGAAGAATTAATTTCCGAGCGTGTTTTTGAATCAATTAAGGAACAAATCACGTTGAACACAAAGTCAGTGACTGCCGAAGAACTGCAGGAAAAAGTAAGAGAGGTGGAAAATCTAATGGCCGGACCGGACGCGAATCCTGATATTGAGGAAGCGGAAGTAGAAGAAACAGTGGATGTAGCTGCAGAAAATGAATAATAATCAAATGAACCCTATCGGGGTTTAAATTGTATTAGGAATGATGGTGCGAATTGAAGATTATCCTCAATTCGCACATTTGTTTAAACACTAAAAAAACTGATCAATGTTTCACCAAGATGAATTTAAAAAATACGCTACCAAGCATTTAAACATGAGTAGCATGCATTTGGAAAAGTACATGAAAACGTCTGCTCCTAACATTCACGCATTTACTCCTCAGGTGATCGAGGAACGTCAGATGAATGTGGTAGGAATGGATGTATTCTCCCGTTTAATGATGGATCGAATTATTTTTATGGGCGTTCCCGTAAATGATTATGTAGCCAACGTTATTCAGGCACAATTACTTTTCCTCGAATCTACTGACCCCAAGCGAGATATCCAGATGTTTATCAACAGCCCCGGTGGTTCGGTGATTGCTGGTTTGGGTATTTACGATACCATGCAGTATGTTTCTCCAGACGTAGGAACGATTTGTACTGGACTCGCTGCTTCTATGGGAGCGGTATTATTGGCTGCCGGAACCAAAGGTAAGCGTACTTGTCTGTATCATAGCCGCGTGATGATTCACCAGCCAATGGGTGGCATGCAGGGACAGGTAACCGAAATGGAAATTAGTTACCGATTAATCAAAGATCTGCAAAAGCAATTGTATGATATCCTGGCACACCATACGGGACAGGATTACGATACTATCTCCGCAGATAGTGACCGTGATAACTGGAAAACTGCAGCAGAAGCGAAAGCTTACGGGTTGATTGACGAAGTACTGGATCGTAATAATCCACGTAAAGAGGAAAAACCTGCATAAATTCGCATAATTTTCTTTACTTAAGACAAATGTCGTTTTGGGAAACCAGGTAGTTTGACTATTTTTGCAAACTATTGATTCCCAAAACGGCTTTTTTTATTAAAAAAATAATACAATGCTTTTAGCTTAGGAATGAGGTATTAAATAGATTGAGATAAAAGGCGAAATATTTTTTCATCAATCAAGGCGCTGAAATGAGCCCTGCCCGACTGACGTCAGTCAGGCGGGGTTACACACCGCATAATAACCATTTTAGCAACCCTGCCCGACCTGACGGTCAGTCAGGCGGGGAAGAGTGATGGACAAAGATGAAGTATAGTGTCTTAATTTACTTTATCAACATCCCTAAACCAAGAAAACCAATTTATTTATACCTCATTCCTTAACAATTTATGCTAACGGCCGTTTAATCTACAATAAGTTTACCTAAACCAATTAGTGATGCGAAGAAGTAAGAATAATTATCGATGTTCTTTTTGTGGCAGAGATAAAGCCGAAGCCCTGATTTTGATTGCAGGGATCGATGGTCACATCTGTGAAGTTTGTGTAGAACAAGCGGACGAAATTATTCAGGAAGAACTTTATTCTGGTAAAAAAGAAGAAAAGCCCAAAACTGATTTTTCTATTCCCGATACGATTACTCCCATGGAATTGAAAGGCCATTTGGATGAATACGTTATTGGTCAGGATGAAGCTAAAAAATATCTTTGTGTTGCCGTTTATAATCATTACAAAAGATTGCGACAGACCCGAACGGATGATGTCGAAATCGAAAAATCCAATATTCTCTTTGTCGGTCGTACCGGAACTGGAAAGACACTCCTCGCTAAAACCGTGGCCCGTTTCTTAAATGTTCCTTTCGCCGTAGTAGATGCAACCGTTTTTACGGAAGCAGGATATGTAGGAGAAGATGTAGAAAGTATTTTGAGCCGCTTGTTGCAGGTTTGTGACTACGATGTAGAGGCAGCACAGAAAGGTATTGTTTATATTGATGAAATTGACAAGATCGCGCGTAAGATGGACAACCCTTCCATCACCCGGGATGTTTCCGGCGAAGGTGTACAGCAGGCCATGCTTAAGATGCTGGAAGGAACGGAAGTTAACGTACCACCACAAGGTGGACGTAAGCATCCTGAACAAAAGATGGTAAAGATCAACACAGAAAATATTCTGTTTATCTGTGGTGGTGCTTTTGATGGTATTGAAAAAAATATCGCCAAACGGGTAAATACGCAGGTGATTGGTTTTAATAATTCTACGGAAGAAAAAATTGACCGGGAACACCTCCTGCAATATATCAGTCACCAGGATTTAAAGGCTTACGGTTTGATTCCCGAATTGATCGGACGTCTACCGGTGCTTACTTATCTGGAGCCGCTCGATAAGCCAGCTCTGGCTAGAATTTTGACGGAACCTAAAAACTCCTTACTCCGTCAGTATCAAAAATTATTTGAACTGGAAGGAATCAAACTTACTTTTTCTGATTCTGCGATTGATTTCGTAGCGGGGAAAGCATTGGAATACAAGTTGGGTGCGCGTGGTCTGCGATCTATTTGCGAGGCCATTATGACAGATGCGATGTTTGAATTGCCATCCCAGTCAGAGTTAAAGCATTTTGAGGTAACGGGTAGTTACGCAGAAGAAAAACTCGGTAAATCAAAGTTGAATAAGTTACGCGCGGCGTAGAGGACGTGGACGTATGGACGCGCCATACAGCGCTACCGCAGCAGCGCAGTATGAGCGAAAGAAAAAATAACAGAGAGAAGTAGCTACTTCTTTCTGTTATTTTTTTGTCAGGTAAGCTCGCAAATCCTCCACCTGTTGATCACTCATTTTTTCACTCGTAAACTGCGGCATATAGGCACTTTTTCCAGGGTGCGAGGGCGCTCCATATCGGATTACCTGATAGGCAGAATAATAAGAATATCGTGGAAAATGTTTACCTAAAAGTTTTCTACTTAGCTTTCCATCATTCAAATCAAAGAAAGAGTACCGTTGGTCTTCGTGACAATGCAAACAACTTAGTTTATAAATATTTTCTCCATTTGCCGCATCTCCCTTCAGGCCGTAACCTGCTTTGCGATCTTCGGGTGGTGCGACAAAATGTGCAGGAGAGTCGATATGATAATAAGACTTAATTTCTGAAATCAGATCAGCTGCATCCTCTTTTTGGGTAGTGTATTTTTTATACTCCGCTGCGGGAATTTTTAGATCTCCCATCTTCAATTCCAATGTCCATAAATAAGAGAGTACGGATTCCAGTTCCCAATTTTTTAGCGCTCGCCCCTGTGAACATTCTACCGCACAAAGCTGGATCGCTGCCCGCAAATCATTCCGGGCAGGAATCACCAAATCACCGTATTTTTTTTCGTAATCCCCATTGTAAAAACTACTGCGATTTACCACTCCGTAAAGCGGTGAAGCAGGTAAAAAAGGTAGCTCATTTTCCGCCGCATATTCGAGTCGCTTTTGTGGATCAGTATCGCTCAAATCTCCAAATTCTTTCTCCGTATTATGACAAGAAGTACAAACAAAGTGTGCACTCTGCTTTTTTACTGATTTTGCCGATCCGAAGTGAACGATTTTACGACCTATTTCTGTACTGGCCTTTTCGGGTAGGGTCGTTATAATGTGATTTGGAGATGGTTCGCCCAATTCGCGCAGTACTTCCCAGACGGGCGTATCTCCGTTAACCGCCGCTACTCTGCGCTCCGTCATCGCCAGGCAACAGATAATCGTTCCCAAAAATAGCAGGAAGGGAATAAATTTTTTCATACTAAAGATTAAATAAACGTGAAATGGTAAAACCCAAACGAAACTCCCCGTCAGCCCAGCTGGATCGGGTATTGGGAATATAATCCGTGGGTGCCAGACCAGTGGTATTTGTCAGATTAATTTGAAAAACGTGGCCACCAGTATCTATTTCCAAACCAAAACCCAGTGGTAAATAATAACCGTTTTCCGAGGTTCGCAAATCTGAAAACGGCACTGTTGTATCCATGATCAATCCGAAGACTTTGGTCAGTTGTAACCGTGCTGCCAGTCCCAGATTGAACAACCCATTTTCATCATTTTGAGCAACGTAATTTCGGTATACATAACCCGGAGAAATCTGCAAAGAAAACCGCTCCGAAAACTTACGGGCAAATAACACCTGCACATTATAAATCATCCGATGCGCTGTTTTTGGAAAGCTGCTTAGTAATTCCGGATCATTTATTTTTTTAGTGGTAGAAATAGAAGCACCACCGAGTAAAGTTAGCGTGAGTGGAGAACCGCCTTTAATGCCCTGACCAATTAATTTATATTTTAAAGTACCATTGACCAATCGTCGTAATGGGCCAGACCCTTTAGAGCGATTTAACCCTATAGTTAAACGATCTGTAACACCGTAATCTACACCGATCAAAATATCTGTGGCATTTTCTAATCCATAAAAAGTTTCCCAACCACCATTACTCCCGGCGAGATCACCAAAGCGATGACTGATCCGAAAATCCATTTTACCAGCAGGCAATGTTTCAACCGATTGCGTACTAATCACTCTGGTATCCTTAAAGGTTCGATATTCTATATCAGATTTTTCCTGACTATACAAAAAAGAAAACATCAACATAAAAAAATAACTAAAAAATAAACGCATAGATTTTTAATTTTCGGGGTGACCGGCTTCGAGCCAACATTTGAATAATTCTATTTCTTCGTCGGTCAATACACCGGGGAGAAAGGGCATATTCCGTCGAACTACTACTTCATCTTCCACTTGACCATTGTCCAGATTGCCCAATATACCCTGATAAGAAGTATAAACACCCGGCGCATTACCCCCAGAAACATGACAACCCGAAATAGCGCAGCTGTTATTGATGATAGCCGCCATCGTATTATCATAATTGATTTCAGGATCACAGATCGGTTCGACCATCGAATCAATGACGGGTATTTTATCCTTGGTGCAAGAGCCTAGTATTACTCCGGTGAGTAAACCTAAAAAGAGAAGATAACGCATGATGGATTTTATTTTATTGAAAGAAATGAAAGATAGAAATATTTTACCCTTTATTAATTTATTTGAATACGAATTGTCTGATATCTGATAATTTGGATAGAAAATCCTTTAGAATCTCTATTGTTTTAATAAAATGATATGCAAAATAATCATCGTTTAAAAACCCTTTCGTTTCTCAAGCTGTTATTAATGTAAGCGTCTATCTAAGATGAATCGCCAATTATAGGTAAATTTGTAGTCAGAATTACACGACACAAGTGTCATTCTTAATCAATTTAATTTAATCGTTTAAAATAAAAAATATGTATCCACCAGAGTTAGTAGCTCCAATGAGCAAAGATTTAACTGATTTCGGATTTGAAGGACTAACGACAGCAGCAGCTGTTGATCAGGCGCTAGATGGTCAAAAAGGAACAATGGTACTCGTTGTCAACTCCGTTTGCGGATGTGCAGCAGGCATGGCCAGACCCGGTGCAAAAATGTCATTACAACATACCAACAAGCCCGACAAAGCGGTTACCGTTTTTGCTGGCGTAGATCGCGAAGCAACCGAACGTGCGCGGGAATATCTCCTCCCTTACCCTCCTTCTTCTCCTTCTATCGCACTTTTTAAAGATGGCCAACTGGTTCATTTTATTGAGCGTCACCACATTGAAGGAAGTCCTGCCGAAGCAATCGCACAGAATTTAGCAATGGCTTACGATCGATTTTGTCAGTAAGCAGGTTATGCACTAGCAAAAGAATATCAGGTTTATCAAGAGACACAGAATACATAGTGAAAAATTACCCGTGAAACGAGCCACCCTTTGGAATTTAAAGATTGGCTCGTTTTTTTCTTTATTAAAATGTTATCCACTTTCCTACCCCTTTTTTCCTACTCCAAAAACAGTCATTAAATTACAGACTCTTAAGTATCAAATCAGATATTTAGAAGTAGCATGTTCAAATGATTAGAAAAATTTGTACATTCTTAAAATGGATTATTTTGATATTTTATTAACCTGCGCTTCAAAAAATAGCAAACATGGTCATTGCAACACAAAGGATATTATTCACCACTATTCTTCTGAGTTTCTTTTCCAGTATTTTAACTGCACAGGCTCCTGTCGCTCAATTTGGGATTGTAAATACCAGTGGTTGTGCACCCCTGACAACTGATCTTGCCAACGACTCCGAAAACGCTACCAGTTATCAGTGGTTATTTCCGGGTGGACAACCAGCCACTTCTACGGAATTTGAACCGTCCGTTACGTTCGAATTACCAGGCGACTACCCCATTAGTCTGATCGCAATCAATGCGCAAGAAACGGATACCAGCAGCTTTACCGTTACGGTTGTAAGCCCGGCTCCAGTGGCCGAGTTTAATTTTCAATTAAGCAATCAAACTGTTACATTTGATAATCAAAGTACGGACGGGAATTTCTTTATCTGGGATTTTGGCGATGGCAACTCCAGTACCCTGGAAAATCCAGTTCATACATACGATGAGCCTGGAACCTATATGATCCGTCTAACGGTCATCAACGATTGCCGAAGCCTCACGCATACCGATGTCATTGTTTTATACGATCAATTAAATATTCCAACAACCACCGCCAACGATGCAATTCCTTCCGCCAAAACTGATTTTCTACCCGGTACCAATCTCGGTTATTTTCCTCCGTGGAAGGATACCGAGTTAGCTGACATCTCTGCCGGAAATCCAGAAGTAGGTCAAGAAGGCGTCGGTGTAAAAACCATTCGTCCATTATTACCAGAACATTTTCTAGAAGAATGGGGCTACGATATTCGAGTGGATGCTTTTGCGCATTATAAAAAATTAAAACTAAAGGACAATACCATGATTATTGGTTTCCCTTCTGATGAACACCGTGACACGACGCACTATTGTCCGGAGCATCGGTCAGAAATGTTCTCCAATATGTACACGCCCATCTGGGACAATGGAGAAAATGGAACACCCGTCAATGACGACAATCATCTTGCGCTTTACCTCTGGCGGATGGTCCATCTTTATGGTGATAATATTAAATTTTGGGAAGTCTGGAATGAACCAGGATTCGACTATACTTTCTTGACGGGTTTTCTTGGGCCGGATCAGGAAGGCAGTTGGTGGGACAATAATCCCGATCCTTGTGACTATAAATTACGAGCACCCGTTTTTCACTATATTCGAACATTAAGAATTTGTTATGAAGTTATCAAAACGATTCAACCGGAAGCGCATATTACACTGGCCAGTGTAGGATATCCGAGTTTTATGGATGTTATTTTAAGAAATACGGACAATCCAGTAGATGGAAGTCCAACGGCAGCATACCCGCTCGGTGGTGGTGCTTATTTTGATGTGGTGACGATTCATGCCTATCCGCATTTTGACGGGAGTGTCCGGGAATGGGACGAGGCCACACAAAGTTTTGTTTACCAAAGACATACCGACAGGGCGGCTGACGGGATTGCCCGTACAAAAGGTTTGTATCAGGAGGTGCTCGCCAGCTACGGTTACGATGACGTTATTTATCCAAAGAAAAAATGGATCATTACTGAAATCGCGGTACCGCGAAAACCATTTGGAGAATACTTCGGATCGGATGAACTACAGATTAACTACTTACTGAAAGCCTATATTTCCTGCGAAAAAAACGAGATCGAAGCGATGCATATTTACGATATGTCGGAATCTCATTTTCTGGATGACGCGGTTTCTGAATTTCAACTAATGGGATTGTTCCAACGGCTTTTTGGGGTTTTGCCTTATGAGCAAATTAAAAACCAGCAAGCGCACGCTTACAAAACAGTTTCGGATTTGCTCTATGGTTCTACTTACGATCCAGTTAGAGAAACGGCACTAAACCTGCCCGACGGAATTAGGGGTGCCGCATTTTTAGATAAAAATGGAGATTATACGTATGTGCTTTGGGCAGAAACTACCCTGGATAATTCCGAGTTTGCCGAAGGTAGTTTTAGTTTTCCCAATAATTTTAATATTTCATTATTAGAAAAAAGAAGCTGGGATTTTTCTACGACTCAAGTGGTAGAAATGGTGAGCGGTATGGACATCCCACTTGATGGTCGTCCGATTTTTTTTACAGATAAAAACAACCGGGTTCCGATTCCGCCAACAACAGATTTTTCAATTATACAAACTGAAGGTTGCGTACCAATGACCATCAACTTTCTGGATAAATCCACTACCAATACCACTACATGGAACTGGAGTTTTCCTGGTGGTGAACCTGCCACTTCTACCGAACAAAACCCTGTCATTGTTTATAATCAAGCCGGTGAATATCCCGTTACGTTGATCGCAGCAAATGATAGTGGTACCAGTGTGTTGACCAAAAATGATTATGTACAAGTCAGTGCGGTTTTGCCAACTGCTAATTTCTCAAGTGAAATCAATGGAGAGATTGTCAGTTTTGTCAACGAAGCAGATGCGGCTACTAGTTATTTTTGGGATTTGGGAGACGGAAATACCAGTACCTTAAAATACCCAACCAACGATTATAATATTGATGGCTTTTATGATATCATCCTGATTGCAAAGAACGGTTGTGGCTCAGATACGATTGTTCAGACCATTATCATTAATCCGGATAATGTATTGCCTTATCCAGATTTTTCGGCGGACATTCTAACCGGTTGTGGCCCGCTTACGGTTCAATTTATGGATGAAAGCTCCGAAAATACTACTGGTTGGTGGTGGCAATTCCAGGGAGGAACACCAAGTAACTCTGCCGAACAAAATCCGGTCGTGGTATTTGAAAACACAGGAAGCTATTTTGTCAAACTGATTGCTTCTACAGATGTTGGAGATCGCACCGATTTTAAAGCAAACTTTATTGAAGTAACGGACGCACCACCGCAGGCGCTTTATACAGTAGGAGATTCGGAGTTGACTATTTTTCTATTTAATAACTCTATAAATGCAGATAGTTATCTTTGGTTGTTTGGAGATGGAAATAGCAGTACAGAAGAAGGTCCTACGCATACTTACGAGAGTGCGGGTATCTACGAAATTTCCCTTATTTCAACAAACAACTGTGGTTCAGATACCCTAACCTATACGTTGGATAATCTGACTACGGGTATTTTCACAACCGAGGATGTTGATCGTTGGGAAGTTTTTCCCAATCCAAATAATGGAAAATTTACGGTATTGCTAACGGCGACCCCGAGTGTAGAATCCACTTATTTGAAAGTATATGATTTGCCTGGACAATTGCTCCACACTGTAAAAGTTGATTTTTCTACCGGGCATCTTGCCGAAGAAATTAGCCGCCCTGATTTGCCGAAAGGAACTTATCAGGTCGTGGTAGAAAATGAAGAAATGAGGGTGGTGAAGCGCGTAGTGGTTTGGTAATGGAACACTAAACCTCAGGGATTATCCAATCGAATAAATGTACCCTGATCTCCGACGATATAGATTTTTTCGTTTTGAATAAAAATATCGTAAAAATTAATGTTGGGAAGATTGGTAATTTTTTGCCAGTTGGCTCCACCGTCGGTAGTTGTCCAGAAAAGTCCACCATCGCCCACGATAAATCCTTGTGATTCATCCACAAAAAAAACGGATCGAAAAGGCTCATCAGATATGGTCAGCCGATTGCCATCTCTTTGGGTCAACCAGGATAAACCACCGTCTTCAGACTTGAGGATGGAACCCGAAAAGCCTACCATATATCCAATCTCTTTAGTAGGAAAATGTACAGATTTAAAAAAGTCATTGTAAATCGGTAGCCTTGTCCAGGAAGAACCAGCATCTGTAGAATGCAGGACGATACCGTAGCCAACAGCGACCGCCCGGGTTTGATCAAGATAAGTGATATCACTAATTTCTGCGGGAAAACTGTCCAGAGTTAACAGTAAAAAATCGGGGTCCAATCGAATAATAAACCCGTCCTTAAACGCAATTCCTCCACCGGTCAAAAATTGGCCATCGGGACTCGTAGAAAGTGCGTTAAAAGGAGGCAAGCTAAAATTAATCGTAGGAAATCCATTGGTAAACCAATCCTCTTCCCGGTTTACTTTTCGTTGCAATCCTGAAAATCCAGCCAGCACCACCTCTCCACTATTGAGTGGATTAACATCATAGGCCGTGTTAGAGAATGAAGCTGATGTCCAATTTTGACCACCATCGAAAGTAGCCAAATGAATGCCTCGTTGATAGGCAATCCCCCCAACCAAATGTCCTACGCTGTCATTTAGGAAATGAACACTTTCGAGTCGGTCATTTGTGGGAATCTCTATTTTTACCCAGGGTAATTCTATTTTTTCAGAACTGCTACAAGCATTGAATAAATATAGAATAGCGCAAAAAATAAAAACACGGCAGTAACGCAGATTCATAAAATTTCGTAATTAAAAAACAAAAAAATAGTCAGCATCTTGAATATCAAAGATGCTGACTATTTTTGAATTAACACAAGATCATCGTGTTAATTATTGGCAATAACTTACTTCTCATCGTTGCCGGTTGTTCCTTTATTTTCTCTGGCTAGTGTCGTCGTTGCTTGCTTTTTTTTTGTAGCCGTACCAGAGCGGGGAGTTGCCATTGGAAAAGAAGCGCTACCGTAGTGAGAAAAGTTTTTATTATAAGAAATAGGTAAATTATATTGATTCATAAAACTGATTAAAAACAGTTTTAATCTATCCTGATCCATATTTCTGGAATTGGGCTTCAGGTAATAGGCAATGTGATCAATACGACCTTCAGGAGACCAAAAAATATTAAACCACATTTTGCTTCCTTTGAGATCATAGCTCATTTCCTGGGCGTGTGCTTCCATACTAAGGAGCATATCCTGCCATTTAGTAAAAGCCTCCGTCATATCGTCGTCGCAGACGGTCAACAACATATCACTGTGTTTTTTCGTCAGATCATCGAATCCTTTTTCGTGTTCTCCGAGTAAAAAAACTTTAGGCAAACGTTGCGTATTACCGACGGTAAAACTTAAACAGGCAATTAGGGTTATTATAAATGCTTTCATGTAAATAGTAATTAAGCAAAATAAAACAATGCCCAATTAAGGGCGTTTCTACCGTTTTCATTTTTGACAAATATAGAAGGAATATGGATCTATTATCTGGTTTCTTTAGAAGAATATTGTGGCTTTTATAAAGAATCGGTTTAAAAACCGAGATCAAAAGAACAATATACAAAATTAAACGGGTAAAATCTCTTTAATGACATACGAAAATCTTATTTTGAGTTTAATTTAACATTATCGACCTTGGAAACAACGACTTAATAGATTCAGAACTATGGCTGATATGAATCTGCATTTATTTAATCGCCATTCCTAAAAGGCTTTACCACTAATGATACGTACAAAAACGCTGCCATATTAATAAATAATTAAATATTGATGAATAATACCAAAACTACCTCCTTACCAGGTGATACTACCCTTCCTTCTACTTCAGCCAACCTAGAAAAATGGACCAAATACGACCAAACAGACGTAAAATACGAGGTAGAAGACTTTTTTCGAACGCCCGAAAAAACGGCTTACCAGCTTTCTCCCGACGGAACGCACTATGCCTATCTCGGACCAGTTAATGGTAGAAAAAACATTTTTATCCAGGCACTGAAAGGTGATGCTTCTCCCTTGCAAATAACCCACGAATCAGAACGCGACATCAGCGGATATATGTGGGCTAATGACCAACGCTTGTTGTTTATCAAGGATAGTGGAGGAGACGAAAACTTTAAGCTACTAGCGGTAGATAAAGACGGTCAAAATGCCAGGGACCTTACACCTTTTGATCAGATTCGTATTCAGATTATTGATGATCTGAAAGATGACAAAGACGCGGTTATTATTGGTTTGAATAAAAACAATCCACAGCTTTTTGAACCTTATCGTTTGAATATTAATTCCGGAAAACTAATTCAGCTAGCAGAAAATAGTAATCCGTTGGAACCACTCGATCAGTGGATGACGGACCATCAGGGCAAACTCCGTCTAGCCAGTAAAGTAGTAGATGGAACCAACACCGTTTTGATGTATCGGGCCAGCGAAGATCAGCCTTTTCGGGAAGTTATCAAGACTGACTTCAGAGAAAGCATCTCTCCATTATTTTTTGATTTTTCCGATCCGAATATTGTTTTTGTTAGTTCTAATTTAAATCGGGATAAATCAGTCATTATTCGTTTCAATCTGGAGACTGGAGAAGAAGTAGGTGCTCCTGTTTTCAGTCACGCGTCTGTGGATGTTTCCGGACTTTCTTATTCTCGAAAGAGGAAAGTGCTTACTCATGTAACTTATACTACAGACAAATTTCACTACCACTTTCTGGATGGAGAACGGGCGAAGTTACAGGAACGTTTAGAAAAAGAACTGGGAAATTACGAGGTTTATCTGGTCAGCAAAAACCGGAAAGAAGATAAATATATTGTCCGTACCGTTAGTGATCGCTCGTTGGGTACTTATTATTTTTACGATAAAAACACAGATGTTTTAGAAATTATTTCTGAGGTGAGTCCATGGATTGACGAGGCAGATATGGCCAGCGTACAACCCATCGTTTTCACCTCCCGAGATAATTTAAAAATTCATGGTTATCTTACACTCCCTTCACATGTGAACGCGAAAAATATTCCGGTAATCGTCAATCCACACGGTGGTCCGTGGCATCGAGACAATTGGGGATTCAATCCAGAAATTCAGTTGATGGCCAGTCGTGGCTACGCGGTGTTACAAATCAATTTCAGAGGCAGTACTGGCTACGGTCGTAAATTCTGGGAAGCCTCTTTTAAGCAATGGGGACAGACTATGCAAAATGATATTACGGATGGTGTCAACTGGTTAATTAAAGAGGGTATTGCGGACCCCAAACGGGTCGCTATTTACGGTGGAAGTTATGGTGGTTACGCTACGCTGGCCGGTGTCACTTACACGCCGGACCTCTATTGTTGCGCGGTAGACTACGTGGGCGTTTCCAACTTATTAACGTTTTTGCAAACTATTCCACCTTACTGGAAACCGTATCTCGAAATGATGTACGCCATGGTCGGTGATCCAGAAAAAGATCGGGAAATGATGGAAGCTTATTCCCCCGCTTTGCACGCCGATAAAATTAAGACGCCATTGTTTGTTATTCAGGGTGCCAACGATCCCCGGGTCAATATTGACGAAGCGGATCAGATCGTTCGATCATTACGGGCGAACGGAATTGAGGTGCCTTATATGGTGAAATACAACGAAGGCCATGGCTTTCATAATGAAGAAAATAAATTTGAGGTTTACCGGATAATGATGGGCTTTTTTGGGAAATATTTGCAAGGATAAGCGCCCGAAAAGGGAGTGTTCATTTAACTTTGTTTAATGGTTGGGGCACTAGTGGTTCGGCACTAAGTTGTTGATTAGTTAATCGGTGGATCAGTCACATAGTACGCAATGCGAACGTAACCATCTTGGTTGCGCTCTTACATCAGGATTACCAATATTTGACCGACTACTGATTAACCAATAAACTGATTAACAATTACTTACAAATAGTATATCTATTTATAAATTTTAAATTACTTTATTAAACACCATGAAATAAACACACCATCAGATCTATCAAGCACCTTTAATCTTTATACATGGAAATTTAGTGCCGAAGGCACTAGTTTCTGGCTGCTTGCCATTTGCTTTACTTTAACGCGATAGATATTCATCTTTTCTGTATTAGACTTGTTGACAAAACAAATACACAACGTATTTATTTAATACGACCGAACAATATATAGACCAATTAGTTATAATAGCGTTATCTTTCTCATCGATGAGCATGAATCTAAAAGTTCAACCAAATATTAAATTCCAAATATGAAAAATGCGCTACAACAGAAGAAGTTTTCAGAAATAACTATGGTTGACCTCCTCCGGAAGAAAGATCAACGCGCAATTTCTCTAGTCTATAAAAACTATTCTGCTGTACTTTATGGAGTAATCCACAAAATTGTAAAATCGGAAAGAGTAGCTCAGGAAGTTCTACAGGATTGTTTTGTAAAAATATGGAGCAAAGCAGATCAGTATAATCCTGAAAAAGGAAGATTTTTTACCTGGATGATCAATATTGCTCGCAATGCAGCTATTGACAAAGTCCGTTCTGTCCCTTTTCAGCGCAACCAACAAACGGAAAGTATTGATGTACTGAAAACTCAAAAACCGATGGGTTTTTCTTATATAGTTATGGAAGATTCTGGTCTTAAAAAAACAATAGCATCGCTGGACGAAAAGCACCGTATTCTAATTGATTTGGTTTATTTTCAAGGTTACTCGCAGCGAGAGATAGAAAAGCAGCTGACTATTCCATTAGGAACAATTAAATCAAGAATAAAAATAGCGATCAGGGAACTTCGACTGAAGTTAAATCCAGAACAGCAATTATTATTAATCTCCGCATAGAAATATTAAAAGTGAGCCATAATGCCAAGTAATTTTGCTTTCTAACCAGAAGGCAAAAGGACGAGTAAGATGGCTCGACTTATTTTATTAATATTTCTTTATCTGCGAATAATTTTAGTCGCGGTAGGCTTCGCCTCTAGTCTTTTTTTATCAATCAATTCTCCGGTTACTTCGCAAATACCGTAGCTGCCATTATCAATTCTGTCCATCGCTTCTTCTATATTCATAACTTTACTTTCCATTCGCTTTCGCAATTTTTTAAGCATCGCTTTTTCTGGCATAAACTGCCCCGTTCCTGCTCCACTGGAAATAGCATTACCAATATATTCTTTTTGGTTTAAATAGAGCGCTTTTAGTTGATCACGCTCTCCCTTTGCTTTCTTTAATTTCTTTTTCAGTATCTTTTTAAAAGATTTCAATTCTTCTTTACTGTACGATTTTTTTTTACTCATTACTATTGTTTTAACAGTGCGGTAACTTTTTAGATTAGCTAATTTTTGAGATTAACTTTCAAATAGGGATTGTTTTTTCGCTGTTAG
>ENA-ORXT01000453-ORXT01000453.1-marine-metagenome-genome-assembly--contig:-NODE-453-length-65311-cov-57.255695_pt1 | contig 65311 bp, 66 predicted proteins | sample MGYA00237868_ERZ511482 | MGnify/ENA metagenome assembly ERZ511482 | reverse complement strand
GCTTGACTTCAAGCATGCTTGAAGTTTTATGGTACGTCGATGCCATCACACGTAGGTGTTGAAGACACCAGCAGCGACACTGATCAGATGACCGACATCGCACTCGATTCCATCGAGGACGCACTAGCCGCATTCGCCACCGGTGAGATCGTCATCGTGGTCGACGACGAGGATCGCGAGAACGAAGGCGACCTGATCATGGCCGCCGAATTCGCCACCCCCGAGAAGATCGCATTCTTCGCCAAGGAGGCGTCGGGACTCATCTGCCTGTCGATGACTGGTGAACGTCTCGATGAACTCGACCTGCCACAAATGGTGCAACGCAACGACGAGGCCATGCGTACGGCGTTCACCGTGAGCATCGACTATCGCCACGGCACTACGACCGGCATGTCGGCATCGGACCGGGCAGCGACGTTGACCAAAGCAGTTGATCCCGACGTCATGCCGTCGGACTTCACCCGCCCTGGCCACATCTTCCCGCTGCGGGCACGAGAGGGCGGCGTGCTCAAGCGTGCCGGCCATACCGAAGCTGCTATCGACCTCTGCATGTTGGCTGGGCTCAAGCCCGGTGGCGTTCTGGTCGAGGTCGTCAACGAAGACGGCACCATGGCCCGACTGCCACAACTACGCGAGTTCGCCGATCGCCACGGACTCAAGCTCATCTCCATCGCCGACTTGATTCGCTACCGCCGGCGCTACGAGAAGCTCGTCCGTCGTGTCAGCGAGGGTCGTATCCCAACCAAGCACGGCGACTTCAAAGCCATCGCGTTCGAGTCACTGCTCGATGGTGTGGAACACGTTGCCTTCGTCATGGGTGATCCGACCGGCGACGATGTGCTGGTGCGGGTCCACAGCGAATGCCTGACCGGCGATATTTTCGCGTCGATGCGCTGTGACTGTGGTGCTCAACTCGATGGAGCGCTCGCCAAGATCGGTGAGGCCGGCGCTGGCGTGGTCGTGTATCTGCGAGGTCAAGAGGGCCGGGGCATCGGGCTCGGACACAAGCTGCGAGCCTACGAACTGCAAGATGACGGCTTTGACACCGTCGACGCCAACACCGAACTGGGCCTTCCTGTCGATAGCCGCGAGTACGGCATCGGCGCCCAGATCCTGGTCGACCTGGGGGTCAGGTCCATGCGACTCATGACCAACAACCCGTCGAAGTTCGGTGGCCTGGCCGGCTATGACTTCGAGATCACCGGCCGCGAACCCATCCTGGTTGAACCAAACGACGAGAACATCAGATACCTGACGACCAAGCGCGAGCGTATGGGTCACCTGGGTGAACTCGACGACGCTGCGGGTAACGCCTGATGGCAGTCGGATCACTGCCCGCTCCCGATCCCTCGGTCGGCGGGATCGCTGGCAGTCACGACGGCGCCAAGGTTCGTCTCGCCATCGTCACCGCCCGCTGGAACGATCACCTGACCGGGCGCCTGCTCGATGGTGCGCGCCGGGCCTATGAGCACTGTGGGATAGCAGCTACTGGCATCACCGAGGTCTGGGCACCAGGCTCATTCGAACTGCCACTGGTCTGTCAGCAGCTCGCAGGCAGCGGACAGTTCGATGCGGTGGTTGCCATCGGGGTGGTGGTACGTGGCGAGACCACCCATTACGACATCGTAAGCGAAGCCGCCGCCGTAGGAGTGCGCGAGGCAGCCGCATCTACCGGCGTGCCCGTGATCTTCGGCGTGCTCACCACCGAGAACGAAGACCAGGTCCTGGCCCGAGCGGGCGACGACGACACGAACAAGGGCTTCGAAGCGGTGGTCACCGCAGTCGAGATGGCCACGTTGCTGGCCAAACTCCCCAGCTGATCGACGCTGCGGCCTGCCAGAGTCGCGCCCGACCGAGCGCACGGCTTCGAGAATCTGATTCACCGGAACCGTGAATCGCACCGATCGGCGTATTCGCTCCGCCCGCTGACTGAGTCGGCAGACCAGCAGTGGAAAACCCTGGGGGAACGTGGGGGAAACTGCTGGCAAACATGGGGATATCCGACGAACTCAGGGGATAAGTCTGGGGATTTCCAAAATCCTATTGACGTGACATCCGCCACACGGCATAGTGACTTCACCAAGCAAGTGGAACTGCCCGAAGCGCAGTCACGAAGCCAGGTACGGGGCAACCCAAACCAGGTGGAACGGCCGCACGGAAAGTAGCGAAGCCTGCGTTGCAAAGTGGAACTGCACGAACCGCAGAGCCGGCAACCGAGGAGGGGCAACCCAAGTCGGTCGTAGGTGAAACGGGGAACGTAGGAAAGCCTGCATGGTAGGAACCCCACTCAAGGGCGCCGAGTTCTCCGGAACAACGCAACTGCGAATGAGGAACCGCACCTGGGACCATCCCGAGACTCCGATTTGGTAACGATGAGGAATTCCGGGATGGTCCTAACTCTTTTTCTCGCAGGCCGTTACCGCCGGGCGGCGGTTCACCGCGGCCCACACCGCGGCGTTCGTCGCCTGTGGTTTCTGGGTGGTTGGTGCGGCTCGATCCCTCGGCCGCCGCCCGCTCGTTCCTACCTTTGCTCCTGGACAGGCCAGGTCTCGCCGCGGTCCGGAACCGTCGGAGTCGAAGGGCGAGATGGGCGGCTCCGAGGTGCCGATTTGGTAAGAACGATGAAGCACCTCGGAGCCGCCCACATGTTGTAACCGCCACGCTCAGCCCCATCGCGGATACCTCGCTATTTCTCGCCGTTGGAATAGAGACTGGCTGATCCGCCCGGTTCGCTACGATTCGGTCCATGTCTGAGACCCTGCAATCGCTGACAGCCGGAATGGTCATCCCGTTCGGCGGCTCAAAGGTCACCCACGTGTCACCAGAGCTGGCCGATGCGTTTGCGCCGGGCGACCAGCTCGTCATCGTGCAAGACACGGGCGCGCTGCTACACATCCCTGCCGCCGAAGCAGCGATCGCCGAAGCAGCCGTCGGCGCCGCAGTCCGAGCATTCGCCCAGATGGGCACCGTGTCCGACGATGCCATCACGGCGTTCTACCAAGCCTTCGCCACTCGACTCGAGACCGACGAATCGTTCGCAGCAATCGCCGAAGCCAACAAAGCCGACATCGAGTCAGCCCGAGCCCGAGGCCGCACCACCACACGACTCGAACTCACCGAAACCATGCGCGCCGACATGATCTCCGGTCTTCGCACCTGGGCTACCGCTCAGTCGTTGCGCAACCAGGTCAACGAGACCATCACCCACGATGGTTGGCGCGTCGATCAGGTCACGTCTGGCCTCGGCGTCGTCGGGTTCGTGTTCGAAGGCCGCCCCAACGTCTTCGCCGACGCAACCGGGGTCCTGCGATCGGGTAACACGGTCGTCTTCCGCATCGGGTCCGACGCACTCGGTACCGCGAAGGCGATTGTCGAACATGCCCTCGAACCAGCGCTGAACGAAGCTGGCCTGCCATCTGGTGCTGTCTCTCTGGTAACGAGCGCTGCACACGCTGCCGGGTGGGCGTTGTTCAGCGATGCTCGACTCGCACTCGCAGTAGCCCGGGGTTCCGGGGCTGCCGTCAGTCAACTCGGGTCTGTCGCTCGGCAGGCAGGAATTCCTGTCAGCCTGCACGGAACCGGTGGCGCATGGATCGTTGCCGCACCCGATGCCGATATCGAGATCTTCGCTGAAGCGGTCTACAACTCGCTCGACCGCAAAGTCTGCAACACACTGAACACCTGCTGCATCGTCGCTGACCGAGCCGCTGATCTGGTACCCGCTTTTCTGGCGGCACTTGATCGAGCCGGCGAGCGACGCGGCGCAAAGACCAAGCTGCACATCGTCGACGAGCAAGTGGAGCACATCCCCGCCGATTGGACGAACGAAGTACCCATCGGCCGGGCCGAAGGTGATGTCATGGAGCCACAGACGTCGACGCTGTCATGGGATGAGCTGGGCGAGGAGTGGGAGTGGGAAGCCTCGCCCGAGGTTTCGCTGGCGATCGTAGAGTCAGTCGATCATGCCGTCGATCTGTTCAATGCACTGTCGCCCCGATTCGCGGCCAGCGTGATCAGCCAAGACGACGCGGTGCATCAGCACTTCTTCGAACGTATCGACGCCCCTTTCGTGGGCAACGGTTTCACTCGCTGGGTCGACGGTCAATACGCACTCGACCGCCCCGAACTCGGCCTGAGCAACTGGGAGTTCGGGCGCCTCTTCGGCCGCGGGGGAGTGCTCAGTGGCGATTCGGTCTTCACCGTGCGCAGCCGGGTGACCCAAACCAACCCCGCGGTCGGCCGCTGACTCGCGTTTCTCCGCTTCGCGATGGGCCAGCGTTCGCGGGACGTGGCGGTACTCCGCCTAGTCGAGCGCCGCGTTATGGCGGTCCGGTGTGGTGCGCTGGTTCGGTTAGTGTCTCCAGCACTTGAGTCGTCGAGTGGACACGGAGGCGTGCGATGTCGGGACATCCAATGACCGGATTTGACCCGAAGTGGGGAACACCCGAGGGTTACATCATCGACATGACCCGACACATCTGGGAGGGGCGGGGAGTTGATGATCTCGACCAGCTCTACGCCGTTGATATCCCGGTTCGTTTCCCTGGTGGTTCGACCGTTGGCAATAAGATCGTGATCGACAACACCTGGGCCACGCTCTCGGAATTTCCCGATCGGCAGCTGTTGGGCGAAGACGTCATCTGGAGCGACGACGGTGACGGCGGCTTCCTGTCGTCACATCGCATCATCTCAACGGCCACCCACAGCGGCGACGGGGCATTCGGTACGGCGACTGGCACCAAGCTTGTGTTCCGCACGATCGCAGATTGCGCTGCTCGCGAGAATGCGATCTACGACGAGTGGCTGGTGCGTGATGTCGGCGCGATGGTGCGTCAGCTCGGCTATTCGCCCCGTGACTTTGCTGCGCAACAGATCGAGACCGAAGGCGGAGCCGATTCGGCGATCCGCCCGCTCACGCCAGAGACAAGTCCCGCCGCGGTGTACACCGGGCGTGGGAATGATCACGCTGCGGGAGCCAAATACGCTGAGCTGCTTACCGCAGTTGCGAGCGGCGACAGCGAGATCGTAGAAGCGAACTGGGACCGGGCGGCACAGGTGGAGTTGCCCGGTGGTGTCGCGGATTTCGGATGGAGCGCGGTCAGCCGGTTCTGGAACGAACTACGCACGGCATTGCCCGATGCCCAACTTGAGGTCGAGCATCAGATCGGTCGCGACGACCCCGGGCTCGGCGAACGGGCCGCGCTGCGTTGGTGGCTATCGGGTACCCACGCCGGTGATGGTGTGTTCGGCGAGCCGACCGGAGTGCCGGTGCACATCATGGCTACGAGCCATGCCGAGTTCGGCCCTTGGGGCCTGCGTCGTGAGTGGATCGTCTTTGACGAGGTCGCAGTCTGGAAGCAGATCCTGCTGGGCAGCTAGTGAGAATGTTTTTCTTGACAGCAATGACTACGTAGTCATATTCTCCCAACGTGAGGGGTTCAAGGGGAAGTGGTCGCGTTACGGGTCATGACGTCGCGACCGAAGCCGGTGTGTCGCAGGCGACTGTTGCGCGTGTCTTCTCTGCACCTGAAAAGGTCGCCGATCCTACTCGTTCTAGGGTTCTCGCTGCTGCCGAGCGTCTCGGATACGTGCCAAATGCCATTGCGCGAAGCCTCAAAGCACAGCGCACCGATATTGTAGGCGCCGTTGTTCCTGCCACCGGCGAGTACTGGCAGCATGTACTGACAACGTTCTCACGCCTTCTCAATGAACGCCGTAAACAGCTACTGCTCTTCAGCTTCGACGATGTGTCGCAACTTGGGCCACTTCTGCAGACCGTGGCGCAGTATCAGGTCGACGGCCTGATCCTGGCATCGGCGAACATCTCGCCCGCACAGCTGGCAGCAATGTCACGCAATGATCTGCCGGTTGTTGCGTTCAACCAGCCCGCAGCGCTCGATCTGGTGCCGTCGGTGACGGTGGACAATGAACTCGGTATGCGCCAACTGGCGGAACACCTCGTCGCCAAGGGCATCACTCGAGCCGTCTTCGTTGGGGGAGTCGCTGCGACTTCGACGGATCGAATCCGATACCGCGGCGCGGTTACGGCACTTGGCGAACACAACATTGCTTGCCCCTACGTCGAGGCAGGCGCCTTTAGCTACGAAGCTGGTTACAAGGCAGCCCGCCAACTGGCCGAGGCTGGTCTGCCCGATGCCGTCATGGTCGCGAGCGACGAAGTCGCGTTTGGGCTGATCGATGGTCTGCGGGAGATGTCGATAGAAGCACCTAGGGATGTGCTGATCACCGGTTTCGATGGCCTGCCCCAAGCTTCGTGGGCCGGTTACGACCTCACCACGCTCGAACAACCGACCGAGCTGCTCGTCGAGCACGCGGTAGCAAACGTCATTGCCGAGGCCGACGCCACATCGGTGATGGTGCCCGGAACCATTCGTCAAGGAAGGACGACCGACAATGCCTGAGCTCCTCAAGGATGCCGCTGCCAAGGCGGCCCATGGTGCCAACACCGAACTGACCGAGACGGTGCGCGACATCATTGCCGACATCGAAGGGCGCGGCGAGACCGCAGTGCGCGAGCTATCGCTGAAGTTTGACAACTGGGCGCCCGATGCCTTTCGTCTGAGTGAAGAACAAATCGCCGAGGTTGTCCGCAGTGTCGACCCGCAGACGATCGACGACATCCGATTCGCCCAGACACAGATTCGCAATTTCGCCGAGGCGCAGCGAGCGACCTTGACTGACCTCGAAGTCGAAACCCTGCCCGGCGTCTTCCTTGGACATCGCAACATCCCGGTATCGAGCGTCGGCTGTTATGTGCCTGGTGGGCGCTACCCCATGGTGGCCAGCGCCCACATGTCGGTGCTGACCGCAAAGGTCGCTGGCGTTCCCCGAGTGGTAGCGATGACGCCGCCGATCAACGGCGACATCCCGGCCGAGACCGTCACCGCCATGCATCTCGCGGGTGCCGATGAGATCTACTTACTCGGCGGCATTCAGGCCGTCGCGTCATTGGCGATCGGCACCGAGTTTGTCGACCCAGTCGACTTCATCGTCGGCCCCGGCAACGCGTTCGTTGCCGAAGCCAAGCGCCTGCTCTTTGGTCGAGTCGGCATCGATCTGCTCGCTGGTCCAACGGAAACCCTCGTGATCGCCGACGAAACGGTCGACGCCGAAATATGTGCAACCGACTTGCTCGGCCAAGCCGAGCACGGGCCAACCTCACCGGCAGTGCTGCTGACCACAAGTCGTGAGCTGGGCATGGCCACTATTGACGAAGTCGCCCGGCAGCTTCAAACGCTCGCCACTGCGGACATCGCATCACAGAGTTGGGCCGACTACGGCCGAGTCATCCTCTGCGAAGACAACACCGAAATGTTGCACGTCGCCGAGGATCTTGCGTTCGAGCATGTGCAGGTAATGACCAACGACGATGACTACTTCTTCAACAACATGGTCAACTACGGAGCTCTATTTCTTGGACCGATGACCAACGTCAGCTACGGCGACAAGGTCATTGGCACCAACCACACACTTCCCACCCAGGGCGCCGCCCGATATACGGGTGGCCTCTGGGTCGGCAAGTTCATCAAGACCGTCACCCACCAACGAGTCACCAACGCCGAGTCGAGCGCCATGATCGGCGAGTACTGCAGCCGGCTGTGCGCGATCGAGAACTTCGCTGGTCACCAAGCCCAAGCTGACATCCGTGTCGCCCGCTACGGCTCGCCCGGCGCCGAGGTGTCTGCCTAGTGCCGGTCGCAGTTGTGTCTGGAGCCTCTGGTGGCATTGGTTCGGCGGTCGCTCGTCGACTTGCGTGCGATGGCATGCAGGTCGTGGTTGGCTACAACACGAACGCCGCCGCGGCCGAGGCCGTCGTTGACACGCTCGAGGGTGCTGGACATCGCGTTGCTGCCATGCCGATGACCGATTCGCAGGCTTTAACCGAAGTTGCGGCCGATATCGCTGCAGATCACGACGCGATCGATGTGCTCGTGAACTGTGCCGGCAAGACCAAGCCGGTGCCGCACCACGATCTCGACCAGCTCAACGACGAACTGATCGACGACATATTCGCTACCAACTGGCGCGGTCCGTTCGCAAGCGTGCGAGCGTTCTGCTCGCTACTCCAAGCTGCTGAAGCACCCGTGATCGTCAACATCTCGTCGGTTGCTGCAGTCACTGGCCAAGGATCGAACGTGGCCTACTGCGCATCGAAGGCCGCACTCGACAGCTTGACTCGATCGCTCGCACGGGCTCTCGGCCCGAAAATCCGGGTCGTATCGGTCTCACCCGGGTGGGTGTTGGGCGAATACGCCGAGCGCATGCCAACCGAGATTCTGGACAGGCAACGCGACGCCACACCCCTCGCTCGGCTCGCTACCGCAGACGATGTCGGCGCAGCAGTGAGCGCTTCGATTCGAGACCTGCCGTTTACTACTGGTTCGATCATCACCGTTGACGGTGGTCGACCACTGGGTACCTCATGAGAGCGGAACACTCGATCGATCAAGCCGAAGCCAACCGTCGCGTCATTGAACCATGCGAGTTCATTGCCGACACCGAAGCTTTCGTCGACGTGCGGCTCGAACGCAGCAAGGGCAAGGCGAGCTATTCGTTCATCGGCCCAGGCGTCAGCCAAAACGCCGACCAGTTGATCAACCTGACCGTTCCCCACGGGTTCAACGTGGGAGCAGCGAGCATGCCTCACGGCGTCGTGAACAATCCGCACTTGCACTACACCGCTGAAGTATTCATCTGCACCCGCGGCAGCTTCAAGATGACGGTCGGGCGGACCGGCGAACAGGCAGTCGACATTGGGGTTGGCGACGTTTTTGCCGCCCCGACATGGGTGTTCCGAGGTTTTGAAAACACTGGCCCCGACGACAGCTGGGTCTTCGTCGTGCTTGGCGGCGACGACACGGGCGGCATCATATGGTCGCCCGACGTGCTCCGCGAGGCCGCAGACACAGGTCTCTACCTGGCCCCTGACAACTCGTTGATCGATGCCGCTGCAGGTGAATCGCCTGACTCGGTTGTCACTCCCGCATCTGACGCAGCGCTCGAACACGTCGACAGCTATTCCGACGATGAGCTGGAAGCCCATGTCGTGCGCAACAACAACCGTGCCTGGTCCGAGCGCGCCCTGTTGTCGAGCGTGCTACCCGGTCACGCCTCGGGCGTTGCCCCGGCGCTTGGCTTCGGCATGACCGAAGACCGCCGTCACCGGGCACCAGTAATGACCGCGCAAGGCTTCTCGGTCGAATGGCTGCGACTCGCCCCCGGGCACAGCACCGGCATCCATCGCCTGGCCGAGTCGCAGGTGCTGCTCTTGGCAGAGGGCGACTGGACGATCGGCTTCAATCGTGGCGACAAGCTGATCGATTCACAGCCAGCGGGTGGGTCGGTTGTCTCGGTGCCACCAGGTACCTGGCGCAACTTCACCAATACCGGCTCGTCCAATGCCATCGCTGCGGTGGTGTGCGGCACTGACTCACCGAACGTGATCGAGTGGGACGACAGCATTCTCACCGCCGCTGCTGCCATCGGATTCGTGCGCGACGCATCGGCCAAGATAGCCCCCGTCGAACTACTGCCTGGAGGCGACCGATGAACGTCTGCTCCTTGCCTGGGTCGCCAGCCGCACCAAGCCTTTGCGGGTTCTCGACAGCAGCGAGAACCACACCTACCAACCAGCGGTTCGCCGCGATTCGGCTCAATGCCAGACGCTGGCCATCTTTCGACACTCGACCATCCCGACGCCGTGGCAACCGTGCCCTTCGAGTGGCTCACATTCTGCACCAAACAGATCCAAACCCAGGAGGGAACCCATGAATACCAACATGCATAGGTGGCGACGTCTGCTCGCCATCCTGTTCGCGTTTGCGCTGCTCGCTTCGGCGTGCGGTGGCAGCGACAGCGACGATTCGGCATCAGATTCCGATGCTGTGGACCAGGCCGACTCGGCCGACGACAGCAGCGCGGACGAGTCTGATGCCGACGCCATGGACGAAGACGCCACGGACGACGAGGCAATGGAAGAGGAAGAACCTGCTCCAACGCCGGAGCCAGTCGAGATCGACGAGTCGACGACCATCTCCGACGAGTGTGGCATCCCTAACCCAGCCGACGAGGTTGAGCTCGATATTTTGGGCTGGGAGTTCCCGATCACGACGGCCTATGCCGAGGAGTTCGAGGACTGCGAAGAAGGCAACTACTCGATCAACTACCAGTTTCTCGATTCGGCTGCAGCCCAAGAGCAGATGAAGCTCGATGCGGCCACGGGTGATCCTGAGTTCGAGATTTATCAGGGTTCGAACAGTTTCCTGCTGGAGCTCGCGAACGCTGGCAGTCTGATGCCGCTCAACGACCTGATCGCCAAATACGGCGCCGAATACGACCTCGACCAGATCGATCCGTCTTTCCTCGACTTCGTCTCACTCGACGGAAACGTGTACGGCGTGCCTGCGGTTTCGAACACGATGCACGTGTTCTACAACGAGCCGGTTTTGTCTGATCTTGGTGTTGCTGTTCCAACCACGTTCGCTGAAGCGCTCGAAGTGTGCCCAACGATCCAGGATGCTGGCTATGACGTGGGCTTCATTTACAACCTTTCTGCGGGCTGGTCCTGGCGCATCGAGTTCGATGCCATTTTGGGTTCGCTGGGCGTAGATCCGGTTGATCCACTGACGGGTGAGCCGAACTTCAACAGCCCTGAGGGCATCGAGGCAGCCAACATTCTCAAGGACATGTGGGAGACCTGTGGTGGTTCTGCTGCGGGTTCGTACAGCCTGGATGACATTCAGGCTGCGTTCCAGACTGGCGAGATTGTGCTGGGTCACACCTGGGCATCACGCGCTGGGGCAATGGACGATCCCGAAGCCTCAAGCGAGGTTGGCAACATTCAGTACGCACCGGCGCTGAGTGTTGACGGTTCGATTCTGGCATCACCTGCCTATGTCGATGGCTGGGGCATCCCAACCGGCACCGACCCAGCACTGGTCGATGCGATCTTCCTGGCGATCCTGGCCGCGACTGACCTGGAGAGCCAGGAAACAGCTGCCGAGTTCGGTCTCGTAACCCGGGCGGGTGTTTCGAACCCGAACGGTCCGCGAGACGCCGCGGCCGCCGAGACCAGCCTGGTCGACGGCAAGGGTCCAGACCTGTCGCACCCAGCTGCGGGCGTTGCTCGCGCCAAGCTTGGTGATGCGCTCATTCAGATCCTCGACGGCGCGTCAATCGAAGACGTACTCGCCGAGGCCGAGACGGCCTACCTCGAAGAAGCCGGTGACCTCATTGGGGGCGGTGCTTCAGCCGAACCGGTCGCGTTCGACAATGTGATCAGCGACGAATGCGCCATCCCTGCGGTCGATGGTGTTGAGCTCGATATTTTGGGCTGGGAGTTCCCGATCACGACGGCCTATGCCGAGGAGTTCGAGGACTGCGAAGACGGTGGCTACTCGATCAACTACCAGTTTCTCGATTCGGCTGCAGCCCAAGAGCAGATGAAGCTCGATGCAGCGACGGGTGATCCTGAGTTCGAGATCTATCAGGGATCAAACAGTTTCCTGCTGGAGCTCGCGAACGCGGGCAGTCTGATGCCGCTCAACGACCTGATCGCCAAGTTCAGTGCGAACTTCGACATGGACCAGATCGATTCGTCGTTCCTCGACTTCGTGTCGATCGATGGCAATATCTACGGCGTGCCTGCGGTTTCGAACACGATGCACGTGTTCTACAACGAGCCGGTTTTGTCTGATCTTGGTGTTGCTGTTCCAACCACGTTCGCTGAAGCGCTCGAAGTGTGCCCAACGATCCAGGATGCTGGCTATGACGTGGGCTTCATTTACAACCTTTCTGCGGGCTGGTCCTGGCGCATCGAGTTCGATGCCATTTTGGGTTCGCTGGGCGTAGATCCGGTTGATCCACTGACGGGTGAGCCGAACTTCAACAGCCCTGAGGGCATCGAGGCAGCCAACATTCTCAAGGACATGTGGGAGACCTGTGGTGGTTCTGCTGCGGGTTCGTACAGCCTGGATGACATTCAGGCTGCGTTCCAGACTGGCGAGATTGTGCTGGGTCACACCTGGGCATCACGCGCTGGGGCAATGGACGATCCCGAAGCCTCAAGCGAGGTTGGCAACATTCAGTACGCACCGGCGTTGAGTGTTGACGGTTCGATTCTGGCATCACCTGCCTATGTCGATGGCTGGGGCATTCCTGCTGGTACTGACCCAGCACTGGTCGAAGACATCTTCTTGGCCATCGCCGCTGCAACTGACCTGGAGAGCCAGGAAACGGCTGCCGAGTTCGGTCTCGTAACCCGGGCGGGTGTTTCGAACCCGAACGGTCCGCGAGACGCCGCGGCTGCTGAGGCCAGCCTGGTCGATGGCAAGGGTCCAGACCTGTCGCACCCAGCTGCGGGCGTCGCTCGCGCCAAGCTTGGTGACGCACTCATTCAGATCCTCGACGGCGCGTCAATCGAAGACGTACTCGCCGAGGCGGAGACGGCCTACCTCGAAGAAGCCGGTGACCTGATCGGTTAACACCGACCCGCGTTATCTGCCACCGAGCTAGCGGGGTGGACCGAGCCTGTCTGTCACAGACATCTCGGTTCACCCCGATACAGGCCGCAGTATCAAGCAAGAAAATATGAAGACAGCAGTAAGGGGAGGGAAATGAATAGGCGAACGTTCTGGGGGTTCACAATCCCAAGCGTCGGCGTGATGCTTGTACTGATGGTCTTTCCCTTGGTGACGACAGTCTGGTTCAGTCTCCATCGACTCAAGATCGAGGACATCGACAACCCGACCTGGCTCGGGCTCGAGAACTACCGAGAACTGCTGAGTGATGAACAGTTCTGGGCGGCCACGCGCTTCACTCTCATCTTTGTCGCGGCCACCGTGCCGCTGCACATGATCTTTGGGCTCGGCGTTGCGCTGCTGCTCGATAAGGTCGCTCGTGGTAGGGCCGTTTACATGGCCGCCCTGCTGCTGCCCTTCATTGTGACCCCGGTGGTGGGCACGGTCATTTACAAGGACCTGTTCGAGCGTGGTGGCCTGATCGCCTGGCTTTACGAGGTCTGGCGCGACACACCGTTCGTCGTCACCTCGGGCAATGTGAAATGGCTTATCATCATCCAGTCGGTATGGCACGTGATGCCATTCTCGATGATCACCTTCTTTGCCGGCCTGCAAACGTTGCCGACCGAACGCGCCGAAGCCGCCGCCATCGATGGCGCCAACTATTGGCGCAACCTCTGGCACGTAATCCTGCCGCATCTGCGGGTGCTCATCTTGTTCGTTGCCCTGATCTCGATCATGGACGCCTACCGCGTCTACGACAGCGTCTTCGTCTTTGCTGGCGATCGCTTCACCGACGCCCACACCCTGCAGGTGTACAACGTCGAGCAAGTACTCGACCCGAACATCGGCCGGCTCGGCAAGGGTTACGCCATTGCGGTGCTGAATATCATCGGCATCTTTGTGGTGTTGATTCCCTTCCTCTACAAGTCGTACAAAGATCAGATTGCTGAGCGAACGTGATGGGCTTCCTGCGGTCGTTCAGTCGACACTCCACGCTGATCATCCTGGTCATCTGGAGCGTGCTGCCTTTCACCTGGGCGATCCAGTCATCGATCAAGTTCACCCGCGATGTTGCTCGCAAAGAGCCAGTCCTGTGGGACTACGAGACGACGTCGAACGCCTACAACAAGTTCTGGCTCGATGACGAAGACATCAACATGTACAAGGTGTTGGCGTTCATACTGGCCTTCGCCGCAGTGGCACTTCTGCTTGCCATGGTTGGTCGTCGAGTCAGCGCTGGATCGTCGTGGCTGCTCGGCTTCGTCGACCTCGCCAAATTCGTGGCATATGTCGCCGTCGGGCTGGTCGTTCTTGTTCCTGCCGTGCTGTTTGTGGTGCAACTCATCAAATGGGGCTGGAGTGGCCTGCTGCTCGCCATACCCATCATCGGGTTGATCAGCTTTCTGTGTTGGCGATTCCCACCAGAGATCAAGCTCGATCGCACGAATACCTATAGCAATGGCCGCGGCTGGCCGTTCTTCGTCGCCGTGCCAGTTGTGCTCGGCTTCGGTATGTGGCTGTTTCCCAAGATCTTCGAAGTCGAGGACGAGTACTGGTTTTTCGTGAACTCGATCATCGTGACCGTGCTGACCATGATCATCTCGATCACCATCGGCCTGCTCGCTGGTTACGCGCTCGCTCGCTATTCGGGCCTGTCGGGCGCCGTCATCTTGATCATCGCGCTGGCGTTCCGTGCGCTGCCCCGAACGGCTTTCGTGCTGCCGTATTACTTCGCAGCGCAAAAGCTCGGCATCCTCGACTCGAGACTGGTGATCGTGATGGCCCTTGTCGCCGTCAATCAGCCATTCACCATCTGGATGTTCCGCACGTTCTTCATGGACGTGCCGAAGGAGATGGAAGAAGCAGCCATGATGGACGGCGCCACTCGATTCGAAGCTTTCCGCAAGGTGATCATTCCGATCATGTGGCCTGGCATCATTGCCACGTCACTGTTCACCCTGCTGCTCGCCTATAACGAATACCTCTTCGTGCGTGTGCTCGCACCAACGAACTGGACGCTGCCGGTGGCCATCGTGTCGCTTACCGGTGGCGAGAGTTCTCGGACCATCACCGAGGCTGCAGCAGCTTCGGTATCGATCACGCTACCGATCATCATCGTGATCATCCTGTTTCAGAAGCACCTGGTCAAGGGGCTGGGCGCAGGCGCGGTGAAGGGCTAGGTATGGCCGTCGATCTACAAACAGCCAAAGCTGTCGTACGTGCCATGCACGCCGAACTCGACGTGGCGGCGGCCGATGACATCGAGGCAGTGCTGGCTAGGCATATGACCAGCGACTGGTTGTGGCGTGGGATGCACCCGTTCTATGAGCAGACAGGCGCAGCCGCGGTTGCCGAGACGTTTTGGAAGCCGCTTCGTGCGGCGTTCTCGCCCGTACAACGTCGCTCCGACGTGTTCTTCGCCGGAATAAATGAAATCGATGACGGCGCATCGACCTGGGTGGTCGAGATGGGTCATCTGCTTGGTCTGTTCGATCAACCATGGCTCGACATTCCGGCCACTGGGCGCATGTGTTTTGTTCGCTACGCAGAGTTCAACCGGGTGAATGATGATGGTTGTATCGACGAGTCGTCGATGTTCGTCGATATCCCCGACGTGATGGTGCAGGCCGGTCAGAATCCTTTTCCTCCACAGACGGGCTCGCACCATCTCTATCCCGGGCCTCGCAGCCACGATGGTCTGCTGTATGGCCCGAGCGACGCGACCGAGGGCCCGGCCACGCTGGCCCTCGTGAACGAGATGATCAACGACCTGGGCGAGGCCAACCGCATCGCCAACGAGACCGGCGTCGACGCGATCCCGATCGAGGTCATGCAGAAGACCTGGGCCGACGACATGATCTGGTCTGGCCCGGCTGGAATTGGCGCCTCTTACACAATTGATCGTTACCAGCAACAGCACTCGTATCCGTTCCGGTTCCATCTCACCGACAAGGTCTTCATCGGCCACACCGCTCGCTTCGCAGAAGGCAATTACGCCGGCTTCTTTGGCTGGGCCAACCTGTCGAACCGTCCAACCGGCGGCTTCCTCGGCATGCCAGCCAGCACAACTGCAGACATGCGAGTCGTCGATATCTATCGTCGCGAAGGCGACAGGCTCGCAGAGAACTGGGTCATCATCGACCTGCTGCACTGGTTGTCGATGCAAGGCCTCGACGTACTCGAGCGCATGCGGCAACTCAACGGACAAGCGAGGTTTGACGAATGAAGGGTTCACGTCCCGAACAGGCCGAGTTCACCCGAGACACCGACATGTCCAAGACCGACGAGACTCGGGCCGTCATCGAGGCAATGGTCGACGGCCTCAACGATCATCGCATCGACGACATCGGTCAGTTCTTCGGCGATGGTTTCCGCTGGATGGGCAACACCGGGTGCGGAACCAAGACCGGGCTGCGAGAGTTTCAAGATAATTGGCAGCGACCATTCCAGGCCGCGTTCGCTGACAAGGTCTGTGTCGACGAAGCCCGCTTGTTCATGGGGGAGTGGGCGGCAGCATTTGGCCGTCAAGAGGCCACCCATGCCGGCGAGTTCATGGGCATCGCCGCCACTGGCAAACGCATCGAGATTCGATACATGGACTTCTGGAAGGTGGTCGACGGCCGTATCGAAGACAATTGGGTGATGGTCGACTTCCCCCACGTAATGGCCCAACTGGGCGTCGATGCGTTCGACGGCAACGGCTGGGAGGCCTACGACCGCGGCGACAAAATCGCTTTCCTGCCCGACGAGAACGCAAAGGTTCGCCCATGACATCTACAACGAGCTGGGCCTTCGTGGCCGTGAACGACCCCGGGAGGGACCAATGGCTGGCGTAAGGCTCGACAAGATCACCAAGGTGTACCCCAATGGTTTCCAGGCGGTCACCGACCTGACCCTGGAGCTCGACGACGGTGAGTTCATGGTGCTGGTCGGCCCGTCGGGCTGTGGCAAGTCGACCGCGTTGCGCATGATCGCTGGGCTCGAAGACATCAGCGGCGGCGAGCTGTATGTCGGCGATAGGCTGGTCAACGGCGTCGCACCAAAAGACCGCGACATCGCCATGGTGTTCCAGAACTATGCGCTATACCCACAGATGTCGGTACGAGACAACATCGGCTTCCCTCTTCGCCTGAAGAAGACACCGAAGAACGATCGCCTCGAACAGGTCGACGGTGCAGCTCGCATCCTCGAACTGATGGAACAGCTCGACAAGAAGCCGGCAACCCTCTCTGGTGGCCAACGTCAGCGGGTGGCGATGGGACGTGCGATCGTGCGACGCCCGTCCGCCTTTCTGATGGACGAACCGTTGTCGAACCTGGACGCCAAGCTCCGGGTGCAGATGCGGGCCGAGATTGCGAGCATCCAGCGGGACCTGGGCGTCACGACCTTTTATGTCACCCATGATCAGGTCGAAGCGATGACCATGGGAGACCGGGTTGCCGTGATCAAAGACGGCGTGCTGCAACAAGTGGCTGCCCCCGAAGACCTGTACGCCAACCCGGCCAACGTGTTTGTGGCCGCTTTCATTGGTTCGCCCTCGATGAATCTGTACGAGGGCACCGTCACGAATGCGAACGGCGACTACTCGGTGCAGCTCGGCGACCAGTCGATCAACATTCCCGACGAAGTCGTGACCAAGAGAGACAGCTTGGCTGGTCGAATCGGTGAGCCGCTTGTCGTCGGCATCCGTCCGGAAGATCTCGAGGATGCGGCGCTCGATCCAAGCCATCCTGAAGATCAGCGCCTGACGTCAACCATCGACGTGCGTGAAGCCCTCGGCGCCGAGACACTGTTGCACTTTGGCATTCGGGCACCACACGTTGACAGCGGTGATCCCGATGCGCTCGAAGAACTTGGCGACGATGACTTCAGCCGATGCACCGCTCGATGTAGCCCCCGCAGCGTTGCCAAGGTCGGTGAACAGATCGAACTGAACGTCGATTCTTCCCGGCTGCACTTCTTTGATAAGTCCACTCATCTCGCACTCGACTGAAGTACGTCAGATCCAGCGCCAAAGGAATTGAGCATGAAGACCAGCACCGATCGTATTTTGACGACGCATGTCGGAAGCCTGCCTCGCAACGAGGTAGTCAGCGCCGGAATCTTCGCTATCGAAGCCGAAGAAGCTCTCGATCTCGAAGCCCACGAGCGTGAGATCGCTCAGGCCGTCCTTGCAGTGGTTGAGCGTCAGGTTGCCGTCGGTATCGACGCGGTGAGCGACGGCGAAATGAGCAAATTGAGCTATGCAACGTATATCAAGGACCGCATCACCGGCTTCGAGGGCGACAGTCCTCGCCGGGCGCCTGCTGACCTCGAGGACTTCCCTGGGTTTCTCGAACGCCAAGCAAACACGGGCGGCACCCCCACTTATCGCCGTCCTCAATGCGTTGGTCCAATCGCCGTCAAAGACATGCAGCCCTGCCTGACCGATTTGGCGAATCTGCAGGCGGGCGTCGACGCTCACGACCCAACCGACGCGTTCATGAACGCAGCTTCTCCCGGCGTGATTGCGCTGTTCCAACCCAATTCGCACTACGAGGACCACGAGGCGTATCTCTACGCACTCGCCGACGCCATGTCGGCAGAATACGAGGCGATTGTCGCGGCCGGCTTCGTGCTGCAGCTTGACTCGCCCGATCTCGGCCTGGGTCGCCACATGATGTTCAAGGGCCAGCCCGACGAAGAGTACGAGCGACTGGCCAACCTTCATGTCGACGCGCTGAACCACGCCACTCGCAACATCGATGCCGACAACATGCGACTACACATCTGCTGGGGCAACTACGAGGGGCCACACACCCACGATGCTCCAATGGAGCAAGTGCTTCCAATCGCCCTGCGAGCAAAGCCGCAAGCGCTGCTGTTCGAGTCATCGAACCCTCGCCACGCTCATGAGTGGAAGGCGTTCGCCGAGGCCGACATCCCCGATACCAAGATCCTGGTTCCGGGCGTGATCGACTCGACAACCCACTTCGTTGAACACCCTGAGTTGGTCGCACAACGTATCGAACGCTTCGCCAACATCGTCGGCAAGGAGCGCGTCATGGCGGGTGTCGACTGCGGCTTCTCGACCTTTGCTGGCTACGCGGGTATCGAAACCGAGATTGCCTACACCAAATTGGCTGCGTTGGCCGAAGGTGCAGCGATCGCGTCCGATCGTCTTTGGTGAAGCCAGTGCCCGATCAGGCCGTGCATGCACAGAACAAGGCACTCGTTGCAACCTTTCGGGCCGCAATGTATGACTGGACATCCGACGGCGTGCAGGACGCGCTAGCGAGCGTCTTCGTGTCTGATGCCAAAGTGCAGGTCGCGTTTCCGTTCGAAGACCTCGAGGGGCCCACGGGTTGGTACGGCGAAGCTCTGGCGCCGCTCGCAAACGCCTGGCCCGACATCGAACGTCGAGACACCATCGTCGCAGCGGGACGAACCGAGCAGGGCGACGATTGGGTCGGGTGCTGCGGCTACTACACCGGCACGTTTGTGAACCCTTGGCTCGGCATTACGCCGACTCATCGCCAGGCTGCGATGCGCTTCCACGAGTACTTCCGCATCGCCGGTGGGCAGATTGTTGCGATGCAGGCGATCTGGGACATCCCCGAGGTCATGATGCAATCGGGGCTTTGGCCGATGGCGCCAAGTCTCGGTCGAGAGTGGCAGGTTCCATCGCCGGCGAGCCAAGACGGGCTCAGCCGAGCTGAGCGAGATCCTGACCGGTCGGCGGTCAGCCTGGCCATCGTGCAGGCAATGGGTGCGGACATGAGTCGCCACCCAACTGAACCGGCAGACGCAATGAACCTCGAGAAGTATTGGCATCCGAAGTTCAGCTGGTACGGCCCCGCAGGCATCGGCACCGCCCGCGGCATCGATGGGTTTCGCTCGGTTCACCAGATTCCGTTCCTGAACGCGCTACCAGATCGCCGTGGCGGATCCGAGACTGGTGGCGCACACTTCTGGGCCGACGGCGACTACGTGGCCGTCACCGGGTGGCCCGACATGGCCATGACCGTTACCGGCGATGGCTGGCTTGGCATTGTGCCGGCGAATACTCCCATCACTATGCGCAGTCTCGACTTCTGGCGGGTCGAAGGTGAGCTGATTCGTGAGAACTGGGTCTTGATCGACTTGTTGCACGTTTGGCATCAACTCGGCGTCGATGTCTTGGCTCGGATGCACGAACTGGCTCCACGAGGAAGATGACATCATGACGCTACGTGAAGAACTGATCAACGGTGACCGGCTCATCGGTACTTGGCTTAAGACGCCATCACCGATCGTGGCCGAAGTGCTCGGGCTGACCGACCTCGACCTGCTGTGTATCGACGCCGAACATGCACCGTTTGGTCGCTACCAACTCGATCGCTGTATTCATGCCGCTCGCTCAGTCGATCTTGACACTGTCGTGCGGGTGCCGACATCGCAGCCGCATCACATTCTGCAGGCGCTCGATTGTGGGGCAACCGGGGTGGTGGTGCCTCACGTGATCGATGCCGGCCAAGCGCAATCAGTCGCCAAGTCGGCACGATTCGGCGATGGCGGTCGGGGCTACGCTGGGTCCACTCGCGCTGCTGGTTATGCGACCAAACCTATGGTTGATCACAAGGCAACGAGCAACGCGCAGACGATCGTTATCGCGCAGATCGAAGATGCCGAGGCACTCGACCACGTCGAAGCAATCGCTGCTGTTTCGGGAATCGATGCGATCTTTATCGGCACCGTAGATCTGTCGGTGTCGATGGGCGCCGACGGACCATCGGACCCGCGGGTGATCACGGCCGTCGAGCAGATAGCTGCGGCTGGTAAGCGCTCGGGCTGTGCCGTCGGCATCTTCGCAAACACGCGCGACCAGGTAGATCGTTTCGCTGAGCTGGGCATATCACTGTTCCTACTGCAATCAGATCACGCTTTCCTCAAGGCTGGCGCTGCGGCGATTGCGATGTTTCGAGACACCCAAGCAGGCGACGGGTAGCGCAATGAGTGCTGAGCTAAACCAGCAGAACAAGCAACGCGTTCTCGATCTGTGGTCATCCCTCGAATCGACCGATTTGGGCGGCGCGGCCGCGCTGTTCTCGTCGACGATGGCACCCGACGTGCAGTGGCATGGTCATGCGCCGCTCGGATCGCTCGAAGGCCCCCAGGCGGTGGCCGAGGCTTTCTGGCAGCCGCTCAACGCTGCGTTTGCTGGGTTACGACGCGAGACCCACGTGTTCTTTGGCGGCGAATCGAACGGACGTGCGGATGGCGATCTTTCCAAGGATGGACGTTGGTGGGTCACCGGCACTGGGCTACTACACGGCACCTTTGAGCAGGACTATCTGGGCGTGCCAGCCTCGGGAGGTGAAGTCAATCTGCGGTGGGGCGAGTTCTGCTGCATCGAGCACGGTTCGATCACCGAGGTGTACTTTCTGATCGACATGGTCGATCTGATGCAACAGGCTGGTTTCGACGTACTTCCTGTCGCGCAAGGCCACGACGCGCTGTACCCCGCACCGGCTGCTGGCGACGGAGTGCTTACGAACGCCAGTGACTCGACGACCAGCACCTACAGCCTTGACCACATTCGCAGTTTCATCTTCGACGGACTCAACGCTTTCGACGAATCAGAGCTCGCCAGTATGGGTATGGCCGACTGGTTCCATCCTGATGTGCACTGGTACGGGCCCGGAGGCATCGGTGCCTGTTTGAGTTTCAAGGAGTTCGAGGATCTGCATCAGACACCGTGGCTCGTGGCCTTCCCTGATCGTGAGGTGCAAGATCTCGATGCCCTGTTCGCCGAGGGCGCGTACTCAGCAGCTCCCGGCTGGGCCGGTGTCCAAGCAACACACACCGGGCCATACCTGGACACTCCGGCGACCGGTAAGCGCATTGACTTCAATGGTCTCGACTGGTGGAAACGAGACGGAGAGCAGTACATCGAGAACTGGGTGTTCGTCGACATGGTGCACTTGTTCGAACAGTTCGGCATAGACCTACTCGAACAGGTACGCCGCCCCGAGTGAAGTGGTGAATGGACGAGCGGGTGGTGGGCGAGGGACGAGCCGCTGCAACTGAGGAGAAGCCATGTGCGACGAACGTCGCCCCGAACGGAGTGGTGGTACCGAGTCGGGAGCGAGGGACGAGCGGGTGGTGGGCGAGGGACGAGCGGGTGGTGGGCGAGGGACGAGCGGGTGGTGGGCGAGGGACGAGCCGCTGCAACTGAGGGGAAGCCATGTGCGATGAACGTCGCCCCGAACGGAGTGGTGGAACACTGTGACACACGCCACTGAAGAAGCGCTTGCTTCATTCAGGAAGCGCTGCGTATAGTTAGCAACAGTTTCCCCCCATAAATGTTCAAAGGAACAAACCCATGCTCAACGTCAGCGAAATCGCAAGCAGCACCGAAGAACGAGTGCTCACCGGCGTAAAAGTCAGCCAGACCCTCGTCCTCGACACCTTCAAGAACGGCATTGCACTCGCCGATCGCGTCATGCCCGCTCCCGTTGCTGATCGCATCGAAGAGCGCGTTGCCGTTCTGCCTTCAGCTACGCCTCTGATCAACGGCGCATTCGACTTCGCGGGCAAGCTGCTCGCAGCACAGCGCGACTTCGCCGGCGAAATGATCGAGATCCTCCAGCCCGCCCCCGCCAAGAAGGCTGCCCCCAAGGCCGCTGCCAAGAAGGCTCCTGCCAAGAAGGCTGCAGCCAAGCGCACCACGAAGAAAGCAGCCTGAGCCCAGCTCAGCAAAGTTCTGCGGGTATCGGCATCGGCCTACTATCCGCATTGATGCTCTTGTGACTATCCCCCCTGAAGACACAGAGTCGTCAGCCGAAGGCGGTAACCGGAAAGATCCGGTTGCCGCCTTTGGTGATTACGTGCGCTCTCAACGCAAGCTCGCCGAGCTGAGCCTGCGTCAACTCGCAGATCTGACGAGCTTGTCGAATCCGTATCTCAGCAAGCTCGAACGCGGGTTGCACCAGCCATCGGTCACCGCGGTCACCAATATCGCCAAGGCGTTGGGTTTGCCGGCGGAAACCTTGCTGGCCAAAGCGGCTGGGCTAGTGCCAGGCTTCGAGAGCGCCACTGGCGCCACAAAGAAGCCGCTCACGACCGAGCAAGTCATCAAGCAGGATGCAGCGTTGTCCGATGATCAGAAGCTGGCGTTGCTGAGCGTGTACCGCAGCTTCGTCGACGAGAATTGATCCATGACCAAGGCGACCTTTCCGATCCAGGTTCGGTTCTATGAACTCGACCCATACGGACATGTGAATCACTCCACGTACCTGCAGTATTTCGAGGCCGCCCGAGTGGCCTGGCTCGGCGATATCGGCCATGGTCTCGATGTGTTGCAGCGAGACGGGACCCAACTGGTTGTCACTGCGGTGGCGACCCGATTCATTGCCTCGGCAGTCCTGAACGACGATCTGCTGATCGACACCGCCATGGTGCAAGCCAGACGAGTGCGGGCGCAGTGGGTGCAGCACGCATGGCGCGGCGACGAGCTCATTGCGTGTCAGCGCATCAATTTCGCCACGGTGAATCGCAGCGGTCGCCCGGTGCGGATCCCCGAGTCATTGCTCGAGGCCATGGCCGGCTTTCAAGTCGACGAAGCCACCCTCGCCAAACAGCTTCCCGACCTGGCGCTCTGACCCCGGACCGCATGGGCACACGTGCCTGATACGCGTGACCATGGTCACGAGTAACGTGGTGGGATGACGGCGACCGCTTCGGCTGAACACCAGCAGCTGCTGGCCACCATGACCGGAGCGATGGTGCCCCGGGTAGCGCCGTTCACCGGGTCGGATCGCTTGCGCGCCGACGGGCGCCCCAAGCCGGCCCTGCGCGCTCGGCTGCGCCGGATCGACAACGGCCGCAACGTCATCACGTGCGTGCTGGCCTTGGCCATGCCTATCGCCGTGGTCGCCGCCGTGGCCGCGATCGGGACCTGGTGGGCTGTGGCGCTTGCCGTGCCGGTCATGGCCACGCTGCAGCTGCGCATGTACATCCTGCATCATGAAGCCGCCCACCGGCTCTTGTTCTCGAACCGTCGGCTCAATGACGTCGTTGGCATCAACATCATGGGCTGGCTACCGCTCGGCACCGGAAATCATGGCTACCGGCGGGTTCACACCGCCCACCATCGTGACGAGTTCGGTCCGAACGAGCCCGACTTCTTGCTCTACTCGTTCTACCCAATCACTGCTGCTTCTCTTGTCCGCAAGTTGCGCCGCGACGTGTCCGGCGTGTCGGCGTGGCGCATCCTGAAGCCCCGGTTTCGTGGCTTGTTCGCAGCGGGCCAGCGCATGCCCGGCGTTCGTCTGCTCGGTATGCAAATAGCCGTGTTCGCCATCTTCTTGGTGGCTGGCGTGCCATGGCTCTACCTGGTGTTGTGGGTGCTGCCGTATCTGACCTGGTATCAGCTGATCAACCGACTTCGTTCGATCGCCGAACACGGCGGCCTCACCCGATCAGATGATCGTCGAGAAACGACCCACATCATCACGCCAAGCGTGTGGGTTCGGGTGTTGCTGGCACCGCTCAATGTTACCTACCACCTGGCGCACCACGTGGACAGCGGCGTGCCGTTCCGGAACCTGCCCGAACTGCAGGCCATTCTGATCGAAGACGGCTATGTGCCCGATCACCTCATCTGGCCGAGCTATCTGTCGCTGTGGAAGGCCGCTGCTCGCCAGCCTGCGGCGATCGGGCCTAACCAGCCGGGCTGATATCGGCCGCACCGAAAACCACGCCGAACCGCACGCACCAGATCACCACGGTCGAGTAGACGTCGAGATCGACATCGGCCGGAATCTCGTAGTTCTGCGTGCCGATGTTTCCCTTCAGGTCGCCCAGGTCGACGAAGTCATCGTCGAATGCGCCGCTGTCGGCATCGGCGGGGGCGGTGGACAAGTACACGTTCAGATCAGGGCCATTGTCGGTCTCGAAGTCCTCGAATCGCAGGAAGCGCTGGGTGCTGCCGTCGTTCAACACGTCGGCACGTCCCGATGTGGGGTGCGAGCGATCGACGAAGTCACCGGTGAATACCGTGCTGATCATCGCAATGGCTTCTTCCTCGTCGGCGCCGGCGGTGGCAGACTCCATCTCCATCTCGGGCATGTCCTCGTCGACTTCGACCATCACGGGTTCATCGGCCATCTCGGCGGTCATATCTGCCGCCATCTCTTCGGTGACGGCATCGGACTCGAGGCCCGACGGCGCCGCGCCGCTGGCGAAGACGGGACCCGATTCGCTGACCTCGTCATCGATGAAAGCGGTGTGTATCCCAAAAACGCCGAATGCCAGGTACAACACGATGATCGCGCCGATACCCATCGCCCCAACCGACAACGGATGATTCTTGATCCAACTCATCGGCTAATCGTAGAACGTCCGGCCCGATCTTACCTGTCCAGCGATCGCTGACTACTGTTGAAACACGCTGACAAAAGGATGAGCATGCGTCTTGGTTTGAATACCGGCTACTGGAGCTCCGGCCCGCCCAAGGGCGCAGTCGAAGCCATTGCACTGGCCGACAAGCTCGGCTTCGAACACATCTGGACCGCCGAGGCCTACGGCAGTGATGCGCTCACACCGCTCGCCTGGTGGGGCGCCAACACTGAAAACGTGAAACTCGGCACGGCCATCATGCAGATGTCGGCTCGCACCCCGGCAGCCACCGCCATGGCGTCGCTGACCATGGATCATCTGAGCGGCGGCCGCTTCATCGCCGGCCTCGGTGCCTCGGGCCCACAGGTCGTCGAAGGCTGGTATGGGCAATCGTATTCTCGCCCGTTGGAGCGCACCCGTGAGTTCGTCAACATCATGCGGCAGGTTTTCGCCCGCGAAGATCTGGTTGCCTTCGAGGGCAACCACTACCAGCTTCCCTACCCACACGGCACAGGCTTGGGCAAACCGCTCAAGTCGACTGTGCATCCACTACGCAAAGACCTGCCGATCTACCTGGCCGCCGAGGGGCCCAAGAACGTGGCGCTGTCTGCGGAGATCTGCGATGGCTGGTTGCCGCTCTTCTTTGCCCCCAAGGACAACCAGTTCTACAAAGACGCATTGCAAGCAGGCATGGATGCCGGTGGCCGCAACAACTTCGATGATTTCGAGGTCGCCGCCACCGTGAGCATGATCCCCGGCGACGACGTCGAAGCATGTGCCGACAAGATCCGCCCCATGCTGGCGCTCTACGTGGGCGGAATGGGCGCCAAGGGCAAGAACTTCCACTTCGACGTCTTCGCCCGCATGGGCTACGAGGCCGAGTGCGACACGATCCAAGAGCTGTACCTGGCCGGCAACAAGGCCGACGCCATCGCTGCAGTACCGACCGAAATGTGCGAAGCCATCTCCCTGATCGGCCCACCAGCAAAGATCAAAGATGAAATAGCCATGTGGGACGAATCAGTAGTAAACACCCTGCTGATCTCAGGCCCACCCAGCCTGGTCCAATTCGCCGCCGACATCGTGAGCTAGCCGAGCTCCTCCTCCCGGTCCGGGAACAAGAGAGGAACCAAACGACAAGAATCAACCAGGCCGAGGGCCAGGCAGAAACTGTCCGGTGTTCGCACTGATACCACCATCAGCAGGAACGATCGCGCCAGTGACAATGCTCGCCAAAGGCGAGACAAGAAAGCTGATCACCTGCGCAACCTCATCGGCACGGGCCCAACGCTGAACCGCCATGCGCTGACGCAGGTGCTCGTAGGCCTGCGGAATTTCCTTCAGCCGTTCGGTCATCCCGGTTTCGGTCGGCCCCGGCGCCACCGCATTGATCCGAATGCCCATCGGACCAAGATCCAGGGCTGCTGATCGCACATAGTTCACCACTGCGCCTTTGGCTGCGTTATATGTCCACATCCCGGGGTCACCCCGCAATCCCGATGTCGATGCGGTCACGCAGAATGCGCCGTCGTTGCTCGTCTCGACCATGGCAGGCGTGGCGGCTCGCACACCGAGCACCACGCCGCGCACGTTCACGGCAATCGAACGGTCGAAATCATCCATCGACTGCTCGATCAGATCACCACTACCCGAGATTCCGGCATTCAACACCGAGGCGTCCAGTCGGCCGAAGTTCGAAAGGGCGGCGTCGACTGCAGCCTGGTTGGTCTCCTGGGTACTCACGTCGCCGGTCAGGGACACGATCTCGTCATGGTCGCTCGTCCACTCGAGGTGTTCGATAGCGCGATCCACAGCAACAACAGAACCACCTGCTGCGGCGATGATCTCGGCGGCGCTGCGCCCGATACCGGAGCCGGCTCCGGTGACGATGGTGACTCTTCCGCGGTGATCCATCAAGCGATCATCGCGCGTGCGCGAAGATACGGCCATGCGGAACAACACCAAAGATCTCATCGACGACGCTCTCTCGGCAGCTGCGACGAGCTTGACCTCGCCAGGAGACTGGCTGACCGGCGAGCAACGACGTGCGGCTGCGGCCGAGGTGTTGGGCGCCCGCCACGACGATCTCGACCAGCAACGCCGCAGTGCGGTTTCGCCGAGCGTCGTCCCCGGTCGACACGCAGCCACGGCCGAGCTGCCAGCCGAGGCGGTCGAGGTGCTGCATCGCATCGCCAGCGATCCTGGACGGCTCACCCGCAGTTGGGCCGACGACGTCATTGGTGCGCTGGGCGAGGAGAGATACACCGAACTGGTAGGTATCGCCGCATGCACCGCAGTCCTCGACACATTCTCCTGGGCCATGCATGACCGTGATATGACCCTCGGCCCTATCACGGCTGGCGACCCGGAAGAATCGCGACCAGACGGTGTGGGCGATGTCGGCGCTTGGGTCGCCCAGTCCACCGCTGCAGGAATGGCCAACGTGAGCCGTTCGCTCTCGTTGGTGCCGGCGACCAATGCCGCATGGGTGGGTCTGGTGCAGGCCATGTACTCGCGGGGTCCGGAGTTCTTGGATCTCGAATGGGACCGAGCGCTGTCGCGGCCCCAGGTCGAGTTGGTTGCGGCCCGCACCACGTCTGAGCTCGAGTGTTTCTATTGAACGACTGCCCACACCATGCTGCTCGGTGCGAGCAGCGAGAAAGCAGGTCTGAACGTGGATCTCGATGTGGCGACCGATCCGACCAGATCAGGAGACGCGGGTATTCCTGCTGGCGCAGAGCTGTTGGCATTCGCGTCGGCTGCCAATCACCGAAGCAACGCGTTACCAACCGCCAGGTCAGCCCTCAAAGCAGCTGTCGGCGCCGAAGGTGTGCTCGAAGCCGCCGCCACCGTTTCGATCTTCAACGGGCTGGTGCGCGTCGCCGACGGCACCGGCATTCAACTCGACCCGTCGATGCTCACATCGACCGCAGAAACCCGAGCAGCGTTGGGGATCGATCTGTTCAACGGCGCCGCCAATTCGATAGACGCACCGACCGAACCTCGCCAAGACGGAACCGGCGTGATGAGCATGTTCTCGTAGCGCAGGTATTCGCTACTCGGCCAGGGTGCGGATGCGGCTCTCGAGATCGGAATGGTTCAGATAACAGCCCACGAAACGGCGTCGCCCGGTGTATGCCTCTCGGCCGTGGAGCACTCGCCAGTTGTCGTTGATCAGCACGTCGCCGGCCTCGAGCCGGATCGTCTGCCAACGCGACCTGTCGTTGGCCAGTTCATGAAGCCGACCGTAGGCACGGTAGAAGGCGTCCATTTCGGCTGCGGGTAGCAGCATGGGAGAGCGGTCGTAGTTGTTCATCGATATCTGGGCCACGTTGCCGTGGTCATTCAGGCGGATGGCGGGTCGCGAGGTGCGTAGCTCGACCCCGGGCTCGATGTAGTGACCCGGCACACTCACCGATGTCAGCACTGCGAAGTCGTTCGGATAGTCGTCACGCAGGGTTTCGGCCACAGCGAAGCCGTCGACGATGACACTTGCGCCACCGGTGCCGTCTCGCTCGGTGCAGCAGAACATCTGCAATCCCGGAGCATGGTGCATGTAGGTGCCGTCGGTGTGCGGCGCCAAGAAAGTGTGGGTGTAGGCGGTGTCGGCATGGGCATCGACATCAGCGGCCAGGTCCCATGTCGTGCCGAAGATCGTGGATGCCGGGGTGCCGATACGGCTCGCCAACGCCGCAGTTTCCTCGTGTCCGCCAGCGAAGCCCCCGAGAACTCCGTAACCACATTCGTCGATGTCGCGGACCCACTCGGCGAGCGCCTCGTCGTTGGTCATCACCTCGGCCACGTCGCCCTTCGTGATCGCGACGTCGCCAGCTCGATGCCATGGTGTCACCGACGCGATCTGCGGGCCGCCGGCGAGCAACGCAGCGATCGTTGCCTGGCTTATCCAGGTGTCGTGTGTATCGGGCCACGTGACCAGTACGACCGCCAGCCCGTCGACCACCTCGAGCCTGGCCCCAGACGCCGGTTGGTCGGCGTCATCATCGAGCGCATACACCCGCCGCTGCCTGGTGGCGGGATCGAAGCTCGCTTCGTCTTCGCCATGGTCTCTGACCCACCGCCAACTCAGTTCGGTTTCGACGCCGCTCACGGAGACAATCATGCCGGTCTTGCGAGCAACGACAGCATCGACGGTGTTCATGTCATTACCCGCTGGGGTCTTGGGGTTGGCTGAGGGTGCGTTGGATGGCGGTGACGACGAATTCGTCGTGGTGGTGCCAGTCGTTGTGGCCGTCGCACCAGTAGAAGTGCCATGGTTGGCACGAGTCGGGTGGCCGTGGAATCTTGCCTTGCGAGCCGTTACTGTCGGTTCCGGGCGGGGTGTAGCGCTGACTGGCTCGATTCTCGCTGCGACTGTTCTTGCGTTTACGGGGGGTGACCATGCATCGATCGTACTCTTGCTCCTGCGATGTTGCGGGGAGACCCGTTGCCCTGGCGGAACGAAAAGAACCGTGCATGTCGCCAGCTGTCTAAGGTCGAGATATGCAGATTCCCGCTGATGTCGTTGCCTCCCAACAAGCCTCCATCGAGATCGATGCCACGCCCGAGCAGATCTACGATCTCGTTTCCGACGTAACCCGCATGGGGGAGTGGAGCCTGGAGAGCACGGGTGCGGAATGGGTCGATGGCGGCACCGGACGCACCGGCGACTGGTTCGAAGGCCACAATAAATCTGGCGAGCGCGAATGGACGCGAGCGTGCCAGGTCGCACGAGCTGAACCCGGGTGCGACTTCACGTTTGTCGTTGGTGGTGTCGATGACAACTGCACCTGGTGGAGCTATGAGATGGAGCCGGCTGCGAGTGGCACCCGTTTGACCGAACGATGGTGGTTCGTGAACAAGACTCCGGCGATGCAGGCAGCCACCGACGAACAGATCGCAGCACGATCTGCGTTCACCCAGACGATGCTGCAGGACACGCTGGCGGGCATCAAGGCTGCCGCCGAGTCGTGAGGTCGCCTGGTTTCTAGCGGCGGGCCAGGCGACGCAACGGTGGTTCGGTCTTCGGTGGCACCTTGCGCGGCGGTAGCTCTTGCAACACCTGGGCGCTGGCATCGGTGATGATGGCGACGGCGTTTTCGAACGCTGCCTCGGTAGCCGCAGACGTCTTCTGCACGCCGGTTATCTTGCGCACGTACTGACGGGCCGCCGCTTCGATCTCTTCGCCGGTGGCGGTTGGTTCGAGCCCACGCAAGGTCGTGATGTTTCTGCACATCTCGCACAACCTACTACCCACCGAAACTCGCAGCCGTGGGAGTCGAAGGAAACCGCCACGACAGCGCTCGGCCACATCGAAGGCGCCTAGCAGGCAGCCGAACGAGCAGTGGGAGACGTGCTGGCGGCGCGCGACGGGCGAACCAGCTGGACAGGCCTCAGGACTCGCCCTGCATCAACCGCTCGCCGTACTGCTGATCGGTAATCACCCCGCCCGCATCTTCGACTCGGGCGTGCGTTGTCGGATCGAGAACGTCCTGGATGCCGTCGATGCGCTTCCATGACGGCAGCGGTTGGTCGCCGTTGTCATCGGGTACGTAGGGCGATGAGTCGACGCGGGTGTGCTTGTGGATGTAGCGGGCACAATTGACGAACACGCTGGTGATCTCGACCCGACAAATCAGCAGAGCGCCTGGGTAGTTCGCCAACAGTTCGTCGTCGGCGTGGATCGAGGCGTCGCCCTGCACCCGCACTCGTTGCGGGGTCTCGAAGTCCATGAAGAGCAGCCCGACCTTGCCGGTGTCCTCCATGTTGCCCGCAGACAAGAACATGCCGTTGCCGTCATAGATCGGGAACGCCAAGGTGGTGCTGTCGACAACGGATACCACGCCGACGCCACCGCCCTTGTAGGACACCGTTGGTGAGCCGCTGGCGTCGACCGTGGCGAGATAGAAGAAGTCGCGCGTCGTGATGAACGACGTGTGACGTTCGTCGAGCTCGGGTTCGACGATTGCAAGCTGCAACCGATCAGCGAGTGGTCGGCTGTCGAAGCGATCTTGCAGTGATCTCTGCGGTGCGGTGTAGAACGGGAAATCGGACATAACCCAGCTTGGCACGCGGTCTCGACGTCGTTGCGAATCGGGCCAGTTCGCTGCCACTGGGCCCAACGGCATCCTGACCGAGGCAAACTGAGACAATTGTCCTAAACTAGCCGGGTGCGAACCGGTGCCCAATGTTGTGTGTGGCTAGTGCCGCCAGCGAGACGCTTGCGCTGCGAGGTGCCGTAATGGCGTTTCGCATTGCAATTCTCGATGACCACCGTGCCTTTGGCGAGGCCATCAGTCATGCCCTCACGGCCTTCTACGACATCGAATCGGTTGGGGTCGTGCAGACGATCAACGCGCTCGTGGCGTTGGCGCATGCCGACGAGCCCGAGGTGCTTCTCATCGACTACCAGCTGGTCGAGGGCACCGGTATCGATTGTGCCCGTCGGATCGTTCAAGAAAAACTCGACGCCAGGATGATCTTGTTGACCGCTCACGCCTCGGCTGACGTCACCTCCAGAGCGCTCAGCAATGGCTTCGAACGGGTGCTGAGCAAAGAGGCGCCTCTCGATCAGATCGCCGATGCCATACGGGTCGCGCCCGGGCCGCAAGCCAAGGTGCTGGTCGGGCCTGATCCCGTGCAGTTCTCGCGTCGACAGCGCGAAGTACTCGATCTCATGGGGCAAGGCATGGATCCTGCCTCGATCGCAACACAGCTGTTCATCAGCGTGCACACGGCCCGAAGCCATGTGAAGGATGTGCTTCGACTTCTGGGTGCGTCGACGCAATTGTCGGCAGTGACCAATGCCATTCGCGAGGGTTATCTGCTTCCGCCGACGAAGAACGATTATCTGCGGCGCTAGCAGGGAGCGGAAGAATGCCGGTGGCATGTGTTTTACCGCAACACGCTAGGCATTGCTCGGCTCGGCATGGGGGAACCACGCCGATACGACGGTGCCAGCGCCCGGCATCGTGTCGATGGCGAAGACGCCATCGAGTAGTTCAGTGCGCTCACGCATCAACACCAACCCGAGTCGAGTGTTGTCGACATCTCGCACATCGAAGCCTCTGCCGTCGTCGGTGATCGTGAGCAACGTGCCACCGTCCCTGTCCGACAAGCTCACGCCCAGCACCGTTGCTGCAGCATGGCGAAGCGTGTTGCGTGCTGCCTGCTCGGCCACGCGGTTGAGTGCGGGAATCAGATAACTCGGCGATTCGATCGAGCGCTCATCGCTGAAGTTGAGCGTCACCGCCGAGCCGCCTTCGTTGCGGGCGACCATCGTCGCCAGCACGTCTCTCAGGTCGGCGAGCTCGGACACGTGGGGATGTGTCTGCAACATGACTTCACGCAAGCTGCTGGAAGCGCTTCGACATTGGCCGATGAATCCGTCGAGTGCTGAGCGCATGGCGGGTTCTTCGAGTTGGGCACGGAAACCCTCGAGGCCGACGCGCAGACCGAGGATGCGCTGCAGCGGATCGTCGTGGATGTCTCGGCTGAGGCGGCGCCGTTCGCTGTCGGCAACTTCGAGCATGGCCTGGGACACTTCGCGACGACGCTGCGTCTCGAGCTGTCGCAGCATCGTTGTCTGGGCCATACGAGCAATGCCGGTCGCCAGCTCCGCTTCTTCCTCGGTGACGGTCGGCTTGTCTTCTTGGTAGCTCGCGATCAGGTAGCCGAACGGCGTGCCGTCGGGGTGGGTGAATGGCACGATGACGACACCCACCACGCCAACAACTCTGGCGATCTGGCTCAGGTCCGGGTCGGTATTGGCGCGGTTGTACAGCAGATAGCTGTCACACGCTTCGATTTTGCTGACGATCGGCTTGCTTCTCGGCACTCGGTACTGGGGCCACATGTCCACCAGGCTTTCGGGCATACCGTGCTGGAACATGCCGCGATATTCATCTCCGATCAGTTGCATAATTGCCACTTGGTCGCAGTTCAGCACTGCGGCAGCGGCGGCGCACAGCCCGGTCAGCCGTTCGGCCAGAGGTTTCGGTCCCGTCAACAGGCTGCCGAACTCGACCAAGGCGCGAACAAGGCCTGATCGGGTGATCTCGGAACTAGACATATCCTCTCACCGTATCGGCTGGACATGGCTGCGCCAGAGACCGGCAAAAGCAACCGCACCCCAGCTGCAGGCCGTGAGGCTTGCAGCTGGGGTGCAGCTCGTGGTACGCCCCCCGGGACTTGAACCCGGAACCTGCGGATTAAGAGTCCGATGCTCTGCCAATTGAGCTAGAGGCGCATGTTCTGTTGTGTCGTGCGTTCTTACAAACCGCGTCCCGAGGCTATCGGGGCAACGTCTGTTCGCACATCGGCAATCGCCGAGTGTGCGGGATTGTGCATGGGGTGACTGAGGGGATTTGAACCCCCGACATCCTGGACCACAACCAGGTGCTCTAACCTAACTGAGCTACAATCACCAAGGCCGGTCATCTTAGATGAGATCGCCAAAGAATCCACGCCCAATTCGCTCGTGTGTGACTCCTGTCAGCCCTACTATGGGCGCCTTGGCCCCCGTAGCTCAGTCTGGATAGAGCAACGGCCTTCTAATCCGTAGGTCACAGGTTCGAATCCTGTCGGGGGCGCCAAGTACACAACACGACCGCGCGAAGGTCCGAACCGAATAGAGTTCGGTAACTCGATCCGCTACAAGCAATGTTGTGTCACCGCATGGCTCGATGAACATTTGGTGATGGGCCAGCAGATGAATGGTCATCGCCGCTGAACCGGGGCGGCGTCCGGTAGAGAAGAAGCGAGACTCCGAAACGCCCCTTGGTGATTTCCGCCCAGGTGATTTGCGGCGCCAACCAACGGCACTCCAGCCGCACATCTCGCCGGTAGTGCAGCACGGGGTTGCGGCTTGGCTCGCGATTATCGAGTGCCGTTGATGTACCGCAGGGCGGCTGCTTGCCTGACTGGAAATGTGACAGTTCGGAGAGTCGGCTACCTGATGTTTGTGTGCGCTCGTGGAGAAACCCCGTCTCGGCGAGTCTCATTTGCGCTCTGTCGTGGTCTGAGCGGTCATTCGAGTTCGGAGAGTTCTGCTGGTAGGTCTTGGGCGTAGCCCAGCAGTCGCACGACGTCGATGTGATCATTGCGAATGAAGTAGAACCATCCGCACGGGAAGCCCTTGACTTGTCGCACTCGCAACGAGTCAATGTCGCATAATTCAACCATTCGAAGAGAACCGCCCTCAAGGCGATTGGCGACGGTGTCGAGCGTTGAGATGGCGGTGTCGAAGAAGCGTCCACCGAGCTCTTCGCCGCCTTCGCTGGCGTAATAGTGAGTCTGTTGGATGAGGTCAGTTTCGGCGAGGGGGCGAAGCCTGACTGGATTCACTTATTGGGCGCAAGCGCTTGCTCTCGAAGCTCGGCGACGGTCGATGCAGTGAACTCTCTTGCGTCGCCGGAGGCAAGGCCGTCGGCAACCAGATCGCGAAGCCGCAGTCGGGCTTGGGCTTGTTGGTCGTGTCGGATGAGATCTCGCAAGTATTCGCTCGTGTTGCCATAGTGGCCGGATCGCACCCGTTCATCGATGTACTCGCGCAGTGATTCTGGTAAGGCGAAGCTCATCGTGTTGCGACTCATCACCTGATCATTAACGCCCTATCAACAGTTGTCAACAACTGTTGGTGCCGGAATTTCAGAGGGTGACGACCAGATCGACCAAGACCTAGCCAGGCAACCTGAGCTAGCCACCTTGCCGGGATGGGTTCGCCCAGGGGAGCCCGGCGAGCATGAATTCGACCACCGCGTCGAGCTGGGTTGAGCTACGAGCAGCAATCGAAGCACGGGCCGAAGCAGAGGCGACCACGACCAGCGCAGTAATCCGCGAAGCGCTCCGCAATTTCCTCGACGTCGCCTGAGTCCGTACCCGGCTGGCGAGCGAGCGGCCACCCTTGCAGAAGTACGGGGTGGGCTGGTCGCAGGTGAATGTACTTGGTCTCTACGGTTGAGGCGCGAGGCCAGATGATGACCATGTTCTACGACTTATGCGAGGCTCTCATTTGAACCTCATGCGGCTTTATCCAAATCCAGAGCTCCTCGACGATTTCGAATTCGTCGTCGTCTTCTTCGTTTGCAAACTCGTCCTCAGCGATCCGGACTCCGACGATGTCGAGATCCTGAACCGCTACATCATGCAGTACCTGACGCCCGAGACAAGCACCACCCATCACTACTGGTGGTCCTACTCCGACGACTTCACCCCGAACATTCCTGAAGTCAAAGAGATGATGACCCTGGCCTTCGACAAGATATTCAGCGAAGATGCGTGGGATTGTGCCCACATGCAGAAGCTGCTCGACAACGACACCAGCGAATACACCGAGCTGGTGATCGGCGGCGACAAGGCCGGGCTGCTGTTCCGGCGAATCATGCTGGGCTGGGTCGAAGAAGAATACGGAGCGCCAACGTGAGCACGACCATTCTTGGCGCCGGTTCGATGCTCTACCAGCTTGGCGTCAATCCCGAGCAGTTCGCCAAGGTGAGGCACGACCGTTCGCTCATCCCCGGCGCGGTCCATGAGGCATTGCGAATCGGAGCCCCGATACGAGCGTTCACTCGTCTGGCCAACGCTGACTACCACGCGGGCGACGTGTTTGTGCCTGCCGGTGACCGCGTCGTGATTCTGTATGCCGCTGCCAACCACGACGAGCGCCACTACGCGGACCCCGGTGTCTTCGACATCGAGCGAGATGCCAGAGACCACCTATCGTTCGGATATGGAGCGCATCGCTGTGCTGGGGCTCACCTGGCCCAACTCGAGATGGAATGTCTGCTCGATGCCATGGCTCGCAAAGTGTCCACCATCGACGTCGGCGACCCCACACCGTTCCCCAGCAACATGTTGTCAGGATTCGCATCCTTCCCCGCCAGTTTCGGGTGACCCTCGACCATGAACTAGAGAGAACCATGACCTCCAGCCCTACGTATCGTGCGATCGATAAGACCGACCAGGAACTGACGGCACTGTTTGCCGATCCGGACGTCGAGTTGGTGGCACTGCTGCCAACGATCGCCCATGCACTGAACGATGCATCATTTCTGCCCGCGCACCTGGTGCCCGACGCCTCGAACCCGTTGGCCGAACAGGGCGGCTGGGATGCAGAGCAACAAGACGAAGTACGAGCTTTGGCCGCCGCGGGCCTGGCTCGAATACGAGATGAGGATCCAGCAGATTCTGCGACCCCCGAGCTGATCAGCGCTGGTATCGACTGGATCACCGGCGATTCTCGTGCGGGCGACTATCAGACCATGCTCGCCGAGGAACTCGCCCCCGACGGCAGCGATCCTCGCGCCCCGGGGTGGCATTGCAATGACTTCGAGTCGGCCGATGATGTTTCGGTGGTGATCGTGGGCGCTGGCATGAGCGGACTACTGGCCGCCCACCGGTTACAGCAGAGCGGTGTTCCGGTCACGATCCTGGAAAAGAACAGCGACCTCGGCGGCACCTGGCACGAGAACACCTATCCCGGTTGCCGCGTCGATGTCTCCAATCACACGTACTCGTACTCTTTTCAGCAAAAGCCTGACTGGCCTGATTACAACTCGCCTCGCGCGGTGCTGCACCAGTACTTCAGCGACTGTGCCGATGCTTGGAATGTCCGCGAGCTGATCCAGTTCAAGACCGAGGTCACGGCGATGGTGTGGAGTGACACCACCTCGTCTTGGACGCTCGAAGTCGTCACCCCCGACGGTGAATCGACCATCGAGGCAAACACCGTGGTCTCTGCTGTCGGGCAGCTGAACCGCCCCATCCTTCCGGCGATCGAAGGCCGTGAGAGTTATGCGGGGGAGTGGTGGCACAGCGCCCGCTGGCCCGAAAGCACCGATCTGGCCGGCAAGCGAGTCGCCATCATCGGCACCGGATCGAGCGCATCACAGTTCATCCCGGCGGTCGCCGAGCAAGCGGGTTCGTTGACGGTCTTCCAGCGCACCGCGAACTGGCTCATCCCGCGACCTCGGGCCGAACAGGCGGTGGCTGATTCCATGCTGTGGCTGTTTGCGTCGCTACCGCACTTCGGCAACTGGCACCGGCTCGGCATGTTCTGGCGAGGCCACGAGGGACTACGACCCGCTGTTGTCGTCGACCCCGAGTGGGACGAAGACCTCGAACAGTCGGTGAGCGAGCTGAACCAAGAAGTTCGCGACATGTTGGCCCTCTATATCGAAGCTGAGTTCGCCGACCGCCCCGACCTACTCGACAAGGTCCGCCCTGACCACCCGGTCGGAGCGAAGCGATTCGTGCTCGACTTTGGCGCTTATGCCAAGGCGCTAAAGCGCGACACCGTGACCCTCGAAACGACCCCGATCTCACGCATCACGCCCGCGGGCATTGTCACCGATGATGGCACCGAGCATGAGTTCGACGTCATCATCTACGGCACCGGATTCGCGGCCTCAGACTTCTTGATGCCCATGAAGATCACCGGCCGAGGTGGGGTTGAACTTCACGACCAGTGGGATGGCGACGCACGGGCGTACCTGGGAATCACGGCACCGAACATGCCGAACCTGTTCATGCTCTATGGGCCGAACACCAACATTGTGATCAACGGCAGCATCATCTTCTTCAGCGAATGCGAGACGCACTACGTGACACAAGCAGTGCGCGAACTCTACGAGCGAGGCGGCGGCTCGCTCGCTGTCAAGGCCGCAGTGCACGACGCCTACAACGAACGTGTTGATGCCGGCAATCTCGAGATGGCGTGGGGCGTGTCCAATGTGAGTAGTTGGTACAAGAACGCCACCGGCCGCAGCGCCCAGAACTGGCCCTTCACGATGCTCGAATACTGGCAGCAGACTCGCAACGTCGACGCCGACGACTACGACTGGGCCTAGTTCGCGAATGTGTACCAAATCATTTATCCAGGGGGAATCATGACTGCTACCGATCGATGGATCGCCGACAACGAGTTCGATCCGAAGTATCCGCTCTGGACCCGAGCAAACGCCGGCGAGGTGCTGCCTGCTCCGCCGAGTCCGCTCGGCTGGGAGTTGGTCTTCGAAGGCGGTGCGATTCTGGGCTGGCGCGACAGCATGATCAACCGCCTCGGTATCGAAGCACACGAGGTCGACGACACTCGACCGCAGGTCATGGGCATCTTTGGTGGCTACACCTACCTGGGCGCCACCATCCTGCGCGTGTGGGCCGAGCGCACCCCTGGCTTCTCGGCCGAGATGCTCGACGCCGCCTACTTCGCGGGCCATCCCGACGTGCCTGTCTATGTCGCTGAACCGTGGCACGAAAACCAACACACCACCGACGTGATGACGCAGTGGCTGGGCTGGGTGATGGCCGACATGAACCAAGACGAACTCGAGACCGATCGCGTCGACGCTCACCGGATACGGGCAGAGCGCCCGGATCTCAGCACGGCGACCGATGCCGAGCTGTTGGCGCGTGCACTCGAACTCAAGCCGGTTTGTCGACGAATGTTCGACCAGCACATCAACCAGTCCGGCGCCGCCGGCATTGGGCCCGGCGTGATCGGCGCCGTGTGCGCGGCGATCGGCCAACCCGAAGCAGCAATGCGGCTGATGGCTGGCGTCGGTGGTGTGGATTCGGCCGCGCCCTCGTACGCAATGTGGGAGCTGTCTCGAACCGTCAAGGCCAGCCAAACGCTGACAGAGATCTTCAACGCTGCTGGGGAGTCAGGCATCTACGCCCGGCTGCAGGCCAACGATCACGCCGATGTACAAGCCTTTCTTGCACAGCTCGATGAGTTCCTCGTCGAGTACGGCAGTCGGGGCGCAAACGAATGGGATATCCATGCCGGAACATGGGAAACCACACCCGATCTGGCCTTGGTGCTCATCGCGGCGATGTGCGCCGCCGACGAGGACGGCAGCCCGGTCACCGAGAACACCAGCCGAGCCGCCGAACGCGAGCAGCTCAGCGCCCAGATCGCCGAGGCGTTAGCCGCCGACCCCGAAGCTCAAGGACAGTTCCTAGCGGCGTTGGCTTCCTCTGCAACATTCATGGCAGGCCGCGAGCGATCCAAGACCAACATCATCCGTGTCATCGGAGAGGTTCGTATGGCCATCTGGGAAATCGGCCGCCGTGCCGTCGAACGAGGTGAGCTCGACGAGGCCGCAGATGTCTGCCTGTTCTTTGCCGACGAAATGGAACAGCTCGTCGCAGGAGAGCTGGCCGATGTTCGCGCAATCGCCACAGCCCGCAAGGCGCACCATGAGTTCCTGGCCGAGCGCGAACCTCCGTTCATCTTCTCCGACGCCCCACCGCCGCCGACCGAATGGCCACTGCGTGGCGGCACCACCGCACCAACGCTTGCCGTCGGCGAGACGATTACGGGCCTCGCCGGGTGCGCGGGAATCGCGACCGGCCGCGCCGTCATCGTCGATCATCCATCGGATCCTGGTGACCTGGGCCCAGGAGACATCTTGATCGCGCCCATGACCGATCCGGCGTGGACGCCACTGTTCGTACCCGCCGAGGGTGTGGTCGTCAACGTGGGTGCACCCTTGTCGCATGCCATCATCGTGAGCCGCGAACTTGGCATCCCTTGTGTGGTCTCGGCCAACGATGCCACCGAACGAATCCCGAACGGAGCGCTTGTCGAAGTCAACGGCGACACCGGCGTGGTCACCCTGCTCGAACTTCCCTAGCCGAGCGGCCGGCGTCGCGTAACGTCTGTCAGTCGCCGACGGTCCGAATGGTGACTCCGAATTCTGCCGCCGCAGATCGAAGTGGGGCGTTGTCGTCCACGTCCGCGAGACACACGTCGGCGGAGAGTTGGCGTGCAGCAGCGAGAGCTTCCAGAGAGAGAAGGTTGAGTCGAGCACCGGTATGAACGAGTTCTCCCATCGGCCAGCCCAAGGTTCGCAAGGAGATCAGTTCGATTGTGTCGGGAAGGTCGATGACTGTGCCGAGCACAGCGGCGGCCACGGTGTCGTCGACATCTCCGAGTTGTTTCGAGATCGACCCGACAACTTTCTCGTCGGCTAAGGCTCGGCAGAGACGGTGGTACCAAAGGCCGGTTGTCGCTATGGCGGTGCTCGCGGGGCGAAGTGTTGAGGGTTCGTCGCCCAGCAGAAGACGTAGAAGAAGGTGGTCGTCGACGAGAACGACGCTCAAGTGAGTTCAGGTTCGTCTTCGGTGACGGCGGTGACAAGTGCGCTGTAGCCGCCGGCCTCTCTCACGGCTGCACGAACAATGGAACGTAAGCCGCCTCGGCCTGCTGGCACGATCACCAGGGCGCTGCCAAGGTCAGCGATCTCGACGGCGCCCCCATCGGTTAAGTCCCATCGTCGACGGGCTTCAGCAGGCAACGCCATCTGTCCTCGATCTGACACTCGGTAGCTCGTCACAGTCACAACTCTATGATACAAGGCAAGTGGAGAACACTACAAGGGATCGCTATTCGTCGGTACGGTGTCCGGTAGCGCCCTTACGACAGCGGTTGGCGCGATCGCCAATATGGGGCACTGCAGTGGGGAGGATATAGGGGTAATAGCTGCCGCTTTTGTTGGACAGGGAGTGGCGGCTGAAGGACTGTCTGTGGGGGCTCCGCCGGGGCCGGAAGTGGATGGTGTTATGTCTTGGATTCCGTGTTTGGTTCGGTCAGCTGAGCCGTCGGGCGGGGTGCGCACTGCGCTTGGCCATCGGCTGGTGGATGAGTATCTGGAGTTCGTGGCTGCGAGCCTCGCTACTTGGCCGGTGCCGCAACCAACATCGATCGCCGCACCGGTCCTCGGGTTGCTAAGCCAAGAGATGAGCTCGTCCGGGTAGGAGGGGCGTGTGCTGTCGTAGAGTTCAGCCTTCGAACCAAAACTCTGGGCCCGGGAGCGGTCCTGAAACGCGTTGCGGTCAACTTCTTCCATTACTGCATTCTGCTCGATCGAGCCGGCGGAGCCGAGAGTGTGACTCGATCCGCCCGATAACCGCGGATCAGAACAGATCGCCCCGCGCCACACATCCGGCGATATGTAGGTGACCTTTGCCTGGGACCGCCCGCGGGCTCCGTGGCGCGTGTGCGTTCTTCGATCAGTCCAGTTCGAGCACGAGTCGTAGCGCCTGGTCGACCGCGGCGAGTTCGCCGACAGAGAGCTGACCCACGAACTCACCTAGGCGCTCAGGGGCAACAGCTGATGTTTGCTCGACAAGTACTTGAGTGGACTCGTCGCCGATCGTGATCGTGGGTCGGAACAGGCGCGCTAAGGAAGAGGTTGAGGTGGGGGCCACGAGCACCGTTGAGAGAATCAGGTCGTCGGACTGCACGATGACTGCGTACCGCTCGCCGCGCTGTTCGTGTCCTCGGGTTGCTTTCGGAGCGCGCAGTCGGTGGATATCACCACGCACGGAGCTCGTCCATGTCAGCCAATACCCGGCGACTCTCGGCTCTATCTTCTGCGTCGTTCGCCAGCTCACGAGACTCAGCGCGCATCTGTTCTCTGCGCCGCAGTCTGACGGCGTCAACGAGCGCCTGCCGGATCGCTTCCGACGTTGTTGACCCATCAGCGGTGAGTTCGGCCAACGCTCGTTCGGATCGTTCGTCGGTTCGGAAGTTTACTACAGACACCTGGACTACTATACGACAAATTGTAAGACGGGACAACTACAAATAGCCCAGCAGGCGCTCGATAATCACGACCGCATCGATGCCAGCACGCGCCACGTACCCGGCGACCTGTGCGGCGGTAGTGCTCGATAAAGCTAGTTAGGGCGTGGGTCAGGTTGGGCGCCTAGACGACAACGAACTGGCAACGCGTTCCTAGCGCATTGGTGAGGCGTTGGTCCGCGGTAAGCAGCGGACAACCCAAGGCTTCGGCGAGAGCGACGTAGCACGAGTCATAGGCGGTGACGTTGTCGCGCAGGTCCCATCCGCGGCGCAGCAGCGGTGCAGTGGGATAGACGACGAGAGGAAGGTCCAACAAGTCTTGTAGGGCATTCTGCGCCTGCTTCGCTGTCAAGGAGCCGTTGGCCAGCTGCCGACGAAACACTGACATTGCTTCCAGGCGAAGTAGATCAGGGGCAGCAAGCGATTGGCCTTTGAGTCGCACACGGCACGCGCTGCCATCTGGGCCGCCGTCGGCGATGGCTGGGGCGATCACGGAGGCGTCAACGACGAGCACGTTCCTCCTCAAGAGACGAGACCGCGTCAGCCTTCGACAACTGACCCTTTGACCGGTTCTCGATGCGATCGAGTACGTCGTCGAGCGTGGGGGTGGCAGCAATCGAGGCCAATTGTGCTGACAGGTACTGTTGTAGTGACTGGCCAGCTAGTTCGGCTCGTCGAACCAGCTCGTTGTGGACGTCGTCGGGCACTTCTCGAATCTGAACGTGTGGCATGCATGCATTATACATGCATGGGCTTCGTCAGTGGAGATTGAGACCCGTGGATCCCCATGCCTCGCTGATCATTGGTTGACCATGTTGAGCTTGCGGCCCGCCCGCTCGTGGCGTTTGGCGAAGACGGCCATGAGTCGAAACGGTCCGCTGAGATTGACGCCGATGACCTTGTCGAACAGTTCGCGAGAGACGCCAGTGATCTTGTCGTAGAGCGGTGACATGCCAGCGTTGTTAATCAGGATATCGATCTTGCCGAAACGCTCATAGGCCGCGTCGACGAGTGTGTCGATCTGATCCCAGTCGGCTACGTGGCAGCCATAGGGGAGTGCTTGGCGACCCATCGCCTCGATCTCTCGAGCGACTTCGATGCACGAGTCAACCTTGCGGCTGGTGACGACCACATCATCAGTGCAATCTGGCCAGTGAAGTCCAGCAGCTCGTCGGTCATGTAGAAGCCTTTGCAGTTTGAGTGTTCAATTCTTTCGCGGCCCGTTGACGATCTCGCTCCCCGAGAAGCACCTGCGTCTCTTCCGAGACGTCGGCTTCGAGCACACCGGTGACGAGATCGATCAGGTCACTCACGAAGAGGCGGTGATCAGGTCGGCGGCGGGTTGCCGCACGACGGCCGAGCTGGGTGAAGCAAAGCGAGATTGCGGCGTACCGGCGATGGAGGGGGAGTGTGGTGTCGGCCATGTTGGCGCGTGCGACCTTGTCCCACTTGGCCAGCGAATTGTCAGCGTTTCCAGTTGCGGAAGAGAACCGATCTATGTCCGCGATCAACTCCGCGACGATGCGTAAGTGATCCCGCCCCTCTCGATGCTCGAGCATGGCGGCCGAGGGACGCACGAGCGCACCGGCGATGGACCGAATGGACGGTCCCGCTTCGGCGGCGAGCATGTCCACGAGAGCTGCTCGCCGCGCGCCGATCTCGCGTTCGAATGGCTCGACTACGGCCGAGAGCAAACCAGCTCGATCGTGGAAGTGGTACTGCACGGCGTTGGTGTTTCGATGGCCCGCAGCGCGAACGACCTCACGCAACGACACCACGTCGACGCCCTCTTCAGCGAAGAGCCGCCGTGCTGCTTTGACCAGCGCCTCTCGGCCACTCGGCCCGTTCCGTTCCACAACCGAAAGATTACACACCGATGCGCGAATTTGAAACAGCTGCGTTATTCTTCAACACACTTGCTTGAAACACAGACTTGAATGGAGACCACCATGGCGTGGGACTTTGAGACCGAACCCGAATTTCAGAAGCACCTCGATTGGATGGATGAGTTCATTACAAACGAAGTCCAACCGTTGGATCTAGTGCTTGGCAATCCGTACGACAAGTCCGACCAAGCAGCCATGGACATTCTGCGCCCGCTGCAGGATCAAGTACGCGAACGCGGTCTCTGGGCATGCCATCTAGGGCCCGACCTTGGTGGACCCGGCTATGGCCAACTGAAGCTCGCACTCATGAATCAGATCATCGGTCGGTCACGGTTCGCTCCAACAATCTTTGGCTGTCAGGCTCCCGACAGCGGTAACGCCGAGATCCTGGCCCACTATGGAACCGAATCACAAAAGGACCGATACCTGCAACCTCTCCTCAAGGGCGAGATCAGCTCGTGCTACTCGATGACCGAGCCTCATGCGGGTGCCGACCCCACACTGTTCACCACGACCGCAACCAGAGACGGCGACGAATGGGTGCTGAACGGCGAGAAGTGGTTCTCGTCCAACGCCAGGTTTGCCAGCTTCTTCATCGTCATGGTTGTCACGAACCCCGACGTGAGTGCGTACGAAGGCATGTCGATGTTCATCGTCCCTGCCGAGGCGCCGGGCGTGAACATCATCCGCAATACCGGCATTGGCGCCGAGCCCGAGGGCGAGGGCACCCATGGTTACATGCACTATGACAACGTTCGGTTGACCGACGACAACCTGCTCGGTGATCCCGGTGGTGCGTTCGCTATCGCGCAGGTTCGCCTTGGCGGAGGACGTATCCACCATGCGATGCGTACCATCGCTCAGCTCGAAGCGGCCTTCGACATGATGTGTGAGCGTGCCCTATCTCGACAGACCCGTAACGGCACCCTCGCATCGCTCGGTGTTGTGCAAGAGCAGATCGCTGACACGTGGATCGAGATCGAGCAGTTCAAGTTACTTGTGCTTCGAACCGCCTGGAAGATCGACAAGTACAACGACTACCTCAAAGTGCGCAAAGACATCTCGGCGGTGAAGGTGGCGATGCCGAAGGTGTATCACGACGTTGTGATGCGGGCGATGCACCTGCACGGCGCACTCGGTGTCTCCAACGAGATGCCCTTCACCGGCATGCTCATCGCGTCAGAGGTCATGGCCCTTGCCGATGGCCCCACCGAGGTCCACAAGAGCACCGTCGCCCGACAAGTACTGCGTGAGCATTCGGCAGTCGACGGACTCTGGCCCACTGGTCACCTTCCCGCCCGTCGTGCAGCCGCCCGAGCCAAATACGCGGTCTACTTCGAACGCCAAGTCACCGAACACTGAGTTGAGCTTTGTGCGAGAACAGCGGAAAGAGGATCTATGAAAGCTCTCGTCTTCAACGGTCCTCGCGACATTCGCTACGAGGACTACCAAGATCCCGAACTCACCATCGACAACGCCGTGATCGTCAAGGTCGAGAAGTGCAGCATCTGCGGTTCGGATCTGCATATCTACCACGGCGACGCTATTGGCAACGTCGAATACGGCAAGGACCTCGAGCCGTTTTGTGTCGGCCACGAGTTCATCGGCGAAGTCGTTGAAGCAGGGCCGATGGTCTACAACTCGAACGTTGGCGACCGAGTCTTCGTCGCTGGTGGTGCTGGGTGCGGCCACTGTGGTGCGTGCCGTTCTGGTGTTGGCCGCTGTCCGGCAACGACCGCCTTTGGTTGTTCAGCTCGTCTTCAAGGTGGCCAGGCCGAGTTCGTTCAGGTTCCCAATGCGGATCGGACGATTCGCAAGATTCCCGAGTACGTCTCTGACGAACACGCGCTGCTGCTGACTGATGCAATGGCCACGGCCAAGTTCGGCATCGATCGTTGCCAGATCGAGCCGGGCGACACCGTCGCCGTTGTCGGCCTGGGACCGATCGGGCTCATAGGCGTTGAGCTCGCGTACATCGAAGGCGCCGCGCAGGTTATCGCTATCGATCCGGTGGCTGAACGGCGTGAACATGCCAGCAAGCTTGGCGCTACAGCGCTAGCTCCGGGCGCAGATCTGGTCTCAGCCGTGCGTGAAGCGACCGGAGGGTCGCTTGTCCAGCGATGTTTCGAAGCGTCCGGAGCGGCTGCAGCTATCACGTCTGTGCCACGCCTCATGCGCAGCGGCGGCACCGCCTCCTTCATTGGTTTGCCCCAGGGCGGTACCGGTCTCGATATGGCGCAGCTGATCTATCGCGGCCTTACTGTTCGCGCTGGCGTCGCACCGGTACCTCAGCTCTGGCCGCCACTGCTGCCCCTGCTCAAAAGTCGACGCCTCCGTGCCGAGGGGCTCTTCACCCACCGAATGGCGCTCTCAGAAGGCGCCGAGGGATACCGCATGTTCGACGCTCGCGATGACGGTGTCCTCAAGATTATGTTCGAGCTCTAGCAGGGCTATCCCCGACGTCCAGGAGGACTCGCCAATGACCACTACTGGTAGTGACGCCACACCGGGTGCCCGCCACCCGTTGACTGGTTTTGATCTCGCCGAGAGCGATCGCCTGCTCAAGACGACCAAGCAGGTCCGTCGCCGGCTAGACCTCACCCGAGCTGTCCCGTACGAGGACTTGCTCGAGTGCATCGAGATCGCGAATCACGCACCGATGGGTGGCAACCTCGAACGCAATCGTTGGATGATCATCGATGACGGACCAACGAAAGAAGCGATTGCCGAGCGATACGCACAGGTCGGCCGCCCGTATCTGGCAACCAATTCCGAAACCCGCCTGGACGACCGCAGCCAACGGGTGATCGATTCGGGCGCGTTCTTGGTCGAGCATCTGGCCGAGGTCCCCGCACTCATACTCTCGTTGCGCCTTGACCGTCCACAGTTGGAGTCGCTGGGGCACAGCGCCGCATACTTCGGGTCGGTCCTGCCGGGCGTATGGAGCTTTCAACTCGCTGCTCGCTCGCGAGGCATTGGATCGGCATGGACGACCTTCCATCTGGAACACGAGACCGAAATCGCCGACCTGCTCGGGATCCCACCGACGGTCACCCAAGTCTGCCTGCTTCCCGTCGCCTACTACACCGGGGAGACGTTCACGCCAGCACCCCGACGCCCGGTCCGCGAAGTCACGTTCCTGAACCGCTGGAAGCAGCCCGTCGAGCAGGCCTGAAGCAACCGCCGACAGTTACGCAGTGACTCGCTGAAGGCGAGCGTCAGCGCGGCGGAGCCATTCAGCCATGAGCTCCGCGCCTCGGCCGTCACCAAGGTCGGCGACCTCGGCAAGCCCGGTGAGCCGGTGCAAAATGATGAGTAATCCGTCGAGATAGTCGGCGTGGAACTGGTCGTAGGGATAGTCAGTGACCCCGTTCGCCACCAGTTCAGCGTGATAACCGGTCAGCAGTTCGTCGACGACAGCCTCTTCGGTGACGGCGTGCAGCGATGACACCAGAAAGTAGCCAACGTCTATCACGACGGGACCCGGCGTCGCTGTCTGCCAGTCGATGTCCGCCCGCATCGAGCCGTCGGCAGTAAAGAACATATTGTCGAGCCGGTAGTCGCCGTGCGACAGACACTGTGGCACTTCGTCGCGATGTCGGATAACCCGATCGACCCCGATCTCTCTGAGCGATTTGTAGAGATTGATCGAGTGGGCAGAGAAGTGTGGAGCTGCCTGGCGCAAGAACTCGTCGTGACCGTTGAGATACAAGGCCTGAATGAGACGCGGGATGGTGTCAGGGCCCTCCAACCAGTGCGCTTGTGGAAGTGTTTTTGTTCGCCACGTTGCGGCATGGAGACGAGCAAGAGTGCTCTGCCCGGCGGCGATCTTCTCGGGGGAGCCGCCCGTGACCTGGTCACCGACCTCGCCATCGACGATGTCCTCGATGAGTAGCACACACGGCGGTACGTCCGACTTGCTTTGCTCACGTTTGATCAACCAACGCAGCAGCCGCAGCGGAAAGCGATCGACCTTCTTCGTCTGGTCGCGCAGCTTCTTCTCGTGGCCATCTGCTTCGTAGATGGCGCAGTAGATCTTGGGCTGGGGGATATCGAACTTGGGCAGCAGGTCGGAGTAGACGCGAACCTCGCGTTCATAGACAGGTGGGCACGTGCAACGGCCATCTTGCGGGTATCGCAGATGACGATCCTTTCGCCTGAACCGGTACTCAGCGCACGACGAGTACGGGGCACGGGGCATGGTCGATGAGGTACCGACCGACCGAGGGGTCGAGCAACCGTTGCCATACCGTCTTGTCCTGCGAGCCAATCACGACCACATCGACTTCGTGCTCCGCGGCCAGTCGAGACAGAGCACTGCCGGCGCGGCCAAAGTCTGTGGCGACTTCGGCGTCGTCGGGAAGTGCTTCGGCGGCCTCTGTTGCTCGTTGCTTCGCCGCTTCGGCCGCAAGGTCGAATTCCTCGCCGAGTTGCATTCCAGACGTTGCGAACCCGCCAGCGAATGACGCGCTGTAGAAGTAGGGGATGCGCTCGCTGATAGCTGCGATCACGAACTCGGCGTCGGCACCGAAGAATGAAAACGCAGTCTGAAGAGCGTCGCGTGACTCGGTCGAGTCGTCAACGCCAACAAGAACCTTCATGGTTGATCTCCCAATAGAAACAGTGGATGGATTCTCCAACGCTACCTCACCGATTCATGAGCAATCCTGGCGCGGCACGCGCCGCCGATCCTCCCAGTGCTGTCCTGGGGCGTGCAGCTCTGGGCGCGGAAACGGCCATCGCCGCCGAGCGGTGATGGCCGTTGCTTTGGCGTGTTGTGCCGACAGCACGTTGCCTAGTTGAACTTGTCTTTCAGGTTGTCGACGGCGTCCTCGGCCTTGCCCTTGGCGTCGTCGATGAACTCTTTGGTTTCGCCAGCGGCCTCGTCGACTTCGCCTTCGCCCTTGAGCTCGTCGTCGTCGGTCAGCTCGCCTGCAGCCTGCTTCATGCGGCCTTTGATCTTGTCAGCTTCACCAGCCATGAGTTGTCTCCTTCTTTGTGGTGGATCGATGGGTTGATATCGAACGGTCAGCAACGTGGTCGATGCGGTGCGCCCGAGTGGCTTATTACTCGACCTTGAATGCCACGTCGACGGCTACCTGCCATCTGTCTACAGAGCCACCTTCGCCCAGGTTTGCTCGGATGTCGGTTACGTGGAGCCAGGTATGGCCGCGAACTTTAGATCCCGAGGTGGCCAGCGCAGTGCGAACGGCATCCTCGATTCCTTCGGAGGACTCGCCCACCAGTTGGGTCATCTTAAACGTTGTACCACTCATCGTGTTTTCCTTCTCGACGCACAAATGGACGCAGAGCGACTTTTTCGAACTGCGGGTCTGACGTGCACATCGAATCAATCCTCGTCTAGACCACAGAGGGATTGCCCACACGCATCGCCGATGAAACATCAATTCCCAGACGCATCCCAGACGCACGTTGGATGCGTGCGCATTTGCCTTCCATCCACAGTTCAGAGCGCGCTCGATTGGACAGGGCCTCGCTGAGCCGCTGGTATGTGGTGATGATCGAGGCGATCGAGTTCGCAGAGTCGTATGAATTGGTGCTGGTAGTAGTCGGTTTGGGTGTGTTGGGCATCGCCGGAGTACTCCGCAGCCTTGAGCGGGTGTGGATTCCGTATCCTGCAATTCCGCTACTGCTTGGACTCGGTGCGTTCTCGCTGCCACTCGATTGGCCGACTATTGGACCGCTCGATCAGCCGACTATTTCCGTGCACCTCACCGAGCTCGGCGTGCTGATTTCGCTGATGGGCGTGGGACTCAAGATCGACCGGCTGCCGAGATGGCGAACGTGGAATTCGGTGTGGAGGCTACTCGGCGTCGCCATGCCACTGACCATCGCCGCCATGGCTCTGCTTGGAGGGGTTGTACTGGGACTCCCGCTGGCGGCGGCGGTGCTTCTTGGCGCTGTCATCGCGCCGACCGATCCGGTCCTGGCAGCGGACATTCAGGTGGGCGAGCCTCTCGAAGCGTCCGGTGGTGTGACTTCGGAGGCAGAGGACGAAGTGCCTTTCGGCTTGACCGCTGAGGCCGGCCTGAACGATTCGCTTGCGTTTCCGTTCACCTATCTCGCCATCTTTCTGTCGATCGATGGCGTGAGTCCCAGCAGCTGGATCGGCGAGTGGCTGCTCATCGACGTCGGCTATCGCATCATTGTCGGGGTTGCTGCCGGCGTCTTTGGAGGCTGGGCGCTGGCGCGACTTCTTATGGCGGGGTCAAGGCGTTCGGAGCTCGATCGTGCACTCACGGGCATCGGGGCACTGGCTGCGACTCTGCTGCTGTACGGCGTCACGGAGTCGGTTGGTGGCTATGGGTTTCTCGCCGTCTTTCTCGGTGCGGTGACCATCCGCCACTACGAAAGCGAACACGAAGCGCATGCCTCGCTGCATGTCTACGCAGAACAGGCCGAGCAATTGCTGCTCACTATCATTTTGATCGCCATGGGCGCGTCGATAGCTACCGGCATATTGGGCGGCCTGACATGGCCAGCTGTCGCCGTGGCCGCCATTGCGGTCTTAGTGGTGCGGCCGCTCGCCGGGGCGGCTGCTCTAGCTGGGTCGGAACGATTGCAAGGGCGCGATCGATCGATTGTGAGCTTCTACGGGGTGCGCGGTATCGGCTCGCTCTACTACATGGCCTACGCACTCGAGAACGGGTCGTTCGGCGAGCACGACGAACTGCTTTGGGCCCTCACGGTGGCCGTGATCATCTTCTCGATCATCATCCACGGCGCCACCGCACAGGCCGCGCTCGCCACCCGAGCAACTGCAGACCACCGAGTGCGACCTCCGGCATAGGTGTCGAGCGCGCGCACGCGCAGCTAGGCGCTCTGTCGCAGGAGTTTGGCGAGCGCGCTGTCGGCACGGGTTAGCCGGGTAGAGCTGCGAGAGCATTTCCATATTCTCGTTATCGTCTCGTCGCCTGCATCGAGTACGGCTGGGTGCACGTAGGAGCTGCGTGCCACGGCTCGGGTGTTGCCCAGTGCTGCTGCGGCGAGATCCACAGCCTCAAGAATCGGTGCGCCGTCCGCCCGGGCGGCCAGCGCAGCGCTCGACCCGCCCCACGTCCGAAAGTCCTTTGCGGTGAACGCAGGTCCGACGAGCTCAGCGATCGTGCGATTGATGACGGCAGATGACACCTGACATTCGCTGCCGTCATCGTCGGTGAACCAGAAGAGGCGATCGGTGTCGGGTGCAGCAAGATCGAGCAGGACGTCGAGCAACCGGTCATCCTCGACGACCACGGTGCGAACCTTTCCGCTCTTGGCCACGTAGTTCAATTCGGCGTACTCGTCGTCGGCATCGAAGTCGAGGTGATCGGAATGCAGGGTGGTGGCGCCGTGGTGTCCATTCGCCGCAGAGTCCGTGTTCCCAACGCGCATCAGGCCGACGTCGATCATTCGCACGGCCGCGGCAACCGCATATTCTCTGTCGCCGGCCACACCGCCGAGCCATTCGTCGGTAGCCGATCGAATCTGAGGAAGCGCTCGGGGGAAGTAGCGCAGTCGATCGAACTTCTGCTGATCGCGAAGACGTCGATAGTCATCGTGGTAGCGGTATTGCTTTCGTCCGGCGTCATCTCGGCCAGTTGCTTGGAGAAAGCCACGTTCGGTCGGGCAAAGCCAAACGTCCTGCCAGGCAGGCGGCACGGCGAGTGCGTCCAACCTGTGTTGTGTGGTGCCGCTTACGGGGGACCCGTCGACGTTGAGATAGCGAAATCCTGTACCTGAGCGAACCCTCCGGATCCCATCTTCGGAATCAGGAATGTAACCGAGCCCTGCTTGCGGGGCGAGAACCTCAGGATCACGAACTCGAAGTTCGAGCGGCACCCGCACTACCGCCACGAGCAGCCTTGCCCTGGCGACGGGAACTGCTTCACGCTCAACGCAGTGAGTTTAGGATGTCGCCCATCCGGGTACGCCCCCGCAACACAATCAACTACACAACCAACTAGGGGTACTGCCATGGCAACATCTGAGGACAATTTTTCGATCGCAGGGATCGGCACCGGTGGGCTGCTGGTCATTGCTGGCGTGCTGGTGATGATCTTCGGATCAACGCTGCTCGGCATCATCATCGCCCTTGTTGGCCTCATGGCTTTCGGAGGCTTCGCCAAGGGCAAGTGGTACTGATTGTCGCACGCACGTAGGTGACCCGAACAACGAAAATATGCGGCGAACGAAATCAACCCACGAAGGACTGAAATGACTGAACTAACGACAACCCAAGACATCAAGAATCTGCTCGACGGCGTGCGAACCGCCATGATCACGACGCCAGACGAGCGGGGCACACTGTCTTCTCGACCGGTCACGGTCCAGGAGATAACCAATGACGGCGATATCTGGTTTCTGGTCGACGCAAAAGCAGACTGGGTCCAGCCAGCCAACTCGGGTGCGGTCAACGCTGCCCTGGTCGACGGCGACGATGCCTGGGTTTCGTTCGCGGGCCGAGTGGAACTCGACACCAGCCAGACTCGCATCGACGACCTGATGGACGCCATGTCCGACGTATTTTTCGACGCGGAGGCCGAGCCGGTTGCGCTCCGCGTGGTGTCGGACCGGATTGAGTGGTGGACCGCGGCGGGCAAGCTCACGCAGGTCTTCGAGCTGGCCAAAGCCAAATTGGCTGGGGGACAACCCGACATTGGATCAAGCGGGTCCATAGACGTATGACACCTGGTCTACGGAACGGGTGTCGGAATCGGACCCATCACTGACCCGCATCGGGGCGTGACTCGTGATGTCGGCGGCCGTCGGTGCGCCGGTCCTCCTTCATCTCCGACTCAAAGACATGGTGGCGCCCGTCCAGCAAGTCATTACGCACGTCAGCGCAGAACCCTCGAATCGGCTCCCAATAGGTGGCGTCGTATTCCTCGACGATCTGGAACGACCAACGACCTTCGATCACGTTGCGACCCACGATCTGTTCACGGAGGCGCCCGGCGTGTTCCGCATGCCCGGCCGACTCGAGCTCGTCAGCAGCTTCGCCCATGAGCAGATCCACGCGACCGCTCATCTGATGGAAGTCGTAGAGTTTGCCGCGAGCTCGCTCTAGCCACTCAAGAGCCTCACCGAGTTTGCCGGCGGCATCTACGGTGTCGTCGGAGACGCCGTCTGGACGGCGGTGTCGTTCGAGCCAAGGCCGCTGTGATTCTTTGTCGTTCATGCGTGGTCCTGTCCTTGTTGGTTTGCGAGATTGCGGGATGAGGTACCCCGCAGAGGGCGTCGTGAAACACTGGAGAGAGATCCGTCGTCTCGCCTCTACGTTTCGGGGCGATCAAGTGGTCTATGGCGTCTTATCACTTTGCCGACTTGGGGCATCACATCTCGCCAGTTCGGTGATCCAACGATGCGGGCTACTTCTGCCGGTTTTATCGTCTCCACCTTGCCCCGAGCAAAGAGCAAGGCTTCAAGCGTCGCCTCGATCCGGTGCACCAGACCGTCGTCCGTCACCGGTTCCCACCACGGCGCGCCGCGCTCGCCGAGGGCAACCTTCGCGTTCTGGACTCGCGAGCGTGCGTCGGCAGTGTCCGACACGTCGCCTTTGGCTGCCTTGACAGCTCTCCGGGCAGCCATGAGTTCTCGCACAAGTTCGGCTCGCAACTCTTCCGGGATGTTGGGGTTGGTGGCTCGCCACCTACGGCCATCTACCACGATATGTCGACCGTCGGCGGTCCGCTCGGGCGTCTCGTGAGCAGGATCAAACGTCGCCATCAACGTGCACCGCCGTGCGGCAACGGCCGGGACACACCCTCGAGTAGCGTTTCATCGAGCGGGCCCTCTCCGTGCAGCACGCTGATGTCGCCTGTCGTCTCGATGATCACCGCCAAGACCTGCTGGAGGTCGGTGACGTTGGCTTCTCTCAGCTTGGCGATCACGTCTGCTCGGGTAACCCGCGTGTCCATCATGTTCTGCGGAATAAACTCGCTGCCGAGCATCAGAAGCCGAGGCTGATTGTCAACTACTGCACCGAGACCAGCCCGTTGCCTCAATTGCGAAATGGCCCATTGAGCAGCAAGCAACGTAGCGAAGGCAAGGGCCCCGGTCCACAGCGACGTCGAGGTCGCTGCAACTGTGGCCACTGTCGAACCAAGAGCAACGGTAACGACAAAATCGAAACTGGACATCTTGGACAATGACCGCAGACCCGACAGCCGTATCACCGCAATTGCGGCGATGAGCATGGCCAGCGTCGACACGACGACAAGCCACAACTCTTCGAAGGACGTACCTAACCATGAAGAAACCATGTCTGCTCTCCCCTGCTCGCAGTGTGCACGATCGCACCTCTGCTGCGTAGGATTAACATACTCCCCCCTTGAGCACCAGCTCAGCGGTGACGATCTCACTACTGCTGTCCCGAGATCCCGAGCCGGACATCCACGGCGCGGCAAGCGAACCCCGCCCCAGGCACCGGCAAGTCCATGGTCGCAGGTCCTTGGACTCTCAGACTACAAGGAGTGATTCGTGACCACATCCGATCCAAACGCAGCGCCCCAGGCCACCTACGCCAATTACCCGTCCTTGGTAGATCGATCGGTGCTGATCACCGGCGGCGCCGACGGCATCGGGGCGGGGATGGTCGCGGAGTTCGCCAGGCAAGGCAGCCGGGTTGCTTTCCTCGACATCAACCAACAGGCTGGCGAACGTGTGGTCGCCAGCTGTGTCGAAGCCGCAGCTCGCCATGAGCCCGTGTTTCGTCACGTCGACCTGGTCGACATCGATGCCCTCAGAGCTGCGGTGGCGGCCACGATCTCGGAGTTCGACGGGCTGGAAGTCCTGGTGAACAATGCCGCCAGCGATGACCGCCACAGCTGGGATGACATGGAGCCGCAATATTGGGACGACCGGGTCAACACCAACCTGCGGCACTACTTCTTCGCTCTCCAGGCGGTGGCCCCCACGATGATCGACCGCGGCAGTGGTTCGATCATCAACATTGGTTCCAGCAGCTACATGATGCAAGAGGACTTCTTTCCTGGCTACGCCATCGCCAAGTCCGGCGTCGAAGGAATCACCCGCACGATGGCCAGGACCTTTGGGCCGCACAACGTTCGAGTCAACACCGTGCTGCCGGGTTGGGTGGCAACCACTCGACAACTCGAGAAGTGGTGGAGCCCCGAGGGAGAGGCGGGAACGCTGGCCGACCAAGCGCTCAAGCGTCGCATCTATCCGCGAGAGTTCGCACAGATGGTGCTGTTCCTGGCCGCCGACGACGGCGCGGCATGCACCGCCCAGGAGTTCCTGGTCGACGGCGGGCGCCGCTGACGGATTCTGCACTGCTCTCCGGGCCTGTCAATCGCCAGCCGCAATCGCAACACGGGTTGCTGCGAGACGAAGCGCAGCGAGCTGACGAAATCGACAATGGTGAGATCCGATAGCTAGGTTCCAGTGATGGGGGAAACACTGGTGTCGGTTGCGAGTGAGTCCGATGGTGCCGTGCGTGTGGTCACGCTCGACCGGCCCGAGAAACGCAATGCACTGAACGCGCCGATGCTGACGCAGCTGCAACACCTGTTCACCAGCGAGCCGGATCCGGCCGAACGAGTCACCGTCGTCCGCGCGGTTGGCAAATCGTTCTGCGCCGGCGTCGATCTCACAGAACGCGATACGAATGGCATGGCAGGCAGTGCGTCGGCCATCGAGGACATGTTGCACTCCGTTGCCATGTACCCGTTGCCGGTGGTCGCAGTGGTGCACGGCGACGCCATTGCCGGGGGCAACGAGCTGGCGCTGCATTGTGACCTGGTGATCGGCGCCGAGAGCGCCCGGTTCGGCATGTCGCTGGCGCAGATCGGCCTGGCACCCACATGGTTCCTCGCCAAGAAGATCATGGAAGTCGGCGGACCTGTCTTCGCGCGAGAGATGTTGTTGATCGGCGACCCGGTGTCGTCGCAGCGAATGGCCGAACTGGGATTGATTTTGCGTTCGGTACCCGATGACCAGCTCCAAGCCGAGACACAGCGCGTGGTCGATCGACTGGCCAGCAACGCACCGTTGAGCTTGCGGGCGATGAAAGCGGTACTGACCCGCCAGATGCGGTTTCGCGATGACATCGAACACGCCGACGTCGACGCGCTGGTCGAAGTCGCGCGCCAGAGCAAGGACGCCAAGGCGGGCATCTCTGCTCGGCTGCAAGGCGGAACCGCCACCTTCACCGGACAGTAGAAGCCATGGGACTACGCATGACCACACCGTGGAGAGCGCTGAATGATGCGTCGATCGGATCATTGCCAGCTCAGCTCGGCGTGTATGAGATAGCAGATCACGACCAAACCATCGTGAAGATCGGCTTTGCCGGCGGCAACGAGCCGTTCGGTATCAGGACTGCGCTCGAACGAGAACTCGAGAGTGGGGGAGTGTTCTTCCGCCATGAATTCACACACGGCTATCTCACCCGCTGGCAGGAGCTGCTGATGGTCTACCGGGCAGATCACGGCATCCTGCCGTTCGACAATCGACAAGACGCGGGCTCGCTCGGCCGCCTTAGTCCCGGAGCCGCCTAATGGATCTGACGTTGAGCGACGAACAACAGCTGATTGTCGAAACGGTGCGGCGGTTTGTGCGAGACGAGATCGTGCCGCTCGAGGCCGACCTCGATCCCGATGCCGGCGCACTGCACCCCGACGACCACGATCGTCTGGTCGACAAGACCCGCAAGATGGGTTTCTTTGGTCTCGATATCCCCGCCGAGTTCGGTGGCCCCGGCATCGATGTCACGACCCGAGCGTTAATGGCCATCGAGATGAGTCAGCACCGAGCCGGCCTGTACAACCCGTGCTATGGCACGTTCGGCGGCGCCGGCCTGGCGCAACTCTATGAAGCGACCGAGGAACAGAAAGAGCAGTACCTCTATCCCGCGCTCCGAGGCGTGAAGAAAGGCTGCTTTGCGTTGACCGAACCCTCGGGTGGCAGCGACCCAGCTCGGGCCATCCAGACTCGGGGGCACCAAGACGGCGACGAATGGGTCCTGAACGGCGCCAAGCTCTACATCAGCAATGCCGACAAGGCCGACTTCGCACTCGTATTCGCTCGCACGTCCGAAGACCCGGGCCGCAATGGCGTCACCGCATTCATCGTCGATACCGATACGCCCGGTTTCCACGTGCGCAGAGTCGTGCACACGCTGCGCTCAACCCATTACGCAACCGAGCTGCAATTCGAGGACATGCGTGTCCCGGCCGGAAATGTGCTCGGCGAAGTCAATCACGGTTTCGCCATCGCCAACGACCGACTCAGCCGCCAACGCATTCCGTACGCGGCTGGCTGCTTGGGTGCGGCCATCAAGGCCCAGCAGATGGCAATCGATTGGGCCAAGAGCCGCAGCACGTTCGGCAGCTTGTTGGCCGAGAAGCAGATGATCCAAGCAATGATTGTCGACAACGAGATCGACATCCGCCACGCCCGCTACACCATCCTCGACGCAGCACAGAAGGCCGACCGCGGCGAAAGATTTCGCACCGAAGCCGCCATGGCCAAACTGGTGGCCAGCGAAGCATCCAGCAGAGTGGTCGATCGAGCCATCCAGATCCACGGAGGCGTCGGCGTCACCAAGGACTTGCCGCTCGAACGCTGGTACCGAGAGCTTCGCATACGTCGTATCGGCGAAGGGCCGAGCGAAGTGCAACGCCTGATCATCGGCCGAGAACTACTCGGCATCTCCGCCTTCTGATTCCTGGCTGGGCTCTGTGTCCCGATACACACTCTTTCGGGTGTATCTCTGGGGTCTGACCCCAATGGATGTAGCGTCACGTCCCATGAAGACTCGTGTGCGGATTCCGATAGTCATCGCTCTGGCGCTCGTCGCAGCTGCCTGCGGTGGTAGCGACGACATCGCGAATACATCGGAGGCCGAGGGTGGTGCTGAAACGGTCGAGGCCGTCGCCACGGCCGAGCCAGCCCCCACAGAAGTGCAGGTCGCAGGCGAATCCGATCCAGCCCCAACCGACGTGCCAGCCCCAGCGCCCACCGAGGACCCGACGGAGGAACCGACCGAGGCGTCGACGCCCGACACGACCGACACCGCGGAGCAATCAGATGAGCCGGCTGCGGTAGCAGGATCTGCGCTGACCAGCGGCTGTGGCGCCGGCACGGTTGCCGGAATCACCACGGCCACCTTCGAGTTCGAAGGTGTCGAGCGGGTCTATGAGCAGGTTGTGCCCGCTTCCTACGACGATACGTCGCCCTCGCCGGTGGTGTTGAACTGGCACGGTCTGGGTTCCAACGGTGTCGAACAGGTCGGGTTCTCGGATTACGCAGCGCTGGCCGAGACCGAAGGCTTCATTGTGATTGCTGCCACGGGCCTGCCCGATGACGCCGACCGCAATTCATGGGAATTGACTGCTGAGCAGTTCCCCGAGCGCGACGACCTGGCCTTTGCCAACGCATTGCTCGACCGCGTCATCGAGACACTCTGCGCCGATGCCAGCCGGGTGTACACGACAGGTATGTCGAACGGTGGGTACTTCAGTTCGGTCTTGGTGTGTGAGATGTCGGACCGCATTGCCGCAGCCGCGTCGGTGGCTGCTTTGAGCCATGCCGACGACTGTGATCCCGCTCGTGTGGTTCCGTACATTGGCTTCCACGGCACCAACGACGAAGTCGTGCCATTCGACGGAAGCGGCGAGTCCTCGCTCGCCCCCGGCGTGATCGTGCCACTGTTCCAGTTGAAGATCTTGGACGAGTTCACCGAATTCGCGGTGCAGGCGGGCTGCGACGCCGACCCGGCCGTGGCCGAGTTCTCGCCCGAGGTGACCTCGTACGACTTCGCGAACTGCGCCGACGGCGCTTCCATGACCTTCTACGAAATCGAAGGGGGTGGCCACACCTGGCCCGGTTCGACAGTATCGCTGGCCTTGTCCGAAGCCTTGGGATTGGGCGCAACCACCGACGAGATCAACGCGTCAGAAACTTCGTGGGCGTTCTTCGAGCAGTACGCACTCGATAGCTGACAGATCGCCAATTTCGGGGCACCCGAGAGCGAAACGCTCCGAATCGCCGGGCCACGATGAGGCGACAGCCGAGGGCCAACAGTTAACCTCGGCCCTATGGCAGCAGCTCCCTCCGACTCCTATTCGCGCATCGACCGAAATGGTCTGGCCGTTGGCCATGAGCTCGACGATTTCGTGATGAACCAGGCGTTGCCGGGCTCGGGTATCGATCCCGACAACTTCTGGCAGGGTTTCGCTCAGCTCATCGCCGACTTCGCACCCCGCAACCGTGCGTTGCTCGAGCAGCGCGAGACGATCCAGGCAGCGATCGATGCTTGGCACAAGGAGCGTGTTGGCCAGCCCCACGACGCCGCTGCGTACCGGGCGTTCCTCGAGGAACTCGGCTATCTGCAACCCGAGGGGCCCGACTTCGCCATCGACCCGACCAATGTCGATCCCGAGCTGGCAACGATCCCGGGTCCGCAGCTGGTTGTGCCGGTGATGAACGCTCGTTACGCCATCAATGCGGCAAACGCCCGATGGGGGTCGCTCTACGACGCGCTGTACGGAACCGATGCGCTGGGCGACCTGCCGCCTGCAGGCCCCTACAACGCCGACCGGGGCGCCCGTGTCATTGCGTGGGGCCGAGATTTCTTGGATCAGGCGGTGCCGCTGGCCGACGCATCGCATGGCGATGTCGACTCCTACACCGTCGAGGCCGGTCAGATGGTCCCCGCACTCGCTGATCCCAGCCAGCTCGTTGGCTGGCAGGGTGACCCCAGCGGACCAGCCACCATCCTGCTCGTCAACAACGGCTTGCACATCGAGATCCAGATCGATCCCGACGACACCATTGGAGCAACCGATGCTGCCGGTGTCAAAGACATCGTGCTCGAAGCTGCGGTGACCGCGATCATGGACTGCGAGGACTCGGTCGCCGCCGTCGATGCCGAAGACAAGGCGCTGGCCTATCACAACTGGCTGGGCTTGAACCGAGGAGACCTGGCCGAGCAAGTCACCAAGGGCGACTCCACGTTCACTCGTCGCATGGACAGCGACCGGCTCTACGCATCGCCCGAGGGTGGCAGCTTCATGTTGCCGGGTCGCGCCACCATGTTCGTGCGTAACGTCGGCCATCTCATGACCACGCCGGCCGTGCTCGACACCGACGGCAGCGAGATTCCCGAGGGACTGCTCGACGCCATCATGACCGTGCTGTGCGCCAAGCACGACTTGGACAAGACCGGAGGCGACATGAACTCGCGGGCCGGTTCGGTTTATGTCGTCAAACCCAAGATGCACGGCCCCGAAGAGGCCGAATTTGCCGACCAGGTGTTCACGCGCGTCGAAGAGATCCTGGGCCTGGAGCCGAACACCGTCAAGCTCGGACTGATGGACGAAGAACGCCGCACCACGGTGAATCTCAAAGAGTGCATTCGGGCGATCAAGGACCGGGTCGTGTTCATCAACACTGGCTTCCTCGACCGAACCGGCGACGAGATCCACACCTCGATGGAAGCGGGACCCTTTGTGCGCAAGAGCGACATGAAGGCGCAGTCGTGGATAGGCGCATACGAAGATTGGAACGTCGACGTGGGGCTGGCCTGTGGCATGCACGGCAAGGCCCAGATCGGCAAGGGCATGTGGGCGACACCTGACCGCATGGCCGACATGCTCGAGCAGAAGATCGGCCACCCGACCTCGGGCGCGAACTGTGCGTGGGTCCCGTCACCTACCGCAGCGACCCTGCACGCAACCCATTACCACCGGGTCGACGTGCTGGCCCGCCAGGAAGAACTACTGGCCAATGGGCGCCGGGCCGACATCGACGACATCTTGCGTATCCCAGTGGCCGCCGACACCAATTGGACCGACGCAGAGAAGCAGGCCGAGCTCGACAACAATGCCCAGGGCATCTTGGGATACGTCGTTCGATGGGTCGACCATGGTGTGGGTTGCTCGAAGGTGCCCGACATCGACGACGTCGGTCTCATGGAAGACCGGGCAACCTGCCGTATCTCGTCGCAGCACATGGCCAATTGGTTGCACCACGGCGTCACGTCGTCTGGACAGGTCATGGAAACCATGAAGCGCATGGCTGCGGTGGTCGATCGTCAGAATGCCGACGACCCCGCCTACGACAACATGGCACCTGGGTTCGACGGGCTGGCGTTCAAGGCTGCGTGTGATCTGGTCCTGTCGGGCACCGAGCAGCCTTCGGGCTACACCGAGCCGATCCTGCACGCTCGCCGCCAACAACGCAAAGCCATGACCAACGAAGCCACCAGCTGATATGGCCGGCTTTATCAACTCGGTGAAACGCAAGCTGAACCTGGCCCCGGGAGCGAGCTCCGGCGATGGAGATCCGGTTGTGACCGAGTTGCGCGAAGCCCTGTCACCGGATCGGGTCCGTTACGACGGAGCCGAGCGCGCCCTGTTGAGCCGCGATGCATCGGTGTTCGACGGGGGAGTGGCCGGGCCCGTGTGTTTCCCGATCACCACCGCCGAGGTCCAGGCCATCATGAAGATCGCGCTGAAGCACCAGCGCAACATCGTGCCCCGTGGGGCTGGCACCGGGCTGGCCGGAGGTGCTATTCCGCTGGGTGCGCCCATCGTTGTCGCCGTCACCAAGATGACCGAGATCATCGAGGTCGACCTCGACAATCGCATTGCCTGGGTGGAGCCCGGCGTGGTCAACCTGGATCTGACTCGCCATCTGCATCGGTCGGGATTTCACTTCGCGCCCGACCCGTCGAGCCAACAGGTGTGCACCATTGGCGGCAATGTCGCCAACAATTCCGGTGGCCCGCACTGCCTGGCCTATGGCGTGACCAACGCCCATGTGCAGGCACTCGAAGTGGTCCTGCCCTCGGGCGAAGTCGTCATGCTAGGTGGTCTCGAAGCCGAGCCGGCAGGGCTCGATCTGCGAGGCGCCTTCGTAGGCAGCGAAGGCACCCTCGGTATCACGACCAGAATCGCCGTCACCATCACGCCGGATCCGCCAGCAGTGAAGACGCTGCTGTTGTCCTTCGAGACGATTCGCGATGCCGCCAACACCGTGAGCCAGATCATCGCCGCCGGCATCGTTCCGGCCGCACTCGAGGTCATGGATCAGCGCATCACCGTGGCCGTCGAGAACTATGTCAACGCCGGCTATCCGCGTGATGCCGGTGCCGTGCTGCTGGCCGAGGTCGACGGGCTAGCCGAGTCGATCGAGATCGATGCCGAGAAGATCGCGCAGATCGGTCATGCCAATAGCGCAATCGACGTGCGCACTGCGGCCGACGAGGCCGAACGGGCAGCCTTGTGGAAGGGCCGCAAGACAGCCTTCGGCGCCGTCGCGCAAATTGCGCCCGATTACTACCTGCACGACACGGTCGTGCCTCGGTCCCAACTGGCCGACGTGCTCGAGAAGATCTACGCGATTGCCGACAGACACGATCTGCTGGTGATGAACGTGTTCCATGCCGGCGATGGAAACCTGCATCCGCTGCTGGTGTTCGACGGCCGCGAAGAGGGAATTCTCGACCGGGTGCATGCGGCCGGCGCCGAGATCGTGCGAGTGTCGCTCGACGCAGGCGGCGTTCTGTCGGGCGAGCACGGCATCGGGGTGGAGAAGCAGGCATATATGGACGAAGTGTTCACTGCAGATGACCTGGCTCATCAAAATCGTTTGCGTCAGGCGTTCGACCCCGGATGTCGCACCAACCCGGGCAAGGTCATCCCCAGTGGCCATAGCTGTGCCGACATCCAAGCGCTGCGCCAGGTACCGACAGGGGTGTGGGCGTGACCGCAAAACTGCAGGTGACCGATCGAGTGCTGCTCGATTTCGCGAACGAGGTTGGAGACTCGGGACCCGTGGCAATCCAGGGCAACCGCACCCGATGGGAACTCGGCGGGCCTGCAAGCGCAGGCACACGTCTGGTGTCGGCGCCAACCGGCATCGTCGACTATGTACCCGACGAGATGACGGTGACAGTCCGGTGCGGCACCACCGTGGCCGAGTTGCATCATGCTCTGGCCGAGAAAGGCCAACGCACGGGCTTGCCCGAACGCGACGGCACCGTGGGCGGTGCACTCGCTGCCGGTGAGAACAGTCTCCACATGTTGGGGCGCGGTCGCGTGCGAGAGGCAGCGCTTCAGCTTCGTTATGTGTCCGACGACGGAAAAGTCGTGACAGGTGGCGGGCCGACGGTCAAGAACGTCACCGGTTTCGACCTGCCGCGACTCATGGTCGGATCACTCGGCACACTCGGCCTACTGTGCGAAGCGATTCTACGCACCAATCCCATTCCGGCATGTACGCGTTGGCTGAGATCAGAGACCATCGACCCGTTTGCGGTGCATGGCACGGTGCTGCGGCCGAGCGCATTGCTGTGGGACGGCTCCAGCACGTGGATCGAGCTCGAAGACCATCCTGCGGCCGTCGACGCGGAACAAGCCCGGCTCGCCGCAATCGCCGATGTGGAACAAGTCGACGGCCCGCCCGTGTTTCCCGAGCATCGATGGTCAGTGCCGCCGGCGACACTACGGTCCACCGAACAATTCGGCGCTGGCCCGTGGATCGCTTCGATCGGCGTGGGCACAGCATGGGCCTCGAATGCACAACCTGTCACGCCGGTCGACCGCGGTGTGGCTGCGCTGGCGGCGAGGGTCAAAGAACAATTCGACCACCGAGGCCGACTCAATCCCGGCCGCACCCCGGGAGTTCGCTGACATGGATCTCAAGCTCGACGACGATGAACTGAACATGTGTGTGCAGTGCGGCTTGTGTCTTCCACACTGCCCCACGTTCCGGGTCACCGGCGACGAGACCATGTCTCCTCGCGGCCGGATTGCGCTCATGCGTCATGTGCAAGACAACGACGCACCGATCACCGACGAGGTCGTCGATGCCTTCGCCACCTGTGTCCAATGTCGCGGCTGTGAGCCGGCGTGCCCGAGCTCGGTGCCGTACGGACACCTGATCGAACAGACCCGTGAGACCTTGGTCGACATGGGAAAGCTCACACCGAAATGGCAGCAGGCAGCGCTGAAACCGCTGGCATCATCAAAGCTGCTCCGTGCGGGCACGGCTGCACTGGCGATCGTGAACAAGACCGGGCTACTCCCAGATCGCCTGGGTTTGCCAGACGAGTTACCCATTCGCCAAGACCCGCTGGTGGCGTCGGGCGACGACGTGTGGATGTTCACCGGCTGCGTCATGGACGCATGGCAGCGCGATGTTCACCGCTCGACGCAACGGGTGATCGAGGCCGCAGGGCTCGGCGTGCGCCCGACCAGCGACGCCGCACCGTGTTGCGGCGCGCTGCAGTCTCACGCCGGCATGGGCGACGAAGCACGTGCTCGGGCGACTCAGGTCATGCACGCCCTGGACGAAAAGCCCATACTGGTCAACTCGGCTGGCTGTGGCGCCGCCATGAAGGACTACGGCCATCTGCTCGGCACCGACGAAGCTCGCGCCTTCTCCGGACGGGTATTCGACGTCAGCGAGTTCTTGGCCGACCATGTCGACAAGTTCCCCTCGGTCGAACCGCTCGATGTGCGAGTGGCGATCCAGGATCCGTGTCACCTGCGCCATGTGCAGCGAGTGCATCAGGCGACTCGCACGGTCTTGGCGCCATTTGTCCGAGAGATCGTGGAGCTCGAAGACGACGGCATGTGCTGTGGTGCCGGTGGGGCATATTCGGTGTTGCAACCTGAGCTCGCTGGCCAAATCCGCGACCGCAAGGTGGCCGAGATCGATCGTCACGCTGCCGATTTTGTCGCCAGCGCAAACCCGGGCTGTTCGATGCACCTGGCCAAGGCGGGTGTGCCGACCGTGCATCCGATGAGCCTTATCGATCAAGCTTTGCGCCAGTAGCCCGGTGCGCCGACAGCGCGGCGGCGGTCTGGCTTACAGTGTCGAGGTGGCAGAGGCACTACAGGGTTGGTTCGAGGACCCGACGGGCAGGTTCGATGGCCGCTTTTTCGACGGTCACGTATGGACCGATCGGGTCAGCGTCGGCGGCCGCTTGCGCCTCGATGCCGAATGGGTCACTCGCGATTGGCCCGAGACCGTCGAACCGCAGAGCAGCCAAGCTGAGAACAGCCAAGCTGAGAACAGCCAAGCTGAGAACAGCAAAGCCGAGCGCAGCAAAGCCGAGGGCAGCCAAGCCGAGAGCGCCAGCGCGCCCGCCATCACCGCACACATTCCGATGCAAGATCGGCGGGGGAGCGGAGACCGACGGCAGGTGAACCTGAGAGTCGCGGTGGATCGGCGACAAGGGCAACGGCGCAGGCCCGAAATCGTAATACCTGGCGCCGCCGAGCTGGGCGCTCTACAGGGTGATGCTGCGGCAGCGATCGACGAAGCCGCAGCGAAGAGCGACGTCGTCGGCCGGGTGACGATTCAAGATCGCTCATTCGTCTAGCTATAGCCAGCGGCGCAATCGGCAATCTCTGCGCGGGACCAGCGGCGGTTCGACGTTGCTCACCACGTTCTCAAAACCGCCGTTGCGCCCAAGGAGTGCCGATTCCTGCGGCCTTGCGACAACGCCGCGGCGCTCGCTGGAACCATGCATCGTTACCAGCGCCAGCTTCGGCTCTTCGCCGAGCGGTAAGGTCGGCCATGTCCTTCGGCGGAACAGCCCTGTATCAGCATCTCGACCCAACCACGGTCCCCGAGCTGGTCAGTAGGGCGGTGCAAGCTGCGCACGATTTGTCCTTCGAGCTGTGCGTGCATCCCGGCACGGGTCGATTGCTGCAGTCGCTCGCTGCGGGCGTTGCGTCGGGCGGAGTCATTGCCGAGACAGGTACAGGAACCGGTGCGGGGCTGGCGTGGATGGTGAGCATGGCGGATCCCGGCGTGTCGTTCGTGAGCGTCGAGATCGACGAAGAACGCGCCGCAGCGGCGCAGGCGGTCTTTGCTCTGCACCCGAATGTGACCGTTCTGCACGGTGACGCCGGTCTGGTCTACGACCAGGGTCCGTTCGATCTGCTGGTGTTCGACGG
>ENA-ORXT01000452-ORXT01000452.1-marine-metagenome-genome-assembly--contig:-NODE-452-length-65326-cov-9.505770_pt1 | contig 65326 bp, 40 predicted proteins | sample MGYA00237868_ERZ511482 | MGnify/ENA metagenome assembly ERZ511482 | reverse complement strand
TCACCAACGTCGTTGCGGGTAATGCCATTTCCGCCGAAGCTATTGCTCAAGTCGATGCCAAGTTTTTGGTTGCCAAAGATCTCATTGCCGAGCAACCTGTTGTCTTTGCCGCTGTTGATCACGATGATGCCGCTGTCGGTATTAAAGGCGATGCGGTTGGCCTCGTTGGCCGCCGTGCCGCCAATCGTGTTTCCGCTTGAGGTCTCAATTTCGACGCCTGGCCCTCTATTTGCCAAGGCGGTTGTACCGTTGGCCGCTAGGCCAATCAAATTACCAATGGCACGATGGCCAGTGGCACCGGTTGAAAAGTAGAGCCCACCAAAGGTATTACCCGAGATCACATTAGCGTCGGCGGCTGTCGTGCCGCCAATGGTTGAATCCTCTGTATGCTGCCAGTAGAAGATGGCCTTTTCATTCCCCCGGGCCTCGAGCCCGTTTGGGTTGGTGCCAATATAGTTCCCGCGTATCGTGTTTCTGCTCGATATCTGTTGGCTACTAACACCTTCGACAAAGATCCCAAGCTGATGGGCCGAAATTACGTTGCCCGCAAGCGAATTGTTACGCCCAATGATGTTGTCGCTACCCAAAACGTTGATCCCGTTGGTATTGCCAGCCGCGTTGCCCTGTTGGTCTAGGCCAAGGATGTTGCACGAGATCTCCACATTCGAGGCGACGATGTCAATGGCACGACCTCGAAAGCGATTGATATAGAAACCAATAACGCGCGTGCCGTCTGCCTCAATCTTGATGGCACTGCCAAATGTGGGGTTGGCCGAACCATCTAATTCAACCTGTGGCTGGGGCGGCATGGTTGCGCAGGATTGCCCCCCTAAGGCATCGATGGTTACCCGGTCCGTAATCGTGGGCAACGGGCTTAATGGTCGAATCGTCTGCACACCCGCCGCTAAGCTAAAGGTGATCTCGTCCGTCCCCGCAGTTGCATTCGCATCGAGAATGGCTTGACGTAGCGAACCGGGTCCGCTGTCATTTGTATTGGTAACTGTGAATGTTGCAGCCTGAACAGTGCCCATCGGCCACAATAGAAAAGAGAAGAGGAGGGTAAGGAGAGCGTAGCCGCTAACGCGCAGCCCGCGCCCTCTTATTGGTGGATGCGATTTCATATAGTCATCCTCTCATTCTGTAAATACTTATGAGTGATTAATCGGTTGTTCATGGTGCGTTCCTTAAAATGTGTAGGTTTGTGAAAAGTGTGTAAATTGGATTGAAGCGAGGATCTTCAGTGGGAGGATAACCATTGACCATTACTCAATCATTACTCAATCATTACCAAGATCATTGCCAATCATTACTACGTGTTCATTGCTAATTGTAATAATGCTGAGAATATTCCTCACTTTAGCCCACAATTGTTGATTTGGTTGTTTGGCTGCGACCTTGTTTACAAGTGTAGGAGGTGAACCGTTTTTAAAGCGTTTCGTTGGTGTTTTGTGGCGTGGATCAAAAAAGGTCGACCACAATGTGGTCGACCTTTTTGTACAACGTACTACTTGCTTCGTAACTGGATAGATTAATTATTAACCTGAGTTCGGGGTTATTTAGGCAAGCGAAAGCAGTTCTTGCTCCTGCGGCCTGATGTTAAGGGAAGGCTTGTATGGCTGAAAGGAATAGGCAATCAGCCCACAAAGCACATTGACCATAAAATTGAATGGGCTGCGATGTCGAGTGTGTGAAACTTGAGAAATATTCTTGAGTTGGTCATTGATCGTTTCAATAATAGAGCGCTTACGAGTAAGGATGCGATCCATAAAAGGAACCAAAGCCGGATTCATATTTTTCTTGATAGGAGTAATGAGTCGGACATCGTCTTCAAGCAACTCTTCAGTCAGCCATTGGGCAATGTATCCTTTGTCACCAAAGAGCTTGCCCCAAATCAGCTCGGCCATTTTTAGGACAGGTTTTCGGTCATCAATATTGCCCGGTGTCGCCTGAAAAGCAAGAATCTCACCGACATCGCTGACTATCAGGTGCAGTTTGAAGCCAAAGAACCATCCCATTGATGTTTTGCCACGCTTGGCAAGCCCATCAAAGACCTTATGTCGGGAAATTCGCTTGTTGTGACAGACCGGTAGTGGTGTTGAATCAACGAAATTGATGCCTGTCGTGGTCCCTAGACGGCTCTTCATATAGGCACATAAGGGAACCAATGCGCTCGGTGTGTATTCAACAAAGCGATTGTAACTCACTAGGATTGGAAATTTGTTCCGTAACTGCTTTTGCACATATTCTGTGTAATAGGTCTTGAAGCAGCGATAGCTAGATTGATGAAAGTAGATCAGGATGGTCATGATCTCGCTTAAACACATCTGGCGTTTGGGGCCACGTCTTTTCTGTCCATTGCTCAACAAATACGACCTCCACTTTGGTTCAAATGACAGACAGAAATCATCGACAGCACAGAATATTTCGAGTAAACTCATCGCGGACACCTTTCTTGATTCGTGAATGGGTTTGGACACTTCATTTCACGAATCATAAAGGTGTCTTCTCTATTTTGAAAACCCCGAACTCAGGTTGTTAACTCATCCCTACCTACTCACAAACGGTAAGAAGATACCACTACCACCCGTTGGCGTTGATTGCGCCTCCACATTGATGGTCACCGTCGCCGCAGCCGAATCGACCGTGCCGTCGTTGACCGTATAAGTGAACGAATCCGTGCCCACGAAGCCAGCGTCTGGCGTGTAGGTCAGGTTCGGTGCCGTACCGCTGAGTGACCCATTTGCGGGTTGGGTGACGATGGTAAAGGTTAGGCTATCACCATCTGCATCCGAACCGCCGAGGACCACAGGCTTGGTTGCGCCCGGCACGTCGACCACCGTTTCATTGGCGACGGGTACCGTGTTGGGCGTAGTTGAAGCAGCCTCAACTGTAAGCTGTAGCGTTAATGCTTCGTCCTTATCTCCATTGTATCCTGTAATAACAATTGGATAGGTTCCATTCGCCACGCTGGCATCAACATTGATCACGAGGTCATGAGTTGGTGCATCGGCTGCGAGATTGGGGAACCCTTCTACATTGTTGGCAAAGCTTGCTGTAACCCCCAATGGTGTCTCGCCCAAATCTGCCGAGAGCCAGACGTTGGGGAAGAAGAGCGCTTCATCCGCGTTCAGCGTAACAGGGACAGAGACGCTATTCCCAGCTGCAACGGAAAATGCAGGTTGAACGGATGACAGGCTAAAGTCGGCAGATGCAACGCTGAACTCAACTTCTTGAGAACGTACCGATAGTCCGCTTTCGGTATCCGTCGCCTCGATCGAGAAGAAGTAGGGTACATCTGGCTGAATGTCGTTGAACGTTGTCGCGCCAACGGTAAAGCCGGTATCTTCGCCATTTTCATCGAAATCTGCCAGCGCACCACCCACTGTAATGATTTGGGTAACGCTCAATGGTGCGTTGCCAACAAGAAGTAGATAGCTGTCTACATCGGGATGGGAGTTTGTCTTCCAGACAAGATCTAGACCGTTGCTTTCTGCATTAAAGGTTGGTGTAAGCGTTACCGTCCAGTCTAGGGGAAAGTCAGACGAGCGGTCGATCACAACAGGTTGCGCATCGGCCAAGTGAGCCAGTGAATCAAAATCATCCTTGACAATACGCACAGCGTTGGTGCCGTACATGCTCTGGTTTGCACTTGCAGCCATTACATTTACAGACGCAGCGTACGCGTTGGTCGGTGGGGCATCACCGTCATCGGCTCGCACCCAAATGTGATAGGTGCCTGATTCTAAGTCGCTTAGATCGATCTCTTTTGTCACCAGTTGACCACCCAACTCAGCGATATCATCTACAATGAACTCGGCCACAGAAAACCCAGTAAAGTTCGGGATCTGCTCGGTGGTTGTTGTGCCATCTGTGTTGGTAATCGGCAGCGAGATAGTGAGATCGCTCTGATTAACATAGACCGTTACCGCGGTAGGGCGAGTGTCCGATGTCAATTGCCAGCTTACCTGTGTTGCGCTTAATGGCGAACTCGGATCTACCGTGACGCTACCAAGAATGGGTGGGGTATCTGGCCCAAGAACTGCAAGATTGTAGTCCGTGGTTTCCGTATCGCCGATCAGCTTCATCTGCCACTCTTCGTTCATTTCCGCTTGATCAATACCATAGTAGGTCAGGTAGACAGGCGTGTAGCGAGCATCCGTGCGCTGAAGAACTCGAATTGCTGCACTAGTTGAGGTGTCATCAATCGTAAAGAAGGTATAGACACCACCATCGTCCAACGCTGTATTGATCGTATTCGAAAGCAGCGCATCTGTCTGGCTATCTCGTAACTCAATGGTTGCCGCCCCCGGATCGATGAGCGCAAAATCTGCCCGATCCGCTGCTGGCACGTCAGTAAAGAAAGGTGTACCGTTAATAATCATATTGACGCTAGAGGTAGCACGGTTGATTAGACGTACTTTGGCTTTACCCATCACTTCGGGTGCTTCTCTGTCGTCTACCAATAGACCCAATCCGCTGCCAGAACCACCAAGTGTCACCAAACTATAGTTTGTATTTGCCTCTAAGATTAAGGTAGCGTCAAGCGTCACTGTATCCGTGCCGTGCTTTACTAATTCTAACTTATGTTCGCCAGCAGATAGAACGAACGGCGTCAGCCAAACCGAATCCTCCGGAGAGATGTCAGAGTAGAGCGTCGTGCCGTCGATCCGCAGATCAACACCCGTAACGTTTGGATCTGATGAAAGCGGTGTGAAGAAAAGCTGTGGTGCGTTCTCTTCTGGCTCTGCGTCGGGGCCAGAATCTCTATCATCTAAGTTGCTTTCGGGAATATAGTCAACGCTTGTTGTGTAGCGGATCGTGTACCCCAAGGCTGCCGCATCGTTATAATTGGCGGGCGTTACTTCCTGACCATCTGGTGTAATCAAAGTAAAGTCCAACGGTCCTTTTGCTTCCATGAGAAAGGTCGTGTCACCGTGCTGAATGAGGTTGACTTTGGTGATGATGTCCGCCGCCTGGATCTCGGCTGCGTTCGCCATCGGTTTAGTAAGCGCCGTGCGAATTAAGACGCCTTCGAGCGCACTATTCTTGTCCTCTAAGAAGGTGTATTCGCCATGGGTTAGGGATGCAGCATTGACTTCTCCACGCTGAATGGCTTGCAGCATGGCCGCCCTCGCTGCCTGCACCATCCGTGGCCGCACAAGCTTAAATTTAGAGACCTTGCCGAGCGCAAATTTCCCACGACTGCTTACAAAGGCACCGACATCAAAGCCAAGGATTCCGACAACGCCCTTGACGCCGAAGTCTCCTGTTGTAAATTCACCGACATCAACACCAATTCTCGCTATCCGCCGCGTCTTAATGGGTGCATCGAAGAGAAAGCAACAGAATTCACTAAGTGATCCTTTTAGGATTCGTACCTCTACTCGCCCCGATCCGGTAAAGACGATTCTTGTTCGTCTGTTGCTCCGTTTTTCAAAGAGATTAACCTCGGCGCGCCCCTCGATAAAGCGGGCATCAACCTGTACGAATGCTCGGAAACTTTTCTTTTTAATCGTTGCCCCTGCACTGACAGTTTTAAACGAGAGCAGCTCTAACGCAACGCCTAGATCGAGTTCGAAGGGGCGTGGTTGGAGGGTCATGTCACCCCTCATCTCTATAATTGGACCAACAACGGGAAGCCGCTTGCCTGCCTCGATTGTCACGCCAACCGAGACCCGTTCTCGCCCTCGCGCAATCGTGATTTCGCCGCGTAACCCAGTTAGGAAGAGACTTGTGGTGCCAATGGGCAACCCCGGGCTACAGTTTGCGCGAGCGCGAATGCTGTTCAGTCTCACCCCCTCCAAGGATTCTGGCCCTGCAAGATCAATCTGATCCTGCCCGAGTCGATAGGGGGCTTGGGCTGCCATGGGGATGGCTTCGCCCGCAGCAATTGCAAGAACCGTGTTGCCCTCTACATCGACCGAAATTGTGGCACCGGCACCAATGGTGCATGATCTGCGGCTTTTCTTGATATTTGGGATTGACAAATCGCCATCGGCCTGAATTTCAAAACCATCGTTGACTGATGTAAGTTTGCCCTGAAGATCAAGCTCCAGACCGCTCTTGGTGGTAATAGTGGGTAGATTTAAGCGCTTGCCGCCGATAAACTTAATGCCGCTACGGTTGATTAGCGTTGGGACGGGGATAATAACCGACGCACCGCCAAGCTCTCTTGGCATCTTAAATTTAGGACGAGTGATGTGAAGGCTAGGTCGCTCGTCGGTGTATTCGATCTCTACATTGCTTGCGCGAATCGTAACACCGGCGACATCGAGATCAAAGTCGGGTATCGAGCTGCTGCTGAACTGGTTTCGGCTGTTCACCTTGCCGCTGAAGCGCAGATTATTGACTGTGTCACCATTAGTGGCGATGTCCATTCTGCCGCTAACGTCGCAGCTATTTTCAGTCTTGTTGCTGATGGTGATGTCGTCAATTTCGACCGTTACACGACGGCTGCGGCGGCTTGATGTCCTTTCGATCAAGGTGATATCCTCGCCAGAGCAGAAGCTCAACGTGTTCGTTACCGTATCGGGGAGATTGTTAACGCTAATCCGCAGGATTTGTTCGAAAGATGCGCCTGCGCTATCGGTGCTGCTTACCCGGATACTAAAAATTGGCTTCTCTTCAAAATCAAGCGAAGCTGCTGTTTTTAGGGTTGCTCCCTCAATGACAAAGGATGCGTTATCGGTCCCACCTGAATCATCCACGAGCGCAAAGGTATGACCATCTGTCGAATCTGGATCAACTGTGCTGAGCGTGCCAACTGTTGTCCCCGCAGCTTGATTTTCGTCAACGCGATCATTGCTCAGATTGATGGCTGTGGGTGGGTCGTTGCTGTTCGTTACCGCGATTGTCAGATCTTTGCTGAAGGTGTTTCCGCCACTGTCCCGCACCTCTACGCCAATCGTGAAGCTTGGTTTGGCTTCAAAATCTGGAGACGCAAGCAATATCAGTTCGCCCTCTGCCAGTGCAAAGGAAGCGTTGTCGTTATTCTCGCCCACTAGCGTGAAAACGAAGCCACTCGTCTCTTCTGCGTCGACCGCAGATAGAACGCCGATAACGCTATTCTCGGCCGTGTTTTCGTCGATGCTGCTTACGCTTAATTTAATATCGTTCGGCGCATCGTTCGCCGCCTCGACAAGTACAGTCACATCGCTTTGACGCGTGTTTTCTAGCGTGCCGTCGTTGACGCTATAGAAGAATTGAACCGTCCCATTGAAGTTCTGAGGTGGTGTATAAAGCACTTGATTGTCGGCAATTTCCGCCGTGCCAGATGAGGGGTTGCCAACCGCAATAAGCGTCAATAAATCGCTATCTGGATCAGAATCATTGGCCAGCACGTCAATGGTAACTGGCGTATCTTCCTGCGTTGTCACCTCATCGCTCTGTGGCTGTGGTGCAGAAGAGGTTTGCGGAGTGGGTGTTGCAACGGGCGTTGATGTTACAACCGGAGTTGATGTGATTACAGGCGTTGTTGTCACAACGGGGGTCGATGTGATGACTGGGGTAGGTGTAACGACTGGAGTTTCTACTGCGCTAGATGTCACAATTCCACAAGCAGAAAACTCAGATGTAGACATCGATCCGCCAAGAACGCTGTTATCCTCTGTTGCCGTAGCCGTTACATGGTGGCCCACTGGCACCGATTGGGCCAGCGTCACAGAGAATTCGGCCAGCCCGATGCCGTCTGAAAAAATTTCTGCGCGACCAAGAAAACGTTCCCCCTCACCGTGCCCGCTTGTATCGCACGATTCGCTGCTGAAAAATTCTACAATATAGACACCATTGGCACTACCGTTTATCAAGCCACTGATTGTGATAGACGCGTCGATGACGGTTGCTTGAAGACTTTCGGGGAAGTTAACCAGATCGTTGGGTCCGGTGTCAGCATCTAAGCTGTCATTATCGGTTACGCCATCGTCGCTTAAGTCGATACCCAATCCACCATTGCCAAAAATTTCGTTGCCCAGAATATGGTTGCCCGTGCTGTCACCAGAAACAATGATACCCTGTCCCGTATTAAAGGCAATTCGATTAGCTTGGCCGTCCTCGGTGCCACCGATGGCGGTCTCGGACGATGCAGCAATAGCGATACCGGCCTGCGCATTCGGTATGGCTGCGCTCCCAGTAATGTCTAGCCCAATAAAGTTGCCCAGTATCTGATTTCCGTCAAACGTACTTTCTGCGTTCTCAATCCGAACGCCGCTGGCGCCATTCCCAGCGATCACATTACGGTCTACAACATTAGTACCGCCAATCACTGTACCAGTGGCATCAAATCCAACAAAAACGCCTTCTCCATTGTTGCCTCGGCTTTGTGTCCCGTCTGCGCTGGTACCGATATGGTTGCCACGTACGATATTGCCACTTGTCGCGTCAACAAAGATACCGTTGATGTTGCCCGAAACGACATTACCAGCAATGCCTTCAAAGTGGCCCACAATATTGTTGCTACCGACCAGCAAAATACCCTGTTCGGCGTTGCCCGCTGCGTTATCGGCTGGATCCAGCCCAATAATGTTGCAGGCAATGACGCTCTCCGAAGCGTTGACGTCAATACCGTCTCCGCTAAAGCGATTGATGTAGAATCCGATGATGCGCGACTCTACTGCGCCAAGTTCAATGTCGAAGCCATCCGCATCGGCACCTGCCTGCGAACCATCTAACTCCACTTGGGGCTGAGGCGGCATCGTGGCGCACGCTTGATCGCCCAGCGCGTTGATGGTTACGGGGCTGGCTATGCTGGGCAGAGCAGACTGAAGCTGAATTGTCTGCACGCCTGCTGGCAAGTCAAAGCGGATTTCGTTTGGGCCTGCTGCTGCATTGGTTTCCAGCATGGCCGCGCGTAATGAACCCGAACCGCTGTCGTTTGTGTTCGTTACTGTGACGGATATCGCCTGAGCTTGAAGGTTGTTTGTAGGCCAAAGCAAAAAGCAGAGGCAAAATAGCAGTATCCGTACAAATAAAATGTGCTTGCTGAAATAACTATTGCTCAGGCTTTGATCTATTTGTTTTGGAGGCGCGTTAAAATTTTGATGCAAGATCATTTGACATCCTCCAAGCTGTTTATATTGTGAGTGGTTTGTCTGTTTTTCATGGTGCATTCCTTTGTGTGTGTTGGTTTGGCAAGTGTGTAAATTGGATTAAGGCTAATTCAGAAAAATAATTATACGTATTCGGTCGATTTTCTGGAGTAGCTTGCGGCCATACTGTATAGTTTATTTTTTGGAATGCCCTAAGATGAGGGAACATTGAAGCAAGCATAACAGGTGTCCATTACTTCATCATTACTACGATCTTTGCTATCATTACCATATGCTCATTTTCGTTTGCACTTGCATTGAAAGATAGTTTTATTTGATGCCTGATGCATCATTCTTACTTAATGCTGGGGTTGTTTATGAGTGTAAAAGAGGAGCCGTTTTTAAAACGTTTTAGGAGGGGTTTGTGCCGTAGATCAAAAAATCCGATCGCCGTGTGAACGACCTTTTTAAACTTTATGTGTATCTTCTCAATAAGTAGCGGTAGCGCCGGTTGAGAGCTAGTCGCTGACGCTATAGCAGTATGCAGTGTATCGAAACCAAGCGGTTTATTTATCCCAGAATATTGAGAAGATACCGTTATGTCAGTAATTCGCAATTTAGCAGAGAAAGCGTTTTCTTACCCCGCTTGTTACGAAACTGTGCCTAATCCACCGAAATGGCTGGCCCCATGTCAACAGGCTGGTTTTTTGCCTCGACCAGCGCGGCGACTTCATGTCGTTTGGTGCTTGCGCGGCTGTAGAATCTTGTTGTTGGGTAGGCCAACGAAATCTCCGGCGATTCGGCAAACGCATCTAAGATATCCTCCCAGATTGCCTGTTCGGTGCTGCGTCGCCGTTGTGGCTTGGAGAGATAGCGGATGGTTAACATTACGCCGTGATCGATCACAGAGGTGTAGACAATTGGAGTTAGAGTGGGGTAGTTTATAACCAGACGATTGGACGCACTGCGCAATTGACGACGTGCCGAGTCGAGAGCGCTGGATCCATTGCGTTGGGCAATATCATTGAGGAGATCCTTTGCTTTACGCCAGTCGCTTTCAAAGGTAATGGTGACCGGTATTTCGTTCCAAATATATTGAAAGTCACCTGAGTAGTTTGCGACCGGTAGACGCAAGACCATGCTGTTTGGCACAAAAATAATTCGGCCCGTGCTTTGATCTGCATCGACCCAATTGCCTATCTCCATTAGCGCAACTTGAAAGATGCGAATGTCGAGCACGTCGCCAGCAAAATCACCGATTTGCACCCGATCCCCCACGCGAAATGGACGTCGTGTCACCAAGAATAACCAGCCAGCCATGCTCACGATTAGTGGTTGCAGCGCAATAGCCAGCCCCGCAGAGAAGAGCCCGAAATAGGTAGCAAAGTTGCGGAATCCACTGCTCCACAGCGGCCATACCAGCAGTAGCGCTAGCACGACCCCAACCCAGCTCGATTTCTTTCGCCACTGAAAACGAGACTCCGAGCTTTCGAGGCGTGGGATGAGGGAGCGTAACAGTAGCTCGCGCACTCCCCAAATTATAACAAAGATAAAAAGAGAGATTAATAGCGGTTGCAGTTGTTCGGTATCTAAGCTGATCTGAGAGAAATCGGTGTTCCAAAGTGGCATATACAGAATATTCCAAAAGAGTTCTATTTTCTATTAACGTGGGGCAGCGCGCCGGGGTCACGCTAATATTATACTCGTATATTGCCAAAGACATGCAAGAAGGCGCTGTCGTTATGAACTGGGAAGAGTGTGGGCATATCAGATGTATCTGATGGTTTTTCGGTCCCCCATATCTGTAAGGCCATTCCAAAAAATTAAATATACAGTATGGCCGCAAGCTAAACCAGAAGATCTCTGGACTCCATATAATTATTTTTCTGATTTAGCCTAACTTATCGGGGATGACCAATTTAAATCTACTTGACAAATTCTTCTACTTGCTATATTATCTCGATATAAAGATATTTAATATTGAAACAAATGAGACATGCTATCAATCAACAACAGAAACGGAAATTAGCGCTTAGCGTCTACATCAAACTTTCGCGTGCAGCCGATGCGGTGACCAATCGGATCAACGCGCACTTGCACGAATATGAGCTAACCACAAGTCAATTTGGCGTACTAGAAGCAATCTATCATCTTGGTCCGCTGCAAACCGGTGAACTTGGCGAAAAGATTCTCAAAAGCAGCGGCAATATGACGCTTGTAATTGATAACTTGGTGAAACAAGGATTGGTCTATCGCGAGCGCCAAGTTGAAGATAGACGCTGTGTCGAAATCCATTTGACCGAAGTTGGGAGTGAGCTAATTACACATATCTGGGACGGCCACGAAGAGGGAGTTTTAGACACCTTTGCGGCACTAAGTATTGATGAGCAAGAACAATTAGCGGCGCTCTGCCGAAAACTGGGGCTGGCGCAGAAATATGACTGAATGGACGAAACCACATCAAGGGCAGAAACTTTTCCATGCCGGAAAGCCGCTATGATTCTTTTATATGGGCGGGGAGCAACTGCACCAAGTGTTTTAGGGCTAGCCAAACATTTACAGCATAAAGATCACAAAGGTAAAGATTTCAAACATAAAATCTATTTTGCACCGCAAGTGGCCAAAAATGAATGATATCCATTTGGCTTTTTAGAGGCGCTCGAAAAGAACGAAGCAGGACTCTGCGCTGCAAGTGATTGGCGAACTAGTTATGATGATTGAAGAAGCTGGCAATGCCGCAGACAAAGTTATCATAGCTGGTTTCTCGCAGGGGGGCCTGTTTGGCATCGAAATTTATGGCGCGCAACGCACGACAATAACGAATAAGCCAAAAATCTGAGCCATCTAAGTACAAGAACCATTGTTCCAAACTCAGGTTAAAATCAGGAGGAAAACTAATGCAAAAATTACAAACACAAGGTGTTCATCATATTACCTTAGTTGGTGCAGACAGGCAGACATCGATTGATTTTTGGGAAGGGGTAATGGGGATGCCTTTTATCTTCGAGCAACCCAATTTAGATTCGCCCGACGACAACCATCTTTACTTCGATCCAGGCGATGGGCGGCTAATTACGGTCTTTACAAACGAGCGTCGTCAGCCCGATCCTACACCCAACCCGCAGGGGATCGGCAGCCTGCACCATCTTGCGTTTATCGTTTCGCACGCACTTTACACACAGGTGGCGCAGCGGCTGGATGAGCGCGGCATTGAGCACAGCGGCAATAAAGATCGTGGCTTTATGGATTCGATCTACTTTCGCGATCCGTTGGGGCAGCTGATGGAGCTGGCCTGCTATAAGTTCGAACCGCCGCTGGGGGTGACTCATGCCGAGGTGCTGTTAGAAGCACATCTGATCCGCACTGCCGCGGGTGATTATAACATTGCGGACGCGCATCTGGCAGACGCAATTCAGAATCTCACCGAGCGCACGACGCGGTCGTTATCGGCTGATCGTGGGGTGAAGAATCCGTATTGATCTTTTAACGCGGAGAGCGCGGAGAAAGACTATTGCTCTTCTCCGCGCTCTCCGCGTTGAATTCTTTTTTCCCGTCTAGTGCCACTGCAAGCAGATTTTTGGGCCTACCACTGTTCTATTTGATAATGATACCGCGCTCGCTCATCTATGACAGCGTTCAGTATCGTTATCGATTTTCTACCAGACCAGATTAAAAGGCCTAAAAACTTGAATTACAGATCACTTTTTAAACTCATTAGTTTTGTTGCATTCATCCCATTTGGTCATCTCTGTATCTATTTTTTGATCGAATCGGAGCCCCATCAAGGTGTAAATGAGGGCATTGGGCAGGGGCTGGCATTCATATATCTAACCGCATTATTTGCTCTTGCGTTATTGCTTTTCTCGGTAGCGAAACTGGTATTCACTCTTTGGAAGAGACGCGACAGCGCGTCTGCGGTAGACTATCTGTACCTTCCCATATCGATAGCCCACACCTTTATTTTGCTTATGCTTCTGCAAATTTCATAAACGTTCGTCGCAGCGCGCACTCTTTGCGTTCATTCTTTATCCAACTAGCGCAGCGTCAAAAATCGACTTCGCCCCCTCAATCGTCAACGGAACGGGGTTGCCGCTTGCCGTTGGATCCACAACTGCCATCTCTGCGATTAGGTCGCGGTCAGCGAGATTAACTTCCACAAAGTCGCCCAGTTTGTGCGGCACCTCACATTGTTCTCGTAAATCCAAAATTCGTTGATAAAAACCGGCAAAGCCATCGGGAATGCCCACATACGCAGCCAAGCGATTGATTTTGGCGTCGATGGCCGCATTGTTAAAGTCGAGCACATAGGGCATAAAGACAGCGTTCGTCATGCCATGATGCGTATTGTAAAGTGAGCCAACCGGGTGGGAGAGCGAGTGGATTGCGCCCAGCCCCTTTTGAAATGCGACGGCACCCATGGCCGCAGCGGACATCATATTGCCGCGGGCCGTGAGATCGCTGCTCTCCTCAAAAACTTTGGGCAGGTTGTCGATTGCCAGACGCACGCCCTCGGCTGCAATGCCCTCGGCCATGGGGTGATACGAGGGCGAACAGTACGCTTCGAGGCAGTGGGCCAGCGCATCCATGCCGGTGCCAGCGGTGATGAAGCGCGGCATCCCCACCGTTAATTGCGGATCGGCTATCACAATCGCAGGCAACATTTTGGGGTGAAAGATCACCTTCTTCGTGCGCGTCTCGACATTGGTCGCAACGCCCGCCCGCCCCACTTCGGAACCGGTACCAGCGGTGGTCGGCACCGCAATAATGGGCACAATGCCGTCGGAGTTGGCGCGCGTCCACCAGTCGCCCACATCTTCGAAATCCCAAATGGGGCGCATCTGCTGCGCCATAAACGCGATCAGCTTGCCCGTGTCCAGTGCGGATCCGCCGCCGAACGCGATGACCCCGTCGTGATCGCCCGCGCGCAGGGCCGCCACACCCGCGTTGACGTTGGCCTCGACCGGATTCGGCTGAACGTTGCTAAAGAGCGTCACCTCTAACCCGTCGGCGCGACAGAGCGCAATCGTGTCGGCTGTGATATCGAGCTCGGCTAATCCGGCATCGGTTACAAAAAGTGGGCGCGTCATGCCAAGGGTTCGAGAGGCTGCGGGCAGTTCGGCAATGCGGCCAACTCCAAATCGAATGGCGGTGGGAAAGCTCCAGTTGGCGGATGGTGTGGCGGTCATGGGTTATTCCTTAGTGAGAGGGGAGGGTTGGATGTGATTTGTGTTAAGCTAAACCAGAAAAATAATTATACGGATTTTAGCGATTTTCTGTAGTAGCTTCCGGCCATACTGTATATTTTATTTTTTGGAATGGCCTACGCGATTTGTGGGCTACCAATTAAATACTGTAGCGAGATGTTAGGTGGGTAAACAATCTCCCTGAATTTTCTCTTCGTACGACAATCATTCTGACCCCGCGGATCACGAATTACGTAACACGTTTTATACTTTCTCAAAGCCTCTCTTCAGCTCCCAATCCGTCACGCGTCGGTCATATTCGAGCTGCTCCCAGCGGGCGGTGTGGACGTAGTGTTCGACCACGTCGTTGCCGAGCGCGGCGCGCAGCATAGTGGAACTATCGAGTGCTTCGGTAGCCGCGCGCAACGTACGCGGGATGTCGACCAGTTTCTCATCGTTATATGCATCGCCGACGTAGGGGGCCTCTAGCTCTAGACCTTCTTCGATGCCCGCGAGACCCGCTGCCAGCAGCGCGGCAAAGGCCAAGTACGGGTTGAGATCCGCACCGCCGATACGACATTCTGTGCGCACCGCTTTGGTCCCCTCGCCGCAGAGACGGAAGCCAGCCGTGCGATTGTCGCGGCTCCATATGGCTTTGGTAGGCGCAAAGGTTCCGGCTTGGAAGCGCTTATACGAGTTGATAAAAGGAGCCAAAAAGTAGGTGATCTCAGCTGCATATTTATGTTGACCGGCCATGTACTGCTGCATCAACGGTGACATGCCAAACTCGCTATTTTCGTCTAAAAAGAGAGATCGGTTTCCGGCTCTGTCCCAGAGAGACGAATGGATATGACAGGACGATCCGGCCAGTTCATAGTGCCACTTGGCCATAAAGGTGATTGCCTTACCCTGCTGATGCGCGATCTCTTTGACCCCGTTCTTGAGGATCGCGTGTCGATCCGCCATGGTCAGCGCGTCCGTATAGCGTACATTGATCTCTTCTTGGCCGGGCCCCCACTCCCCCTTTGAATTTTCTACCGGAATACCTGCACCCTGCAACCCATTGCGGATCGCACGCATAATGCCTTCTTCCTTGCTCGTCTGAAAGATGTGGTAATCTTCAATATAGTAGCCCGCCGTTTGTAGATCAGCATAGCCTTTTTCGTGCGCGCTGCGGTAGCTCTCATCGAAAAGATAGAACTCTAATTCCGAGGCAAAGTAGGCGTGCATATCGCGTTCGGTCAAGCGGTCAACCTGTTTTTTCAGGATCGCGCGCGGGCTGTGAGAAAGGGGCTTATGGTGATGATCCAGCACGTCACAGAGGACCAATGCTGTGCCTTCGAGCCAAGGAATTGTGCAGAGCGTCTCGAGATCCGGCTGCATAACAAAGTCACCATAGCCCTTTTCCCAACTCGATGCGGTATAGCCTGGCACCGGTTCCATATCAATGTCGTTTGCCAGCAGATAGTCGCAGCCGTGGGTCTCTTTATAGCCCGATTCGACAAAGTGTTGGGCATGAAAACGCTTGCCAATTAGCCGCCCGTACATGTCTGCAATACAGACGAGAACGGTGTCGATTTGTCCATTCTGTACGGCCTGTTCCAGTTGGTTGAAGCTGAGGGTAGACATGGTTTAGCCTTTGTATGAGTGAGATTCGCGTGAGTGAGATAAATTTGTGTCGAATTTGGTTCGATTGTAGCAGAAGCATAGGTGTAAACTTAAGCCGTCCAGTGAGCAGAACAAGCTCGGAACGAAAACCAAAATGTTTGATGAATATCCATAAATATTGACCCTTGCGGAGAAAGCAGCCGAAGGTAGACGCAGTTGGGACAAGTTGCAGGACGAGCATTTCCTCCGTATCCGCTACAGCCACTAATACTCACGTGCAGAAAATGCGATGAGCGCTAGTCCCGACTATCCTACGTGAAAGTGTGCGACCCGTGTGAAAGCATGCGATGTAAATCACAGCTAACATGCGTTCTGCCATCAGACAGTATCTGAAAACGATAGCAAAACGCACCTAATTTTCTTGTTGGACTAATTTACATCTAAATAAAATTTGATGTGATCCAGCTATTTATTTCTTACGCTATGTTAAATGTATGGTTTGTATACGTCAAACGCAGTAGAGACAAAAGACGTATACTTGGCAGCCCCATAAAAATAGTAATTTCCTATTATGTTCTTGTATAAAATTGTTTCTTGTATAAATTAGGAAATTTTTCTATTGTACTATTGCTGAGTATATCTGTCGTTGCTGGGTCAGGCATACCCGTACAGAGTTGTTTAAGACCAATCCATTTAGTTTGTGTAAGATCGTTCAGTTCAAGGAGTTTAGTGCATGAAGATAAAATTTAAAATTGTTTTGCATCTCGTGCTAAGTCTAGTATTGACTTGGCTAATTGCGATGCCAAACACTGCATTTGCAGCCGGCAGTATTACCGTCAACACCTTTCACGATGAGTTTGGTGGTGACAGCAATGGATCCTGTTCATTGCGTGAGGCAATTGAAGCCGTAAATATTCACAATGACTTTGGTGGCTGTACTCTCGCAGGGACTGCTCCATTCACCATTCAACTGCAAAGCGGTACCTATACGCTGTCACTCGCAGGCTCAGGTGAAGATTTCAACAAAAGTGGAGATTTAGATGTTTTGGCCCCGCTACTAATTACCGGCATGGGCAAAAACAGCACAATCATTCAGGCCGGTATGGATGTTGACAGCGCGGTTGATCGCGTCTTCCACATTTTGCCAACAGCCGAAATCAACGTTAGCAAGTTGACCATCCAACATGGTTCGCCAGAAGAAAATGGTAACGGTGGCGGTATTGCAAACTTTGGTGGCGTCACGTTGACAGACGTACTGGTTGTCAACAATCGTGCATTAGGTGACGAACCCGGACAGGGCGGTGGCGGCATCTACGGTGGGCCCAATAGCGTTACGACCCTCAATAACTCAAAGGTTGCCATGAACAGCGCAACAGTCGGGTTAGGTAACGGTGGCGGCATTCTAAATGGCCCAAACGGAATTCTTACAGTTAACGGCGGTAAAATTGTCGACAACGCCGCGGCACGTGCCGGTGGTGGTGTTGAAAATAACGCTGGCTTCGCAACCTTTAAGAATCTAGAGTTGAGCAATAACACAACTGGCATCAACGGTGGTGGCTTGCACATCTCTGGCGCAGGATCTGTTGCAATCGTTGACGGCGTGTCGTCGAACAACTTTGCAGGGAAAGAAGGTGGCGCGCTTTGGAATTCGGTCATCGGTACACTTACGGTGCAGGGCACACGCATAATGGATAATGTTGCCAGCGGTGACGACCCTGACCAAGGTGGTGGCGGTATCTTCAATGATGGCGGTACGCTCAGCACAGTTAATGCGCTCATTTCGAACAACGTGGCCGATGGTGCATCGGGCAGCGGTGGCGGTGTGCTCGCGACAGTTGGCAGCACCGTGTCTATTTTCGGTGGCGACATTTCGAACAACAGCGCCAGCCGTGCAGGTGGTGCTATCGAAATCCGTGGCACCGAAGAGATGATGGTCCACGCAACGATTGATAGCCTGCGCATGAGCGGTAACACAACAGGGGCTGCACCGGGTAATGGTGGTGCGCTTCACATTACAGGCTGGGCACACGTTTCGGTTATCGATTCTGAGGTAACGGGCAATAACGCAGCAGCCGAAGGTGGCGGTCTGTGGAACTCTGCCGTTGGTACATTATTGGTGAAGAATGTGCGGCTCGAAAACAACATCGCGAGTGGTGCTGACGCCGATCAAGGTGGCGGTGCGCTCTTTAATGATGGTGGTACCATGCACGTTGCAAACGTCAACATTATCAACAACGTAGCGGATGGTGCATCAGGTAGCGGTGGCGGTATTCTAGCCACGGCTGGTGGTAAGCTAACGGTTATGAACGGCCGAGTTGTTGGCAATAGCGCTAATCGTGCCGGTGGTGGTATCGAAATTAACGGTAGCGCTGAAATGCCAGTCGAAGCATTGATTTCTGGCACAACTATGTCGAGCAATACAACAGGCGACGCACCTGGTAATGGTGGTGCGCTACACATTACTGGCGTAGCTGATGTTGCGGTAAGCCATGCCACAATTGAAGACAACTTTGCCGCAGCCGAAGGTGGTGGTTTGTGGAACTCTGCCGTTGGTACACTAATGGTTGAGAGCGTTAAAATGGCGAACAATATCGCGAGTGGTGCTGACGCCGATCAAGGTGGCGGTGCGCTCTTTAACGACGGTGGCACAATGACTGTCGCAAACTCGACTATCATAAATAATATTGCTGATGGTGAAAAAGGCAGCGGTGGCGGTATCTTCGCTAACTCTGGCAGTATGCTCACCGTGATGAACAGCGAGTTAAGCAATAACAGCGCAAATCGTGCAGGTGGTGCCATCGAGATCAAAGGCACAGCAGAAGCAATGAGCAGCGCTAAATTGAAGTTTGTTAACTTCTACGACAATCGTGCTGGCGCTGCACCAGGCAATGGTGGTGCAGTTCACATTACGGGTCAGGCCGATGTGTTGATCAACGGTGGCTCGGCAACGGGCAACGTTGCTTCGGCCGAAGGTGGTGCGTTCTGGAACTCGGCAGTTGGTACGCTAACAGTCAAGAATGTGCGGCTCGAAAATAATGTTGCCAGCGGTGCAGACGCCGATCAAGGTGGCGGTGCGCTCTTTACTGATGGCGGCGCAATGGATGTCTTCAACATTATGGCTCGCGCGAATGTTGCCGATGGTGCATCGGGCAGCGGTGGCGGTATTCTCGCTCTGCCAGGCAGCACGTTGACTGTTACAGGCGGGACGCTTCTTCAGAACATGGCCAATCGTGCCGGTGGCGCAATTGAGATCAAGGCAACTATGACCGATACGGTTTTGGCTACGCTAAATGGCGTCGTGATGAAAGACAACATGGCCGGTGCTGCCCCAGGTAACGGTGGCGCACTGCATGTGACCGGTCCAGCTACGGTCATGGTTAATGGTGGTATCGTTCAGATGAACAGCGCCAGTGCTGAAGGTGGTGGTCTGTGGAACTCTGCCGCTGGGACGATGATGATCGACGGTGCAAAGATCAAAGCCAACGTTGCTAGCGGCGACGATGCAGATAAAGGTGGCGGCGGTCTTTACAACGATGGTGGCACAATGAGCGTTACCAATAGCATTATACGCGGCAATGTTGCCAGCGGTGCGTCTGGTAGCGGTGGCGGTATCCTCAATAATATGGGAACGCTCAGCGTATCGGACAGCACAATTGCAGGAAACAAATCGAGCCGTGCAGGTGGCGGTATCGAAGACAATGCTGGCGTTACGATGGACCTAGAAAACGTTCGACTGTTGAAGAACTCAACGGGCGCTGCACCAGGCAATGGTGGTGCGCTGCACATCAGCGGCCCCGGTACAGTAAATGTGATCGACAATATTGTGGCCGAAAATAGCGCTGCTGCTGAAGGTGGCGGTTTGTGGAATTCTGCTGTCGGTACGTTGAACGTTTCGGGCACAACGCTGAACAAAAATATGACAGAGGGCGATGCGGACGGTAATGGTGGCGGTGCGCTTTATAATGATGGCGGCGACCTCACGGTTAGCAACAGCACAGTTACTGGAAATAGCGCCGCAAACGGCGACGGTGGCGGTCTGTTGAATGGTGCTGGTACATCTACTCTTGTCAATGTAACGATTGCTGGAAATAGTGGCAGCGGTGTGGCAAATACGGGTGACAACGTTATCCTTAAAAACAGCATCGTTGCAATGAACGATGTTGATTGTGCAAATGCAGTTCACACAGACGGCGCACCCAATTTGGATAGCGACGGCACCTGTGATGTGAGCACAACGGCGTCTCCGATGTTGGGAATGTTAGCCAACAATGGTGGCCCAACCGCTACGCTTGCACCAATGGCCGGTAGCCCTGTATTAAATGCAGGTGACAGCGCCATTTGTGCAGATGCACCAGTGAATGGTGTCGATCAGCGTGGCGTTGCTCGATCAGGTGATTCGTGTAATTTGGGTGCGTTTGAGGGTATCGGCGCAGGCGAGATGATGAAACGACTGCGCGTTTTGGGCAGCTCGATCTCTGATCTGCAACAAAAGCTGTTCATGCCAGTTACCATCAAGTAAAGTCAAGATTCACTGTTTCACGATACGATAGAAGGTAGCATAAGTACTTTTAGAAAGATAAAGCGATGTCGAGAAATCTCGACATCGCTTTATCTTTTTATGGAGCAATGAAGGAATCTGTGCGTCTCACCCGATAGGGAAGGATCCACAATGAGTGGTTACAGGGTCGATAACTGGGAAACTCATAGAGCCATCTTTACCCGTAAACCTAGAGGCGCTTCAATAGCTTGGGCGCATTCTGGGTTGATGAACGTTGGTATGTAAGTGACATGATTTGTGATATAATCTGTACACAATCTGACTCAAAAATTTGTCTTAATAATGGTAGAACAAGCCGCAAACCAAAACCTAACCATGAATCGACTGCCACCCGATCTCTTTAAACAATTTCAGGAGGCGCTCTGCGACGCTTTTCCGCGCAGAGCCGCTCTCATGCAGATGGCCCGTTTTGGACTTGACGAAAACTTAGACGAGGTAGCGGGTGGCGAGACCCTGCGTGACCTCACCTTTAACCTGATCCAGTACGCTGAGAGCCATGGCAAACTCCAGAAATTGCTCGATGGCGCGTTGACCGAAAACCCCAGTAACCCCAAACTAATCGCCTTCAACGCCACATGGAAAGCGCAGGCTGAGCTTGGACGCAGTCTAACAGTCGAAGCTGCAGCGGCTCCGCCCAACCTCAATCGTAAGCGCCGCAACTCTGCAACTTCTCAAACTGAGCATGGTCGAAGTTTACAGCCTTCAGCCTTCGCCTATGACGTTTTCCTCTCCCATTCATCAGCGGACAAACCCACCGTGCGCGACATCGCCGAGATGCTGCGCGACGCCGGCCTGACCGTCTGGTTTGACGAATGGATCATCCAACCCGGCGACAGCATGCCGCGTAAAATCCAGCAGGGGCTGCAAGAATCACGCATGCTGCTACTCTGTATGTCCGACAATGCCTTCGGCTCGGACTGGGCGCAGCTTGAAAACCACACCTTTCTCTTCCGCGCCCCCGCCAACGAAGCGCGCCGCTTTATGCCACTCTTGCTCGATGACTGTATCGTTCCCGACATGCTGGCTCAATTCCTCTACATCGACTGGCGTGATCCCAACGATGCCACGCAATCGAAACTTATCGATTCCTGCCAGCCCGCCACCCAAGAAAACCCCATCCCTCTCAAACCCGATGCACCAGAGCCCACGGAACCAAAAGCACAACCGATCGATTCTATAACAATCGACCCGCCCAAAAATCGCAAATCAAAAACCGCAAATCAAAAACCTGTGCTGAGCAGCGTCGAAGCATCATTACTCGTAAATGTCTTTGGTTCCGGCCCCATCAACGCCGTCGCTCTCACCCCCGACGAAAAACAGATCGTCACCGGTGCTGATGATGGTCTCGTCCGCTTGTGGGATCGAGAAACGCTCACCTGCACCAAAATTATGGTAGGCCATCAGGCTCGTGTCTGGAGCGTGGCGGTGACAGACGACGGCAAGCGCATCATCTCCGGTTCATCTGACCGCACGGTGAAGGTATGGGATCTCGTGGCGGCACGCTGCGACCGCGGCGGTTTTACCGTCTCTAACGCGGCGGTACAAAACTACTGCGACAAACGCGGCTATGTGGCCCATCTGCAAACGTCAGCCAAAACGGGCGACGGCTGCAATGGTTTAATGAACGCAATTGCCGCCAACATTCCGTGGGATCGACTACCCAAAACCTCCACTACGCTGATCTTCAAGACGCTCAAAGATGGCTTGCTTAAAATCAGAGAGACAGACACTGTTCTCATGCACGTGGCCGAACTGCAGCAGCGCTTACAGCTTGCTCTGCCCGATCTGCACTTTAGCGAATCCGGAACGACCACTGCCCAAACGGCATAGCCAACGGAACCAAAAATCAATTTGTATCCAAATTCGCTGTAGTCTAAGCCCCAAGCAATGGAGAAAACCCATGACCGAAATCATCACCATCTTTGGTACCTACACCAAGAGCTTGCCTCACGTCGACGCCAAGAGCGAAGGCATCTACGTCTATAAACTTAACACCGAAACGGGTGCGCTGACCCACCAATTGACCACAACCGGCATCGACAACCCCGCTTTCCTGACCATTGCGCCCAGCCAGCAGTTTCTCTACTCGGTCAACCGCGAGGGGGGTGATACGGGTGGCGTTAGCGCGTTTTCGCTCGACCCAGCCACAGGCGCGATGGTGTTTATCAACGAGCAGGTGCGCACAAATGGTGGACCGTGCCACGTCATGGTCGATGCCACCGAACGTTATCTCTATGCAGCCAACTATGGCGAAGGCAGCGTCGAGGTTTGGCCTATTGAAGACGATGGCTCGCTTGGCTCGGCTAGCGACTTCCACCAGCATGAGGGATCGAGCGTGAACAAAGCGCGGCAAGAAGCTGCCCACGCCCACTCGATCAACCTAGACCCCGGCAACCGTTTCGCTTACGTGCCCGATCTCGGCATGGACAAGGTAATGATCTACAACCTCGATTTGGACAAGGGCAAGCTGATCCCAAATGAGCAGCCTTTTATCGAAACTACGCCCGGGGCAGGGCCGCGCCACCTCGACTTCCACCCCAATGGCAAGGTACTCTACGTGATCAACGAACTGGGCAATACCGTTACCGCCTACAACTTTGACGCAGAGAGTGGTCATCTAAGCGATTTTCAAACCGTGCCCACTCTGCCAGCGGACTGGGATGGCGAAAACACGACCGCTGACATTCACGTTCACCTTAACGGCAAGTTCGTTTACGGATCAAACCGCGGTCATGATTCGATTGCCGTTTACGCAGTCGATGAAGCCACGGGGAAACTAACAGCGCAGGGGCACGTTTCTACACAGGGTAAGACGCCGCGTAACTTTGGCATTGATCCTACGGGCAAAGTTTTGATTGTGGCCAATCAAGACACCAGCAACGCCGCCACTTATTTTATCGATCAGCAGACCGGCGCACTGACGCCAACTGGCGTTGTGGTCGACGTACCAACGTCGGTTTGTATCAAAATGATCGGCTAAGTTTATACTTAGTATTTTGGGGCATTCGGCAACAGGGGTCAAACGATCTTCGGACATCCTCCCTTTGTAATCGTGCGGATTCGTCGAATAGGCTCTGGCGTTAGAGAATGTCTACTCCGATGGGACTTACTTTTCTAATTCTATCTGAATTGGTGGGCTTCACGGAATGCAAAATTTTTTGGCGGGGTCATTCGACCAAATTTTGCGCCCTAGATCAATTCCTCCCCACGTTTGGAGGAGGATTGGAGGGGATTATAACATTGTCAACAAGAGATTTTTGCTACTTCCCACCAATTCTGACAGATTTAGTTATTTTTCGGCTCTTGCCTAACTGGCGGGCCAAGACGCGTGGGCGGCAACCGACGGCGCAACCGTTGTGATTGATCCGCTGGACGGTGAGAATCAGGCATTGCGCATAAATGGTGGCGAACAGAATGTATCTAAGCCGCTGCCGTTTGAGATAAGCAACGGCGCAAGCGGCACCCTCTTTTTACGCATGATGCGCGACGGCATTGTCGATGGCTTTGCTGGCTTGTCCGACGAGGCTGCGCCAACCAAGTGGAGCGGATTCGAGACGCAGTTTGGCGTACAGAATAGCGCACCCGACAGCTTCCGCGTGCGTGACGGGGACAACTTTGCATCATTGGATCGTCAAATTGAGGATAGTCAAATTGAGGTGGATGTGTGGTACTGCGTGTGGGTAGATGTGAACAACGTTGCCGATCAGTATCAGGTTTTCGTGCAGGGTGGGGCGTATACCGAACGCACACAATTAAGCGCGACCGGTCAAATGCTCTTCGATTTTCGCAACGGTGGTGCAAATGCACTGACAGCTTTTCAGACGCGACTGGGCGTACAAACAGCCGGTGTGCTCTTTATCGACGATATTTTAATCGATCCAGATGATGTGAATGCGGAGGTGCCCAGTGATATACTCTGCGGCGAACCACTGCCAGAGCCAACTGCAACAATGGAACCGACAGCCGAGCCAGAGCCAACGGTAACAGCAGAACCAGAGCCAACTGCAACAATGGAGCTAGAGCCAACGGCAATAACCGAGCCAGAACCAACCGTAACAGCGGAACCGGAACCAACGGCAAGTGTTATACCAGAGCCCACAGTAACAGCGAGCGCAACGACAGAGCCAGTCGCGGTTCTTCAGGCCGTAACCCCAAATTCAACGACCGTGACTAGGCCAACCGCGTCGATTCCAACTATACCAGAGGCAACCACCACACCGACGCCGAAAGGTACACCAATACCCGAAGGCAAACCAGCCGCAACGCCAACCACTATGCCAACTTCTGCGCCAATAGCAACGGTGGAAGATCCGGTCGGTGCTCAAGAACAACAGCAGATTTACATGCCGATAATCGCAACCAACCCATGACAAAATACAAATCACTGATGGAGATCACGGCAGACGAATGGCTCCAAGCCATGAACCTACCCGCTACCGACATTCCCGATGCCGTCATCATTGAAGGCTCGTGGTGGCGACAGCAGCGCACCGACTGGCGGCTGAGCTACCTGAGCAACGTACGCGAGCTAGAATTTCCCGACATCTTTCTAGGCGACTACGAAGGACGGAAGATCGCGTTCTGCTGCGCGTACGGAGCTGCCCGCGCGGTGGAAATTATCCACCTCTTTGGCATCCTTGGGACCAAACTGGCGGTCCAAATTGGCACATGTGGTGGACTCCAACCGCACCTAAAGCCAGGTGACATTGTGGTGCCCGACATGGCGATTGCGCGTGAAGGCATTGCCCACCTTTATGGCACGGTCGAAGCCGCGCCCGGCACAGAAATCTGGCTTGACCGTAGTCAGCAAGCGCTTGAAAAACGCAAACACACTGTATATCGCGGCACCCATCTAACTTGGTCATCAATCTTTGCGCAAAATGGGCAAATGATAGACGAGTGGCACCGCTCGGGCTACGTGAGCGTGGATATGGAAACTGCAACCACGTACGCTGTCGCACGGCATTTCAACATGGACGCACTTTCCATGCTTGTGGTGTGGGACGATCTAACGCGGGGCCGTAGCTTCCTCGATCCGCTAACCGAGGGAGAAACGGCTGCGCTCAACCGCGCTAACAAAAGCATCTTCGAGGTAGGGTTAGAAATGGCGCAACAATGATCCCGCCATCCCTACTCAGTGTTGTCTACGGATTGGCCTCAGCCATAAGCTGGGGAACCGGCGACTTTAGCGGCGGCATGGCAAGCAAAAAGCAAAGCACCTTTACCGTTGTTTTAATCTCGCAGATCATCGGCGGTATGCTGCTTTTTGTGCTGGCGCTCCTCTGGCGCGAACCGATCCCCACAGGGACCGATCTGCTGACGGGTGGTACCGCTGGCGTGGCAGGTATGTTTGGGCTATTGCTGCTTTATCGTGGCTTGGCCGATAGCGAAATGGGATTAGTCGCACCAGTTACCGCGGTCGTCTCCGTAATTTTCCCGCTAATTGTGGGTGCGCTGCGCGACGGGTTGCCAAACGTACAACAGATGCTCGGCTTTGCGCTGGCGCTGGTAGCTGTTTGGCTTCTCTCGGCAGAGGGAGGCATGCAGTCGATCCAATGGCGCCAACTGCTTACGCCCGTTCTGGCAGGGAGCGGTTTTGGGCTCTTTTTCGTGCTGATCGATCTGGTATCGACCGGCGTCATCTTTTGGCCGTTGATTGCCGCTCGCTGCGCATCGGTGCTAATCTTGCTGATTATTGTTGGCACACGTCGCAGCAGTGAACGCGTCTCCGTTACCGCCATTGGTGCGGCGTGGGGCTGGATGGCGCTCTCTGGCATTTTTGACACGGGGGGCAACGTCTTTGCCGCCCTCGCTATCCAATCGGGGCGGCTCGACATTGCCTCACTCTTTTCGTCGCTCTATCCCGCAGCCACCGTAATGCTGGCATGGCTCATCCTCAAAGAGCGCATCAACACGCGGCGCTGGTTGGGCATCGGTCTAATCCTCGTCACAATCACGTTAATATCTACCGCGTAACAATATCTACTGTATAATTGAAACCCACTGTGTAATCAAAACCCACTGTGTAATCGGGTAGCACCACAGAAAATCCCAAAAAGGAGCACTCTATGAGCGGACCATTAAACGGTCTCACCGTAATCGACCAAACCCAAGCGCTAGCGGGCCCTTACTGCTCCATGATGCTGGGCGACCTCGGCGCGGAAGTAATCAAATTAGAGCGCCCCGGCATTGGTGATCAATCGCGCACGTGGGGGCCACCCTTTCTGGGCGATCAAAGCTCATACTATCTCGCGGTTAATCGCAACAAACGCAGCGTGACCCTCAACTTCTCGCAGCCCGTTGGGCAACAAATTCTACACAAGCTAATCGATAAAGCCGACATCTTTCTCACCAATCTACCGCGCATGGCTTCGCTGCAAAAGAACAACATGGATTACGACACGCTGAGCGCGCAAAACCCTGGCCTGATCTACGGATCGATTACGGGCTATGGTCACACTGGCCCACGCGCTGGGCAAGCAGGCTACGATCTCGCGGCGCAAGGCGAATCGGGCACCATGTATCTCACTGGCGAACCAGATGGTGACCCCATGCGCTTCCCCACGCCCATTGCCGACATGACTACCGGCATGTTTATGTTGATCGGTATCTTGTCTGCGCTGCACGCCCGTCACGCATCGGGTAAAGGACAATTTATCGACGTGTCGCTGCTCGAAAGCCAGATGACGTGGCTCGAAAATTATGCAGGCGAATATTTTGCAACTGGCGAAAACCCACCACGCCGCGGCTCGAGCCATCCTCAAGTGGTGCCATATGAGCCCGTCGAAGCAGCTGATGGCGTTTGGTTTATTCTTGGCGTTGGGTCGGACAATTTGTGGCAGAAATTCTGCACTTTGGCCAATCTCGGCACGCTGCAAAACGATGCTCGTTTTCACACCAACTCGGAGCGGGTTACCAATCGCCACCTGCTGATGCCCCATGTGCGCAGTGTAATTAAAGAGCGCCCCGCCGCCGCATGGATCGATCTGCTGCAAGAGGTCGGGATCCCTGCCGGACCCATCCGCGATGTAGACACCGCACTAACGGATCCGCACATTCAAGCCCGCAACTTCATTGTCGAGCTAGAGCACCCCACACTGGGGATGCTTAAATCGCTAGCAACCCCAATTCATATGAGTGGAACCGCCACCAGCTACCGCCGCTACCCGCCACAACTTGGCGAGCACACGAGCGAAATTTTAACAGAGCTAGGTTATACGCAGAGCGACATTAGCGCATTGACCACAGGTGGCGTGATTTAAATGCTACTATTCTGACATACAAAAAAGGTTCGGCTTTATAGCCGAACCTTTTTTGTATGTCAGAACAAGAACTAATTATTACCCAAGGAAAGTAACAATAATGGCCAAAACGCCAATAATAGCCGGTGCAATCATATCGGTTGTTTCATTACGGTTATAGTGCGTCCAAATCGTACCGACACAAATCGCGATCAAACCAGCGCCTGCAATTGTACTCGGCCATGGCAAAATGCCCGTTAATATGAATCACGGTGGCTCTTCGGGACCGCATGTGATTGACATTGAAACCAGTCATAGTGGAGCTCCCGTGTTGAGTGCGTTGCACTGTTCACCAGTGGGTTCTGGCTCGAATCACTCTCTGAACAGTGCGACGCACTCTGTCAACCACATGAGATCCGGTTGAACCAACATTGACACTATTACGTCAGGTTCAGTAGCACTTATAGGGCTGAGTATTTGTTAACACAAAATGGCTCTTCGGAATATTGTGTGGGAATGACTCGCTTTAGTTTCGACACACTGCATACGGTTATAGCGTCAGCGACTCGCTCTCAACCGACTCTATTCCGCAAAACATTAGAGAGCCTAAAAAAGAGAGCCGATTGATTTGATTCAATCAGCTCTCTTTTTTCTAACCACTTATTTATCAGTAAGTATACAAACTACTGAAGATTCATCATCGGTAAGAACAATTGGTGATCCAGTACAGCTGCCCCTGGCTCTGGAATAGTGCCTAAGTCAGTGGGTGTTGCGGCAAGCGTCAATCCCGAGGTGGTTGCAGTTCTTAGCGGTTGGTTTGTAACATCGCCAATCGCAAAGACATCGTAAACCTCGCCAGCCTCCAACGTGATGGGCGCGATATCAAGAGCCGTTGTGGCACAACCATCAGCCGAAAGAGCAATCTTTAAATCGTAATCGCCAGCAGGCAATTCAAGATACGGGTCTGTGTGAACTTTATACTGAACACCCGACTGGATAGCGACGCCTGCATCTGTACAAATGTCAACAGCTGTACCCGCCAACGTGTCGGCAAAAGGTGCCAAATGTGCAATGCGGATCTTGGCATTTGCCGCAACAGAGGATGGCTCATTGTCATCAACTAGTGCAAACAATTCAAGCGGTTGATTTGTACTGTTGCCAATTGCAGAAACTGTATAATCTTCTCCATCTACAAGCGTAACAGTAGTGCTAATTGCAACGGTGGATGTACCCGTTGGCAACACCTCAATCAAGTACTCTCCAACCGGTAAGGTGAGATCGTTGACAACTTCGCTAAACTTCAGGTCAGTGATCACGTCACTACCATTTACGCGCACTGTCACCGATGTACCATCAATTGAGTCAGAGAACGGTGCAAAGTGGGCAACCGTAACCGTCGCTGAACCAGCCGTAACTAGCTGACCGCGGATGGCACCAGCTGGGAAAGCGGCATTGTGAATATTGACGTAATGTCCAGCTGGATCGCTTAACATCGTGCTAATATCTGCGTCGGAAACACCCGTTACACAACCTTGTGATACATTAGCCCCATCCGAGAAGAGCCCAACCAGAACATTGCCCGACTCATCTGCGTCACCGGTGTGAATATGCCCTGCGCTTGGTGCATCAATCTGGCTGAACGCCAAATCGTAACAGACTGTATTAAGCGCCGCATCAATCGAGATTGTTGCGCTGCCGCTACCATCTTCATCGCCTGGGCCAGGTACTTCGGCCGCGCCGGTTAGTACCACGTCGAACGTGGTAACCGAACTACCCAACTGACCACGGATAGCGCCTGCTGCAAATGCTGCATTGTGCAAATTGACGTAGTGTCCGGCGGGATCGGCAAGTACCGTAGCAATGTCGGCGGCAGGAACGTCTACCACACAACCCTGTTCCGCGTCGTCTGCCTCGGAGAAGAGCCCAATCAAAACGCCCCCAGCTGCATCGGCTCCACCGGTATGAATGTGTCCTGCGCTTGGTGCATCGATCTGATCAAATGAAAGCTCGTAGCAGACCATATTGAGCGCCGCATCGATCGAGATTGTTGCGCTGCCGCTACCATCTTCATCGCCCGGGCCAGGAACTTCTGCCGCACCAGTTAGCGTTGCGTAAAGCACCGTTGCAGGAGCGCCCATCTGACCACGAATTGCGCCAGCGGGGAAATCTGCATTATGAATATTGATATAATGTCCAGCTGGGTTGGCCAATATCGCTGCGATGTCAGCAGCAGAAACGCCTATTGCACACCCTTGCCCTGCATCAGCTGCGGCAGAGAAGAGCCCAACAAGGACGCCGCCAGATTCATCGGCTGCACCCGTATGGATGTGACCGGCTGATGGATCGGCAATATCTGCAAAGTCAAGCGAATAGCAGACTTCACCTGCGGCCGCATCAATAGCGAGTTGAATTGTGCCAGAGCCGTCGTCATCCCCTGGGCCTGGTATCTCTGCCGCGCCAGATAGCGCCACATTAAACATGGTAATCGGGCTACTTAATTGACCACGAATAGCACCTGCTGCAAATGCTGCATTGTGCAAATTGACATAGTGTCCGGCAGGGTCGGTAAGTAACGCCGTCACATCAGCTGCTGGAATATTCGTCACACACCCTTGACCAGCATTATTGACATCAGAGAAGAGACCGATTAATACGCCCCCGGCTGCATCCGATCCGCCGGTGTGAATGTGCCCTGCACTAGGGCCATCAATTTGGTCAAATGCAATTTCATAACAGAGCATGTTCTGCACGGCATCGACTGAAATCATCGCGCCACCGAACCCATCGTCATCACCTGGGCCTGGCACTTCTGCGGCACCTGTTAGGCTTGCATAGAGCACCGTTGCTGGGCCGCCTAACTGGCCGCGAATTGCGCCAGCAGGAAAATCTGCATTATGAATGTTGACATAGTGCCCAGCAGGGTCGGCAACTATCGCTGCAATATCAGCGGCAGGAACGCCCGTTGCACAGCCATTTGCTGCATCGGCTGCGGCAGAGAAGAGCCCAACAAGCACACCGCCAGACGCATCCGCATCACCGGTGTGAATGTGTCCTGCCGAAGGCGCGGTAATGTTCTCATAATCAAGTGAATAGCATACTTCACCAGCCGATTCGTTGATCGAAATTTGGATCGTGCCAGTTCCATCGTTATCGCCTGGGCCTGGTACTTCTGAGGTGCCTGAAAGTACGACTGTATAGACGATTTCTGCGGATGGGGTTTGTATGACATTGCTAGCCTCAGCCGTAACGCGCTGAAGACCAGATTCCGCCGATGCCGATTGCAGCATGCCAAGCATTAACAGCGCAAAAAAGGCTACGATTGTAGGAATGGTTATATAGAAAAACAGGCTCTTTTTAACAAAAACCTTTTCGGTAGATTTTCTATCGGGTTGTTTACTGATGCCAGAATTTTTAAGGTGCATTAATATAGTTCTCCTTTGTATTAATAATAAATTTTTAAGTGATGGGTATTTTGTGGTGTAAAAGATTTTGGATTGATTAGATAGTAGTTGGGATGAACCTACTTTTGAGGGTATCCGACATACCACCCTACAGAACGAAGTGTTATTTATCTGTATTGTTACTCACTTTCGTTAGGTAATTGTAGGCTAGGCACAAAAGAGTGCTTTAATATTTAGTCTCTGAGCGGAACCACGAAATGGGGCCAACGCTAGAATGAATCAACACCTGAATCAACATCAGTGTCAGTAATATCAACACCAGAATCATCAAAGCCGACAGTTGAGCCAACAGCAACGCCAGATTCGTCTGAACCAACGGCGGTTCTAGCTACGGCAACGGCAGTTCCACAAGCAACGGCGGATGGGTCGAATAGCAGTGGTGATGGTAAGGGGCAAAGATAGTCTGTGCCAGAGACGTGAGATTGTTATAATGGTCATCCTCAACCCACTGGCAGCGAAATAGTAAAGGTTGTTCCCGTGCCAACGCCCTTACTTTCTGCATGGATGGAGCCGCCATGTGCTGCAACGAGCGCCTGTGCAATAGCTAGCCCCAGGCCGGTGCCGCCACTGTCGCGATCGCGCGCGCGTTCGGTGCGGTAGAAACGGTCGAAGATGCGAGGGAGGTGTTCGACCGCAATCCCTGCACCCGTGTCGCTGATCGCGATCGCGATGAATCGACTTTCAGCAACTTTTTCCTCGGTGGCTTTGCGCGCGGGCGAAACAGTCACCGAGATTGAACCGCCGGTTGGGGTATGGCGCACGGCATTCGAGAGCAGATTGTGTAAGACTTGCGCAATGCGCGTGCTGTCTAACTGCACAGCGGGCAGATCGTCTTGCGTGGCGACGTGCAGCGCCACACCTTCCTCTTCTGCCAAGCTGTTAAAGGTGGCAACGGTTGTTTCGACAAGTTGACCCACGTTGGTGGTGGCTAGATTCAACTCGAGCTGACCAGCCTCGGCTTGGGCCACATCGCGCAGATCCTGCACAAGCTGAGCCAGAATGCGCGTTTGGTCGTAGAGCCGCGCGATCTCTTCTTTGTTAAGCGGGTAGACGTCGTCTAGAATTGCGCGCAGGTTGCCTTGAACAACGGTCAGGGGCGTGCGCAGTTCGTGGGCAATGTCGGCAACGAGATTACGCCGCAGTTGCTCTGACTCTTCTAGGCCGCTGGTCATTTCGTTGAATGCGTTGGCGACTTCTCGTATTTCGACTGTGCCAGAGAGTGCCACGCGGCGGTCTAGGTTCCCGGAGCCGACGTCGCGGGCCGCGTCAACAAGTTGGTTCAAGGGCGAAGTAAGCGTGCGGCTGATCCACACGCTGCCGAGGATCCCAAGTGGTACCGAGACGAGTAGTGCGACCCACAGCGCGCTGCTCAGATTAGAGAGCGGATCTCCGTCTAGGCGCGGTGGCGGTGGCCCGCCTGATGCTTGCCCGTGCCTGTTGGAGTAGACTTGTAAATAACCAATGGTGTCGCCATTTTCAAGTGATTTGATGGATATTTCAGTGGGATCATTGTGCTGCGGTTCAAGTAGAAGATCGCTTGGCCGTGAGTCGTGCAAGAGTTGGTTGTTGGCATCGGTCAGCATAAAGTAGAGGCCGGATCGGCTTGCCCCGCCCGCACTTTGCACACCGGACATGAAGGTGTCAATGTCTGCCCAATCGGGGTGTCGGCGGTGATAGCGGGCGAGTCGCTCGATGACGCCGCCGGGTCTATCTAACTGCTGGTAGACGATTCGGTCGCGCACGGTATCGTCATTTATATAGCGCGCTGCGAGGCCGATTGCTGCGGCGGCGAGGAGGATCATTACGACAAAAGCCAGCGTTATGCGGACCCATAAACGGTTTAACCACATGTGTTTATCCTACGTGAACCTATTAAGATTGTTCCAGAAAATTAAATTGTACGCATATATACGCTCTGTTTACCGCTAAGGCGCGAAGACGCAAAGGTACGCAAAGAAAAGCTAAAAAGAACTGCACGAAAATATATATTGCATTTTCTGGATTAGCCTACGTAAACCGATAACCGACGCCATAGATGGTCTGAATGTAGCGTGGTTCTTTGGGGTTGGTTTCGACTTTTTTGCGTAAGTTTTTGATGTGGCTGTCGAGCGTTCGATCTAGCCCATCGTACTCGTACCCCAGCGCCTTTTCAACTAATTCGGATCGGGTAAACGCATAGCCTTCATTTTCCATCAAGAGCTGTAAAAGCTTAAATTCGGTCTGCGTTAATTCTATCGGCTGCCCGTCTAGCAAAACTTCGTGTCGACCAATGTCCATAATCAGTGCATCGGAGCGGAGCGTCTTAAAGTTCTCGGTTGTTTGTCCGTTTGTTTGCATCCGGCGCAGAACAGTGCGCACACGGGCTACGACTTCGCGCGGGTTAAACGGTTTTGTAATGTAATCATCAGCACCAATTTCGAGGCCAACAATTTTGTCCACATCGTCGGCTCGTGCCGTAAGCATGATGATTGGCAACGCGGCAAGTTTGGGATCTGCTCGTACGGTGCGCGTGATCTCCCAGCCGTCTGTGTCGGGCAACATCAGATCAAGCACAATAAGCTGGGGCGTTTCGGCACGAATTTTTTGCATCGCCGATCCACCATCGTAAGCCGTGTCTACGCTAAAGCCCGACTGCTCCAAGTAGGCGCGTACAAGGCGCACAATGTCTTTGTCATCATCAACAACCAATATTTTATTTACTTGTGTTGTCTGTATCATCGTATAGATTTCCAGAAAAGTGTACTCCATTTAAGTCGTGTTTTGCGTACGTTATTGTAATTTTACTATACCACGGAAATATGGAGTGATTATGGAGTGTGTGTGTAACGAAGAGGGAGTTGGTTCTGCCGTGCCATGGCATTTATCTTCATTACACAATTTACTCTCTAGTTCGTTTGGCGTCAAAGGGGTGCAGACTGTACCATTATACTTGTCCAAAAAAGAATTGGCTCTACACAAACTCAGGGGGGAAATCCGCTTTGGTTTCGATACACTCACAAAGTGCTATAGCGTAGAGGTGGGCACTCAGCCGGCGCTATACTTGTCACCCCGAGATCCGAAAAATCACAGAAACTAGGAAACCAATATTATGATAGTCGTAGCAAGCGCCAATGGCGACGTAGGCATTCAAGCTTCGATTGATGTGCTTAAAGCAGGCGGAACGGCCGTTGATGCAGTCGAAGCAGGTATCCGTCTGGTAGAAGATAACGAGGCTGATCATTCGGTGGGCCGCAATAGCTATCCAAACATTTTGGGCGATCTAGAGCTAGATGCATCGATTATGAATGGCCGCACGCTGGAGAGCGGCGCAGTGTCGGGGATGCCCAACGTGCCAGCCGCAATTTCGGTCGCGCGCAAGGTAATGGAGAAGTTACCCCACGTGCTGTTGACCGGCGCGGGCGCGGAACGATTTGCTGGCGAAATGGGTTTTGACCGCGACGAGCAGATGGTCTCGGACGAGGTTATGGCGATCCGTTCGCGCCACCTTGCGACGCATCTGCCTGATGGCGCGTTCGATACAATTAACGACCGCGACGATCTGTGGACGTTGGTGCAGGTAGCCACAGATCCAGAAAAGAAGTACGGCACGGTCAACTTTATTGCGCAGGATGCAAAGGGCGATATTTGCTGCGGTGTCAGCACTAGCGGCTGGGCGTGGAAGTTTCCCGGTCGTGTGGGTGACTCGCCCATTATCGGTGCGGGCAACTATGCGGACAATCGCTATGGCGCGGCTGCCTGTACCGGCATGGGCGAAATGGCGATCCGTGCGTGTACGGCACACAGTCTTGTTTTCTACATGAAGATGGGGCTGTCGCTGGCAGAGGCATCACGTCGTGCAATGGAGGATCTGCGCGATTTAGGTGGTCCGTACGTCTCGCGTATGAGCCTGGTTTCGCTGGACAAAGATGGCAATCATGCGGGTTTTACGAGCATGGAAGTCGATCGAGATATGTATGATAATCCGGTGAGCAACTATATTTTCCAACGAGATAACATGGCCGATCACGAGTCGGTGTCGCGAACGTTTGTCGAGATCCCAACGCGGTGGAAAGAGTGAAATTGTTGACAGGGTGAAACTGCTGACAAGGTGACAAGATGAAACTGCTGGCAAGGTGACAAAAACTGGTAGAGATGCATCCCCACTAATTCTGTCAGAACCAGAAAAATTGTTTTAAGTCTTTTGCAGTTCTTTGCGCCTGATATGATTAAGAGTATAGGTTGCACCTAACCCAAAAACTTCCACATAAAAAATAAGAGCAAAATTATGAGCCAAGCAAACTGGACAACCGTTAAAGAATACGAAGATATTACCTATCAAAAATCGGGGGGCGTAGCGCGCATCGCCTTTGATCGACCCAACGTGCGCAACGCATTCCGACCCAAAACCGTGGGCGAACTCTTCGAAGCATTTCTCGATGCACGCGAAGATGTACGCATCGGCGTGGTGCTCTTCTCTGCCGAAGGGCCATCAACTAAAGATGGCGTCTATTCCTTTTGCAGCGGTGGTGATCAGAATGCACGCGGTCACCAAGGCTATGTGGACGAAGAAGGAATGCCGCGGCTAAATATCTTGGAAGTACAACGACTGATCCGCTTCATGCCGAAAGTTGTGATTGCCGTTGTGCCGGGATGGGCCGTTGGCGGCGGCCACAGCCTGCATACCGTCTGCGATCTGACACTTGCCAGCAAAGAGCACGCAATCTTCAAACAGACTGACGCCGACGTAACAAGCTTTGACGGCGGCTACGGATCCGCATATTTGGCGAAGATGGTGGGCCAAAAACGGGCGCGCGAAATCTTCTTCCTTGGGCGCAACTACTCGGCGCAAGATGCATACGAAATGGGCATGGTCAACGCAGTGATTCCACACGACGAGTTGGAAGAGACGGCATACGAATGGGCGCAGGAAATTTTGGCCAAGTCGCCAACGTCGATCAAAATGCTGAAATTCGCGTTCAATCTCACCGACGACGGCATGGTGGGGCAGCAAGTCTTTGCGGGCGAGGCAACCCGTTTGGCCTACATGACAGATGAGGCAAAAGAGGGAAGAAACGCATTTTTAGAGAAACGCAAACCCGACTTTTCAGATATCAAATGGATTCCGTAAAGTGATGAAATTCAAACCTTTTGCGCTCGAACAGGATCAATCCAACTGGGAACAGATTGTCGATTTTAACTTGACCGAAAGTGGCGTCCACCCCATGCGGCTCGACGAATTGCTGGCCGATTCTCCGCAGTCAATCGATGAACTGCTCGCCACCGAGATTAACTATCCGCACGTCAACGGCATCCCCGCGCTGCGCGAAAACATTGCGCGGCTTTACCCCGGTGCGGGCGTCGAGAATGTGCTTGTCACCGTGGGGGCGGCAGAGGCGAACATGCTCATTGTGCAGACGCTGATGCAGACGGGCGACGAATTGTTGACCCAAACCCCTACTTATAAACAAGTGTGGGGATTGGCGCTGAACGCGGGTCACGTAGTCAAAACATTTCGCCTGCTGTCCGGGGCAGGCTGGGCGCTGGACGTAAATGATCTCGCGGCCAATGTGAGCGCGCACACGAAAATCATTGCGCTCGTCAACCCAAATAATCCCACGGGCGCTATTCTGACCAAAGCCGAGATGGACGCGGTCGTCAACGCAGCGGACAGCGTCGGCGCGTGGATCCTCGCGGACGAGGTGTATCGTGGGGCCGAGCGGTTGCGCGAGGATGAGACGCCTTCTTTCTTTGGCCGCTACGACAAAGTATTAGCGCTGGGCAGTATGAGTAAAGCCTATGGATTGCCAGGACTGCGCGTGGGCTGGGTAGTTGGTCCGCCCGATACAATTGAGGAGCTCTGGAGACGGCATGAATACGCCACCATCGCGGCCTCCGTACTCAGCAACTACTTGGCGACACATGCCCTCTCGCCTGAGGTGCGCCCCCGCATTTTAAAACGCACGCGGGATTATATCCGCCGTGGCTACCCAATTTTGGAAACGTGGATGGAAGACCAAGATGGGCTCTTTAGCTATGTGCCGCCGCAAGCCTCTGCGGTCACATTTATCAACTACCATTTGGATATCGACTCGAATGCGCTCATGGAAAAATTGTGCCGCGAGGCCAGCGTCTTTGTAGGCTCAGGCGATTCGTTTGGCATGGAGAAGCATCTGCGCGTTGCGTTCGGTCAAGAAAAGGAGGTGCTCGATGAAGCATTCGGGCGCATCGAGCGAACGTTAAAGGGCTTGCAGAGTTAGACCAAATATATTGGGTTTAGTTTGATGCGCTTATTTTGCCGCGGGGATGACGAGCGGCGTAAACTCGGGCAGCAGCTTTGCGTCGAGCGAATTGAAGTTTGTTTTTTGCAAGTGTGCTTCAAAGTCGCTTTTGGCGCGAGCGGCATAGGCGGCATAGCGCTGAAATTTGCCGCGAATTTTCTGCTCTAGCGGTGGGAAGAGGCCCATGTTGGCTTTCATTGGCTGAAAGTTTTTCGCTTCTGCGTGGGTTATATAATGCAGCAGCGCACCCATCATGCTGGTTGGCGGCGGTGCGATTGGCTCATTGCCTGCAAGCAGCCGCGACATGTTGATCCCCGCGAGGAGGCCACCCATTGTGCTGCCAACGTAGCCTTCGGTTCCGGTAATTTGCCCGGCTAAAAGCAGATCGTCGCGGTCGTGCCATTGCAGGGTCGGGCGCAGCAGCGTCGGGCTGTTGACAAAGGTGTTGCGATGCATCTGCCCCAAGCGTATAAATTCAGCCTCTTGCAGCCCCGGGATCATGCGCAGAATGTCTGCCTGTACGCCCCATTTTAAGTTGGTTTGAAAGCCGACCATGTTATAGAGTGTACCCGCTACATTATCCTGCCGTAATTGAACGGCCGCATATGGGCGCCGGTCGGTGCGAGGATCGGTTAGCCCGACTGGACGCATCGGGCCAAATGCAAGCGACTTGATCCCGCGACTGGCCAATACCTCAATCGGCATACACCCCTCGAAGTATCGTTCCAATTCTTTATCCGCAGCGCCAAGCTCGATTCTGGGGGCGGCAACCACCGCGTTGACAAATGCTTCATACTCTTCTTTGTTGAAGGGACAGTTGATGTAGTCACCTTCGTCGCCACCTAATTCGCTTTCTTTATCGTAGCGGCTTTGGCGAAAGGCAATAGACAGATCGATGCTTTCGGCTTGGATGATTGGGGCCATTGCGTCATAAAAGTAGAGATGTTGCTGGCCCGCAAGCTGCTGAATTTGCGCGGTCAACCCCTGGCTGGTTAGTGGGCCAGTTGCAATAATAGTAGGGCCATCGGGAATGGTGGTCACCTCTTCGCGGATCAGCTCAATCCGCGGATGGCTGCTGATGAGGGCAGTCACATCTTCGGCGAAATCGTCGCGGCCAACTGCGAGGGCTGCGCCCGCGGGCAACGCGTTTTTCATTGCGGTGCGGACGATCATGCTGCCCATGTGGAGCATTTCGTTTTTTAGGATGCCAAGCGCACGGTCGGGTAAGAGACTGCCCATTGAGTTGCTGCATACAAGTTCAGCAAGGTTGTTGGTAATATGAGCTTCTGTGCCGCGTTCGGGCCGCATTTCGTACAGGCGCACGTTGATGCCGCGATTTGCAAGTTGCCATGCTGCTTCTGTTCCGGCTAGGCCACCGCCGATGATTGTTACTGTTTGGGTCATGATTACTCGGGTTTGTTGTGTATATGTTTGTTTCATAAATGTAAGCTTAAGAACAAACATTGTTAAATCAAGTCTAGTAAGCACGCCCCGTGCGGCTCTTTTCAGCAATGAACCCGCGCGGGGCGTGCTCACTGGACGGCTTAGGTTTACACCTATGGTGTTTGTTTTATAGTGCGTAATTCGCGCTGCTGGCTGCTGCCATGGCTTCGATCTCAGCTCGCTCTTCAATAATTTGGGCTAGACGACCATCCACCATTTTGATGACGCGATCGACGCCGCGGATCATGCGCAGATCGTGGGTAACCATGATGCCCGCGCGCTGCTGCTCGTGGATCAATTGTGCGAAGGTCTCGACCACTTGAAACGCTCGCTCGGTATCTAGGCTGGCGGTTGGCTCATCCGCAAGCACGAGATTTGGTTCGTGAATTAAGGCTCGCGCAATGGCCACACGCTGCTGTTGACCACCCGATAGCTGTCCGGGTAGATTTTTCATGCGGTCTGCAAGGCCAAGCCTGTCGAGCAGATCGGCGGCGCGCTGTTTGCCAGTTTTGTCTAGTCGATTGTTTAGCCGCAGCATGAGCTCGACATTTTCGCGTGCGTTGAGATAGGGTACTAGATTATTGGACTGGAAGGCAAACCCGATGGAGCGACGATGGAATTGTGCGCGCTTGGCATCGTTCATTTTGCTCACATCTTCGCCGCCGATAAAAACGCTGCCATTTGTTGGCGTCAGCAGCCCGGCAAGGATGGCAAGCATGGTCGTTTTGCCCGAACCGCTAGGGCCAACAAGCGCGACAAATTGTCCCGGCTGAATGCCAAACGAGACGTTATCTACCGCGCGCACCGCATTTTCGTCGGTGCCATATATTTTCTCTACTGCTTCTGCTTGTAGAATTACAGACATTTTTCGTTCTGTAAGTAGATAGTGTGTGTTAAATTGATGAAACTGCTCACAAGGTAAATAGGTGACTTCGTTAGGTACAGTTATTGCACTTAACAATGTCACCTCTTCATAAACAAAGGCTGTACCACATGATGGAAAACAATCAAATACAGTCCGAAGAAATCAGATGGATTACTTCACCTTGTCACCTGGTCATTTCTAAGGCTGTATCACATAATCAATCAACCCGATCACATACCTCGACGCGCCACTCACGGCCAACCTTACCTTGTCAGCTTTTACTGTGCGAGACCCAACGCGGTGAGCGGTTCGATCTTTAACAGTGACCAAACGGAAAGCAGGCCACTGATCGGGCCGATGGCCATTAGTGTCGCAACGGCTGTGATAACCGATTGTCCGACGAAAATGATGGGAACCGTTGGCGAGCAACTAAGCGAAAGCCCTAATGCGCCGATTGCCCCAAGACCAATGCCAATAATATTTACAATGACAATTTGCGAAATGGCAGCCGTTGCAACGGTAAAATTCGATGCGCCGATGGCTTTGAGCATTCCGATCTGCGCCACTTTTTGCAGCGTTTGGAGCTGGAAAAATCCGCCGATTACCAACAGGCCGATAAGGAGTATAAAATAGCGCTGTGTAGTAAGCGTACTCTATTGGGCCAAGTAGCCCGGCAGCGGTTCATACGCTGTCACTCGATCTACCACTTCCACATCCGAAACTTGGCGCTCGATTCGCGCCGCGACTAGTGTGGCTTGTGTTTTGTCTTGCAAGCGCATAGCCACAATGTTTGAAACCAAATCGCCTTCTACCTGTCCAGGATTAGCCTGCGGGCGCACCTTTTCCCACGTTAGATGGGGGGAGCACGACTGCGGGCTGGAACTGGTAGAGCGACTTTCCGGCAATGCCAACGACCGTCAGCCGATAGAATTCCTCTTTGGTTGCCTGCGTCGTTTTTACCATGATCGTATCGCCGATAACAATATCGCGGCGCAAGGCCACATTCTGCCCGATGATCACGCCGTTGCTGCTGCGGCGGCCAAGCGGATCACCTTCGATAAGCACTCGATCAAAGACAACGGTGCCGGTCGAAAAGCCGACCTGCCCAACGTCTGCAATGCCGTCAACGCGCCGGATCTGATTGACGCGCGAGCGCCCAATGCGGCTAGACGGGATCGACAATTCGACACCAGCCTGATAGACCAGTAGCTCGCCCGTTAGATCCTGAATATATTCTTTATTGCCGGCAGCAAGCCCTTCGGCTAATGCAGCAATAAAGAGCACCAAAACGGTGATCAAGGTAACGAGCAGGCTAATAAGAATAAATCGACCTTTATTATTCGAAATTTCTTTTAGCGCTAGAAAAAACGGCATCTCTTATTTTGAATTGGCATTAGGGCAAAAGATAGGTTTGTCTAAGATAAACGGTAGGTTGGATCAAAAGCCGTCTGTGAAAAAGTTGCGTATCCTTGATTGTGCAATCTTCTCTAAATTTCATCCGCAATGTTGGATACTATTACTTGCCCAGAAAAATTCCGTACCACAGTTCAAGAAGCAGAAATAGGACAGATTTTCTAGGGTGTTTTATTGCGTCCACAACAAATACGCCTGCGGCAAAAATGTGAATGCCCGAGATCACGCTGTATGTTTGTGACGAAAGTGAACGGTGTAGGCACGCAGCGCGTCTTCTGCGTTGAGATCTGCCTGCTTTGCCAGCGCAACCATGCTCCATAGGAGTGCGCCCAATGACTCTTCTGACGCGGCCTCACGAAAGTTGGTCATGCGTTCTGTTATCGATTCTGCTACTTGGGATCGGTCGAGCAGATTGGCTTTTGCGGCTTTGGATTGTAGCGAGCGGGCTTTTTCCAACGCGGGCAGCGCCGCGGGGATCCCATCTAATGGGCCGCGGGGCGCTTTGCCCTTTTCCGCTCGTTCCTGCGCTTTGATCTCGTCCCAATTGGCGTATACTTCATCCACGCCAGAGACTGAGGTGTCCGCAAAAACATGCGGGTGGCGGCGGATCAATTTTTGGACAATGCCGCGCGTCACGTCCGCAAGCTGGAAGCGCCCTTCCTCGGCAGCAATCTGGATCATCATTGCGGGCGTCAAGAGCAGATCGCCCAACTCTTCTACAATGTGGTTGGTATTGTCTTGGCCGTCTGCTTCCATATCAATCGCTTCGAGCACTTCGGCACATTCACTCAACAGATCGTACCGTAACGACTGAAGCGTCTGCTCCTGATCCCAAGGACAGCCTTTGGGCGAGCGCAAATGGCTCACAATTTCTTGCAGGGCAGAAAAGCTGCCGTACGCCTCAACCGGCGGCACGTAAAGGCTGGTTAGATGATCAAAGTCATCGCCATGATCAAGTTGATGGAGGAAAACAGATTCTGTCCGCTCATCCGCACTGCCCGCGGCGTGAATCACCGTGACTTCGTGCTCGGGTAGGTACACATTGAGCAACGCCAGCTTGATGTCCGATGCAAGCCAGCCCGCATAGACTTGTGCAATCAAGAGCGGGAGCGCTGGCTCGATTTGGGGATGATGCTGCTGTGCGAGCAACATGCCGTCGACAATTTGGCTGCCATCCATTGCATCGACACCCACCGCAGCAAATGATGGTTCGATAAAGCTCATGCTGCCCAGAACAGAGACACTTAATCCCGCAGCGGCGGCTTTCTCCTTCACCAAGAGTGTGGTCATTTCGCCTATCCACGGATGGCCGGGCACTACATACGCAACTGAGCCAGAAACGTCTTTTCCCTCTGTTACTGCTTCTGCCTGCGCCACAACTTGCGTCGCAATCTCGGCGTAGACATCGGCAAATTCGTCGTGCGCTTCGTAGAGATGATCAAAAGAGATGCACTCCATATAGGTGCGCAATTCGGCCACAGATGTATGCCTTTCTGTGCGCAGCATAACGTGCGTTGCTTGTTGCAGCGCCTGCCAACCGGCTAACGAAATATCGGCCATCCCGCTTGGCCCCAGGCCGACTATATATATGTTTGCTGCTGGCAAGGCGATGGTTGGCCACTGATGCGTACTCATGCAATTCCCTTAGATTTTGAGGTAAGAAGAAAATTCTCGCGATTTTGTCATGCCCAAATGCTCCCCGCCTGCGTGAGAACAAGTTCTGCTGGGCACCTATATCGTTTAGTATTCATGGATTCCCGCTAAAGGCCTGCGGGAATGACAATGAGGTATCTTTGTTCGACGAGGTGTATGGTAGCTAGACTTAACAGCAGTGCCCCTCACCGATTTGCTGCACTTTACGGATATTCTTGGTCGGAAAATATACTTTCCACAGAATTTTCTGACTCTATCCTGCGCAGGCGGAAAACTACTTCCTCTAAAATTTTACGGTTTGCGCCAATCAAATCCGCCATTAAACCCATCACACAGACTTGAAAGCCCGTAATCGAGAGGGCGGCAGCCAAAATAAGAGATTGAATATGCCCTGCTCCACCATCATTAAAATAGAAGTAAACAAAGCGCAACCCAATCGATACCCCAACAATCAACATGATCATGCCCACCCCAAAGAAGATGCGCATCGGGCGATAGGTTGCATAAGCCCGAATAATGGTCGCGCCCGAATGAGATATAAACTGGGGAATCCCTTTCATCAGGCGCGAGGGTCGAGTTGGCGGATTTGTGCGGATCACCACATGTTCGACCGCTCGACGGCGCACGCCCGCTTGAATCAATGTTTCTAGCGTGTATGAGTAGTCGCTGAGAACAATTGTCTGCATTGCTGCCGATTTTGTGTACGCGCGAAAGCCGCTGGTTGCATCGGGAATTTCTTTGCTCGACGCGCGCGAAACCACCCAGCTACCCAGCTTTTGCAAAAAGCGTTTAGTGGGTGAAAAATGTGGCTGCGTTGCCACATTGCGATTGCCTACAACAATTTCCGCGCGCCGAGCCAAAATTGGTTCAACCAACCGTTCAATATCATCCGCCCGGTATTGATTGTCGGCATCAGTATTAACAATAATATCGGCCCCGCGCTGAATGCACGCTTCGATGCCTGTAGAAAAAGCGCGTGCCAGCCCACTGTTTTTTGTTTGCCGCACAATGTGATGCACGCCGATTGACTCGGCCACGGCCACGGTCTCGTCTGTGCTGCCATCGTCGATGATCAGATATTCGATCTGATCGATGCCGGATAGCGATCGCGGCAATGCCGCTACGGTTTCGGGCAACGTTTCGGCTTCATTAAAACAAGGGATTTGGATAATTAGTTTCATGATTAATTCCCGACCCGAATTTGGTCTAGAGCAATGCCCTTATCGCTAAAATCGACATCGGGGCGTCTCCCACTCTCCGCGTGGTAGAGTCCAATTTCCATAAAATAAACGCCATGAGGTGCATTCTCGGGCAGAACTAAATCATATTGGTCCGCGACGAATACAAAAGAGTACAGTCGCAGAGTAATCATTTTGAAAATGTGGGTATCACTCGTGCGTCTGCTGGGTATTGAGCTAATATTTGGATTGTTCATCCATCCAGACTTTATTGTTTTATTCTGCGGAAGCTATTGCGAGCGACTCTGCAAGAATGCCTCGATAAGTCCAGCCACTAATAAGGCAAACGCAATAAAGACAATGTCTAATAGCTGCGTTAGGGCAAGCAGCGCGATGATCACGATTGCGCTACCAAACAAAATTCCTTGCCTTACAGCCACAAGTGGATTTGGATCGTACTCTGTTGTGCCTGCTAATCCAGGCCAACGAGAGTGCATCGGCAGCATTATGGCGCTGCCAATACTGGCCGCCAGCACAAATAGGCCAAACAGAAATAGAGCCACAATTGGTCTATTTAATTCTGCATTGATTTGGTAGGGTGCAGTATTAAGTAGTAAATAAAATAGTAGGCCACAGCTTATAAGTGCGGCAATTGCTGCACGGCTGAAAACTTGAGTTCGGGTGATCAAGTGAGTTCTCTAATAATTAAGTAACTGTTAAATTCTTCCCGATGGTTGAGAGCCCACTGTGGTTTGTGGGCGTATCGAAATCAAGGTGAGAGTGAACGGTTACATTTGTTACTAGCGGTATGGTTTGGGTAAACCGGATATTTCAAGTTCAATACGTTAGTAGACCGCAACGTATCTTCTCAATATTTCAGGAGCAGATAGTGCAGGCTGACCTTTGCACGCAGTGCAAACAGTCGAAGCCGAAATGGTCACCGCCATTTATTGAAAAGATACACCGCAACGGACACAATGTGTGGTGTCTACATTTGCCGAATGCTTCCCCAATGGTTGCCATCTACTTATTTTTACAAGCAGAATATTTACAGGCAGATCAATATTGTTATGTAATTCTATAAGAATATATCACATGGAAAGCGGCACAACAGAGATGTGACAGAAGTCTAACAGAGAAGTAGGCCAATTTTTGTCGTAGACTAATCGCAGCGCAGCAATAAGAGTGCAGGGCGTAATCACTTTAATCGCTCGAATTTGTGAATGAGCACAAGTCGTTTGACCTATTTGCCACAGAGCAGTTACAACAAAAATTATAGTACAGTCGAAATCAAATTAAGCATTATATTAAAGAAACCTATTGAATAATAGCTAATCTTTCCCAAATCTTTCAATATTTAGACCCAATTGTAATGAATTTATATGAATATTGAAAGATTTCGAAGGATTCTTGATAAATGAGCGATTAACATTACAGAGGGGTACTTGAGTACTACTAGCATCGTTCTTTTGTCCTACGTAGTTGCTCTACGCCTTTTGAACCGCTTAGTAATACAAATATCGCAATTTGTTCGAAGGATTATTATAAATCTTGCGATTAAGTTAACAGGTGACCGTAACATATACAGTCACAATGAAAGAAAATCAATAGAGTTCGTTGAGAATAATTTTCTCAAATGGAACCTAGAAGATAACAGAAACAAGCAGGAAGCAGTTTGCAAACAACCAGTTTGCGAACAACCAATACGAATAATAAGTAATCTGTTTATACAGAACTTTTGACGAACGAATTGCTATAATAATATAGCTATAGACCTGGAGAAGTTATGATGCAAACTACTACACTCAATGAAAAAACCGCCACTTCAAATTTTCTACTTAAATTCGACAAAGAAGAAATCCAGATTTTGCTAGCTGAAGATGAGGATTCGACTCGTCAGTTGTTGCAGTTTAGCTTAGAGCGTGAAGGCTATAAAGTTGTTGCCGTACGAGATGGCAGCGAAGCACTTCAAGCATTTGCGGCAGACACATTCGACATGGTTATCCTTGACGTTAATATGCCGATTCTTGATGGCTGGACAGTTTGCGCAGAATTACGTAAGCGAACTGACGTGCCCATTATGATGCTGACCGCCAATGCCCGCCCAGATGATATTGTACACGGCATTCGCCTTGGTGCTGACAATTACGTCACAAAGCCATTTACCTTGAAAGAACTTCGTGCTCGCGTACAGGCTGTCCTTCGTCGAGCCAAGCAGAAAAGCTATCTTGATTCCGCCAATATTATCACATGCGGTGAAATTACCCTTAACGAAACTACTTGCGAAGTTACAGTTCGCGATAACAAAGTAGATTTGACCCCAAACGAATACCGTCTTTTGAAATATTTCATGGACAACCCCGATACAGCAATTAGCAAAGAAGATCTTCTTACAGCGGTCTGGGACTATCAGTACCAATTCTGCGAAGATCTAAACTTCATTCGCGTAACTATCCGACGTTTACGCAGCAAAGTTGAAGAGAACTCATCTTCACCAAAATATCTTAAAACCGTACATGGCCGTGGTTATAAACTTTGCACCATAGAGCCAGAGACCGCTACACCGATTGCTGCACCGATTCCACCAATGGTTGTTCCAAGCGTAAAGGGTCGATTCCCTGCCGAGAAGCAACTTAACGCAGCTTAGATCAGGTAGTATAATTCAAACTAAAATAATGCATGTCCGTTATCGGGCAGCGCATAAAAAAGACGGAGCGTTAAACGCTCCGTCTTTTTTATGCGCTGCATTTTTCGTATCTACTCAATATATCTGCTAATAAATAGAAGTGACGTGCGCGCTTGGTTTCGATACACTGCATACGACCGCAGCACTCAATCGATGTTACCACCAATTTTTGAGCAGATACTATTTTTCTGAGTCAACCAGTTGATATTAAATCCTATTGCGAAAACCAACGATATAGGCCGTATAAAAAGTATGCGCTAATAACTATCGCAATTACTTGCAACATCCACTCTTTCTGCGACCAAATTCGCTTTAGCTCTTTCCACGTACCGCTAGGTTTGGCAAGAAGTGCCACCACAAAGATCAAAATGAGTATTATAAAAAATCGTCTGCCCATTAGATTCCATCTTTGACCTAAATTTTGTTCAAAAATATATCAAACACAGCCACAGAATGACAACGAAGTGTCTAGTTTCATGACAATTGTGCTGTTTATGATACAATCACATCGTTATGGTCGAGCCGATTTCCCTGCAAATTTCATCTTACGAACCACTAATTTGGGTTGCGATGAGTCTTATATTTAGTGTCGCATTCAGGTTTGCCCGCTACCGCTTCAGTGCCCACCGAAAATATATACTTGATAGTGCTCGTTGGATACTGTTTCCATATCTGGGATTGCTGCTTGGTCATCTCTCCCCTAGATTATTGGGCCTGACCGAGATTAATTGGTTAAACAGCCTGAGCCTTGGCGTAGGTCTGATCTGCTTGACAGCCATACTGATACTGCTGGTCCAGACAACAACCGATAATCCCGTTCTGCCGAATACACTTGCCCAATCCACATTTGCCTCAACAAACTCTAGTTCGCTTGCGGAGTCAATCGTCTCTGCTGGTGCAGAACAATTCCACTGGTCGTTTTTACGGGGCGCATTTTGGGAAACGCTGCTGCGGATTGGATACTCGGCCGCAACAGCCGCATATGCTGGCGTATGGATAGGTGGCCTGATTGCCATGGCCGAATTGGTACTTCACAAACGGCGGGCAATGCAACGGCTACATACACTAGTGGTATTAACCGTCACGTCGACACTCTTTTACTTTACCCACAATTTTTGGCTCTGCTGGATCATGCATCTGCTAGTAACTGCCATGCTGCAACAGTCTTTGATTACAAAAGATAGCCTACGCTAATCATCACCACGAAAATAAGTGCCGAAATGAGCAAGAGCGTTCGCAAATCTCTAAAAACATACTGGTACTCACCTTGCCAATCGACACTGTCCGAACCTCTACCGCCGGGTGCATCATTCACGGAACCGTCATAACCGTCCGCCATTTTGCTTTCACTACTACCCGACGATGCAACTGTGTTATCGTCCTTATACAGTTGACTGTAGCTAGCTGGGCGACCGGCAGCTAAACTCTTTCTGCGCTTTTGTCTTCGTTCTGCCCGTTTGTCATTTGTCATATTTACCTCCAAATTAGCAAAGCATTGCAGGCTCTCTACTGCGGACAATAGCAGCCCCGCTTAGGTTACTTCGCCATAATTGCGTCTAGAATAAATCCAAAACTTGATCCTATCAGAACGAGGCTACTTTAACAAACCTCGCCCCTGCTATATCACATACTATATTTGTCTATAAAGGTTCCATACCACATCTTAAAAAAGTAGAGATGGTGTCGACCAAACTCAGCCGAGCTGGGCAAAATTCTTCTGGTGCTATCTTTTACTCGGTGTAAAGTCTATTATAATGATAATAATTAGACGTTATCTTGAGGATATATAAACGAGGTTCATTGACGCTTAATATCTCTACAAAAAGCGCATCGTCCAGCCCCGAAATCTTGCGCCATTCGAGCGAATTCCCCGGCCCCGCATTATAGCCCACAAGCGCCGAAATCAGATTATCGTCTAGGTAATTGCGTGCCCAATCCAAATAATATGCACCAAAATCCAAATTAATGTGCGGTCGCAACACCAAATCATTTCTAAAATCGGGGTAAGCCACCTGATCCGCTATCCATTGCGCCGTATCTGGAATAATCTGTGCCAACCCTTGTGCCGCTGCATAGGAACGAGCGCCCTTTTCAAAAAGACTTTCCTGCCGAATCAAACTGTAATAGAGCAGCGGATCAATATTGTTATTACGCGCCGCACGCTCAACCAAATCAGGATAGCGCCGTGGGTAAACATATCGCTGTAAAAAGATCGGCGTGTCCTCTACAAGTTCTGCGGGGCTAAGCTGAATCAACCTTTCCATCGTAATCAAACTCAACCGATACGCACCCAATCGCTCAAACTCCAGGCTCAGTGGGTAGAGCAAATTCGGTTTGTCTCCATAACGAACATAAACGCGTTCCAGAGCCGCCAGCGCCTCGAACCGTTGGTCCAACTCCATCATCACCCGGCCGACTTTTAAATCGACATCGCTATCCACCGCCGCGGGCAGTTCTGCCGTCACACCACTTACATCGACATCTTCTAGCCATTCCGCCAGCCATTTCTCTGCAAATGGTTGACCGCCATCATCTCCTTGCAGCTTAGAAGCCGCCCCCGCGATACTCGTCACATCATCAAGCGTATGCGCCGCGCGTCCTGGTTTACGCAACGCGATTGCCGACAGCACACCATAAAACGTATCGGGAATCTTATCCACAACGCCACGCCACGCCGCACGCGCCTTCCCCGGCTCATCCGAATCAAAATAGGCTCGGCCCAACCAATATCCTACCGCATCGGGTCGATAAGCTTCGTGCTTCTCTTGCATCCGCTCGTAAACTCGCACTGCCTGCCCCGTTAACCCTTCACGATACGCACCGATGCCCACAATATAAAGCGCAAGCGGCGCACGTTCACTCTCTGGGAAATCGTCCGACAGAGCAAAGAAATCAGCCGCCACCTCTAATTGGCTGCCCTCATTAAAGGCCAATAAGCCACTGCGCCACAGCGCCTCGGCAGCCAACGCATCATCGCTATTTTCGCGCGCAAACGTACGATACGTTCGGCGCGCCTGCGGGCCACTGCCCAACCACGCCTGCGACTCCGCCAAATCAAGCCACGCCTGACCCACACAAACGCAATCTGGATAAAGGTCAATTACCCGTTCGAACAGTTGATTTGCCACCTCGTAATTACCTGCACCCAAATACGATTGACCCAAATAATGCATCGCCTGCCCAGCTCGTTTGTCCGATGGTTCAACCTCATCCAAATATTCTTTAAAGGCATCAATCGCCGGTAAATAAGCCTGTGCCTCTAAATCTATATAGCCGCGTTGAAACTGATCTACCCCCACGTCTAGCCCTACCAACTCAATCAGCGATAGATAGGCATACTTATTCTCCGGCGCTTCATCCATTGCCACCTGCCAACGCGTAATTGCATCCGCCTCATTGCCCGCGTTCGCCAGCGTCTGCCCCGCCGTAAATAAAATCTCAGCCCGATAGTCTGGATTTCGCGCCACACTCAAAATTTCATCGTAAACAGCAACCGCCTCGTCCATCTGCGACATTGCCACATAACTTTGTGCGAGCGCCTCCAAAAGCCGCACTCGTTCGCCGATATCGATGGATGCATCAGCCGCTAGCCGATACGCACGCCCCGCATCCTCTACATTGCCCAAAGCCAAAAAATTAGCCGCAATCTGCTCCTGCGTTGCCGCAACCGCTTCAGGATAGTAGCCTTCAAACTCTTTATAATTTACAATCGCCTCATTATATCTGCCCAAACCATTTAACGCTCTGGCCCGCAAATAAAGCATCTTTGCGCGCACAACATCATCGGTGGGCAATTTCTCCATCATCGGGTCAATAACAAGCAACGTCTGACCATATTCATCATTGGCCAAATACGACTTCGCCAGCAAAAATTGTGCTTCCGCATTTAACGATGAACCTTCGACATTATCCTCATCGCCAGTCGAGCGCGTCGTGCTACGTTCTGCTAACTTCCCTTCATTTGATAGATCGGTCAACTCACGCCGCACCGCAACGTAGTCCCCATTATTAAAAAGTTGCACTGCACGCGCTAATTGGTCTGGCGGGGCCAGTGGTGTATTCGACAGCGTGATCGGTACAGAATCTAACGGCGCACTCGACGCAGCGGGAGCCTCACCCATCTCAGAAGCAGAATTCGACCCAGCATCATTTGTTGACGTGCCCGTCAAATCTTGCTCGGAGCCACTGTTGGATTCTGCATCACCAGACTGCCCATCACCAGATTGTTCAGCGCTAGACTCCGCACTGCGATTCGCGTCATCTGCAACAGTTCGTTCACTATTACGACAGCCCGCCGTGCTCAATATGGTCATAAAAAACAACATCACAAGCAGCAGGCTCGTAAACGTTCGATCAAAATAACTGTTTGGCCTGACTAATAGACCCATTCCCGATTTTTCTTCCGTGTAAATATTCATTAAACCCATTATACTCAAGCTTTATCTAAATGTGAATCAATTGATCAACAGAATTATCTCTACTCCGCTAAACAGTGATTACACATGACTATATAAAGCAAAACGGAGTCGCCCTATCAATTGTTCCAGACTATATTATTAACCACTTTTCAATACGCCCCTCTCAGGCAGTTTCTTAGCATTTGTGAGCGGGTGCGGTATAATCAACCATACAATATATACAATCGAAATCGGTCGATGAACCGACTAATTCTTCTACTAAATCTTGTTCGGAAACTATTATGGCTGCGGCAACAACACCAACAAAACAAACTTCATCTCGACACGATCAATATGAGCTAGTGGTTGGCATGGAGGTTCATGCACAACTTCTTACGCGCTCGAAGATGTTCTGCTCCTGCGCAACGGACTATGCCGGTGCGCCGCCAAACACGCGCGTTTGCCCCGTCTGCTTAGGTATGCCCGGGATGCTGCCCGTGATCAACCGCGTAGCTGTCGAAGCGACGATCAAAACCGGGCTAGCGCTCAACTGCACAATCAGCCCACTAGCCGTCTTTTCGCGCAAAAATTATACCTACCCCGATCTGCCTAAAGGGTACCAGATCACGCAATACGATCTGCCTTCTTGCGAATATGGTTGGATCGATGTCGAATTAGAGAGTGGTGAAACAAAGCGCATTCATATCCGCCGTGCGCACATCGAAGAGGATACGGGCAAGACCGTTCACGCCAGCGGCTATTCACTTGTCGACCTCAATCGCGCCGGTGTTCCATTACTCGAAATTGTTACCGAAGCCGATATTCACAGCGCTGAAGAAGCCTATGCGTACCTGTCAAAACTGCGCACAATTTTGCGCTACCTGGGCGTTAACAGCGGCGACATGGAAAAAGGCGCGCTACGGTGCGAGCCAAATATTAGCGTGCGTACCTACGAGCAGAAAGAGCGCGACGAATATGGCACCAAAGTCGAAGTCAAAAATTTGAACAGTTTCCGCTCGGTTCGCAGCGCAATTGAATACGAGTTCAATCGGCAAATTAACGTGATCGAAGCGGGCGGCGTGATCGAACAGGTCAACATGGGGTGGGACGAAGCCGCACAGAAGACGGTCTTGCAGCGCAGCAAAGAGAGTGCGCATGACTATCGCTACTTCCCCGAGCCAGATCTACCGCCCCTTAACGTTGGCCTCGAAATGATCGAAAAATTGCGTGCTCAACTTCCCGAACTGCCAGACGAAAAGCGTCAACGGTATGTTGACGCTTGGCAGGTGCGGGCAATGGACGCCGATATTCTTATTAGCGAGTCCACCGTGGCGACATACTTCGAATCCGCAGCCGAATCATATGGCATATCTACTGAAGAGATCGAAGCCGGAAAGCCACAGCGCATTGCCAACTGGATGACGGGCGAAATTTTTCGCTTGCTGCGCGCCGACGGCGATGGGCAGGATCTACGTCAAATTGCAGCGATAAAAATTCAGCCTAGTCAACTTGCCGACCTGTTGACAATGGTCGATGAGAAAATAATCAATCAAACAACCGCCCGAAAGGTGCTCGACACGATGTTTGAAACAGGTGACTCATCGCAAGCAATTGTCGAACGCGAAGGGTTGGCAATGGTGAGCGATACGTCGCTAATCGATGAAACAATTTCAAAGATTTTGGACGCAAACCCAGATGAGTTAGCCCGTTATCGTGGAGGCGAAGAGAAGCTATACGGTTTTTTCATGGGGCAGGTGATGCGCGAGATGAAGGGCAAGGCCGATCCAAACGCCACAAAACAGCGATTGGGCGAGTTGCTCAAAGGGTAAGACTGCATCGGTTGCGGTACGTGCGCAGGGGCGGGTCGTTGCCGTAGAGGAAAAGTTAAAATCTGGCGTCTTCTGAATGCATTGAGCAATTGCAAAATCCTTGATTGAGGATTCTTTATCGCTATGATATTTCCCATACTCAATGAACTTTGGTTCTATCGGAGCTGGCAACAGCGTTTCGGAAATTTGCTGAATCAATCGAACTCGATACTCAGCGCGAGCTTTCGAATATCCTGAAATAAATTATCCATCATTTGTGCGTCGGCAATCATTTTAGGCTCTACGCGACATAGTGGGATTGAAATTTGGCAATATTCATGATATCGCGAGTTAGTTCTAGTGGCATTAGCGCATTTGGAACTAACTAAACTGGCAAATCTTGACGCCGATTTGGTAAAAAGCACGATTTTCACCACTTGTCTAGACCACCATGTCGCGTAGAGCCGATTTTATTAAGTCTGACAGTAATTTTTCATTTTTAAGAAATAATAGTGTTAAGTTTTACGATCCCAATATAGCGAAATCTTTAAGACCAACTTTTGTTTCCGCAAGTGCTGGGGTAGCACCTTTATTCAGTAAAGTATAGGCAATAAAACGTTTATTCTTATAAATCTTCCAGCCATAACAAGGGAATAATCAATCGGTTTAACCAAAGAGAGCACCTAGAGCAGTGGTAAAAAATCAGATGCTCTATGCCCCAGATATTCATGCCAAACCCAACCCTCCTCACCGACCTGCGCGCCGACCCAAAATTCATGCAAAACGTCGTTGCGTGGCGGACCCTGCCCCCCCGCCCAGCGGATCTCGCGCCGATCCCCGCGACGCTCGACCCGCGCCTACGCGCTGCGCTGCACCAACGCGGCATCGATCAGCTCTACAGCCATCAAGCCGACGCCGCTGACCGCTCGCTCAACGGCCAAAACCTTGCCATCGTTACCCCTACCGCCAGCGGAAAAACGCTCTGCTACAACCTGCCCGTGCTCCACACATTACTGCAAGATTCCAACGCACGTGCGCTTTATTTATTTCCCACCAAGGCACTGGCACACGATCAGCTGAATGAGCTTGGGGAATGGGGAGCGAGGTTTAGGGAGCAGGGAACGGAGCCAATCCCCGTTTCAAGCTACGATGGCGACACGACCAGCAGCGCCCGCGCCCAAATCCGCAAAACCAGCCGCATCATCCTCAGCAATCCCGACATGCTTCACAGCGGCATCCTGCCCTACCACCCCACATGGGAGCCATTTTTCGCCAATCTGCGCTACGTCATCCTCGACGAAATGCACACCTATCGCGGTGTATTTGGCAGCCACGTCGCTAACGTGCTGCGCCGCTTGCAGCGCATCTGCACTTTTTACGGCAGCAGTCCACGCTTCATCTGCACCAGCGCCACCATCGCCAATCCGCAACAGTTGGCCGAGCGTCTGATCGAGCAACCCGTCAAACTAATCAGCAAGAATGGCGCGCCCAGCGGCAAAAAAGAGATCGTCCTCTACAGCCCACCCATTTATGACATTGAGCGCGGCCTGCGCCGCAGCGCCACCCTCGAAACGCAAGAAATCGCCGCCCGCACAATCCTTGGCGGCCTGCAAACAATCATCTTTGGCCGCTCGCGCCTCGTCACCGAAGTGTTGCTCACCTACATCCGCGACAGGCTCGCGCGCGTGCCTGGCAACAACCTGCCAGCGGATCAAGTACAAGCCGCCCTAAAACAATCGATCCGCGGCTACCGTGGCGGCTACCTACCCACCGAACGCCGCGAAATCGAAGCCGGATTGCGCGACGGCAGCGTGCGCGGCGTCGTCGCCACTAATGCACTCGAACTTGGCATCGACATCGGCCAACTGCAAGCCGCCATTCTCTGTGGCTACCCAGGCAGCATCGCGGGCACCTGGCAGCAGATGGGCCGCGCCGGTCGCACCCAAGAATCAAGCCTCGCGCTCATCGTCGCCACCGGCGGTCTGCTCGACCAATACATTGTTAACAATCCCGATTTCCTCTTCGACAGCTCGCCCGAACATGCCATGATCAACCCCGACAATCTTATGTTGCTTGTCGATCAGCTGCGCTGCGCCGCATTCGAGCTGCCCTTTGCCCGCGGAGATCGCTTTGGCGGCTGCGAGTTTGTCGATGACGTTTTATTTTTGCTGGCAGAGCAAGGCGATCTCACGGCCCGCAACGAACGCTTCTTCTGGAATGGCGAAAGCTACCCCGCACGATCCATTGGTTTGCGCAGCGTGGGCGGCGAAAGCGTAGTCATTCAACGGGTCAACAATGTAAATCAGACCGATGCGGGCGACGAAGATGCAAACGGGGTGCGCATCATCGGCGAGGTCGATCAACCTAGCGCGCTGCGGCTGCTGCACGACGGCGCAATCTACATCCACGAGGGCCGCACCTATCGAGTCAACTCGCTAGAGCTAGACGCACAGATAGCCAGCGTGTCGCCCGTTACGGTCGACTACTACACCGACGCGACCACAGAGGCCGAGATCACCCCATTGTCCATTGCAGAAGAAGCGGAACGAAACGGGGCCACGGTGCGCCACGGCGAGTTGGAAGTTTCCAGTCAGATTGTCAGCTTTCGCCGTATCAAGCGGCACACGCATGAAAACCTTGGCACCACCCCGTTAGACTATCCACCGCAGACGCTCGACACCAGCGGTTACTGGATCACGTTGACGGCTGCGGCATTTGATGCGTTAGTTTCGGCAGAGCAGTGGCGCGATTCGCCCAACGATTATGGGCCAAATTGGCAGCAGCAGCGCAGGCAAGTACGCCAACGCGATGCGAAAAAGTGTGCTCGCTGCGGTGCGCCCGAACCAGCGAGTTGGCAGCGCACGGGCAGGCAGCACGACGTGCATCACATTGTGCCGTTCCGCACCTTTGGCTATGTGCCGAGGCAGAACGAGAATTATCGTCAGGCCAATCAGCTTTCGAACCTGCAATTGCTCTGTCGCTCCTGCCACAATATTGTCGAATCGGGCGTGCGCACGCGCGGCGGGCTCGACGGGCTTTCCTATACGCTGCACCATCTTGCGCCACTCTTTTTGATGTGCGACCGCTCTGATTTAGGTGTGTCGATTGAGCGGGGAGAGTCAAAAGACAGTTCAAATGATAAAGACGATCTGCTGCCGGCAATTTATGTTTTTGAACAGGCAACAGCGGGTCTCGGTTTTAGCGAGAGGTTATTCGAGATCCACGACGAGTTGCTGCGTGCCGCGGATGCGTTGATCCGTGGGTGTGGGTGCGCGCACGGCTGTCCGGCGTGCGTGGGGCCGGTGCTAGAGAATTCTGACGTGATGATGGAAACGAAGGCGCTGACGTTGGCGCTTTTGGCCGCACTGCGTGGGCAGGAGGTTGGAGATAATGCTGAGGAGAAAGCTGAGGTTAAGGACGAGTTCAATGATGTTGATTTTATGTGATGGTAGACTATAAAATGTCTTATGTTCAAAACCGATGTTGTGTGGAATGTACGAGTATCGAGCCATCGGAAATAGCTACTTCGTTATCATTTCGAGCCTCGGATAACGTATAAATAATGAAAGGTCGAATAACAACGAACGTTCAACTTAATTGGTGGGTCTCTAGCGAGAAGTCTGGGTCATGGAGCATCCAGACTTCTCGCTAGAGACCAAATCGGCTGCTCAAATTCAGTTTGTAGCTCGCACTTTTCCACCAACGTGGGCTGAATTTCGCTTGAAATGACCACGAACTCTCATCACGCGCTGGCGATTAATCCGTTCGCTGCAGCACTATCGAATCGACAAACAATCTCTTAAAACGGCCTAAATTATGCCCCATCGATACTACGTGTACATCGTCACCAATTGAAACAACAACGTCATGTATATTGGCATGACAAACGACTTGGAACGGCGTATACAAGAACACCAACAAAAACGAAACAAAGAGTTTACATCACAATACAACATCAATAAGCTTGTTTATTATGGAGAGACAAATGACGTTCACGTAGCCACTGCACGCGAAAAAGAGGTCAAAAAATGGCTACGGGGAAAGAAGGATATGCTTGTTCATAAGCAGAAGCCCACAATGGCACGATTTGGCAGCTGATTGATAAACCCCTTCTCCATTACGCTCTACTTGCACATCCGTCTCTTTCCACCGAAAATAGATTCATGAATCTTTTCGAGCAAGCTCATCAAGATCGCCTAGAAAAAGAAGGCCCATTAGCCGCACGTATGCGACCGCGTACATTGGACGAATATGTTGGTCAGGCCCACATTATTGGGCCGGGGCGGCTGCTGCGGCGCGCGATTCAGGCGGATCAGTTGGGGAGCCTGATCTTTTATGGACCACCTGGCACGGGCAAAACTACGCTAGCGCAGGTGATCGCTAACAGCACAAGCTCACATTTCATTAAGCTCAACGCTGTGCTGTCCGGCGTGAAGGATATTCGCGAGGCGGTGGCCGAAGCACAAAATCGGGCGGCAATGCATGGTCAGCGCACAACGCTTTTTGTGGACGAGGTGCATCGCTTTAATAAAGCGCAACAAGATGCGCTGCTGCCGTGGGTAGAAAATGGCACGGTCATCTTTATTGGTGCGACGACCGAGAATCCATACTTTGAGGTGAACAAGGCGCTGGTCAGCCGCAGTCGTATCTTTCAGCTTTTGCCGCTACAGCCAGACGACATTCGCGCGGTAATTATGCAGACGTTGGCAGATTCTGGGCGAGGCTACGGCACACGCACGGTGCAGATTGATGATGATGCGCTGGCACATTTGGTGAACGTTGCAAATGGTGATGCACGGGCCGCGCTGAATGCGTTGGAGTTGGCGGTAGAGACGACGGAGCCGAGTGCTGATGGCTCTACAGGTGATTCTGCTAGTGATTCTGCTGATAATCCTCTGATCCAGATTACGCTGGCGATTGCAGAGGAGTCGATTCAGCAGCGGGCGGTGCTGTACGATAAGGAGGGCGATTATCATTACGACACGATTAGTGCATTTATCAAGAGCCTGCGCGGCAGCGATCCCGATGCGGCGCTTTACTGGATGGCGAAGATGATCCACGCTGGGGAGAGCCCCCGTTTTGTCTTCCGGCGGATGATGATTTTTGCCAGCGAGGATGTGGGGTTGGCGGATCCGCAGGCGGTGGGTGTGGTGAAGGCATGCGCTGATTCATTTGAATTTGTGGGGATGCCGGAGGGGCGATTCCCGCTGGCGCAGGCGGCGATTTATTTGGCGACTGCGCCGAAGTCGAACAGCACCTTTGCCTTTTTCGATGCGCTGGCCTCTGTCGAAGCGGAGACGGATAGCGGGGTGCCCAATCATTTGCGCGACGGAACTCGCGATAAGGAAGGGTTTGGTCACGGTGAGGGATATTTGTATCCGCACGCGTTTCGCGATCACTGGGTGGCGCAGCAATATTTGCCATTGTCGCTTCAGGGCAAAGTTTTCTATCAGCCATCCGATCAGGGGTACGAAGATAAGATTCGACTAACGGTGGCACGGCAACGCGAAGCACAGTTGGCGGCGATGATCGAGGCGGAGGCAGCGGGCGAGGTCATAGGCTTGGGTGTGGAGATTCTGACTTATTCACCGGACGATCCAGCGCGAGACCGATGGTTACAGCGTACGGTGTCGACTGCGGGCGATCAGCTTGGCGCGCTACGAGATCGACTGCTGGATGATGCGAATTTAGGTCGACATCACCTGGTGCTTGATTTGAAGGCAGGTAGCGGTTTGCTTATGTGGGAAGCGTTGCGACGGGTGCCGGAGGGTGGCGTTTATGCGATTGTACACAATCAACGTGATGCGGAGGCGTTAGGGCAGATGGCGGCGCAGTTGGATGAGTTGATGCGCCCGATTCTGATCGAAGATGAGTTGGCTATGGGTTTGGCCCAATTACAGGAAGACGAGGTTCGGTTTGATGCAATTATCGGTAATGGGGTGCTGGCGGGGCTTGATAAAAAAGAGCGCTATGTAGCTGAGATGGCAGCTCTGCTAGGAGAAGGCGGAGCGATTTGTTTAGCCGAACGAATTCCACGCTACACGCAGCGCCTGTACGAGTTGGTCGATCTGGCTACACTAAGTAAAGGGATACAAAAAAAGATAAGGGAAGCGGAAGAGGCGATATATGCCAATGAAAAAGATCCGCTTGTCAACTGGGACAAGGCGGATCTCATCGGATTATTCGAAGGTTATAAATTCGCTGTTGATCACTCGGTTAAGTCGGAACAACGTCCTATCTTGGTGACGGAGGCAGCAATAACAAGATGGTTTACGCCAACAAATGCTGACTCCACAAAAGTTTCACTCGGGCCAAAAAGATCTAGCTACGCTGAGCATCTTCTCGTTTTTCTTTCTAAGCAGGAGCTTGACGAAGTCGAGAAATTATTTCGAAAAGAGCTGCTGAACAAAACGGTTGATTGGTGCAGCAAGACACTATTTTTACGGGCTAAAAGGGCTCAATCAAAGAAACTTTAGGCTATGCCATAGCTCTGCACAGCCCGACAATATTTTCAGCTTCTACAATATTTTCAGCTTGAGCGGACTGCCAATCTCCGGCAATAAGTTGAAAGATGTCCGTTTCTGTCACAATGCCGAGTAATTCGTGTGGACAGCCTTCTGGCGAGTCGTGTGTGGTGCAGATAACGGGGACGCCCCCCACTCTATGCTTTACAAATGTTGCAGCAAGTTCCCCAACTGTACACTCTCGACCAACCGTTACAACATCATGTGACATGACATCCGCAACACGAATCCACGTAGCGGCGTCACTGCGGCCATAGTTGCTGTTTGAATATTCGGCTGTTTCGGCTTCTATTACATCGGCGTCTGTCAACATGCCACGCAGATGTCCATCTTCGCTAACGACGGGTAAGCGTCGTATGTCGTGCTCTTCCATTAGCTCTGCGGCATCCATAACTAGCGTTTCTGGCGTTACGGTTACTACAGGTGAGGTCATAATTTCGCGGACAGGAATAGAGTGCATAATTTCTCCAGGCAGTTAACTAAATTGAACAAAAGAGCGCATACAGCAAGTAAGCATGTTGCATGAATTGAGATGGGCAAAAGAACTGTAATTTCTTCTGATCTTAATTTTGGGGTACGCCAATCATAGCATGGATTTGTGTGCGCATGTGAGCCAAAAGACTGACAAGGTGCTGACAGTTCCATAGTGCGCGGAGATTTAAGGTGACATATTTAGGTAGCTGTAATGTGTTACTTTGTGAGTGGGCAGAAACGTAAGTAGAGTCTACGATACCGTAATGTTCAAGAGTAAAATTTTATGGTAAACGCGAGAATTTTTTTGCGTTTGCGATTACCATTCGTCAAGCCATTCTTCTGATTCACCAACTACACGAAACTTACGCTGTCGATCTGAGTGAAGAGGTTGTTCGGGAAGAAGGTGATTGGGGGTAGCTGGTTGCTGCGTTGCCATGGGAGGCTGGTTTGTTGTAGATTGCGCGGCAGTTGGTTGCCCACCGCCAAGAATAATAACAGGTGGCTGTGAATAGGGGGGGTGGGGGTAGTAGGGCATCTGTCTGTCGTGTGGCAACTTGTCTTGGCTGTTATTGTGCTGTTTTTCTTGACGCCGCCTAGCAAGCAGGAGCAGTATAGCTGTAGGAATACCGGCAAGCATACCAAAAAACATGCCGATGGCCATGCCAAGTGCGTCGCTATTTAGGGTACTGCCGATGCGCCAGCCAGCTACAAGAATGAAGACAAGCAGCGCCAATCCTAAGAAGGTTTTCATTTAGATTTAGATCTCTTGACCACGTATATGCATTGATAACGAATAAAAATGCGAAGGTTTGAATAGTATACCGGTTTTGGTATTAAGGCGTAAGGGCTAATTTGGAAAAGTAAGTATATGAATTTACTGTTTTTTGGGACTGTACCACAAAGTTTGTAAATAACTTTGTCTGGTTAAGCAATCTAACGCCATTATTAGGATGGTCTTGTCTTTTTGGGAATGGCCCAAGCAAAGATAATCTCGCTGTATTTCCGCATGATCTTACGCTAATACGAAATCGATATTAGAAATTTAAGTTGGTGGGTTGGCGAAATGAATGAGATGTGTTGGCGCTGTTAGTGCCAATAATAGAACATATGTTCTATTATTGGCAAATCTAATTTTTGATGAACTAGCAGCAAGATGGTGTGAAGGCTGTTAAGGAAGTTGAGTGTGGTTAGTCGTGAGGGTAATATTACCGGTTGGATTAGGTCGTCTATTGGGTAGTTGTTTTAGTGGGAAGTGGATCGGACAGGATTCGAACCTGTAACCAAAGCGTTATGAGCGCTCTGCTCTGCCATTGAGCTACCGATCCGTAATAGAAGGTAAGGCGTAGAAGATACAAAAGTGTGAGCGGGTGGAGGGAATCGAACCCTCGTCGTCGGCTTGGAAGGCCGGAGCTTTACCATTAAGCTACACCCGCAAATGTAAATGCTAGATTATTATATAGCAATTTTTTGCGTTGTGCAAGTGTTTTTGATGGTTGTTCTTGCCAAGAAGATGTCGCGCTAACGCAATAAATTTTACAAGCATTGTAAGAAAATGAAAAAAGTCCACTTTGTTGATTAACAAAGTGGACTTTACCAGTCGGGGAGAAAGGATTTGAACCTTCGACCCCATCGCCCCAAACGATGTACGCTACCGGACTGCGCTACTCCCCGTGGATGCAGTAATTATATACTATTTGTTTATCGGGTACAAATCAACGATGTAGTATTTGTTTAATAGTTATGGAACCCATTGCAGATCGTGATTTAACCAGTTGCTGCCTAGTGTGCCTGTAATCGAAATCAATTTTTGCGCTGTACCACCATTTATTGAGACTGCCCATATTTCCCAATTGCCGTTGCGGTTTGTAAAAAATGCAACCGATGTACTATCGGGGCTGACAGTTGGCGAGCCGTCTATCGCGGCAGTATTTGTTAAGCGCAATATTGCTTGGGTATTTGGATCTACACGATATAGCTCCATGTTGCCATCACGTACGTTACTCATAAAGAGAACATAGCGACCATTACGTGACCAGGTTGGTCGACTATCTGCGGATACGTCTGTGAGTTGCTTTCGCTCGCCTCCGTTGCCATTCATCGTCCAAAGTCCACAACCGTTCCCTCTCTCATCACAGCCACGGTAGACAATTTTGTCAAGCGTCGGGTGCCACTCTGGCGATTCACCAAAGGTGTGAAATGTCGTGGCACTATTTTCTTCAGCCCAGACTGTATAGATCCGCCACAATCGATCACCTTCGCGGTTGCTGGAAAAGACAATCCGATTTCCATCAGGGCTCCAGCTTGGCAAGGTATCTTCTACAAATTTTGTATAACGTAGAGTGAGATTTGTGCCACTGTCGATTGATGTAATACCGCCAGCATCGTTGCGCAGGCTGCGATGAGCCAGTCGAATACCGTCACGACGAAGTGCTGGCTGTGCAGCATCCATCGCAAGAAGAAGTGGCTGGGCGCTAGATAGTTGGTGCGCAAAAATGCGACTACGGTTATCGTTGTTATCTTGCGCAGAATAAATTATGCGTCCAGCTGCGGAGATTGTCGAAGCAGATTGCGCAGCAGCTATGGTAACTGGTTTTGAGGTCGCGATCGGTGCGGAGATGATTGTTGGTCTGGCGCTTGCTGTAACCGTAGCTGTAAGTGCTATGGCTCCAACTTTGGTTACGGTGGATGTTCGCTCGGGCGTTGATTTTATTGTGGAACCACTTTCCTCTTCATCAGCTGCACTTCCCAATGTGGGTTTCGCCTTCGGTATAGCTACCTGCGCTGTTGTCTTGGTCACATCGGCAGTAAGTTTACTTGCCGTTTTCGGATCTTCACGTTCACAGAGCGCGCGGTAGGTATTACGCTTGCTGGTTGAGCCTGGCGTTACCTCAATCGCGATGGCTAAATTATACTGTTCTACTGCTTTACACCATTGCTTTGCTTTTACAAACGAGTCGCCGTACTCCATATGGGCGTTCTGCAAACGTTCATTTACGTCACGATAATCAGGTGAAATTCGCTCTAACTCTAGCAAAACATTTACCACGCGTGCCCAATCCGTGCCTGCTATTGTCAGCGCATCTTGATATGTAGCAATAGTCGTGCGTAAGTTGCGAGCATCAATGGCAGTCGGCTTAAGTTCTATGGCACGATCAAGTAGAAGAAGTGCTTCCTCAAATTGACCATCTTGTTCCTTTTCTTCCGCTAATCCAATGATAGCTCTTGCCAACAGGTCTGTCACTTGAGCGAGTTCGTAAGTTGGGTTGATATCGAGAAGTTGGTCAAGTTTTACAATTGATTCGTCCCAATTTCCTTCGGCGAATGATTTTTGAGCAGCCTCCCATTGCTCGTCGGCAAGAGTACTTCCAACAGAGGGCTGTGATCCAATAGGTTCACCGCTTTTGAGTTGTTGCAGCTCATTGATTCCCTTTATTGCATCGCTATTATTTGATTCTAACAATAAGACACGCTCATATGTGACAATAGCTTCGTCATAACGATTTTCATATCGCAGATCCTCGGCGTATTGCAACAAAATACCAATTTGCTGGCGGCTTTGGGTTTCAACTTGCTGCTGGCCTGCACGGCTGCCCAAAAACAAGGCAAATATCATGGCTACAACAGCGAGAAAAGTTGCTATAGCCATAATTATTTTTAGTGGTGTTGGGAAAAGTATTCTATTTTTAAGAAATTGTAAGATCGGTCTTGAAGTCATTCGGTAATGCTCAATTGTTCTATCCTGTACGATACGATAACAAAATACGCCCAGCGCTATCTTCAAAGCGCAATTCCAAGATTACAGTATCGTCTAATTCTATAGCAGAAGTTTCAACAAATGGTAACTCTGGAGATGCATCGATGGCGAAGCGCAATATTTCTACGCCATCCCCATAAAGCAGCAAATCACCGCTAATGGGACGAGTCGGGTAGAACCCAACTGTCAAGCCCCCCGCCGATGCCGACAGATTTACGGCTGCAACTTCGTTGGCGTAAACCATATCACCAATACCCTGAAGCGGGTACCACACTTCTCTCCAAGTAACAGATCCTCCCGCTGGCAGTTGATAATGTTCGAAAAAACTTGGTGCAAGACCACCGTGCAGTTCAACATAACTTGATTCGTCATCAGTATAATAGTTTGTAGGAAGTGGCGATTGCCAACCCGGGCTAAATATTTTGCTGCCGCGGGCCACGTCCGCAGGGAAGATTCGCACAGCGCCTGCATCGTATAGCCGATCATAGACAGCAGCAAATGGACCTGATGCAGATGGCGATTCGAAAAATCCAGCGTATTCTGACCAAGATTCAAGCATGCTTATATCGCGACTATTATAAATCGGCCAAGGAAATGATTCAGTTGGTGCTGGTAATCTGTCATCACCAGTACTATGCACGATCATTTGGCTAGTTGGCAGAATAAAGTGGAGCGATCCGCTTGGCGTATTTTGTGGGCCGGGTGCTAGCATAGCAGAGTGCCAGTAATCAAATTCAAGCTCTGTCTGGCTAACATTTGAAATGGTTGGTTGCAGATCAAAGCTAGCTGCGCCAGCACGGAGAGAAATCGCAATACTGGCCGAGACTAATCGGCCATCCCATGGGGTAAAAAGCGTGACCGTTGCCGATTCGGGATTATGCTGAACGGGCGAAAACCCCCATGGTGTTCCCCAGTCATAACCGTGTTCAATCACAGGAAGGTTCCATTCCAGCCCGCCAAGCGCTATCCACCCAAGTTGTTTGGCTGGTCCCCATGGCGACGGTTTGACCACCTCATTTTGATAGAACATGCGATTTTCAGCGCCTTTATGGGTAACTTGCCACAGTCGCCCGCCAAGTTCGGGTAAAATTATTAGCTGGATGTAATTATTTTCTAATATAATTGTTCGGTAAGTGCGGTCTACGGGTTGGGAAGGGTTTGCTCTAAATCGCTCATAATCCAATTTTGTATAGGGCGAATTAAAAGTCGGAGCTATCTCGCTGGACTGATATGCTTGAAGTGGATAAGTTGGAAGCGTTACTGTCCCCTCATACAGCTCAACGGTGCCAATCGGTTCTGGTGCAGGGGCAGAGTCAACTATGACTGTAGGTAATGGTTCTAAAGTCTGTATTATATTGGGGATCTCTTCTTGGTTTTCCGCATCTGTGCGGGATGAAGAAATAACTTGAGCAGGCTGTTGTTGCGGTGTTGAAGGCAGTTTGTCTACCGCAGATGATGCTCGACAACCAACTAGTATCAATAAGGCGACCAAAGTCGAGGCGATTGTATTTAAAAATATTTTTGGCTTACAAGTTATGTCGTTGAGTGTCGCGTACATCAGTTATTTGGCTTCTCTGCGTATAATAAATATTTGGGGATTATTATACCGCAAATGTGAAGATAAGAATCAGTATACTTATACAAAAATGCGTTGTTTAAGATGAGAATTGTAGATAACAAAAAAGCCAAGCTACCGTAACACTGGCAACTTGGCAATAAGTTCAAAACTGAGGGAGGGAAGTTGGCGATGGTCTACTCTCGCATGCAGTTGCCCGCATACTACCATCGACGCTATTGGAC
>ENA-ORXT01000449-ORXT01000449.1-marine-metagenome-genome-assembly--contig:-NODE-449-length-65475-cov-5.825958_pt1 | contig 65475 bp, 56 predicted proteins | sample MGYA00237868_ERZ511482 | MGnify/ENA metagenome assembly ERZ511482 | reverse complement strand
AGCGGCGCGAACCGCTGGTTGCCGGAGGACGACCCCCCCCGGCCATCCGCCGTGCGATAGGTGCCCGCGCTGTGCCAGGCCATGCGAATGAAGAGGGGACCGTAGTGCCCGTAGTCGGCCGGCCACCAGTCCTGAGAATCGGTCATCAGTGTCGCGAGGTCCGCCTTCAAAGCTTCGAGATCAAGACTCTCGAACTCAGTCGCGTAGTCGAAGTCCTCGGTCATTGGATCGGACTTGGTCGAGTGCTGATTGAGGAGCTCGACCTTCAAGCGGTTGGGCCACCAATCTTCGTTGGCGGTGCCGCCACCGACAGTTGCTGAGGTGTGACCGAATGGGCATTTGGATTCTTCTGACATGGTTGTTTTTGTTGGCTGATGGTTGTGGCTGCCATAGGCAGGCCGGTTTGGTTGGAAAGTTCTCGAGATTACTTTTGGGCGGCCAGGCATTGAGGGCAGGTGCCCCAGTAGATCACCTCAGCCTCATCGATCACAAAGCCGTGGTTTTCGGCCGCCGTCAGGCAAGGGGCTTTTCCTGTCGAGCAATCGACGTCCGCTGTCTTTCCGCAGGATCGGCATACGAGGTGATGGTGATTGTCACCGACTCGGTTCTCGTAGCGAGCCGGAGAGTTCGCAGGCTGGATGCGTCGTATCAGTCCTTTTTCAGTGAGGGTGGCGAGAACGTTGTAGACTGCCTGGCGGGAGACTGTGCCGATGTCTTCCCGCACGCATTCCTCGATCGCATCGGATGTGGCATGTGGCTCCCGCGCGACAGCACGCAGGACGGCGAGCCGCTGCGCGGTCACGGCGAGTTCGTGGTCACGAAGGAGCTGGGCCGGTTCTGTCACCAGGTGATCTTGATGGTGAAATGGATTGAGTCAAGAAGTGGATGACATCCATTTTCGGTACAACCGTCCCATCATGGGAGTTGGCGGCGGGACCGACGTGCTCCAGCACCGGACCTTCTACCACCAATGTCGATCTGAGCGGCTGAGCGACATGAGCGGGATGAGCGGCATGAGTGACATGATCCCCGAGCTCTCCCGCGCACTGTTTCCGGCCGGCGCTCTCGTCACCGCCTGTGCCCGACGCCGGTGCTCGGAGGGTGCCGGACGGAGCGACGAATCAAGAAAGGAAATGACGGCTGTGGAATCCTGCGTTAGCACGCCTCTGCATGAGCAACGAGATTCCTTACACAACCCTGGAAAGCGGCCTCAAGTATCGCGTGATCGAAAAAGGTGAAGGCGCCAAGCCGACCGCGAAGAACGTCGTCAAGGTGCACTACACGGGCAAGTTCGAGAGCGGCGAGGTTTTCGACAGCTCTGTCGCGCGCGGTGAGCCGGCAACCTTCCCGCTGGCTGGAGTGATCCGCGGCTGGACCGAAGGCGTGCAATTGATGCCTCTCGGCGCCAAGTACGAGTTCGAGATCCCGCACGGTCTCGCTTATGGCGAAGAAGGCGCCGGAGGGGTCATCCCGCCTTTCGAGACTCTGTTCTTCGAAATCGAGCTCCTCGAGATCGTTTCGTAGCTCGGTTTCTAGCTGGAGCCGTATTTCTGGGTTAGACGTCGCGCGCACCTGATCTGCTCTTCGGTCTCGAGGCAGCACTTTCGCCGCTCGCGGATCCACTGGACGGGGTCGGTCTTCTTGGCGAGGAAACCCGCCTTGGCGCACCATGCGATGATGAACTGTCCGGTCCGCCCGCAACCCGCCACGCAGTGCACGGCGACAGGTTCTCCGGCCTCATGATGGCGGTCCATGAGGTCGAGAAAGGTCTGGATCTGGTCATCCGTCGGCACCCCGTAGTCCGCGACGTTGACGTGGTAGTACGAGAACTGCGCGGGCACGTCCTGCCGGTTGTCGAACTCACAGCAGTTCACCACCGCGCGGACCCCTTCCTCCTCATAGATCTCAAAGACGTCGGGGTCCGGCCACCATGAGGCTGCAATGACACCCTCGACGATCCAGGTGAAGGGCTCGGTTCGTTCGGGCTGTCCGTTTTCAGGCCAGTAGTGGGGACGGATGGGTTTCTGCATTGGTCTCGTTGATTCGGTTCGCACAGTGAACGAATTTTCGATTTCTCGCAGCGCAGCCATCGATGAGGGGTCAGGTCGGCTGCGCCGAGTCGCGGATTCAGGAGGCGCGATACTCGGCCCAGGAGGTGGCGGTTTCCCAGACTTTCACGGAGACGAGGGTGACGGCGGTGCGAAGGGCGTAGCGCGAGTCGCTGGTGTTGCGATAGTCGGCGAGTGCCTGCCCGGCGGTCTCGAAGATCAGGCGGGCCATGACTTCGGTGGTGGGGTCCTCCGAGTCGAAGCCGATGATGCGGTCGCCATAGCGAGCCTTGAACTCGGCGTAGGCGGGATCGTCGGTGTTCATGCACATGGCATGATCGAGGGAGTCGAGAAACTCGCCGAGCGCGACTTTGATGATCTTGAAATCACAGACCATCTCGTTCTCGTCGAGGTCCTCGGCTTCGAGCACGAACTCGACCTTTCGCGTGTGCCCGTGCGGGAACTGGCACTTGTCGGGATGCTTCGAAAGCATGTGACCGTTCTCGATGTCGATGGTCTTGCAGATGCGGTAGGGCATGGTGGTGGTCAGGTGCCTCGGCGGTTTCCGAACAGATCGAGATGGAGCCGGTTGCAATAGCGGTAGCCACGCTGCTTGCAGAGTTCCAGCAGGACGTCGTCCCTTCCTCGCAAGGCGGAGAGATCGGTGCCTTCCGGCATGAGTAGGATCTTGGCGGGAGAAACTTCCATCCCAATGGCGGCGACGGCTTCCTCGATCTCGGTGAGGTCACCGGCGTCGGAAACGACAAATTTCAACTGGAAGTCGTAGTCCGAGAGCCATGCGGCAAGAACCTCGGGCTGGGCTCGGGTCGCCTCATGACGGGCGATCCAGGCTTCGTTGATTTCGTCAGGCTTCGGCGTTGAATTGGCGAGCTTGGGGCTGAGCGAAGCCAGATCGCAGGCGATGCCCTCCGGGGCGACGGTGCCTGCGGTCTCGATGGTGATGTGTTTGCCGAACTCGCGAAGGGAATCGGCGAGCTCGTGGATGCCTTTGGCGATCATTGGCTCGCCTCCGGTGAGCACGACATGACCGCACTGCGGATGCTTGTTGACCTCGGCAAGGATGGTGTCGATGGCCATCTCAGGCCCCTCGGGTTTCCACGAGGCGTAGGGGGTGTCGCACCAGCGACAGCGAAGGTTGCAGCCGGAGGTGCGGATGAAGACGGACGGCACCCCCGTGAGTTCGCCCTCTCCCTGAATGGAGTAGAAGATCTCGGAAATCCTCATGGGAATGGGGTGGAAGATGCCGGCGGCTTCGGGGGCAGGGGAGCAGCGTCGAGATAGCAAGTCGGGTCGTCGAGACCCGCGATCAGAAAGGCTTCTCTCCGCTCGACGCAGGTGCCGCATTTTCCGCAGTGGACCGTGCCGCCCTTGTAGCAGGACCAAGTGCGGGAGAAGTCGACGCCCAGTTCGTGACCGCGGGTCGCGATGTCCTCCTTCCGCATTTTGATGAAGGGGCGCAGCAATTCGAGACTCGCGTACGTGCCGTGCTGGATGGCGTCGCCCATGGCGCTCATGAATTCTTCCCGGCAATCGGGGTAGATGGCGTGATCGCCGGAGTGCGCCGCGATCACGATGGCCTCCGCCTCGCGGCTCTCGGCGACGCCGGCCGCGATGGCAAGCATGATCCCATTGCGAAACGGCACGACGGTCGCCTTCATGTTTTCCTCCTCGTAGTGTCCCTCGGGGACGTCGCCGCCGGACTGGAGGAGGTCGGAGGTGAAAAGATCGTCGACGAAGGACAGCGGAATGACGTCGTGGGGAACTTCAAGGCGGGCGCAGTGTTCGGCGGCGAAGGGAATCTCGACCGGGTTGTGCTTGGAGCCGTAGTCGAAGCTGAGCCCCCCGACGACTTCGTGTTCCTTCGCCGCATGATAGAGAGCGGCGACGGAATCCATCCCGCCGCTGACAAGGACGATGACCTTTTTCTCCTTCTTTTTGCTCATGTCGTGGAACTCCGAACTGCTAGCGCATGGTTGACCACCTTGAGGCGAAGCCAAGCAAATCATCGGAGTTCAGGTCGAATGAAATGCCTGAGCGTCGATGGGCGTCTGGAATAGTGAGACCTGCCGGCTCGCGGATTTCCCTCTTCGGGGTTGGCAGAGACGCTGCGAAGCTGGTATTTGTAGACCTGATCGGCACGCGTCGTCCCCTGGCATTCCGCTTTCCAACACACCACATTCTAATGAACCAAGACCAACCAAACGACCCCGGCCGTCGCCGTGTCATCGCTTCCGGCTCCGCCGCTGCTGCCGTGGCCGCCGCCTCTTCCCTCACTTCCTCCGCTCGCGCCCAGGGCAAGAGCGGCCCGATTCGTCTCGGCCTCGTCGGCTGTGGCGGCCGTGGTTCCGGGGCTGCCGGTCAGGCCCTCAAGGTGGGCGAGAACATTCAACTCGTCGCGATGGGCGATGCGTTTGAAAACCGTCTCGAGTCGAGCCTCGAGAACCTCTTCGAGCAGGCCGGTGACAAGGTCAACGTGGCAGACGACATGAAGTTCATCGGCTTCGACTCCTACAAGAAAGTCATCGACCAGTGCGACCTGGTCATTCTGGCGACGCCTCCGGGCTTCCGTCCGATGATGTTCGAAGCGGCGATCGAGGCCGGGAAGAACGTCTTCATGGAGAAGCCCTGCGCTGTCGATTCCGCGGGCACCCGCAAGGTCCTCGCTGCCGCCAAGAAGGCCGACGAGAAGGGACTCAAGGTCGTCGCTGGTCTTCAGCGTCGCTACGACAGCGGCTACCGGGCCGCCTACAAGGCCGTGCACGAGGATGGCATCATCGGCGACATCGTTTCCGCGAACGTCTACTGGAACGGCGGCGGTGTCTGGACCCGCGACCGGCTTGAGGGCATGACCGAGATGGAGTACCAGATGACCAACTGGTACTACTTCAACTGGCTGTGCGGCGATCACATCACCGAGCAGCACGTCCACAACATCGACGTCGCCAACTGGTTCATCGGCGCACACCCCGACAAAGCCCAGGGCATGGGTGGCCGGGAAGTCCGCACCGCCAAGGAGCACGGACAGATCTACGATCACCACGCCGTCGAGTTCCGCTATCCCGGTGGTCAGGTGGTCAGCAGTCAGTGTCGCCATCAGCAAGGCTGCAAGAACGAGGTCCGCGAGGAAATTCACGGCACCAAGGGTTCGATCTTCCTCGGGGGGAAGCCCTATGCCGTCGACCGCGTCACCGGCAAGCGGATCTGGCAGTTCCGCAGCAAGGACAACCCCAACCCCTACGAGCAGGAGCATCGGGAATTGCAGGCTGCCATTCGCGGCGATGAGCCCATCAACAATGCGTTCTACGTCGCCGAGAGCACCTTCACTTCGATCCTGGGACGCTACGCAACCTACACGGGGAAGGAGCAAAAATGGGAGGATGCCCTCGCTGCCGACGTTGATCTCGTGCCCAAGAACCTCGCCTTCGATGCGGATCCTCCTGTCATGCCTGATGCCGATGGGCACTACGAGGTCGCAATCCCCGGCAAGGCGGGGCGCGACGGCAGAAACGCCTAGTCTTTGCTTGTAGAAAAATCGCCCGTTGGCGTGGGGGCAATCAAGCGTCTTTCCGGAATCCGTGGAGGCGCTTTCCCATGATGAGGTTCCCAGTATTGAGCCCGCCTTGTCGGTGGCGATTGCCAATCGCCCGCTTGAGTTCTCTTTGAACTGCGCGAGGATCGGCTGCTCATGGAATCCGAGGGAAAGGCTACACTGGAGGGGAAGGAACTCGCGTTTGCCGCCGCCTTGCTGGCGGACGACAAGCAGGCGGAGGATATCGTCGTGCTCGACGTCGAGGGCGATTCGGCAGTGACCGACTATTTCGTGGTCTGCTCAGCCACCTCCATGCCGCATCTGCGTGCCGTCTATCGCGATATCCGCGACCGTCTTGGCACGGAGCACCGAGTCCGCCCGCATGCGGTCGATGGCAAGCTTGAGAGCCAGTGGATGGTGCTCGACTACGTCGATGTCATCGTTCACGTCTTTCACCAGGAGATGCGCGGGTTTTACTCGTTCGAAGATCTCTGGAGCGACGCAAAACGACTCGACTGGAAGGAGAAGCCTGCAAAGAAGAAGGCTACCAAGAAGACGACCGCAAACAAGAAGGTGTCAGCGAAGAAGGCGACCGCAAAGAAGGCGACCGCAAAGAAGGCGACCGCAAAGAAGGCGACCGCAAAGAAGGCGGCGGCGAAGAAGCCAGCGACCGCAAAGAAGAAAGCGGCCGCGAAGAAGGCGACCAAAAAGGCATGAGGGTCGATCTCGTCAACACAGGCTCCGAACTGTTGCTGGGCGAGATCCTCAACACGCACGCCGTGTGGATCGCGGAGGCCCTCCGCCCGCTCGGGCTTCGGCTCCAGCGCCAGGTCTGCATTCCCGACGGTCCCGAGATCGGAGCCGTTTTTGCCGAACGCTTCCCTCATTGTGACGTCCTGATCGTAACAGGTGGGCTGGGGCCGACCCTCGACGACGTCACCCGCGAGTCCCTCGCCGAACTGCTCGGGCTCGCGATGACGCGCGACGAGAAGGTCGTGGCCGAGATCGAGGAGCGGCTGCGGCACTACCAGCGCAAGATGCCCGACAGCAACTACCGGCAGGCCGACGTTCCGGCTGGAGCCGAGGTGCTGTCCAACCCCAATGGCACCGCCCCGGGCCTCTACCTTCCCCCGCTGTCTTTCGAGGGCGGACGGAGCCCGCATGTTTTTCTTCTCCCCGGTCCGCCGCGCGAACTGCGCCCGATGTTTCGCGATCAGGTGGTCCCGCGCCTTCTCAGGATCGCTCCCGACCCCGGTGACCGAGCGATTCTCAATCTCACTACCCACGGAATCGGTGAGTCGCGCCTCACCGAGCTTCTCGACTCAGAACTCGAGGATCTCCCCGGAGTCGAACTCGGCTACCGCCTCGGCCAAGGCTTCGTCAACATCCGTCTCATCGGTCCACGGGCTTCGCTCACGGAAGGGGAGTCGAGAGTCCGCAGGATCCTCGGCCCTTGCCTGCTCTGCACCGACGGCTCGACCATGGAGCAGATGGTCGTGCGCGTTCTTGCGGAAAAGGGGGAAACTCTGGTGACCGCCGAATCGTGCACGGGCGGAGCGGTTGCGAGCCAGATCACGGATGCGCCCGGGGCGTCCAAGGTTTTTCTGGCGGGCTACGTCACCTATGCCAACGAAGCCAAGACTGACCTGGTTGGAGTCCCACCGGAACTGATTGCCGAGCACGGTGCGGTCAGTGCCCCCGTGGCTCAAGCCATGGCGGAAGGTGCTCTCGAGCGTTCCGGCGCGACGCACGCCGTCTCGCTGACCGGGATCGCCGGGCCGTCGGGTGGCACGGACGAAAAGCCGGTCGGCACCGTCTTCATCGCTCTGGCAACCGAAGGCGAGGAGACCTGGGTCTGCCCGTTCTCCTTTCCGGGCGGACGCGACGTCTTCAAGCTCCGGGCCCGTCATCAGGCGCTCGAACTGGTGCGTCGCCGGGCGCTCGGCTTCGACCGTCCCGAGCCTGTCTAGCAGCATTCCAACTCTCTCTTTCGTCATGATCATCGATCTTCGCCAGCTCACGCCGCAGTCCTCGGAATTTCGAGGAACCTGGGATGAAGACATTTTCGAGCTGCCCGAAGGAGATGGAGCCAAGTCGGCCGGCTCGCTCGACTACGACCTCCGCCTCTTCCAGGAGGAAGGGACACTCACGGTGGTCGGCCTGCTTCAGGCTGGCTTTGATCTCTGCTGTGGGTGCTGTCTCGAGACCTTCCGTCACGTAGTCAAACTGCCCGGATATCTTCATTCGGAAGAAGTCGCAGGCCGCACGACCATCGACTTGACGAATGCCTTTCGTGAAGATATCCTCCTCGCCCTTCCCGTCTATCCGCGCTGTGACCAGCACGGTGAGCGAACCGAATGCCCGGCCTCTACACTTCTCGAGTCACAACGTGATTCCGAGGAGACTCAAGAGGAGCCACCGGGGATCTGGGACGCTCTTGAGGATGTGAGGCCCACCTCGGAGGCCGACTCCGATTCTTCCTGATTTCCACTTCTCCACTGACCTCCTACTGACATGGCCGTACCAAAAAGACGCACCTCCAAAATGAAACGCCGCCACCGCCAGGCAGCTCATCGCTGGCGTGCACCGAACCTCAAGACCTGCCCCACCTGCGAGGCGCGGGTGCCTGGACACATTGCCTGTCCTTCCTGTGGCTTCTACAAGGAGCGTCAGGTTCTCGAGATCGACGCGCTCTAGTCGAGCGTGACTTGTGCGTGATCGAGCGCATAACGACTACGCCCACTCCTGCTCTCGAGTTCCAGCGATCCGAGTCGGGAATCCGCGTGCAGGCTTGGCGTTCTGGAAAGGGGCTTGAGTTGGATTTGGCTCCCTTGTAGAACTCCGTTTCCAACTGCATGAACATCGTTCTCGACGCCATGGGAGGCGATGACGCCCCCCTTGCCACTCTTGACGGAGCGGCTCTCGCACTCGCTGCCTACCCCGATATTCAGACACTTTTTCTGACCGGCGACGAAGCGACCCTGCGCCGAGAAGTCGATCGAGTCGAGCTTCCCGCCGGCCGAATCGAGATCGTCCATGCTCCCGAAGTTGTCGCGATGGATGAGGCCGCCACCGTGGCGCTCCGCTCCAAGAAGCAATCATCGATCACTGTCGGCGCCGACCTCGTGAAACAGGGTGCGGCTCAGGCACTCGTCAGCGCGGGCAACACTGGGGCCGCGGTCGCGGCTTCGACCGTGAAAATGCGCAACCTCGCCGGAGTCGAGCGGGCCGGCATCTGCAGTCCCATGCCCACTTCGCACGGTTGCGTGCACTTGATCGATGCCGGCGCCAATCCCGAGGCCAAGGCGGAGCATCTGCTTCAATACGGGATCATGGCATCGGTCTACTGCCGTCACGTGCTTGGCGTGGAGAACCCAGTGGTCGGCCTCATGTCGGTTGGATCCGAAGATCACAAGGGAACCGATTTCACCAAGGAGGTTTTCGCACTTCTCAAGAGCAGCGATCTCAATTTTCGCGGAAACGTCGAGGGACATGACCTTTTCGAGACCCCGCTCGACGTCGTTGTCTGCGACGGCTTTGTCGGCAACGTCATCCTCAAGAGCTGCGAGGCGACGGCCAAGGTTCTCTTTCGCTGGATCAAGGAGGAAATCATGGGAGGCCCCATCACCTACCGGCTGGGCGCAAAAATGGCCCAGGGCGCCTTTCTGAAAGTACGGGAGCGGGGCAACTACGAGAACTACGGAGGGAGCCCGTTGCTTGGCGTGAACGGCATCAGCATCATCGCCCACGGGTCAAGCACGCCCGAGGCCATCAAGAACGCGATTCGAGTTGCCCGAGACTCGATTCGCCATGAAGTGAATCCCCATATCGAGGAAGAGATCCAGAAATTCAAGACGACCCATGCCTCCTGACCCTACGACCCCTTCCGCCGTACGAATCACCGGGACCGGTCGCTATCTGCCGGAGCGCATTCTGACCAACGCGGAGTTGGAGAAGATGGTCGACACGAACGACGAGTGGATCACCTCGCGGACCGGCATCAAGGAGCGCCGCGTCGCCGCCGACGACGAGTCGACCAGCGATCTGGCGGCCAAGGCTGCTCTGAAGGCACTCGAGTCGGCGGGCCTCGCTGTCGATGAGGTCGAACTGATCGTGGTGGCGACCGTCACGCCCGACATGTTTTTTCCCTCCACGGCCTGTTTTGCCCAGCAGAAGATCGGGGCCACCAATGCAGTGGCCTTCGACATCTCGGCGGCCTGCTCAGGATTCCTGTTCGCGCTGCAGATCGCTCGGAATCTGGTCGAGCATGGTGCCTACCGAAACGCTCTTGTCATCGGCGCCGAGAAGCTCAGTAGTCTGGTCAACTGGAAGGACCGAAACACCTGCGTGCTCTTCGGGGACGGCGCAGGTGCGGCCGTTCTGCAGCGGGAGGGCGACCTTCCCCGGCCCAAGGGTGGCCGAGTTCTCAGCGAGGTTTTGCGAAGTGATGCCGAGCAGACGGGGATCCTACTGGTCCCCGGAGGCGGATCAGCTTGCCCGATCACGGCGGAAAATGCCGATGAAAGGCTCAACAGCGTCAAGATGGAGGGTCGCGAGGTCTACAAGCATGCGGTCACACGCATGAAGGAATGTGCCCTCGAGGTCCTCGAAGCAGCCGACGTCACCATAGAGGAGGTTGCACTGGTGATCGCTCATCAGGCAAATCGCAGGATCATTGACGCGATCACCGACCGGCTCGGCGTACCTGAGGAGCGATGCTTTCTCAACGTGCAGCACTACGGCAACACCTCGGCGGCCTCGGTCGCCATCGCGCTTGACGAAGCTCTGGAACAGGGACGGATCAAGCCGGGCGACAAGATCCTCTTCGTAGCCTTCGGCGCAGGGCTGACCTGGGCGGGTTCGCTGATGGAGTGGGCGTAGTTGCTTTGCGCGGCCGCCCGTGAAACCGATCAGTCGGCCTCTCACCGTGTAGGAGTCCCGCACCGTCGGGACGATGGGAACCGGAGCTGCCAAGCTCTGGCGGACCGCCCTTACGTCGGGGCTCGGACCGACGGTGCGGGCCTGGTACAAGCGGAGGGACATTCCCCGACAACCCTCTGATCCAAGCGCCGTTCGCCCGATTTGGGCCATTCCCGCTACTTCTCGACGAAGCGTCGGCCGACGATCTGTGCGGCGGCGCGTTCGCCTGAGAGGATCGCACCGTGAATGCTGCCCTGAGTGACGTGGTCGCCGGCGAGGACGAGGTTGTCGGGCAGGTCTGCAAACGCGTCGCGGTGCCAGCGGCGGTAGCCGGGTTCCTGTGGGGGGAGGGCATCGCGAATGCGGAAGGCATGAAGCGGTTCGAGCTTCTGTTTCGCGCCGAGGTGCGAGCGTCCGATTTCTTCGAGGGCAAGATCAAAGAGGGCCTCGATGCCTCCTTCAAGCACCGGGGCGGGGCCCACCAGACTGGCGGCGAGAAGATGCCGTCCCAAGGGGGCGGCCTCTCGGTTGACGTTGGAAATCTGAACGTAGTTGCGGACCAGAGGATGACTCCCGCCCGGGAGCACGATGAGCCGCTCCTCGTAGAGAGGTTCCTCCGAGGAGAAGTAGAGCGTCGTGGTTTCTCTTCCGATCGCGGGCGCGGGGCGGGACAGCAAAGTGGAAGCGGCGTTGAGTTCGGTGGCCACGACAATGGTCTCGGCGGGCAGGGTTTCGCCGCCTTCGAGCCGCACGCCGGTGGCCACGCTCCCATGAACATCGAGTGCCTCGACCTTGGCTCCGGTTCGAAGGATGCCTGCAGGGAGATTTTCCGCCATGATCCGCGGGATCGTGTCCATGCCTCCTCGGGGCAGGAAGGCTCGCCCCCTGGCAAAGAGGGAAAAGTAGGATCGGAAGAGAGAGGCGTCGGTCTTGAGATCGGGATCGAGCAGGACCCCTTCGAAGAAGGGCCGTAGGAGGCGCCCGGCGAGCCGCTCCGAAAAGCCTTCCCGCTTGAAGGTTTCGTCGACGGATAGCTCGTCCCATTGATCGACGTCTTCGGGGTCGTGAGACCGGGCGTCCAGGCTGAGTCTGGCGAGGGTCCACCGGTCTCTCATCGAAAGGGCGGGAGAGAACGCGGCGGCAAGGATTCCGCCGGGGTGGCGGAAGGGGTCGCGGAGCACGCTGCGCCGACCTTCACCGGTGAGGATGACGCCCGAGTCGAAATAGCAGGGCAGCAGGTCGCGGATCGATAGGTGCCGGTCGAGGGCGACGTAACTGTCGAGGCAGATTTGGAATCCCCGGTCGAGGAGATATCCTTCGGGGTGACGATAGGTGGCGACTCGACCACCGGGCGTGCTGCCGGCCTCGAGGAGGAGCACTTCCTTGCCTGCGTTGGTGAGAACGCGTGCGCAGGCCAGACCGGCCAGACCAGCCCCGACGATGACGATCATTGGCCGAGCTCGCTGTCGGTGGACTCATCGTCTCCGGATCGAAGGGCGTCCATCCGCTCTTCGGTGCGGAGCATGCGGTACTCCGACACCTTGTAGTCGAGGAACTTGGCAAGGCGATCGACGTCGTTCTTGGATGCTTTGGCGATTACGAGGTCGGCTTTGCCCATGCTGACGCCGGGGATATCGCTGATCTTTTTCGGATCGCAGACCTTGAGGATCAGATGTTTGGGTCGGAAGAGCTTGGACTGAAGTTCGACACTTTCGATCTCGTGGTAGGCAAACTTGATCGTGGTGATTTCGTTGGTCTCGTTCTTGAAAGGGTTGTCGCGGAGTTTCCAGTGAAGAAACACGGCGTCCTCCATGCCTTGGACCTTGCCCTCGACCTCCTGGAGGCCAAGGGCGTCCTGGGCGGGGATTTCAAACTGGATGGAAATGGCGTCGGCCTCGATCTGCATTGGTTCCAAGATGGGGGGAGAGGGGAGCGGATTCAACGAGGAAGACGTACGGACTTTCTAGTCTGCGGAGTCCTCGAGCTGGCCGAGCATGGTCTGGAAGGAGCGCAGGTCGCCGAGCAGGCGTGCGCCTGCCTTCTCGATGATGTCGGCATAGGAGGCGGCGGCCCGTCCCCCGTAGAAGACGGTAACCTCCTTGGGGAGCAGAGTACTGAGGGTGGCGATTTCCTTTTGAATGGTGGGGTCGTCGGCCGGGAATACGATGCTGATCGCGAGAGCGCGGGGCTGACGAAGAGCCACGGCTGCAGCAATGTCGGGAGCCGGCATGGAGGCGCCGAGGAAAGTGACTCGCCACCCCATGATTCGCGCGGCGGAAGAGACCAGGATGGCACCCAGTTCGTGCAGTTGGCCGAGGGGGGTGGCGACATGCAGTTCGGGGGCGTTGCTGGGGGCGGCGAAGGGTTTAGTGTTGCTCCCGAGAAAGTCACGGATGACGTGCGAGGCGACGTGTTCCTGGGCGATGAGAAGGTCGCCGGTGGCCCACTCCTGGCCGATGCGAATGACCAGTGGCACGACGACCCGGTGCAGCGTCCCGCTGATTCCCAGGTGCATGGCGGCCTTGCCGAGTTCGTTTTCGAGAGCTTCGGCGTCGAGGGCCATCACCTCCTTGAAGGCTGACTCCACGGCTTCTCGGGCGATGGCTTCGGTGCGGGCCCGGCCTGCCGGGGGAGCCACGGCAGCCTGCTGGATGAGGCGTTCGAGTTCGTCGGTCGGGTGAAGGGCGATTTGCCCGATGCGGTGGCCCTCGTCGAGCAGGCGCTTGAGAAGGTTGAGCCGCGTGACGTCGGCTTCGGAGTAGAGGCGGCGGTTTGAGTCGCTGCGCCATGGAACGACCGCTTCGTAGCGTTTCTCCCAGACCCGGATGACGTGCTGGCTCAATCCAGTTCGCCTCACCACGACCCCAATGGGGTGGATGGCTGCGGCTTCGGTGGTACTCATAAGGCGAGAGAGGAGCAAATCTGCGTTCCGGGTCTTTGGCAAGATGGATGATGCCTTTATCCTCGGGCGGCCGTGAGGACGATGATTTCCCGAGCTCCGCCATGGCGCAGGACCTGCGCGCACGCGTCGGCGGTCGCCCCGGTGGTGAGGACGTCGTCGATGAGCAGGACGTGAGCACCTTGAACCTGACGCTTCCCGGCTCGGGTGAGGGCGAAGGCGCCCTTCAGGTTCTGGAGTCGTTGGTCTCGCGAGAGATGCGTCTGGGTTTCCGTCATCCGCGTGCGTCGCAGCAACTGGGCCAGCTCAAGCGGCGGGTGGTGTCGAGACAGCTCGCGGGCGAGTTGGGTGGACTGGTTGTAGCCTCGTTCTCGCTTTCTCTGCGGATGCAGGGGAACGGGCACGACCAATCGAGCTCGTTCAGGTTCATCGAGTTCTGCGATCAGGCCGTGCATCATCGAGACCAGGGGGAGACGCAGGTAGCGGTGACCACTGTACTTGAAGCGGTGGACCATGTCGCGAATGGGACCGTCATTGCGAAGCGGAGCACGCGCCGAATCAAAGGCGAAGGTCAGGTCGCGGCAGTTGCCGCAGGTGAAGTGGTCGGCAACGGCCCCGTCGAAGGGCGTGCCACAGGTTCCGCAGAAGGGAGCCTTGATGGTGGAGCACCGACTCTCGCAGGCCTCGCAGATCTGATCCTTGCGAGCTGCGGAATCAACCTGCCGGCAAGAGGGGCAGCAGGGGGGATACAGCATATCGACGATCCCGCCGGATAACCTCCACAAGCTTTGCATCCCTGATCCTGCCGTTGAGAGTGACGGTATGGCAACCCGGTTTTCTTCGCCTCGGACGCCTCTCGATGGCGCGTGCGCGCGTCGTTGCGTTCCCGAGTCCCGCGTTTAGGGTCCGCCCGTGGCCACCTCTCCCAAGATCGACCCCGCGCTTCATCAGGATCGGAAACCCGACTGGATCAAGGTTCGCCTGCCCAATGACCCGGTCTTCTGGTCGACGAAGGCGCTGGTCTCCGATCTCGGTCTCCACACCGTCTGCGAGGAGGCTCAATGTCCGAACCGCTGGGAATGCTGGGGGCAGGGGACTGCCACCTTCATGATTGCCGGCGACCGCTGCACCCGCGCCTGCGGGTTCTGCGCGGTGAAGACTGCCAAGCCTCTGCCCCTCGAGGGCGACGAACCCCAGCGCGTAGCCGAGGCTTCGAAGCGGCTCGGGCTCAACCACGTCGTCATCACGGCGGTGGCCCGCGACGACGTTGCCGACGGCGGGGCCGAACATTTTGCCCAGACCATCGAGGCGGTGCGGGAGGTCAATCCGGAGATGGTCATCGAGATTCTCGTCCCGGACTTCAACGCGAAGGACGACGCCATTCAGATCGTCATGGATGCGCGTCCGCACATTTTCAATCACAACTTGGAGACCGTCGAGCGGCTGACTCCTCTCGTGCGCTCACGCGCGAAGTATCAGCGGTCTCTCGACGTCCTTCTTCGAGCCAAGCAGATGGCCCGTGCGGCGAATCGTCCCTGCGCCACCAAGAGCGGGGTGATGCTCGGCCTCGGTGAGACCAAAGAGGAGGTCATCACCGCGATGGACGACCTTCGAAAGCACGAGGTCACCGTTCTGACGATGGGGCAATACCTTCGTCCCTCGCCGAAACATCTGCCGGTGGTCCGGTATCTCCATCCTTCGGAGTTCGACGAACTCAAGGAGATCGCCGAGGCCAAGGGATTCCGTCACGTCGCTTCAGGACCACTGGTGAGGAGCAGCTATCATGCGGCGGACTTCCGTCCCGAACTCGATCTCGAGCAGTAGGATCAACCCCGCCCGGACTCCGCCCGCTTGCGGATGGCGAGGGCATACTCCTGCGCGTTGTATTCGACGAAACCGGGAGAGTAGTCGGTGGTGTAGACCGTGTACTGACCCTTTCCCATGTTCAGGTCCAGGCAGACCGTGAACTTGGGTTTGGCGCATACCTTCTCAAGTGCCGACATCGGGGTGTCGGCGGCCATGCCATTGCGGGTGGCCGCGATTCCGTCAAAGTAGATGTCGGTCATTTCCTCGTCGACTTTCCCGCCTGAGTAGCCGGCTGCGTGAATGACTCGGCTCCAATTCGGATCGCTCCCGTGCCAGGAGCATTTCACCAGCGTCGAGTTCGCGATCGCTTCGGCGACCAGCCGCGCGTCCTTCCGCGTGCGCGCTCCGCAGACCTCGATGGTGACGAATTTCGTCACCCGCTCGCCGTCACTCACGATCTTGCGAGCCATGTCGTCCATGATCCGCGTGAGCGCTTCATGGAAGGCCTTGGCGAGGGGCGTACCTTTCTTGATCGCCGAGTTGCCCGCGGCTCCGTTGGCCATGACGAAGACCGTGTCGTTGGTGCTGGTGTCGCCGTCGATGGTGATGCGGTTGAAGGAAGAGCGGACCGCTTCGAGCGTGGCGGACTGAAGAACGCTCCGGTCGATCCGCGCGTCGGTGGTGATGAAGCAGAGCATCGTCGCCATGTCGGGCCGGATCATCCCGGCGCCTTTGGCGATCGCTCCGATATGGATCTTTCTTCCGCCTCGCGTCTCGATGCAGTAGGAGACGGACTTCGGACAGGTGTCGCTGGTCATGATCGCCTCCGCAGCGCGCTGGGAGCCAGTGCCGCCGGACGAGAGGTCGGCACACAGCGCCGGGACCTTGGTGAGGATCCGAACCATCGGCATGGGGATGCCGATGATTCCGGTGGAGGCCACGAGGATCTGGCGCCGGCGGAGCTCGTAGTGCTCGGCCACCGCCTGAGCCATGGACTTTGCATCCTCGATGCCCCGAACACCCGTGCAGGCATTGGCGTTGCCGCTGTTGGCGATGATCGCGCGGATGTCGCCTCCGCGAATGTGGGCGGCGGAAACCCGAACCGGGGCGGCCTTGATCTGGTTGTTGGTGAATGCCGCACCAGTGACGGTCGGGTGCAGCGAGTGGATCAAGGCAAGATCCAGCCGGTCACCAGAGCCGGGTTTCACTTCGCAGGAGATCGCTCCCGCTTCAAATCCCTTCGGCGTGGTGACACCGCCGTTTTTGGTTCGCTTGATCTTGTAGGACACGGAGAGAGAGGCTCGGCTGAGAGCGCCTGCGATGCTGGCAAGGAGTGAGGAAAGACGCAAGCGCTTTGAATTCGCGGCATCCCGGTCCAGAGCCGTCGCCGTTCCACGAACCACGCCGTCTGGCGTCGCCTCGGAAAGAAAAAACCGGAACCGTCGGGCTGACAGGATTTGAACCTGCGACCTCTTCACCCCCAGTGAAGCGCGCTACCAAGCTGCGCTACAGCCCGTTTGGTTTCGGAAGGCTGATGCTATCCGGCTTCCCAACCGCTGCAAGCGATGATTCCGGTTTTGAGGACGGAGACATCCCTCGGAGAATTGTCAGTTGTCCAAGGGCGGCGGTGCGATAACCGTTCGCTCCCTATGCCTCCCGCCGACCGACAACAGCTGACCGACGACATCGCACGCCATTCCGCCTGGGTGGGCCCCTTGCGAGAGGAGATTGGCCGCGTGGTCGTGGGGCAGGAAGAGCTCATCGAGCGCCTCCTCGTGGGTCTCCTCTGCAATGGGCACGTCCTTCTCGAGGGTGTCCCCGGCCTCGCCAAAACGCTCACGGTCAGCGCGCTCTCGGGCTGTCTGCAGACTCAGTTTTCCCGGGTTCAGTTCACCCCGGACCTGCTGCCCGCCGACCTGCTGGGCACGCTGATCTACAGTCCCGACGAACAGGAGTTCAAACCCAAGCTCGGCCCCATCTTCGCCAATCTTATCCTCGCCGATGAGATCAACCGCGCTCCGGCCAAAGTACAGAGCGCGCTCCTCGAGGCGATGCAGGAGAAGCAAGTGACCCTCGGTGACCGCACCTACCCGCTGCCCGACCCCTTTCTTGTGCTGGCCACGCAGAACCCGATCGATCAGGAGGGAACCTACCGGCTTCCCGAAGCCCAGATGGACCGCTTTCTACTCAAGGTGAAGGTCGATTACCCCGAGCGCGAGGAGGAACGTCAGATCCTCGATCTGATGGCGACATCCAAGCCGGTGCTGAAGACGAAACCGGTGGTTTCCATCGAGGAGATTCTCAAGGCCCGAAGCCTCGTGGACGAGGTCTACATCGATCCCGTCATTCGCGACTACATCGTCGATCTCGTCGTCGCCACTCGAAAGCCCGAGTCGCTCGCAGCCGACCTCGAAAACCTCGTCCGGGCCGGCTCGTCGCCGCGAGGCACCATCGGCCTCGCCATGGCGGCCCGCGCCAATGCCTTCCTCGACGGTCGCGGTTTTGTCATTCCCCAGGACGTCAAAGAGGTCGCCACCGACGTGCTTCGCCATCGACTGCTTCTTTCCTACGAGGCGGAAGCCGAAGGCATCGATGCCGAAACGATCCTCTCGCGCATCCTTTCCACGCTTCCCGTCCCCTGATGCCGGGTCCACGAAGCGACGATCCGGAAGGACGCGAACGCCTGCGCAAGATCCTGCGCAAGGTCCGCAAGATTGAGTTCCTCACCCGCGGCAAGGTCGCGGCCGAACTCGGGGGCGAATACCACAGCTCGTTCCGAGGGCAGGGAATCGACTTTGACGAGTTTCGCGAGTATCAGCCGGGCGATGAGGTGCGGGCCATCGACTGGAACGTCACCGCCCGCACCGGCAAGGCGCACATCAAGAAGTTCATCGAGGACCGCGAACTGACGGTCGTGCTCGCGGTCGACGTCAGTGCCTCCGCCGAGTACGGCAGCGTCGAGGGCAGCAAGCGCGACCTCGCCGCCGAAGTGGCCGCTCTTTTTGCCTTCAGCGCGATCCACAACCAGGACAAAGTGGCGCTGCTTCTCTTCAGCGATCAGGTCGAGCTTTTCCTGCCCCCAAGAAAAGGAACCGGGCACTGCCTTCGACTCGTGCGTGAGATTCTCGCCTGGGAAGCTACCGGCCGGGGAACCGATGCCGCGCCTGCGCTCGACACGCTGGTTCGGCTGATCGACCGTCGCAGTCTCGTGCTACTCATCTCCGATTTCCAGTGCGAGGAGCTCGAACCATCGCTCCGCCTTGCCGCCGTGAAGCACGACGTCGTCGCAGTCCAGGTCTCGGACCCGCGCGAAGCCGAGTTGGCAGACGTCGGACGGATCACTCTCGAGGACCCCGAGAGCGGGGAGCAAATCTCGGTGAACACGGGTCGCGCCTCGGTTCGAACCCAATACGCGGAACGAGTCGTGGCCTGGCAATCGGACCTCGATCAACTCTGCAAGAAGACTGGCGTGGATCATCTCCATCTGCGAACGGGGGAAGATACCCTGCCCGCCGTCCACGCCTTCTTCCGGAGAAGAAGTCAGGGCTCGCTCCGGTAGGTCAGCGCTCCCGCTTCAGGCGACGAGGAAGAAGTCCTCTCCCTCCTGATAGCCGAGGGGTGCGAATAATTTCCGAAGCCGCTCGCGGGCTCCACGGAGACCGACGGCTCCGATCATGACGTGGGCCGGTCTCGATTCGAGCCACTCCGGACCACGCACTTCGATTCCGTGAATGCGGTTGCCAATCCGTCTGGGCGACACCTCCGCGAAGGCGTGTACTTCGGCGCCTGCGTCCTGAAGGAAGGGTGCGAGCCGCTTGCCGATCGGGCCCGCGCCGCAGATCGTCATGCCTTTCTCTCGGACGATCGGAAGCCGGGCAAGGAAATGCGCCTTGGCCTGAAGGAAGTGATCCTGCGTATAGCGGTCGTGGTTCCGCGTCATTCGCTCTTCCCCGTCGATCCAAGTCAGCAAGTGCTCGGGTACTTTGCCGATCCGCATCCCGCGGTCGAGCATGCGGAGCCAGAAGTCGTAGTCCTCGGCCCAGACAAGATCCCGGTATCCACCGATCGTTTCGAAGACTTCTCTCCGGATCATCGCACTTGGATTGGCAATCGGGCTGTCGATGAAGCGCTCTCTCGCGATCGCTTCGGGCGCAAGCGTCTCGTTGAGCCACCTCTCGAAGAGCGCGTATCCATCAGCGGGAGCGATCAGTTTCCCTTCACCCGAGCGCCGGCGGATCGTCACCAGCGAGGCGCAGGCCGACAACTCGGAGTTCTCGTTGAGGAACTCCAGTTGTCTTTCGAAGCGGGTCGGTGCCGACAGGTCATCCGCATCCATTCGAGCGAGTAGGGGAGCGCGGGCCTGGCGCCAGCCCATCTCAAGCGCATCGAAAAATGAGGGCGCCTCAAACAGCCGGACACGCCGATCGGCGGCACCGATCCGGCGCGCGACTGCTCTCGTCTCGGCATCGGATCCGTTGCAGATCAGCAGTATCTCGAGATTCTCCAAGCTCTGGTCGAGACAGCTCAGCACGGCTGCCTCAAGGGTCAAGGCAGCGGAGCTCACGGGGAGCATGACACTGACAAGGGGTGTGCTCACCACCAAGGCTCGACGCCTCATTCGTATTGCAAAGCACGCTTTACATCGGGTTTACGGACGCCTCTGCGCCTTCGTCCTAGGATCGTCGCATGAGATTTCTCAGCCATTCATTGTTCGCCTTCTTTCTACTGGGAGGCGTCCTCTTCGCCCAGACGGATTCCCGGTTCATGGTCACGCGACACACGGACTCCATCGTGCCGATCACGCGACCGATCGGTGTAGGACAGGGCCGCCAGCAGGTCACCGTGGAGAAAGTCGACGCCATCATTCGCATCGAGGATCGAATCGCGACGACCCGTCTCGTGATTGCTCTTCACAACCCCCATCGCAGCCAGCTCGAGGCACAAATGATTCTGCCCGTGCCTGCGGGCGCGGTCCTCAAGGGGCATCACTTCGACGGATTGCCCGGCGAGCCGAGTGCGAGGATCCTGCCCAAGGACGAGGCCCGCAAGATCTACAACGGGATCGTCGCCCGCACCCTTGATCCTGCCCTGCTGGAATTCGTGGGCACGGATCTCGTCCAGTCGAGCGTCTTTCCCGTGCCGGCGGGAGGACGCCAGAAGGTCGAACTCACCTGGGAGCAGCTTCTTCCCATCGACGGCGACCGGATCGAGTATCAGCTCCCGAGATCGGAGGCCCTCGAATATCGGATTCCCTGGACCTACCAGGTCGAGGTTCACGGGGGAAAAGGCGGCAAGATCGCATCGGTCTATTCACCGAGCCACGCTCTCTCCCAAAAGCGCAGACAGGCTGCTCTCGATTGCAGCGCGAAGAGTGACCAGCCCGGCCCTTTTCTGCTTTCGGTCCTCCGCGAAAGTAAGAAAGGGCTCACCGCCAGTCTCCTCGCCTATCCCGATCCCAAGGTGGGCGGAGGCTACTTCATGCTCCTCGCCGTACCCCCGGCCGACGCTCCCGAAGATGCCGGAGCCAAGAAGTTCAAGCGCGAGGTCACCCTCGTCATCGATCGCTCCGGCAGCATGGCCGGCGAGAAGCTTGATCAAGCACGTGCGGCGGCGCTTCAGGTCATCGAGGGTCTTGAGGACGGGGAAGCCTTCAACATCATCCTCTACAACGAGTCGGTGGAGGCTTTCTCCGACCGTCCCGTTGTCAGCAGCAGGGAAAACGTAAAGAGCGCCCGGGCCTATCTCGACGCCATGCGTGTCTCCGGTGGCACCAACATCCACGACGCACTCGTCGAGGCCCTCCGGCAGGAACCTTTCGAGGAAGCGCTCCCCATCGTCCTGTTTCTCACCGATGGCCTTCCGACGGTCGGTCAGACCTCCGAGCGTGCGATCCGTGAGGCAGTCGAGAAGGGCAACCCGCATCAGCGACGCATCTTCACCTTCGGCGTCGGCATCGACGTCAATACGCCGCTCCTCAACCGGGTCGCGCGCATGACCCGTGCCACCTCGACCTTCGTGCTTCCGCAGGAAGACGTCGAAGTGAAGGTCGGAGGCGTGTTCCGCCGACTGGCCGGCCCGGCCTTTGCCAACCCAACACTCACCGTGCTTGGAGGCGCGGAAGAACTCGGGCGGGTCACCGACCTGCTGCCGAGCGAACTCCCTGACCTTTTTGCAGGAGAACAGCTTGTCCTTCTCGGGCGCTATATCGGCGATGCCCCACTCCGGTTTCAGTTCGCGGGTCTCACGGCCAATGGGCCACGCAAGATCGAGCATCGTTTTGCCCTGAAGAAGGCGACCACTCGCAATGCCTTCGTCTCCCGGCTCTGGGCCAATCATAAGATCGGAGTCATGACCGAGGCCATCCGCGATCTCGGGGCCGACACGCTCTATGGGACGGCTCGTCCCAATCTGGCCGACCCCAAGGTGAAGGAGATGGTGGATGAAATCGTCCGCCTCAGTCGCGAGTTCGGCATCCTTACCGAGTACACTGCTTTCCTCGCCGAGGAGGGCACCCAACTGACTGGGACCGATGCACTCAATGAAGAAGCGCGGGCCAACTACTCTGCCAGAGCTCTGCAAAGCAGGTCTGGCCTTGGCGGCTACAACCAGGAGGCGAACCTCAAAAAGCAGATCGAGAGCAAGCAGCTCAATCGCGACAACGGCTTCTTCGATGCCGAACTCTCGAAGGTCACACCGGGTGGAATTCAACAGATCAACGACAAGACCTACTGGAAGCGCGGCAACGTCTGGTGCGACGGCCGGGTAGCTCTTGAGCCGACGACACCAAACAGCAGCAGTGCCTCAGGCGTCGCGCTCGGAATTGAGCCCACGCCCAAGGGGCAGACCATCGCTGGGAAGGCGGCAGCGGCCCAGTTTGATCCCAACCTCGGCTTTGCCCCCGACCGCGTCGTCACCGTTGGCACCCCCGAATTCAACGTCGTCGTCGACCAGCTCGTTGCCGAGAATCGGCAGGGCTGCCTCGCCCTCCGCGGGGAGATCCTCGTCCGCGTCGGTCAGGAAAACATTCTCATCCGCTAGAGGACGAACCCTTTCATCCACACCCGAACCAAAAGAAAAGAAACGAAACCAAAACCATGAAGCCACGCTACCACCGCCTCGCCGTCCTCACTCTGGCCGGATCACTCCTGTGCCTGGGAACCACCCCGCTCCTCCATTCCGAGTCTCCGAAGCCGGCCGTGCTTTCCGAGCTGCCCGAAGAGAAAGGCCCGGTTGTCCAGATCGCCCTCCTCCTTGATACCAGCGGAAGCATGAGCGGTCTCATCGATCAGGCCAAGACTCAGCTGTGGAAGGTCGTCAATGAGTTCATCGGCGCCGAGCAGGGCGGTAAGACCCCAGTCGTTCAGATCGCTCTTTATGAGTACGGCAACGACGGGCTCAACTCGGAGAACCACTGGATCCGCGAGATCCAGCCCCTGACCCGCGACCTCGACAAGGTCTCCGAGGAACTCTTCTCTCTCAGGACCAATGGGGGGCAGGAATACTGCGGAGCCGTGGTCGCCAGAGCGCTCACCGAACTCGACTGGGACAAGAACCCGAACACCTTCAAGACGATCTTCATCGCCGGTAATGAGGCCTTCACGCAGGGACCTGTCGATGCAGCCCAGGCCTGCCGCGATGCGGTGGCCCGAGGGATTACCGTCAACACGATTCACTGCGGCAACGAAGCCAAGGGCATCAGTGGCAAGTGGAAGATGGGAGCGATGCTTGCCGACGGAAACTTCACCGTGATCGATCACAACTCCAAGGTGGCTCACGTCGATGCCCCGCAGGACAAGGAGATCGCCGAACTGAACAAGAAGCTGAACAGAACCTACATCGCCTACGGCAAGGATGGAGCGGTCGCGCTGGAGACCCAGTCGGTGAACGATGCCGAGGCCGAGAAGGCGTTAGGCAACGCGGCTCCGCAGCGGGCCGTCACCAAGGCCAGCGCGAACTACAGCAACGCCCGTTGGGACGTGCTCGACTTCTGCAAAGCCGACACTCGCAAGATATCCGAGATCCCCGAGGCCGATCTCCCCGAAGAGCTGCGCAAGCTCAGCGTCGAGGAGCGCATTTCCTACGTCGATGCCATGAAGAAGGAGCGTGCCGCCGTGCAGCAGGAGATTCTTGCCTTGAATGAGGAGCGCAAAAAGTTCGTGGCCGAGAAGCGCAGGGAGCAGACTGAGGGCGACGCGGCGCAGACCCTCGACCAGGCCATCATTGACTCGGTCCGTACTCAGGCCGCTAGGAAAGGAGTAAAATTCTCTCAGTAGGCAGCGTGGTCTTCCTGTTCCAGACGTGACAATCTTCCTGTTATGATCGACTGCCCCACGCTCCTTGTCTGCGAGGACGACACCCCGATCCGGCGGGGGATCGTCGAGGCTCTTTCCTGCTCCGGCTATCAGGTCATTGAGGCGGCCGATGGAGAAGAAGCGCTCGGCAAGGCACTCGAGGAGAACTACGACCTCATGCTCCTCGATCTCGTCATGCCTCGGCGGGATGGATTCGAAGTGCTGGAAGCGGTGTCAAAAGCGCGACCCGGCACCCCGGTCATCATCCTTTCGGCACGCGGCGAGGAAGACGACCGAGTCCGGGGTCTGGCGCTCGGAGCCGACGACTACGTCGTCAAGCCCTTCAGCGTCCGCGAACTGGTCGCCCGGGTCGAAGCGGTGCTCCGGCGCTCGCCGGAACGAACCGTGCCGGACGAGGTGCTGTCGATTCCCGGCGGGCGTGCCGACCTCGGCAAGGGAGCGCTCCATTTCGACGACGGCGAAAGCGTTTCCCTCTCGGACCGCGAGGTCGAGATCCTCCGCTACTTGGGCAGTCACGCGGGCCGGACTGTTTCGCGGGAGGAGATCCTCCGCCGGGTCTGGGGGCTCGATCCCCGCAATCTCGAAACTCGAACCATTGACGTGCATGTCGGTCATCTTCGGGTGAAGCTGCGAGACCCCAAACTGATCCGCACCGTGCGCGGCAAGGGTTACCAGCTCGCCATCTAGTTTTCGTTTCAGGATATGTCTCGTACCCTCGTCAGATGGCTCATCTTCGGACTCTGCGTCATCGTGCTGCTCACGGCGCTGGGGTGGGGGACCGTCCATCTTCTTCGACTCGAGAAGGAGCGGGAAGAGATGGCGCGGCAGGCCGACGAACAGGAGCTGGTCCGGCTCGCCCTCTGGCGCATGGACTCGAAGGCCGGGGGCATTCTGGTCGCTGAAAACGCTCGCCCGGTGCAGCACTTTCAAGCGTTTCCTGATCTGGGGCGTGTCTACACGAAGAGCTTTCAGGTTCTCGGCAAGGGCGAGACCTTCGTCGCTTCCCCGCTTCTCACTCACGAACCCGGTCCGGTGCGCCTCTTCTTCATGAAGAAGAAATCCGCTCCGTTCCAATGCACGAGTCCTCAGGTCCCGACCGGAAATCAGCGAGACCTCGCCGAGACCTACTACAGCACGGACGGGGCCGCCATCGAGGCCTCGCAGAAACTTCTCGATCAGGCATCCGGACTGATCCGTCGGTGGGAATCCGGGGGCTCCGAACTCGATGATCAAAAACGGGAATCCAGATTGAGCAGTGGCGAACGGTTTGCGGAGGAGGTCGTGGATGACGCTGATTCAGAGTCCGTTGGCAACCGCTTCTTCAGGGATCAACTCGCAGCTGTCGACGACGAGGACCTAGCGGCTCAGGTGTTGAAGGAGATCGAATCAACCGACTCGAAAGACAACCGGCAGTACGAACTCAACAGCAACGAGGCGGTGGAGCGCTCCAGGATCATACGTTCCCAAGCCTATGACAATGTCGGGCGCTCCTCGAGTTCACCCAAGCTGAAATCCGAATCACCAGCGGTGTCGAAATGGGCCGTCGCCGATTCGCAGGCACAGGATTCTCTTGTTGCAGACGAAGCCAAGATGTCGGCGGTGAAAAATAAGGCTTCCCAGCCTGGGTCAGCCACCGAGTCAGTCGATGGCCGCACGCCTGTAGAAGCAGCACCCTCAAGGGCGTCGGAGCCCATCGCTACGTTGCCTTCTACTCCGCCGGCCTCGTCCGCTCCAATCCCCGCGGCACCTCAGATGAAAGCCGACAAGGCGTCATCCGCGTTGAGGTACAGCTACGGTAACTCTCTTGTTCCGAGTGAGGAGTCCTCCGAGGAATCGGCCCCGGAAGCCGAAGTGCAACCGTTCCTGCCGTTCTTTGTCGAAGAAGAACTCTTTCTCATGCGCGACGCCATCCTCGATGGGGAAGCCGTCGAGCAATACTGCTGGCTGGACCGTCAGGCCATCGAGGCCGATCTGCTCGCCGCCGTGGCGGACACCTTTCCCACCGCCTCCCTCGTGCCGACCGGTGCTTCAGCCGACGGCTCGAATCCTCGGGTACTGGCAGCCCTGCCTCTGCGCCTCGTGGGTTCGCCGCTCTTTCAATCGGCGAACACCAGCACCGGTTGGTCGCCCTTGAAGCGATCTCTTCTTCTTTCGTGGATTGGAGTGCTGGGAGCTGCGGCCGCCGTGGCCGCCCTTTTACGGGGAGCTCTCGCCTTGAGCGAGCGGAGAGGGGCTTTTGTATCCGCAGTGACCCACGAGCTGCGAACTCCACTCACCACCTTCCAGCTCTACGCAGACCTTCTCGCCGACGACATGGTGAAGGAGCCTGCCAAGCGAAAGGAGTATCTCGAAGTGATGCGCGGTGAAGCAGGGCGGCTGGGTCACCTCGTCGAGAACGTGCTCGCCTACGCCCAGCTCGAAAAAGGCGGGGAGCGCCGCCGGGCCGAGACCCTTTCTCTCACGGCGCTCGTCGAGCGGGTTGCCGAACGCCTGCATCAGCGCGCCGGACAGGATGAGATGGAACTGATCGTGACCATCCCGGAGGCTGCCGCAGAGCGACTGGTCACGGTCGACGTTTCGGCCGTCGAGCAGATCCTGTTCAACCTCGTCGACAACGCCTGCAAGTACGCCCGGCTCCATTTCGAGGGCACCGAGTTCGATCCGCGCATTCATCTCGAAGCGGATGCCCAAGCGAAGGTGCCCCTGCTGCGGGTGCGTGATCATGGACAGGGCATCGCGGCAGGCGAAGCGCGTCGGCTCTTCCGTCCGTTCCGCAAGTCCGCCCGGGAAGCATCACACACCGCTCCCGGCGTCGGCCTCGGCCTGGCTCTCTGCCAGCGGCTGAGCAAGCGGATCGGGGGCAGCCTCCGTCTCGAGCGGAACTCTCGCTCAGGTGCCAGCTTTGTCCTCGAGCTGCCTCAGGCCTAGTAGGAATGGAGGAAATGGTGCTTGGTTAAGAGGACTCCTCGGGGATCCGCACAATGGCCGGGAACGCCCGAATCCAGGCAAAAAGGTAGGCTGTGCGGCCTCGAGCCGCCGTCGTGGCTGCGTTCAACGCGAGGCGGTCGCTAGGCGCTCCCTTCGGCGGGTCCGGAGGCCCACGCCCTACCTCGGTCGCGAAATGTTCGACTACCCTTCATGCACAAAAGCCATTCTTGGCTTAGCCAGACGCCAGACGCCAGACGCCAGACGCCAGACGCCAGACGCCAGACGCATTGGGCCCAGTAGGAAACCGGGTTCGTGTCGTGTCTCAAATCGTTGAATGCCACCTTTGGACTTTTGCAGCGCTCCTTCAGGTCTTGTTCAGAGAGTGAGGTCTTGGCTTCGGCGATGCTTGCTCCTTGGGTATCGATTCGCGTTCCACCGTGTAGGAGTCCCGCACCGTCGGGACGATGGGAGCCGGAGCTGCTAAGCTTCGGTGGACCGCTCTGGCCCTCAACTCGTCGAAGCCGCTGAGGTCAAAGCATCCGGCTCAAAGAACTCCGGCATCCCGAATCTCCGTCAACGGTGGTTGGGCTTCGCCCGATTCACTTTGCATGGTAGGTGGGACAAGCTTGCCGGTCACTCGGTAGCGGGACTCAGCCAGTTCCACGGCATCGGCGGGCGCCTGCCGAACGACGCCTCGGCCCGGTCCCGAATGGATGAACACGACCTTTCCGTCCCGATCCACCTTGAGAAAGCCGGTGTGACTGTCGAGGCCGACGACATAGTAGCCTTCGCCCTGTGCTCGGAGGGCCTTCAGGAAGCTCTCCAGCGAAGCGTTGCTGAAGCGGCGCACGGTCTCCTCCGGAGTGGTCGCCAGGATCATTGTTTCCGATGCAGCCTGTGCCAGTCGGACCCGCTCCAGTTCCACGCCGGCCTGCTCGAGAGTCGTGGTCACGAAGTAGCCGCAGGCGATCGCGCCTTGTTGCGGCGTGCGTGACATCCCCGAAAAATCCCAGGCGGTTCCCATCCACGCGTCGTGAATTCCGGCGAGTTTTTGGTCAAAGGACCTCTCCTCCTTGGATCTAGAGGGGATGCTCTGAGCAGGGGTGAGATCCTTCGATTTCGCATCCGAACCTGCCGCCCCGTCTTTGCAGCCCACCAGGAGGACGGCGATTCCCATCAAAAAAAGTATCCGCATGGAGGCAGTAGCGCCGAGAGCGGTTTTCTCTGTCACCTTCCCTGTTCGGTCCGATCGACCTCGGCTTTGCGGTGAAACCACTTCGGTGGTTTGCTGCCGGCGATGAGCAGGACGATCTCGCCCTTGGTCTTGCCCTCGGAGAACTCGTTCGCCAGTTCGGTTGCTGTGCCGCGGTGGAAAGTCTCGAATTTTTTGGTCAGTTCACGGGCCACGCAGGTGGGTCGGTCGGGGGCGAGGCCGGCGAGGATCTCAAGGGTCCCGGCGATTCGGTGGGGAGACTCGAAAAAGACTGTGGTATCCTCCCGGTCGCAGGCTTCCTGCAGTTCCCTGGTTCGTCTTCCCTTCTTGGTGGTGAGAAAGCCCCCGAAGAAAAAGCGCTCGAAGGGAAAGCCTGAGGCAGAAAGTGCTGCCGGAATGGCGCAGGGCCCCGGCACGGTTTCCATGGCGAGCCCAGCCTCGGCGACCGCGTGGACCAGCCGTTGGCCGGGATCGGAGAGACCAGGATGCCCGGCGTCCGAGACCAGCGCGATGTGCTGTCCAGCGCGGAGTCCCTCAAGAATCTCGGCCACGCGCGAGGCCTCGTTTCGGTCGTGAACGCTGAGCAGCTTCTTCTTGAAGCCGAGTCGGCTGAACAGGAGGCCGGTGTGCCGTGTATCCTCGCAGGCGACGATGTCCGCCTGCTCGAGGGTTTCCCGGGCTCGCGGGGATAGATCCCCAAGGTTGCCGATGGGCGTGGCGACGAGGCTCAGCCTTCCGGCGTGGCCCTCCACTTGGGAGGTTGTCGTCACGGATGCGTGCGGCTGCCGGGTGCGGAACTGCAGAGGAGTGGGGGAGTAAACGGAGATTCGGTCCCCCCTGCCCCGTACCCCTACCAGCCTTCGCTGATCTTGCTCATCAGGTCGAGGGCGAGGCGCTCGGAGGCGCCTTCGAGACCTTGTCGCTCGGAGAGTTGGAGATTCTCCTCGGCGAGTCCCCAGGCATCTCCCGTGACGGTACCGTCGGAGAGGATCTCACCGGTTGCGCTGTCCTTGACCCAGTACTCGATGGTGATCACGTACTTCAACTGGTCGCTGCTCAGGAAGTTGGAACGACTGATGCGGAACGGGCGCCGCTCGATATCCGTGATGGTGGCATTGAGCACGGCGTCCGATCCGGAGACGGTGCCGATCTTGTAGGTGCCGTCGCGTTGAAGCTGCTGGATCACATGAGTGGTCAGCATTGACGAGATGCGCGGTTCAAGCGTGTCGTTCTTGAAGGTGGGAACGGCGAGGGAAGTGATGCCGGACATGTTGGCGGGTTTCACGTCTCCGAGACGATACCCGACACAGGAGGTCGTGAGGAAAAGGCCGGCGGCGGCAAGGAGAAGTCCCTTGAGAATGGTGCGATGGACGAGCTGCATGATTGGTTGATGAAGAAAAAGGAGGGGGATGTCGAGTCTGTCTTCTCTTGGCTATGGCTTTGAGGGAACAGAGGGAGGCGTCGGGGCGGAACCGCTACTAGCCTTGATGCTGGGCACGGCGGGCGCTTCAGGCACCGCAGGCGCTTCAGGAATTTTCGGCGCCTCGGGAATACCGTCTTGCCCAGGAAGTCGCACACTCGGTCGGGGCATCTCCTTGAGATCGCCGGTGGACTTCAGTTCGGGCAGCTCGGAACTACCGGGCCCGGGGGGAGGAAGGAGAATGTTTCCGACGTTGGATTCGGCGTTTTCCGGCAGAGGAGGTTCCTCGATGGGAAGCGGCGCGACCTCGGCGGCTGACATGCGCGGAGAGGGCTTGGTAAGAAGTTTCTCAAGGTCCGGAGCGGGAGGGCCGTAATAGTCGGGCCGCACTTTGGTGGTGGCGCTCCCTTTCCTGGCGACGGCAGGGGCGTCAGGCAGATTGACGGCTTCCCCGTCCACCTCGGCGATCGCGGCGAGACGCTTCTGCGCTTCCTCGTAGGCAGTCGAGCCAGGGTAGCGGAGGACCTCGTTGTAGTAGATGACCGCAGCGCGGTTCTTGCCGGACTTCTCGTAGAAGCGGGCGACTTCGAAGGCCTGGAAGGAGAGACGCTCTTCCTGTTCGCCGATGACCTTGCGGGCAGCGCCCGTCTTGTCGTCACCGGGATTGCTGAGCACGAAGCTTTGCATGGCGTTGCGGGCTTCCCGGACGCTGCGCTGATCCTCGCTGCGGCCGGCGGCGACATTGCTGACCTGCCCGATCTTGTACTGCGCCTCGGTTGCCTCGGTCGAGCGGGGATAGTTCTCCACGACCTTTTCATAGCCATTGACAGCTTCCTTGCCGCGGCCGTTTTCACGGTGGATCTCGGCGATGGCAAACTGAGCCTTGGGAGCGTAGCTGCCGTAAGGGGCGTTGGCGATCACCCGCTCGTACATCTCGATCTGCCGACTGTCCTGGACTTTCATGCCGATCCCGAGAAAGCGACTCTTGTGGCCAGCCTTGGCGGCTTCGGCGATCTCGTACTGACGACCGACCGCCGTCTTGAAGTCGGCGCTCTGCTTGTAGCCGTCGATCAGGCGCTGGTAGGAGTCGAAGGCCTTGTCGATGTCTCCGTCCGCGTACTGCAGCTCGGCGATCGAGAACTGGGCGCGGGGCGCCTGACCGCTGAGCGGGTAGCGGCTGAGAATCTGCTTGTAGCGCGAGAGAGCGGCGCGGACGTTGCCCGTGGCCTCGAACTGAGCGGCTTCCTGAATCAGGGCGGCGGCCGCCTGATCAATCTGCTGCTGGGCCTCAGGAGAGGGCGCTTCCTCCTGGACCGGTCCCCGGCGAAAAATCGGAGGCAACGCCGAACTCGGAGGCGCGAGGGCGAGAAAGGCGGCGGAAAGAGTCGCCGTGGCGAGGAATGAGCGGGTCATTTCGGGATTATGCTAGGTGCAGGGGCGGGAAGCGTCAAGAAGGGGGCAGGCAGACGCGGTAAAATAGACGGGGAGAGCGGAGGGAGTCTAGAGCAGGTGACCGAGGCGCTTCTTCTTGGTCTCCAGATAGTGAGCGTTGTTGGCGTTGGCCTCGAGCTGAAGAGGGACCCTTTCCACGATTTTGAGGTCGTGTCCCTCGAGTCCGACCACTTTTCTGGGATTGTTCGTCATCAGCCGGAGCGTGCGCAGCCCCAGGTCGTAGAGAATCTGCGCCCCGATCCCGTAGTCGCGCAGATCCATTCCAAAGCCCAGTTTCTGGTTCGCCTCCACGGTATCGTAACCTTCCTCCTGCAACTTGTAGGCCTTGATCTTGGCGGCCAGCCCAATGCCCCGCCCTTCCTGCCGCATGTACAGAAGCACACCCCGCCCTTCCTTGGCGATCGCCGCCATCGCGGCGTCGAGCTGCCCGCCGCAATCGCACCGCTGGCTGGCGAAGACGTCGCCGGTCAGACATTCGCTGTGGACCCGGACGAGGACGTCGGTCCCATCGCCGACGTCGCCCTTGACCAGTGCGAGGTGAACATCGTCGTCGACCAGGCTTCGGTACATGTGCAGACGAAAGTCTCCATGGTCGGTCGGAAGCGCGATCTCTTCCTCTTTGTCGACGAGCTTCTCACTGTGATTCCGGTACTCGATGAGGTCGCGGATCGAGCCGATTTTCAGCTGATGGGTCTGCGCAAGTTCCGACAGCTGATCAAGGCGGGCGGAATCACCACTCTCGTCGAGCACCTCGCAGATCACGCCGACCGGAGCAAGGCCGGCAAGTCGTGCCAGATCGACCGCAGCCTCGGTATGCCCGGCCCGTCTCAGGACGCCGCCCTTGCGAGCGATCAGCGGCAATACGTGCCCCGGCTGCACGAAAGAATCCGCCGTCGTGTCCGGGTCGGCCATGAGATTCATCGTGAGGGCTCGGTCGGCGGCGCTGATTCCCGTCGAGATGCCTTCGGCGGCATCGATCGACACCGTGAAGTCCGTGCCGTGCGATTCCCGGTTCTGGCTGGCGGCGACCATCGAGTGAAGGCCGAGCCGCTTGGCGACCTCCTGGTCCACGGGCGCGCAGATCAGCCCTCGGCCATGTGTCGCCATGAAATTGACGTTCTCCTTGGTGATACCCGGTCCCGCCACCACGAAGTCGCCTTCGTTTTCACGATCCTCGTCGTCGGTGAGGAGGATCATCTCGCCGCGCCCCAGAGCCGCAATGAGTTCTTCGATGGGATCGAACTGAAATTCAGGTTGGTCGGTCACGATGATTGGGTGGGACCCTCGCCCTCCCTTGGAGCGGGTGCAAGAAAACTGGGCGACTACTTCGGGCGAAGCGCTTCGTAAACGGCGATGCCCGCCGAGGTCGCGAGATTGAGACTCCGGCCCTCCCCGCGCATCGGAAGTTGGAGGAGCTGTTCCGGATGGGCATCCAGAAGGCTTTGGGGGAGCCCGCGTGTTTCCGGTCCCAGAACAAGATGATCCTCCTCCCTCAGCGCTGCGTCCCAGTGGGTCCGCTGCGCTTTGGTCGTGAAGAACCAGGTGCGACCGCCCACGGGGTGCGCATCCGCGTATTCCTCCCAGCTCATCCAGCGCCGTACCTCGAGCCGGTGCCAGTAGTCGAGCCCGGCCCGTTTCAAGGCGCGGTCGTCGATGTCGAAACCGAGCCGTCCGACGAGGTGAAGCACCGATCCGGTGGCGAGACAGAGACGACCGACGTTTCCCGTGTTCGGGGGAATCTCGGGTTCATAAAGGACGACATGCGGCATGACGCGTCCTCATCCCTCGCTCGGCGGAGGCTCGACGGCAATCCCAACTCAAGCTATCGTCGTACCCCATGAAATCCCCTGCTCTGCTCCTGATCGGCGTCATTCTCGCAACGGCAGGTCGCGCCGTGGGGCAGGCGCCGTTGAAGAGCTTGATCGACGTCGCCTACGGCACCGAGAAACGACAGAAGCTCGACCTCTACGTTCCGGGGAAAGTCGTCGCCGGACAGAAAAGTGCGGCCGACTCCACCGACAAGCCGCCCGTTCTGGTCTTTGTCCACGGGGGCGCATGGAAGGCGGGAAGCAAGGGCGTGCACCGCTTCGTCGGACAGTCTTTCGCCAGGTCTGGCATTCTCACCGTCGTCGCAGGGTATCGACTCCACCCGGAAGTCGTCTTTCCCGCGTTCGTCGAAGACGCCGCCGCCGCAGTGACCTGGGCTCGGGAGAATGCCGCCAGTCACGGAGGCGACCCCGACAGGATCTTCCTCGCTGGTCACTCGGCGGGAGGACATATCGTCGCGCTCCTCGGTACCGACGAGCGCTACCTTGGCGAGCCCGGCTCGCACCCCGAATGGCTGCGGGGCATCATTTCGCTGGCGGGTGTCTACGACATGGATCCCGGCAGGGTTCCCTCGATTCGACCCGTCTTCGGTGGAGCCGCCCGCGAAGAGTGCATGGCAGCAGCCTTCGTGGATCCCAAAGACCCGCGCTTTTTCCTGCTCCACGGGCACAAGGATCTTCTGGTGCCCTTCAAAGAAGCGACCTCGTTTCAAAAAGTCCTGACCACCCGGGGAAAGAACCCACCCCGCACCTCCTACCATGGCGATGCGGGCCACACGGCCATCCTGCTGCGCTTCGCCGCCACCGACTCCAGTCGCCGCGCTCTTCATGAGGAAGTCCTCGAGTTTCTCCGGGCGCCGAAGTAGCCATCATCGAAATCGCATTTCCTGGAGGAACACGAACTCAGCAGCAGCAGGAGGCCGCCGACCCATGGTCCTTCAGCTGCTCTCGCTGAGCAGGTCTGTCTCTCCTTCCGTGCGCCGGGCCGTCTCCAGCTGCCGGTCGATCGAGTTGTCGATGGAGGTGTCCGCTTCAAGTTTCGACTCCGCGACTCGGGTCATGCACGTGGCCGGCTCCTCTCGGCCAGGGGCGTTTTCCTGAGGGGCGCCTACTTCGCGCATCCGGACCCGGTAGATGGGTTCGGGCATTTCGAAGCCGGCTTCATCGAAGGCCACCTTCACCAGCCGAATGGCCTCACTTTTTGACTTCGCATAGTCGCTTTTCCGCTGATCGACCCATGCGTAGAAGCGCAGATTGACCGCGCTGTCTCCCAAGGCCTCGATGAGAATCAGCGGGGTGGGATCGTCGAGAATACTCTCCAGGCCAGCCAGGGTTTCGAGCCCCTTCTCTCTGACCACGACCAAATTCAGTTCGGTGGACACACCGATCGTGAAGTCAAGACGACGGAGAGGATTGCGCGAAAAATTGGTCAGCGGTGACGTCATGATGGTGCTGTTCGGGATGCGGATATGATTGCCTTCGAGGCTCATCATCACGGTGTCGCGTGAAGTGAGGCGGACCACCTTCCCGTTGAATCCGTTGATCTCAATGGCATCCCCCGAGGAAAACGGATTGCGCAGGCTGAGCAGGATTCCCGCAAGGTAGTTTTCGACAATATTACGAAAAGCGAAACCGAGCGCGAGGCCTGCCACTCCAGCCACTCCCAAGAGGGCACTGGCAATGGCCGTCGCATCGAGGATCTCAAGGGCCGTGAAGATGCCGAGCCCGATAAAAACAAGTCGCGTGACTCGCTTGATGAGATTGGCTGACAGCTCATTGAGCCCAAAGCGACGCGTCGTACCCCTGCTTCCGGCCACTCCCATGGCCTTGGCCACCAATCGACCGAGCAGGGTGAACAGCATAATCGCCATGAGTGCAACACCGATCAGAGGGAGCTTGCGCAAGGTCTGATGCCCAATTTCGCGTATCTTGTCCCAGGTCGGCTGAAGACGCGCCTGGACCTCGACGTCTTCCTCCATCTCATCGTTGACGTAGATGACCCCCTCCATCTTGCTGGCCAGTTGGCGGGCCTCCAGGGCAGCGGTGGCGTTGGCGGCGGTGCCACTCAGCGTGGTGACGCCTTCCTCGACCTTGACTTCGATTCCACGCAAAGTTTCGACGGCGGAGAAGATCTGCTCCAGTCGCTTCTGAATGCGCTCATCGTCTGGGTCTTCCTTCGCCTCAATGACCACGCCCTCGGGAATGGGAGTATCCTCGGTCGAGGATTGCGCGGTGACCGATGAACAGGAAAGAACCGCTAGAAGGAAGATTTTCGCAAGAACACGCCAGAGCTGCATAGGGGTACATGCCAGTCGTTGGGGAGGAAGAAAACTCAAAAGACCTCAGCCTCCATGAACTTCCCCGATTCGCATCGGGGTGATTGCCTCACCCGCACCGATCCTGCTATCATCACGGCTCCAACGATCGCCATGAAACTCCTCCTCTCCCTCGTCGCACTGCTTCTCGCCGTCCCCGCTTCTGCCCAGGACGCAGGGGATGGTCCCTACCGTGATCTCATTCAAGGTGAGTTCGTCCACGCTGAGACACCGCTGACGCCAGAGGGTCTGCCGCTCTGGCTCCACGCCGACCGAAAAATCTCCAACGGCAGAGAGTTGTATCCGCTGGTGATCGTCCTCCACGGGCGTCGCAACAACGTCAAAACCGATGCCGAGTTTACCCCGCAGGCCATCGCCACGCCTTGGGCCAAGAAGGACAGCCAGCGGAGGAATCCGTGCTTTGTCGTGCAGCCGTACTACCCGCCCAAAGGTGGCTGGGAAAAGATTCCCGAAAAACTCGATGCCACCGTCGCTCATCTCATGGAGCACCTCCCCGTCGATCCGGAGCGGGTCTATCTGATGGGCTTTTCGAACGGGGCTCAGGGCACTTTTCAGACTCTGGCCCGAGACCCAAAACGGTACGCCGCAGCGATCACCGTGTCGGGCCCCGTCGATCCCAAGAGTGTCGTCGGCAAGATTCAAGCACCGATCCGCGCCTGGGTCGGAGAGAACGACAACGACCTGAACAAGAGGAAGCGAAGCGTTGCCTTGGCCGAAGCACTCAAGGCTGATGGCCTCGACATCGAGATCGTCGTCGTCAAGGGCAAGGGCCATTCCTGTCATCACGTGCCGACCGGTGACCGCAAGGTGCACGAGTGGCTGTTCTCGCAACGGCGGAAAAAATAGGGCCGCGTAAATTCGACCCTGCCCATTTCGCATTCACGATCAAAATTGTAGGAGTCCCGCACCGACGGGACGATGTCGGCGCCATGGGCCGACCCCGTAGGCACGGGCGGTCCGGCGGTGCGAAGGTCCTACAAGGTATGCTGCGAGCGAAGGATCACGGGGTTCGAGAGAGCCCCGATCGTTTTACGAAAGACCAAAAGGCGAACTAAACCTCGGGGGCGAGCGCGACTTGGAACGGATGCAAATTAAGACGAAACGCCGTTTATCCTAGCAGACCACCTTCACAGCTGCAGCTGTGCGGATCGATTCCTGTGCCGCGAGGCAGATCGCCACCGCCATTCGGGCCGAGGCGCCGTCGTTGAGTGGCGTCGCACCCGTGCGGCAGCATTCGAGGAAATGCTCGAGCTGCGGCAGGATCCCTCGGTCGATCCGGCCCGAGCTGTCGAGGAAGGAAATCGAATCATCATCCTCGATGGTCCGGGTCTCGGAGGCGGCGGGTTCGAAGCGGTGATGGTCAAGCTCGAGAGCCTGGTTGCGGGTGTCGATCCGGCCCCCGGTTCCAACGAAGCCGATCTCGCATTCGCCACCAACTGGAGCAAAGAGGCAAAGCTCGAGCGTGGCACGGATCCCTCCCTCGAACTCGACGGTGACCTGGGCATTGTCGAGGATTTCGCGATCGGTGAGCACGTCGGTCCCACCGGTGGCCGTGACGCGGACCGGCTTCCCGCCGACAAACCAGGAGAACAGATCGAAGTGGTGGCAGTTCTTCTCAAGGAGAGTCCCTCCCGTGAGAGCTTCACTGCTCCGCCAGCCGGGGCGCATGGGGCCGCGGAACTCCCGGCACCAGAGAAGTTTCAGGTCGCCGACGCCGTCCTCATCGAGGATGCGCTTGGCCTCGACGTAGAGCTTTTGGAAACGCATCTCGTGCCCGACTTGTAGGACCTTTCCCGCCCGCTCGCCAGCGGCGATGATCTCATCGCACTCCGCCAGCGTGAGTCCGAGCGGTTTCTCGCAGAGAACGTGAGCCCCCTTCTCGAACGCCCGGATCGCCGCTTCGTGGTGCTGGTCGTTGGTGAGAGCGACGATCACCGCGTCGAGCTCGACCTCGTCGAGGAGCTGTCGCCAATCCTCGAAACATTGAAGTTCGTCGCCGACCATGATGCTTGCAGCTGCACGGCTTTCTTCGCTCCGGCTGCTTGCCGCCACGACGGTGCAGCCCTCGAGAGACACAAGGTTGGCGAGGTGGGCCTCGCGGCCGAACCAGCCGGCGCCGAGGAGGCCGATGCGTAAAGGGGATGTCATGGTCCTCATCCCACCCGATCAGTTCGCCTAGGGCAACGGCTTCTTTTTCCCGTCGGGCCCGACATGCACGAAGGTGACGCGGTTGGAGAAGATCACGACACCTTCATGTTCGACCTCGACTTCGCAGGTCACCGAGGTCGTGCCGCGCGTGATCCTGGTCGAGACGAAGCGCAGAATCGATCCGAGATCCACGCCGTGAAGAAACTCCGCCTTGTCCATCGCCACCGTCACGAAGCTGGTGATCTGAAATTCCTGACACACCGCCATGTAGGCGAATTCGTCGACCCACGCGAGAAGATAGCCGCCGAAGAGCCGGCCGTGGTGGTTGAGGTGCTGGGTTGAGACGAGTCGGTGATTCTCCATGCTTGTAGATGCTTCCTAAACCATGCCGAAGTTGTTCGCGATCCGGATGACCGAAGAAAGGAGTGCCATGATTCCGACACAGGCAGGAGCATAGCCTCAGGACTGCCTCAGCGAACGCAAGCTTTCGCAGGAAAGTGACGTCGTCCGCGCTTGCGGCGGAGGCCTGCCCTGCGCAGGGTCGCCGGCAGGAAGCAGTCATGATCTGGGATCTCATCACCATTGGCGGGGGCGCCGCCGGGTTCTACGGAACCATCACCTTCGCCGAGAGCGGCGGAGGAACGGCGGTCATCCTCGAACGGACGTCCCACGTGCTCGGCAAGGTCAAGATCTCAGGAGGAGGCCGCTGCAACGTGACCCACGCGTGCTTTGATCCCAAGGAACTGAGTACATTCTATCCGCGCGGAGAGAAGTCACTGATCGGCCCGCTTCACGGGTGGGGCGCGCAGGAAACCGTCGACTGGTTCGAGGGACGCGGGGTCGAACTCAAGACCGAGCGGGACGGACGGATGTTCCCCGTCACGAACCGCTCGCAATCGGTCATCGACTGCCTCTCGGCGGCGGCGGCGGATGTTGGGATCGAGGTGCGGACCGGATGCGGGGTGACGTCGATTCAAAGGGTGGGGGAGCGGTTCCATATCGAGACGGAATCGGGAGAGGTCCTTGATGCCCGCCGCATCCTGCTCGCCACGGGCGGCACCCGCCTCGCCGCAGGTGCGCGACTGGCGGAGGCGCTGGGACATCAGCTCGCTCCGGCCGTACCTTCGCTCTTCACCTTTAAGATCGACGACCCGCGCTTGTCCGGAATTCCCGGGGTCTCGGTCGCTGATGCGAGCTGTCGTGTGCCGGGCACAAGGCTTGCCTCCAGCGGACCGGTCTTAGTGACCCATTGGGGACTGAGTGGACCCTGCATTTTGAAACTCTCAGCCTGGGGTGCTCGCGAACTCAGTGCGATCGACTATCGGTTCCAGGTGGTCGTCAACTGGCTCCCGCACCTCGTAGCGGAATCGGTTCAGTCGACTCTTGCGGACTGTCGTAGCAGCTCGGGCAAGCGCCAGATCGATACTCGGTCACCCTTTGAGACGATTCCGAAACGTCTTTGGATTCAGCTTGTCGCTGCGGCGGGGATCCCGCACGCGCAGAGCTGGGCAAGGCTTTCCAGGAATCAGGCCAAGGCTCTTGGAGCGCAGCTCGGCGAGGCGACCTTTGAGGTGGATGGCAAGAGCATGAACAAGGACGAGTTCGTGACCTGTGGAGGAGTGCTTCTCAAGGAGATCGACCTCAGGACGATGGAGAGCCGTCTCTGCCCCGGCCTGCACTTTGCCGGCGAGGTGATCGACGTCGACGGCCTCACGGGCGGCTACAATTTTCAGAACGCCTGGACGACCGGCCACCACGCCGGAAGAGCGATGGCTGGGAGCTTGGGTTAGGGGGAAAGGCGCTTGGTTAGTGGGGGGTGTCGAGGATTCCGGGCGGGATTTCTTCCTCTGGGATTGAACCGGATCGACCCTACCTTGCCGTTTGGAGCGATCGCAAAACGGCTTGCCTTGAGGTAGGGACGAGGGTCCCTCCTCGTCCGGGGAGGAGCGAAGCGACGGACCGCCGAGGCCCAAGGCTACCCCGTAGCCCCGCGGCAAGTGGGTCGATGCTTTCGGGACGGATGAGGGCGTCGTTGGTCAAACCTCGTTCGCCGACGGTCGCCTTGAGCTCCCTGCGGAGGCGCAGGGACGCACCTCCCTACCTTTCGCCACCCCCATACCCGAATCGCCCGGTGGTTCTTAACCAAGCGCCATTCGTACTAGATAGGCATCCGCAGGCGGTGAGACGGCCGAGGTTCGGGATGCAGTGCCGAGTTCGGATGAAAAAGCCTACTCCGCCTTGGGTTTCCGGTTTGCCAGGGCTTCATCGATCAATTGCTGCATGTTGCTGGCCACGGCCTCGGTGACCGCTTCCTCGCCGGCGACCGCGAGGACCTCGACCTCATCCATCTGCTCCATGAATTTTGCCGGCGACATCGCCTGCTGCAGAAACTTCGGGTCGATCTCCCCTTTGCGCATGGCTTCCCCTACCTCCTCAAATCCGTCAACCCGTCCCCAGGCCTTCCGCATCGCCCGCTGGAACATCATCTTCTGCTCCTGAGGCATATTCTCAAACCTCTTGGCCCGCTCCTCCAAGGCAAGACGGTCCTCCTCGCTGAGATCCGCGTTGCCCATTCCCCAAGGGCCACGTCGCTTTCTTTCAGGTTCCTCCGTATCGTCACGATCGCTATCGACGGCAGCAAGTTCCCGCGATACCGACGCCGGCTTCGGAGGGGTCAGCCTGGGCTCGGCTTCGACGGAAAGAGTCGCCTTGGGCTCGGGAGCGACGGCGGCGCCTTTTCCAAGGAAATAGCCGCCGGCCGCACACACGCCGGCGATGAGACCAATCGCCAGGATCGGCCAGATGGAGGTGCTTGAGTTCTGGGATTCCATGATCGTAGGGCGCAAAGGCTACCGGAAATCCAGATTGTTGGCAATCTCGTCAATTCAAGCCCTCGTAGCTCAGTTGTGCTATGGAAGGCGCTCCGATGAAACCAACCATCAAACTCGCCGAGACCACCGCGCCCGACGGCGCGAATTTCTCTCTCTATGAACACGACGGTGAGTTCACCTTCTACCTGGAGAAGTGGCCGGTGATGAGCACGAAGATGACCTACTCGGAACTCATGCTCGCCGATCTTGGCTGCCAGTGGAAAGACGGACGCACGGCCGTGCGCATCCTGATCGGGGGGCTCGGGCTCGGCTTCACACTCCGGCGCTGCCTGGAAATCAACGGACCCAAAGCCGTCTGCGAAGTGGCCGAAATCCTGCCGGACGTCATCAAGTGGAACCACGAACTTCTGAATGGACTGAACGACGAGATCCTCGCAGACCGCCGCACGCTGATCACCCGGGGCGACGTCTACGACTGCATCAAGCGGGCCGCCGACGGCGGACCCAAGTACGATGCGATCCTCCTCGACGTCGATGATGGCCCTTCGTCCCTGATCCAGCCACAGAACTGGCAGCTCTACGGCGGGAGCGGACTCTCCGCACTGCAACGCGCTCTTACCAAAGGCGGTCGGGCGGCCTTCTGGGCGGCGGAGGCCGAGCCGAAGCTGATGAAGAGCCTGAGGAAGGCAGGCTTCCATGCCGAAGAGGTCGCCGTCGCGGGTCACGAGCGCACTCGGAAGAAGATCCACCGAATCTACGTGGCGGAGATGCCCGTCTAGGCCTAACGGGTCTCCACCATGAGTCATCAGGAAACCGAAGAGGGAAGCCGCCTTGCCCTCGACTTCACCAAACTCGCCAAGGCCGCCGCCTGCGGGGAGGATCTCATTCCCGCCGTCGCTCAGGACGCAGACACGGGCGAGTTGCTCATCGTCGGCTACGCCAACCAGCTCGCTCTCGAGACGGCTCGCCGTGAAGGCAAGGCCACCTTCTGGAGCACGAGTCGCAACGAACTCTGGATCAAGGGACTGACCTCCGGCGACTTCCTCGAAATCGTCGAGATCCGGGTGAACTGCGAACAGAACTCCATTCTCTATCGAGTCCGCCTGGTCGGTACGGGATCCTGCCACACCAAGAATGCAGAGGGTGTTGCCCGGCACGGCTGCTACTACCGGCGCATTGCGGAGGACGGCTCGCTGGACTTTGTCTCGGGCAGCTGATCGCATTTTCCCATGAAGGCACTGTGGGATCGTCGGAAAGGGGCTGATGGTCGTGCTCTCATGGTCCACTACCTGAGTGCCGACCGGGCCGAGCGTTTCCACTATTGGTACGGGCTGGTTCTGCTCGTCGGCATGTTCCCTTTTCTGATTCTGCTGGGTGTCGGACTCATGGGGGTGATCGACGACCCGGCCGAAGCCCGGCCTTGGATTTTTCTATTCGCCATTCTGGCGATGGCAGGAACCGCCGGTTTTCTCTGGTCGGAGTTCGACAGTGTCTCCGGTCACGAGCCGCCACGACTTGGCTGTCGCAATTTATGGTTCGCCACCGCCTTCCTACATGTCGGAGGGACTTTGGCTGCCGTCGCCTTTGGCTGGTCGGTCGGCGGGATTCTCGGCGTCGTGTTGCTCGGCCCGATTCTGGTCCTGCCCCTTCTCGCAGGAGCCTGGCCAAGCATCGCCGCGCTCCGCGATGAATGGATGCACGAGTATCACTGCACCGACTTCGACGGACGCGCCGTGTGGGAGCCGATCTTTCTTACGGACGACTCACCCGACCTGGAGGAGGAGGACGAAGCTCTCTCGCGAGAACCCGAGATTGCAGAAGCTCCAGCGCCTCCTCCGGGGCCGCCTGCTCCTCCTCGGAGTAGAAGCGACAACTAGGTGGAGTAAATGACAGCAGGTAGCCGCGCTCGTGAGAGCGTGGAGGCGTTGCCTGAGCGCCTAGGAGGTAAGGCTGCGCTTCCACCTTCTCACGAGCCTGTTGCAGATGTACGTACGCTATGGGTAATTGGAAAAAAGGGCGCGGCTACCAGGTCACGGAGCCCAAATTCTTACGAATTCGGCTACGAAGGGACGATGATTTTAGAAGAATCAGATTTTAGGGAATCTCCGAAATGTTCTGCAACAGTCGCTCACGAAGGCGGCTACATTGTAGCGAGTGCATCAAGCCGACAGATACCTAGCTTTTGCGACTCTTGAGAAGAGCCTCGGCGAGGGGCAGGTCGGCGGGAAAGGTGATCTTGGGGTTCGGCTGAGGGTTTTCGACGAGATGAACGTCGGTGCCGGTGGCTGCCAGCGCGGAGACTTCGTCGGTGACGAGCAGCCCTTCGGCGAGGACGTAGCGGTAGGCGTTTTCGAGCAGGTCGCGCTGGGCGACCTGCGGCGTCTCCATGGCCCAGAGGTTCTCGCGGTCGACGCTGTCTCGAACGATCCCTTGGGCATCGGCTCGCTTGAGAGTCTCAGAGATCCGGTGAGCGAGCGACGCGGCGCCGTGCTTGGCGGCGGCCTCGACGCAGTCACTGATGCGCTGGGGGGTCACGAGCGGTCGAGCCCCGTCGTGAACCGCGACCAACTCAAACCCGGCAGGCAGGGCCGCAAGACCGTTGGCGACGGAGAGATGTCGCTCGGCGCCGCCCTCGACGGCGCGCAGCAGCTTGCGGTAGCCCTTGGTGACCCGCCATTGGTCGAGCTCCTCGACTTTCTCCGCCGAAGTGACGATGACGATGCCGCCGATGGCCGAGCAGTTGTCGAAAGCCTCCATGGTCCGCTCAAGCACGGCGCGTCCGTCGATGAGCGCCTTGAGTTTATCAAAGCCGAGCCGCCTGCTGGAGCCGGCGGCCACGATGATGGCTCCGGCCTTGTTCACGAGACAGGCCCGCCCTGTAGGGCGTAGGAGAGGTGCGGCGTGTAGAGTTCCGGCTCGAGGAGGAACGAGTCGTGCCCCTTTTCGCTGTGCACGGTGAGGTGCATGTTGGGGATGCCCGAGGCATTGAGAGCGCTGGCGATGTGCGTCTGGTCTTCGGGGTAGAAACAGACGTCGGAGTCGATGCTGAACTGCAGATAACGCTGACCCTGGCAGGCCGCAAAAAGCTTCGAGACGTCATCGACGCCTACCTCGGCGCAGGCGTCGTAGCTTTGCCAGGCGTCGATGATGCGAAGGTAGCTGTTGGCGTCGAAGCGGTCGCGGAACTTCCGACCCTGATGAACCATGTAGGACTCGAGGGCGTGGCGGATCATATACCAGCCCTGCCGGTTTTCGGGCTGCTGCGCCTCCCCCCGCGCCCGGCTCTCCATGGCCGCCAGCGAGATGAAAGTCTTGTGCTGGATCATGCGCGCGAGCGCCAGCCCCTGGAGAGGGGGCTCTCCATCGTAATAGTCGCCGCCGTTGAAGTTCGCGTCGGACTCGATGGCGAGTACCTGCTCGAAGTTGTGGAGCCGGTGAAGCTGAGAGGGTGCGATGCCACTCGCAATCGGGACGACATGGGAAACACGGTCCGGGTGACGCGTGGAGAGACTGATGCAGAGCATCCCGCCGACCGATCCGCCGACAGCGGCATGGAGCTTGCCGATCCCCAGATGATCGAGGAGCGGCAGGTGGGAGTCGACGATGTCGCGGATGGCGATTCTCGGGAACTGGCTGCCATAGGGTTTTCCGGTGGCCGGATCGATGGAGGAGGGACCGGTCGATCCGTAACACCCGCCAAGGTAGTTCGCGCAGATGACGAAGTGCTGGTCGGTGTCGAGCGCGCGGCCGGGTCCAATGAATCCGTCCCACCATCCGCAGCGGCAGTCTTCGGTCCATCGGTCCCCCACTCCGTCGACGGCAAGGGTTTCCCCGGCAGCATTCTGGCTGCCTGTGAGGGCGTGGAAGACGAGGATCGCGTTGGACCCTGCGGCGTTGAGCTCACCGTAGGTTTCGTAGGCGAGCTGGTAGCCGGCAAGGCTGGCGCCACCGGCGAGGGAGAACTCGGCGTCATGGCGGAAAGTGCCGCAGGTTTTGGAGAGGCTGGATGCCATGGCAGTGGGTGCCACCAAATACGGAAGATGCAGGATTGCAAACGTCCATGGTGAGGCGCAAGGGAAGGACCACTCCGCTCTGCTCACCATTGGACTCCATCACTCAAGCAGCTCTCGGCGCCGTCGTCGGCGAACTCGTGCTCGGCCGTAAGATCGGTTGGAAGGGCGCGGCCTGGGGTGCGTTGCTGGGTACGGTCCCCGATCTCGACATCCTTCTCACCCCCTTCGGCGACGCCGCCGACTTCCTGCGGTGGCACCGCGGGCTTTCGCACTCGGTCCTGGTGATGCTCATCATGCCGCTTCTATTGGCCAGACCACTTGCGCGGTTGCATCGGCGTCACGGCGTGACGCCGGGGGAAGCCGGACTGTTGGTCTTCCTTGTCTGGAGCACGCATGTGCTCATCGACTGCTTCACCTCGTACGGGACCCAGATCTGGGAACCGTTTTCGGATTCGCGTTTCGCCTTCGACAACGTCTTCATCATCGATCTCCTCTTCACCGCACCCATGCTGCTCAGCCTGCTCGTGATCTTCTTCCACCCGCCAGCGAGTCGTCTTCGGAGAACGATCAATTTTTCAGCCCTCCTCCTCTGCTGCCTCTACGTCGCTTTGAGCTTCGGGATGAAAGCGCAGGCCACCTCGAAAATCCGCAAGGCAGCCGAAGCGGCGGTACCCGGGGGCCAACTCGTGGCCGTCACCCCCACGGTGAGTAACGTCGTCCTGTGGCGAGGACTGGTCGAGACCGGCGATTCCTACTTCGTGACCTACTGGTCCCCTTTCGACAAAACCCCGGGCAGCTTCAATGGGATCACCAAGGGCCACGAACTGCTGGCGGGTTGGAGCGGAGACAAGGTGGCTGAAACGCTGAAGTGGTTCGCCAAAGGACATTGGGTGGCCGCGCCCGGAGAGGACGGCGCCATCCTTCTGGCAGCGATGCGCATGGGTGAAATACGAGATCCCGAGGCCGGGATCTGGCGGCCGGTTTTTCAGTGGGAGCTCACGCCGGACGAAGGCTCAGGTCAGCTGAAGATGGGCGCGGCCGAACGTCCTCAAATGAGGGTGAAGGAAGCTTTAGGACTTGTCTTGCAGCGAATAGTAGGAAACCGGACACGCTGGGAAATGGCTAGCAAAGGCGTACTCAGCAGACCCGATTCCAGCCGCTAAAAGGTTGAGCGTGCCGATGGAGGCGTGCGTCATGGCGCGGGGTAAAGAACATGTCAAGACTTGTCCGTAATCCCATCTATTTGAAAACCCACGAAAAACCGTTGACACATTCAGGGGTCTTCTAAAAGGTTCTCAACAATTAACCATGTCAATCACACGGCGAGAAGTTCTTCGAGGGGGCGCGGCAGGATTGGGACTGATCGGCCTAGGCGCAGCAATCCCACTCACTTATCAGCGTGTGCGTCGGGACTACGGGGTTCCATTCTTTCCTCCGGAAGCAGTAAGCCCCACCGAACGTCCAAATGAGTTGGCCTATTTGTCATCGGTCTCAGATCCAAAGTCCAAATGGGGCGCTGGAGAGCTATTTACATTTATCAACGCTGTTAATCCATTTCATTTGGATACAATAGGCAAGTCACTGGAGATAGAAGAATTCAACGAACGAAACGTATCAGCAAAGATCGAAGCTATCCATCGGGAAATTCTGTGGCAGTCCTCTAATATTTTCACCTATAACTTTAAGTCTGTAGAGGAAATCGACTACCACAAATTAGTCGTTTGGTCTGCAGGAAAGATAGGCATCTCGAAAGACGAAGCTATTTTTACATCTACATTCGATCTTGAGCACCGCATCATGCAGGAGCAGTTCATCAGCACATGGGACAAGCTGACGACGGAACAGCGGACGGAGCTGCTGACCAAGATTGATGCTGGCAGTTTGCTCAAGAATTCAGCTGTCATCGCTTTGATGGCGGGGGCAGCAGCCCTTACTGCTCTATCGGCTACAATCTATTTCACGGGGTTCGCGTTTTATACGGCCATGTCCGTGGTAATAGCGACAGTCGCAGGATGGCTAGGTCTCACTCTCCCTTTCGCCGCCTATATGACCGCCTCTTCAACAGTTGCCGTTCTGTCGGGTCCAATTGGCTGGGCGATTGGCGCTGTATTTCTTACAGGAGCGCTCGCGACTTGGGCCGGACGGGCGAATGTCCGAAAAACAACCTGCACGATCATGCAACTTCATTGCCTGAAGGCAGGTGCTCTCTACGGTGCAGGCGCAATGTAAATCCATGGGAGACTGTAGATTTAATCTAGCGCCGAAGGCACCCACTTCGCTGACCGCTTGCCAGAGCGCATAGATTCGTTCGAAATGGTTGTGCTTATTGCGGGTAAAGCGACACGGTGAAGGGCAAACCACCGCCCTTCACGACGCGCCATTCCCGCTCGGCAGCCACGGGGACAGCTGGGCCAGGGTGTGGTCGGAAGGTTCGATGCTGAAGCCGGGGCCCGCGTCGAGGAAAACCTCACGGCCATCAGGGGCGGCAAGGATGCACAGTCGAAGGGGCACTCCGCCGCGGTTCTGGGTGACGATCTCACGGATCCGGCCGAGGTCTTCGGACGCGGTCGGGGAAGCAGAGTCGAGGCGCAGGAGGATCACCTCCTCTTCGTGACTTCCATTGCGAGACACGGGTGACGATTCAGGAACGTCTTCGACGGTGGGTGCAGGGACAGGAACGGGAACGGGCTCCGGGTCGTCGGTGGCGACCGTGCCCGAGACGGCGTCGGTGTCGATCAGCCGGAGGTTGTCAATCACGAGGCGGTTCTGCTCGGAGATGCTGTCCTGCTCGACCCGGGCCTTGACCTTGATGACCAGGCCTTCCTTGAGCCAGCTGCCCTTCTTGAGGTAGACGTCGCTCCAGGCGATGGCTTCGGCAGAGCCGGTGAAGTCCTCGATCTTGAAGACGGCGAAGGGCTTGCCGTCGCGCTTGGTGTACTTGATCTGACAGCTTTCGACGTAGCCGGCGAAGACCTTCGGCTTTTTGGCGGGCTTGATTTCCTGCAGTTCGCCGAGGGTGAGACCGGAGTGCTTCTGGATCTGGCCGCGGTAGGCGTCGAGCGGGTGTCCGGTGACGTAAAAGCCGAGGAGTTCCTTTTCCATCGCAAGTATGTCCTGGTCGGTCCAGGTGGGCGGCGGCTCGGCGTCGATGCTCGGCGGCGGGGCGGCCGCGGTAGCGAGTTCCATTTCGTCGAACAGGCTGACTTGCCCGGAGCGGCGATCCTTCTGGGCGGCCGAGGCGGCATCGACGGCGCAGCCGACGCGCACGAAGGTCTTGTTGCGCGGCTCGCCGGTGAAGTCGAAGGCGCCGGACTGAACCAGCGCCTCGAGCAGCTTGCGGTTGACGGCGCGTCCATCGACCCGGTTGGCGAATTCCTCAAGCGAGCCGAAGGGGCCGTTGGCGGCACGCTCCTTGATGGCTTCCTCCATGGCACCGGAGCCGACGTTCTTCACGGCGGCGAGACCGTAGCGGATTACCTTGCGGTCGGGGTCGTCGGTTTTCTCGGGCGCGAACTTGAGCCAGCTCCGATTGACGTCGGGCGGCAGGATCTCGATGCCCATGCGCTGACATTCGGCAACGTACTGGGATATCTTGTCGGTATTGTTGATCTCGTTGGAAAGCACGGCCGCCATGAACTCGACGGGGTGGTTGGCCTTGAGATAGGCGGTCTGGAAAGTGACCAGGCCGTAGGCGGCGGAGTGCGACTTGTTGAAGCCGTACCCCGCGAACTTCTCAAGCAGGTCGAAGATCGCGTTGGCCTGCTTCTCGGCGATCTGATTGACGTCCTTGCAGCCATCGACAAAGACGGAGCGCTGCTCGTCCATGACTTCCTGCTTCTTCTTGCCCATGGCGCGCCGGAGTTCGTCGGCCTGACCGAGGCTGTAGCCGGCCAGAAGGTTGGCGGCCTGCTGGACCTGCTCCTGGTAGATGAGGATGCCGTAGGTCTCTCGGCTGACTTCCTCGAGTAGCGGATGGAGGTACTTGACCTGAGTCTTGCCGTGCTTGCGGGCCACGAAGTCCGGGATGAGGTCCATTGGTCCCGGTCGATACAGCGCGAGCAGGGCGATGATGTCCTCGATGGTGTTGACCCCGAGCTTCTGGCACCAGGCGGCCATGCCGCCACTCTCCATCTGGAACACGCCAACGGTCTCACCTTTTCCGAGCATCACGTAGGTGGCGGGATCGTCGAGATCGGCCACCTGAACGTCGAAGCTTTCAAAGCCGGGCTTTCGTACGATGTGCTCCTCGGCATCATGAATGACGGTGAGCGTCTTCAGCCCGAGGAAGTCCATCTTGAGCAGCCCGAGGTCGGTGAGCGGTCCCATCGGGAACTGGGTGACGACTTCCCCTTCCTTGGCACGGGTCAGAGGGACGAATTCGTCAAGGTCGCGGTCGGCGATGATCACACCCGCCGCGTGGACCCCGACACCGCGGGTGAGGCCCTCGAGGAAGGTGGCGTACTTCCACAACTGGGCGGTGCTTTCCTCTTTCTCGATGGCCTCCCGAAGCTCGGGGTTCTTCTTCCGGGCATCGGTCAGCGTGGTCCCCAGATCGGTGGGGATCATCTTGGCGAGACGGTCGCCTTCTCCGAAGGACATCCCGAGCACCCGGCTGACGTCGCGGATGACGCTCTTGGCTCCGAGGGTGCCGAAGGTGATGACGTGGGAGACGGCTTTCTCGCCGTACTTCTCGCGGACGTACTGGATGACCTCCGGCCTCCGTGTCTGGCAGAAGTCGATATCGATATCGGGGGGGCTCTTCCGCTCCGGGTTGAGGAAGCGCTCGAAGATGAGCCCGAAACGCATCGGACACAGGTCGGTGATGCCGAGCGAGTAGGCGATGAGCGATCCGGCGGCCGATCCGCGGCCCGGACCGATGGGGATCTTCTGCTCGCGAGCCCAGTTCATGAAGTCCTCGACGATGTAGAAATAGGAGACGAATCCCTTGGTGATGAGGACGTCGAGTTCCTTCTCGAGGCGCTTGTGGAGGATCTCGTCGGTGTCGGCGCGCTCCTTGCCGTAGCGCCACTCGAGCCCCTCATAGCATTTCTTGCGGAAGTGCGCGTTGCGCTCGACGTCGAGCTTGTTGCCTTGCTCGTCGACTGGGTCGTAGAGCGGGTAACGCTCGATGCTGTCTTCGTCGAGGGTGATGTCGAAACCGCAGCGCTCGGCGATCTCCAAGGTGGCATCGCAGGCGCCCGGAGCGTCCTTGAAAAGCTTCCTCATCTCCTTGGGGGTCTTGAAGTAGACCTCCTCGGGGTAGCGCATGCGCTCGTTGTCGTGCACCATTTTCCCGGTCCCGATGCAGATCATGACGTCGTGCGCCTCGTGGTCGGCCTTGTTGATGAAGTGAACGTCGTTGGTGGCGACGGTGCGCATCCCCTCATCCGCGGCGAACTGCATCAGCTGCTCGTTGCAACGGGTCTGCATGTCGAGCCCATGGTTCATCAGCTCGAGGTAGAAATTGTCCTTGCCGTAGATCTCGGTGAAGTCGCGCATCGACGAGAGCGCCATGTCGGGGTCTTCGTCGAGGATGCTCTGGTTGATCTCGCTGGCGACGCATCCGCTCAGGCAAATCAATCCTTCGCTGTAACGGGCGAGGGTCGCCTTGTCGGCGCGCGGCTTGTAGTACATCCCCTCGAGGTGGGCCTTGGTGACCAAACGGACGAGGTTGCCGTAGCCTTGCTCGTCCTTGGCGAGGAGGGTGAGGTGCGTGTACGGCTTCTTCTTGCCGGGCTGATGACCTTTCTCCGTCATGTCGCCGGGAGCGAGGTAGATCTCGCAGCCGATGATCGGCTTGACCTCGTATTTCTTGGCGTATTTGAGGAAGGAAATGGCGCCGTGAAGGTTTCCGTGATCCGTCATGGCCACGGCGGGCATCCCCCGGCGGGCGGCCTTGTCCATGAGATCCGGGATCCGCACCGCGCCATCGAGCATCGAGTACTCCGTGTGGACGTGGAGGTGGACAAATGAATCCGTGCTCGCGGTGGCCATTGAATGCCGAGACTAGCGAGGGGAAGAGAGCGGGCAACTAAGGGTTCGATCCAGCCTACTCTACTCGGCGCGGAACTCCGGGCCACTCTCCGGATCTTTCAGACCCTCTCTCACGGTCCACGATTCAGGAGGGACAAGACATCGACGCCCAACCTCAGATCTGCGACGCCTCGACCAGCATTTGATCCCCCCGGAAGTGAGACTACCGTAATGTTCATGGGAGAAACCAGCATCGACAGTCTGAGCCGCGCTTCGCGGCGGATGCTCTCGTACCTGCTCGCTCTCCTAGCCCTCGGCGTACCATCCTTTGTCCTCGGCGAAGACCGCGCAGCACCGGATCTCGTCGCTGAACTCCGCGAAGTTCAAAGCAGGGTTCAGGAGCAGGTCGAAGCCGCCATCAAGGGCACCGTGGCCATCGAGATGGGCAACGGCATGGGCTCGGGAGTCGTCATAAGCAAAGAGGGCCTCGTCCTCACTGCGGCTCACGTCTTCATGCTCTCCAACCGAGAAGTCACGATCGTTCTGGCCGACGGAAGCCGGGTGCCGGGCCGCACGCTGGGGCGCGACACCCGCCACGATGCCGGCATGATCCAGATCCTCGCGCAAGGTCCCTTCGAGTTCGTCCCCGTCGTTCCGAAGGGCGACTCGCCGAAGCTTGCCGACTGGTGCTTTGCAACGGGCCATCCCGGTGGACAGGACAAGGAGCGGGGCGCCGTCCTCCGCGTGGGTCGAATCCTGAGGAACGATCCGCACCTGTTGCAGACGGACTGCGAATTGATCGGGGGCGACTCCGGCGGACCTCTCTTCGACCTCGAGGGGCGCGTCATTGGAATCCACACCTCGATCTCCCCCGACGCCGATGACAACTTCCATGTCCCCCTGGGCACCTATCACGAAAATTGGGCCGCACTCGCTGCCGGCGAGAGCATCAAACCACAAATGCTGAAACGAGGTGGATTCGTCGGCATCCGCTCCATCTGGAGAGACGACGGCCAGTTCATCCTCGAGGTGAATCCGAAATCGCCTGCGGGACGAGCAGGCCTTCGGAATGGGGACGTCATCCGCAGCGTTGATGGCAACGCCCTGCAGACGGCCCGGGGTTTCCAAAGACTGCTTCGCGACACCGAACCTGGCGAAATCATCCGCCTTGAACTCGCCCGTGAGGACTCGGTATTCGAGCAGCCTCTTCGTCTCGGCAGCTGGCCCGCCCGCCGTCGCCCGCTCGGCCCTCCATCCTCTGCCCCGCAGCGACCATGACCAGGCATCGCAGGCAGTCCATCATCCCCGCCGGACAGGTCCTGGTGACTCTTTGCTTCAGCGCCTTCCTCTTCGGTACCGCGGCCCACTCACAGCGCCCCGGTTTTCTGTTCGAGACAAGTCGCCACACGATCCCCGACAAGCACCGTACCAACGGCGACGAACACCTCGAGGCGCTCGCCGCCGCAACCGACCGGGAGCGTACCGGTCGAGGCGCGTACGCCCTCTTCGCCGGCTCCGAGAGGGTCGCCCTAGCCACTCTCGTCGACAAGAATGGGTACTTTCTGACCAAGTCGAGCGCGCTGCCACCGCAGGGGGACCTCGCCATATCTCTGGGTGGTGCCAGCCGGTCCGCCGTGGTGATGGTGAAGACCTTCCGCAATACCGACCTGGCGCTTCTTCGCGCGGTCAATCCAAACCAGACGTGGAGCGATCCCCCGGCAAAGAGCGACGGGCCCGCTTCCGAGCGCGGCCAATGGCTTCTCAGTACCCGTCCCGGGGGACGGGTTGCTCTCGGGGTCGTCGGATCACCCGCCCGCGCAGTGAAGAGCGCCGGTCCTGCCATCGGGGTGTCACTGGACGAACGAGTCGATGCCGGCGGAGTGCGTGTAATGGAGGTCTTCAAAAACAGCGCGGCCGACAGCGCAGGCATCCGGCGTGGAGACCTGATTACGCGCCTCAACGGCGACCCGGTCGCCAGCCGCGTCGGCCTCATCGACCGAGTGCGCACCTTCTATCCGGGCGAGACCATCGAAGTCGCCCTCATTCGAGACGGCCAGAAGAAGCACCTTCCGCTGGTCCTCGGCGACCGCTCTGTTTTCGACGATACCTTTGAGAGAATCACCGACGTCAGCGGGCGGCTCTCACGAAGGAAGACCGGCTTCGCCTCCGTCGTCCAGCACGACACCCCCCTCGAGTGGAAGGAGATGGGCGGACCTGCCTTTGATCTCGACGGCCGCTGGATCGGGATCAACGTCGCGAGGGTCAACCGGTTAGCGACCTACCTGCTCCCGACCAAGGCCTTTCTTGCGGAAGTCGAAAAAGCCATCTCAGCGGATGCCGGCAAGCGGCAGCGCTAATCGAGCGGTTGGAAGCCGATCGCCGCGCGCAGCCCTTGGGATCATCGAATCCCGCACGTGCGTTCACTTCGGACTCGCCACCTTGTGAGATCAAAGGCAGGCTCGCCTCGCTCATGAAATACGATCCCATTCCAGCGGACCTCTTCATCGGAAATCGTGCCCGGCTGGCAGCCCTGCTCCCCGTGGGAGCGCTCGCCATCGTCAATGCCGCCGACATTCAACCGGCCGGCGCCGACGCTGGATTTCCCTTCCGCCAGAACAGCGACCTCTTCTACCTCACCGGAACCGATCAAGAGGAAACCATTCTGCTCCTGTTCCCCGGAGCGAAGGATGAGAAGCGTCGTGAGATCCTCTTCGTGCGCGAGAGCAGCGAGCACGTCGCCATCTGGGAAGGCCACAAATACTCCAAGAAGGAAGCCACCGCCGTCTCCGGGATCAAGACCGTCCTGTGGCTCAGCGAATTCAAGCAGGTTATGCGCGATCTGGCCATGGAGGCATCCACCCTGTTCCTCAACGCCAACGAGCACCTTCGCGCCGACGTCACCGTCGAGACCCGCGACGACCGTTTCATCGCTCGCTGCCGGAGGGACTTCCCCCTGCACCAGTTCGCCCGCCTCGCACCGCTCCTGCACGCCCTCCGCGTCGTGAAGAGCCAGCCGGAAATCGACCTCCTCCAGCGCGCCTGCGACATTACCGAAGCCGGCTTCCGCAGGGTCTGCGGCTTCGTCAAACCCGGGGTCAACGAATACCAGATCGAAGCCGAGTTCGCTCACGAGTTTCTGATGGCGGGGTCTCGCGGCTTCGCCTATCCGCCGATCATCGCGTCGGGAGCAGGTTCCTGCTGCCTTCACTACGTTGCGAACGACCGCGTTGTCGAGAAAGGCGACATTCTCCTACTCGACGTCGCCGCCGAGTACGCCAACTACAACGCCGACATGACGCGGACCATCCCGGTGGACGGACGCTTTACCAAGCGGCAGCGAGCCGTCTATGACGCCGTGCTTCGGGTCATGCGCGGAGCCTCCGACATGCTGCGTCCCGGCACGGTCATCAAGGAATACCAGAAAGAGGTCGGCCTGATGATTCAGGGCGAACTGATCGACCTTGGACTGCTGACCAGAAAGGACGTCGCCGCCGAGGACGAGGACAGCCCCGCCTACCGCAAATACTTCATGCATGGAACCTCCCATCACCTCGGCCTCGACGTCCATGACGTCGCCCTGCCACACGCGGTCGTCGAGGGGGGTCACGTCTACACCGTCGAACCAGGCATCTATGTCCCGGACGAAAACCTCGGCATCCGTCTCGAGAACGACATCCTCGTCGGCGAGGACTCGAACCTCGACCTCATGGCGGGCATTCCCATCGAGGCAGAGGAAGTCGAGGATCTCATGAACCTCTAGCTTCTGGACGAGGGCGCGGAGCCGAGGCATGTTGGGTATCTCGATTCAATGCCCAACCGCCTCCAGCACAGCACCTCGCCCTACCTTCTTCAGCACGCCGACAATCCCGTCGACTGGTATCCATGGGGAGAGGAAGCCTTTCGCAAGGCACAGGATGAGAACAAGCCGATCTTCCTATCCGTTGGGTACTCCACCTGCCACTGGTGCCATGTCATGGCCCACGAGTCCTTCGAGAATGAAGCGACCGGAGCGATCCTCAACGAGCACTTCGTCAACGTCAAAGTCGATCGCGAGGAACGCCCCGACGTCGATTCCACCTACATGGCCTTCATCCAGGCCACCTCCGGCGGTGGCGGCTGGCCCATGAACGTCTGGCTCACCCCCGAGCTCGTTCCCATCCTCGGCGGCACCTATTTCCCGCCCACAGACCAGACGGGACGAGCCGGGTTTCCCCGCGTCGCGGAACGGGTGGCCGAGCTCTGGCAAACTGAGCCCGATGAGATCCTCGAAAGGGGACGCAACATCCTCGAGCAACTACAGAAGCACCTGGACGGAGAAGCCGCCGACGCCCCTCCGGGGAGTGAAGTCTTCGACGCAGCGCTGACCCAGTTCGCACACCGCTACGACCACCATCATGGCGGCTTCAGCGACGCCCCCAAATTCCCTCGCCCCGCCGCCCTTCACCTACTCCTTCGGCTGGACCCCTTGCTGCCCGAAAACGATCAGCCAAACCACGCGCGCGACATGGCCCTCAAGACGCTTGTCGAGATGGCCCAGGGCGGGATTCACGATCATCTTGGTGGCGGGTTCCACCGCTACTCCGTCGACGGCTACTGGCACGTCCCCCACTTTGAGAAGATGCTGTACGATCAAGGGCAGCTGGCGACCTGCTATCTGGAGGCGTGGTCGGCCACCGGCCACGCGCTCTTCCTCGAAACCGCCCAGCGCATTTTTGAGTACGTCCTGCGCGACCTAAGCCACCCCGACGGAGGGTTCTACTCCGCCGAGGACGCCGACAGTGCTGTCCCGGAAGACCGCATCAGGAAGGTCAATCCCTTCACCAAGGAAAACGCCGAAGCCGTCCTCGCGGACCGCTTCGGCCCGGAAGGGCCCAACCAGCATCACGGCAGTCACGGTAAGGAAGGCGCCTTCTACGTATGGACCAAGAGTGAAATCGAGGCCGCGCTCGGCACCGAGGAAGCGGAGCTCGTCTGCCGCTACTACGGGATCGAGGGAGAAGGAAACGCCCGACCCGAGGCCGACCCTTCGGGAGAATTCCAAGGAGAGAATATTCTTCACCGGGCCCAGCCTCTTGCGCCCATTGCCAAGGAACTCAGAGCCCCGCTACCTGTGCTCCATGCCAGTCTCAAGGCCGCAAACGCCAGCCTTTTCAAGCTGCGAGAAAGCCGTCCCCGTCCGCATCGGGACGAGAAGCTCCTCGTTGCCTGGAATGCTCTGATGATCTCCGCACTGGCGACGGGAGCAAGGCTCACGGGGGACGGAAATCTCCTCGCTTCCGCACGGTCTGCATGCGCGTTTCTCAAAGCGGAGCTCTGGGACGAAGAGAACAAGACTCTCTATCGAAGCTGGAAAGAGCGCCGCTCCGACGTCCCCGCCTTCGCCGCCGACCACGCCTATCTCATCGAGGCGCTGATCGAGCTGCATCAGGCGGACGGCCTTCCCGACTCATTGGTCTGGGCTCTCGAACTCCAGGAAGCAGTCGACATGGCCTGGTGGGACGAAGCCAACGGCGGCTACTACAGCACCCGCTCCGACGGGGAAATCCCGCTCTCCATCAAGGAAGACCACGACGGTGCTGAGCCTTCCGCGAACGGAATCGCCGCCCGCAATCTGCTCCGCCTTGGCGCCCTCCTTCACCGGGATGATCTGCGGAACAAGGGAGAACGGATTCTGGCTTGGGCGGCCAAGGCGCTCGGGGACTCTCCTCTCAGCTGCCCCATGCTGGTTTCAGCTCTCGATCTCTGGGTCGATGAGCCTCGAAAGGTCGTGGTCGTCGGGGAAGGCCCGCTCCTTGCCGATCTTCGCAAGCAGTTCCGCCCGCGCGATCTCTTCATCGACCTCGAGGCCGACGGCGCTCGCGCGTTCTTCGCAGACTCGGACTCCAGTCTTGAGGATATGAAACCAATCGACGGCAGGGCCACCGCCTACGCCTGCCAGGGGCAGACTTGCCAGCCCGGGACCACGGATCTGGACCAGATTCCCGTCTAGCGCGAGCAGCCGGCCACATTGCTAGATTAATGGATGAATTGCGAAAACCAAAGGTAGGGCGTGGCCTCCGGACGCGCCGCAGGGAGCGCCCAGCGACCGCCTCGCGTTGCCCGCGGGCGATGACCACGGTTCGGGGACGCCCCGCCGTGAAAGAGACGAAGCCGGCCAACCTGCCATCGTGACTCGCAACGAAGCCAAAACCCTGCTCCGCGATCGCGCCCTCGCTCTCGGCTTCGACGACCTCCGGGTCGCCCCTGCCATCGAGGCACCCCACGCCGAGGTCTTTCGCGAATGGGTCGCCGAGGGCAAGTTCGGCGACATGGGATGGCTGGAGCGCAACGTCGACCGCCGCACCGATCCTCGGGTCGTCGTCCCGGGCGCCCGATCCGTTCTCGTGCTCGCGATGAACTATTTTCAGGGTGAACCCCCGGCCCACGCCACCGAAAACGGAGCACGGGGAACCATTGCCCGCTACGCCTGGAACGACGACTACCACGACCTGATCGAAGCCAGGCTCAAGGAACTCTACCTCGTGGTCGAGGAACTCGGCGGCAAGGGCCGCTACTACGTCGACACGGGGCCCGTCCTCGAACGCGACTTCGCCCACGAAGCCGGGCTCGGTTGGAACGGCAAGAGCACCGTGCAGATCCATCGCAAGCTGGGCACCTGGTTCTTCCTCGCGGTCATTGTCACAACCCTCGACCTCGAGCCCGACGAACCCGCTCGCGATCACTGCGGCAAGTGCACCGCCTGCATCGATTCCTGTCCGACCAACGCGATCACGGGTCCACATCGGATGGACGCCAGGCTCTGCATCTCCTACCTGACCATCGAGCACAAAGGTCCCATCCCCGTCGAGCTCCGCAGGCCCATGGGTGACCGAATCTACGGCTGCGACGACTGCCTCGACGCCTGCCCATGGAATCGCTTCGCGCAGGTGTCCCGCGAGGCTAGCTTTCAGGCAAGAGAGCCGGTGTTCGACAAGTCGCTCCGTGAGTTCCTCGCCTTGGACGACGACGAATTCCGCAGCCTGTTCCGCAAGTCCCCGATCAAGCGAAGCAAGCGCGACCGCTTCCTGCGCAACGTATGCGTCGCCCTCGGCAACGTCGGAAGCGAAGAGGACCTGCCCGCCCTCAGCCACGCCGTCGAGAACGAGTGTGAACTCATCGCGGAGCACGCCCGCTGGGCGATCGACGAAATCTCGAGGAGATCACCAAGGGATTGAACCCTCCGCCTTCCTTTCGGGCAGGGGTTCTAATCGGTTTTCAGATCCCGAACGGCGTCTGCCAGCGCCGCAGGTTTCGCGTGGAACCCATCAAAGCGGACGATCCCCTTCGGGTCGATGAGCACGAACCAGGGCGTGCCGCCGGTGCGGTACTTTTTCATGATCTCGGGCGTGCCCCGATCACCGGCGCTCTGACCGAAGGGGATGGTCAGTGCGTGCCGCTTGGCAACGGGTGCGAGCTTCTCCTTCGTGTTGACCTCATGTCCTTCGAAGGTCGTCTGAACGGCGACAAACGCCACGTCCTGGTCACCCGTGAATTGCGTGGTGAGCTTCTTCAACGTCGGGAACCCCGACGAATGGCAGCCCGGTCACCAGCTCTGGAAAAAATAGAGACAGACGACTTTGCCCTTGAAGTCCCCGAGTTGGATCTCCTCTTTTCCCTCGGGTAGCTGGATCCAGTCGGAGACGTTCCACTCCGGAGCCTTCTGTCCCACGATTCCCCGTTCCTGCGCCGGGGCGGGGCTCGCTCCAAGGAACAGACTAACGAGCAAGGCGGAGAGCAGGCGAACGGTCATCATGAAGAAATCTACCGTGAGGCTCCTTGAAAGCAAAGCCGCCCTTGATGTCGCTACGGCCAGGCCGGAATCGTAAGCGCGTCGAGATCGAGAGGCGGGAGCTTCTTCGTCCGTACCTCGGGCAAGGGGAAGTCATCGGCGTCCATGACCGTGACTGGCTCAGGCTCCGGGCTGCGATGCGCGTAGAGAAAGACGAAACCGCCCGCGTGCCTCGCGTCTCGGATCCGCGCGAGGAGCTGGTTGAAATCCGCCTGAGTCAGAGCGGGACACCCCCGGCTCTGGCCAAGTCGCGGATTCATTTCCTCGACGAGATTCTCAAGGATCGAACTGTAGGAAACGTAGTGGGCCGGATGAATCACAACCAAGCGCGCCCGTGCTCGATCATTGACGCCTTGAACCAGGCCATCAATCTCAATTGAGCGTCCGAACTTGCCTGAGGGCCGGTCACCCGCGACGACGAACAAGCCGAGGGACATCATCGAACTCCCCGGCACGTTGGAAAAACGGGTGGCGTACTGCTTGGTGGAGTCCGCATTGCCACTTCCATGAGCGACCAGACATTGCTGCACCGGGCATTGGCCTCGCTCGTAAATCACCATCCGTCGGGACCAGCTCGGCTCGTCGTAATCGATCACGAGGAGCAGGTCGACCTCTGTGTGAGGATTGATGCCGCGGCCTTCGATCGCCGCATGCGCCGCCTCCAGAGCGACCACACTGGGCGCATCGACTCGCTCGAGACCTTCGTGATAGCCAAAGGTCAGCAGCGGGGCAAGGAAAGTGGAGGCGAGGGCACCTAGCACGACGGTGTAGTATCGCCCGAAACGAGAGCGTGACTACCTGATTTCCACAGGCGGGGCCGGGGCCTCTCGAAAATCTCAGCATTCGCTTCCGCGGAGTCTTTCTCCATGAAGGCAGGTCGAGGATTTCGCGTCCGTGGTAGGGCGTGGGCCTCCGGACCCGCCGAAGGGAGCGCCCAGCGACCGCCTCGCGTTGCCTGCTGCCACGGCGGCGGGTCGAGGACGCCCCGCCCTACCTTTTCTTTTTTTCCTTGGTTCAGGGTTCCCGTCCCAGCTGGGAACCCCCGAGGAGTCCCTTAACCAAGCACCATTGAGCTTAGTGGCTCCTCCTCTCGCCGCCCCCCAAAACGCAAGGTGCACGGCCTACTTGATGACTGCTGGCGCATCGACCTCCCGAACCACCGCACCTTCCTTCTCGCTCATTACAAGGATGGCGAATCGTTCCACACCGGCGAGATCATCGGTGTTCAGGCTCGCGTAGTCGAACTTGCCGCGCAGATCGGTGTAACCGTCCTTGTAGAAGACAGCGCCTCCAGGAGTCTTGGCGTAGACTTTGACGTAGGCCTTGGCGATCGGCTTGCCGGTCTCCGCATGGCTGACCTGAAGTCGGCCGTAGTTTTCCACGACGTCCACCTTGAGTTGGTTGGCGTAGGCGGCCACCGACTCGCGGCGGCCCGCTCCGACCACCTCCACGAGGACGTTGGCTTGCCGAAGCTCACCAGGCAGCTGGACCGTCTTCTTCTCCTTCGACTTCGGATCCAGCTTCACCTTCATCGTCTGGTTCGGCTTGATCACCGAGAAGCGGGAGGATCCCCCACTCCCGACGAACGGGTTGCTCGAGAAGAGGAATTCGAGGTCCATCAGGTAGAAATTGGCGACGACCTCCTCGAGGTTGGTCGAATCGATGAAGAACTCACCCTCGCCGAGTTCCAGTTCGAAGGTCGGCTCGGAATCGGCCAGCAGCTCCTGACGGCCCTCCCGGGCTTCGCCGTCCTTGGCGTCCGGATCGGCTTTGGCAGCGGCATCGCCCTGCTCCGCTCCGGCGGCCTCGTCGAGATGCGCGCGGACGACGTCGAAGCGGGTCTTCCACCGGTCCACCGGGTAATCGACGTAGCGGTCGGCAATGCCGCGGGCTTCGGCGGGTTTCTCCCGAAGCAGCGCGGCGATCGCGGTCATGTAGTCGTACTGCAGCGTGGTCTCCAGGTTGGCGGCGTCGACTGCATCAAGGAACGCGAGACCTTCCTCGTGACGGTCCTGCAGGAGCAGGTGGTAGGCGACGGCCATGCGATCCACGTCATCGAGAGCGGACCGGTGGGCGAGCACGTTCATCAATGCGTGGTACTGCTGTCGCTGCTGCGGGTTGAGGATCTTGCGAACGCCTCCGAGGACATGCGCCCTGGCATTCACCAGAGGAGCATACTCGAGATGCTCGTAGCGTTTCCGGATGACGGGGTCGATATCGATCAGTGGACTGTCGAGGGCGGGTCCGACTCGATCCAGAATCCCGTCCTGATGACGGAGCATTTGCTGCAGGGGCTCCTTCACGTTGTGCAGGAGCGCGTAGCTGTAGATCACCGAATCGTAGTGATGACGCTGCTCGAGGACCTGCGTGAGCTTTTTGAAGAAGTCGCCGTTCTCCCGGCAGCGCCAGGCGACCTTCGCGAGTTCGATCTGCTCGACGTTGTTCTGCTCAAGGAAGCCGAAAACCTCGGCCTCGGTGCCCCACTGGGAAAGGTAGTCCCAGGAAGCGGTGTCCTTGATGGAAAGCTCATCGACGACGTTGAAGACGAAAGGCTCGGCGGCTCCCACGACTGCCTCGTCGGCTGCCACGTGCACGGGGTAGTGCGCATGCTTTCCAACGCTCGGGAAGTAGAAGTGGAACTCGATCGGCTGCGTCGCGTAGGGCGCGATTTCGACACTGAGCGTCTGCGTGGGGCGGCTCCCCATGACCGGGATCGCTCCGTGTGGAATCTGCGATAGGACGTCGAGCTTGCGACTGCGCGCCGTGGGGTTGGTGACCACCACCTGGCTGCCGTAGACGGCCCCGCGGAGAAACTCCTCGGTGACGTACTTCTCGATTCGGTCGCCATCTTTTTCGAGATAGCGGTCGCCCTTGCGGAAGAAATGCTGCCCGACAAGGAGCGTGCCCTGCTCTTCCGCATCCTGTGCTTCGCGGATCTCCTCATGGAACACCAGCATCGGTCCGGCCGCCTCGAGAGTGAAGCCGTCCTCACCGATCGAGCTCTGGTGCTCGGCCGCCTCGAAAGGCAGTCCGATGACCGAGAGCGCAAACATCATTTCGGTGAAGTTGCCCGACGCCTCGCCGACATGCTCGGAGAGGAAGATGCCCATGCCGTCCCACGCGGCAAAGTCGCGCCAGAATCGATCGACGCCCACCAGCCCCGCGCCCTGCTCCGTGATCCGTAGGCGGTCGTAGTTGTTCTCGGCCCACTCCTTGCTCTTGCCCAGCTTGCGGTAGTGGTCGCGGACCTCGTCGCGGAGATCCGAAATCAAGCCGTCCATCAGATAGCCGCCATCGATCGCGGATACGTCCATCCCTAGCATTGACTCGTTCTCCACGAGTTCTCTTCCCGACCGGGAGAAACGCGAAGAGGCAGCTTCCGCGGGAACCGAGCGTGGTCTCACGATCTTTCCAGCAACGGCAAGACCTTCGTCGCTCTCGGAAAGACGTTCGAGCCTGTCCATCTTCTCGCGAAGCTCGCCGGCTTCCTCGGTCAGCCCGGACGCGCGGAGGTCTCTCTCGAGACCGCGTGCTCGCTCACTGGCGGGAACCGGTGCGGAGGAAGGAGCCGGCGCAAAGGCGTCATCCATCAGAGCATCCGCTCCCCCTCCGACCCCGCCGGAGCTCTTCTTCATCTGCTCACCGAGCGCGACCTGAGCGGCTACCTCGGAGATTCTCTGGTCCTTGGCCCCGTCGAAGCCAAACCGATCGGCACCACCGAGCGCCTGTGATTGAAGAGCTGACTCGAAGAAGTACAGCGCGACGGGACGCTGCTCCGCTGGCAGGACCGAAAGCAGATCGCGGAGATGCCGGGCCGTCCTCGGCTGAGCACCATCGATCCGCCGCGCCAGCAATGCACGCTCGACGACATTGAGCTGGGAATAGTTCCACGGCTCCAGGTAGCCGACGAGATCCCGTGCGAGCAGGTAGTCATCGAGGAAGGTCTTGTCCTTCTTGTGTTCGAGATGCGGAGCCACGACCTCCTTAAAGAAGTCGGGATCACGCAGCGACAGGAAGAAGCTCAGTTCGTGGCAGGCGTGGCGCGAATAGAGACGACGCTTTTCGGCGTCCTCCAGTGCGGGCCACTTTAGGAGGAAGGCGAACTGCTCGAGCTTGGGGTCGGCGTTCAGTCCACGGAACAGACCATAGATGGCCGACAGCGAGTCGTAGGCGGCAAAGCGTGAGCTGAGAAGATCCTTGACCTGCAACTTCCGCCCGGCTGCCATCACGGTCACCTGCTTCTGCTGGGTGTACTTCTTCGCCGGATCAAATCCGGTAAGCAGACGGAGGTCGCGAAACTCGATCTCGTCGGGTTCGGGCAGGGTGATGGTGCGGTAGACCAGCGACTCAGGATCGGTGGCGACAACATGAATCAGATGACGGTCGCCGAGATCGTTTCGTGGGATGCGGACAACGCCCTTCTCGTCGGCAACGAGATTGAGCAGCTCCACCGATCCGCTTCGAAGATAGTCGAGATTGCCGAACGCAAGTGGCGGGGAAACGGCCTCCCGCTTCATTTTTTGACCGCGAGAGGAATCGCTCGCGGCACCTGGCTTCTCGCGCTTCCAGTCTTCGCCATCGCTGGCCTGCTGAGAACCGGGCTCGGTCTCGCGGACAGCCCAGGGATTGAGAAGCAGGCCAGGACGGGGTGCCATCACGCCGGGGAACTTGGTCGCGTAGCGGCGGTCGATGACGTAGCGATACTCGTCGCCGATCTTGCGTCCAGAGAGGTAGAGCGAGGGCCGATGGGCGGGACTGCCAACGAGAGGCTCGAGGCCGGTGATCCCAGCGAGATCGTCCTCCACCCGAAAGCGCGGCTCGTATCGAGTCGCGATAACGTGGACACGGCTCAGAGGTGTTGCGTTGGCGAGCTGAACCGCCAGCGAGCGACGGTTCGCCTCAACAGAGACAATCTGGAGCGGCTTCTGATGGAGCAACTCGAGGGAGCGGACCTCACCGAGGGCGACGTTGCCGATCTCATGGCCGAGTTCCGTGATGCGAACCTTGATCTGCTGTCGGACAGGGTCTTTGAGCTGGAGACTGTAGTCGCCAGCGCCAAGGTCCTTGAGGACGAGGAAACCCTTCTCGATCGAGACCTTGTCGAAGTGGTCCATGGCAAAGGCTCCGCCGCGAATTTCGAGGAGCGAAACCTCACCGCGCGAAGGCTTTTCCAGACGACCCGCATAGGGTACGCGGAGCTCTCGGCCGACGACCCCGTGAAGAGAGGATGGGTAGGAGTTGCGAGAGACCGGAAGAGCAAATTGCTTCTCGACGATGCCGGGCCCGGAAGCCACCAGGGAGTGAATCCCAACCAGCGCACCCAAATGAACCCGTCCCTTGTCGTCCGATTTTAGAGAACGCACGATGATACTCTTGAAATCAGGGTGCACGAAGTGGCAGGTGACGGCCTGATCCACGATCGGCTCGGCGTTCTTGCCAAGCACCTCGAGGAAGAATCCGCCCGCCTCGTTGCGGCTGAGCTGCAGATCCTTGACCTGCTCGCCGCGATCGATCTGATTCACGACGACGCCCCGCGACGAGGCCTTGAGATTCCGGGTTGCTCCGTCGAGGCCCTTGACGCGGAGCTCGAGTCTGAACTGCATGGAACCCAGACGCTCGGGAACAGTGAATTCATGAACCGACTCCCGGTCCGGGTAGAGCTGGAAATTGGGAATCACCTCGGTGGAGGCGACCCCGTCGAGATCGGTCACGGTGAGATGAAGCGAGCAGTCCTCGATCAGCTTGAAGCTCGTTGGCATTCCACCTGCGGTGAGCTGCGAACGCACCACGACCTGGGCCTTGTTGCGACGGAGGAGGTCTTCCCGCTCGACGTGGAACTTGGCGTTGAAGCCATAGTTCTCTGCAGGAACGTCGCAGCTTGAGAGGGTCGCGAAAGCCCCGTCGTCGGGTCCGTCGGCCAACGTGACAGACTGGGATCCACCGTTCCCGAAGGGCAGCAGAATCATGCCCGCCCGACCCTTCTTGTCGCTGGCGAGGTACTTGCGACCCTGCGTCCACAAGGCCGCCTTGGGCAGCACCTTGCCGGCTTCGTCGAGAACCCAGAGGGCGGTTCCTGCTCCGGAGGGACGGGCCACGTGAGAGAGCTGTCCCTTGCGGATGAGTGCCCGCGACGAGCGGCTGTTGCCGATGAACTCGACGATCCAGATGCCGCGTCGGCCATCGATCTCGGGGAAGGTGAACTTCTCCCGATGGCGAAGCAATGCGGCCTGCTTGTATTCGTAGGTCTTCTCCTCGTTCGCGACCAGTCCGTCGAGCTGAAGATCGGTGCCGACCTCTTTCCCCTCGGAGAGATAGTAGCCGAGCGCGTTGATCTCGTAGACCTTGACGATGAGCTTCTCGACGTTCTTTAAATCGACGGTGAGCTCAACCTTGTCATCGATCTCGAATTGCTCGGGATTGCCTTCGGCGAACTCGATATCGACCCGCTCCCGAAGCTGCTGGTACTGGCTAGGTTGAATGAGCGAGGCCCACTTCTCGGGGTCGCCGAGACCATTGACGATTTTCACCTCGGCAAAGAGTGGCTTCAACCAGCTCTCGCGCAGGTACGGCTTGTAGGGCTCATAGCCGTCCTCGTGGAGAAAGTACTCCATGAGATAGCTGCGAATCAGTTCCTCGTCGCGCGTCACGGTGACCGGAGGCGTGACACAGCCCCGGGGAAAGGAGGCGCTCAGATCGGCTGCCCAGCGACGAAGATCCGGATTGTTCTCGAGGTACTCGGGATTGGTCACCCGGCCATTCCGCGGAAGCTCGAGGTACGCGAGGAAGAGATCCTTGGGGTACTCGCCCTCGACCTTCCTGTGATGGTCGAGGAGGAGGAAGAGGAAGTGCGCCCTGAGGGAATTGAAGGAAGGCGGGAGATCGGAGACGTACTCCCAGGCAGCTGCGTAGTAGGTGCCGCGGACCGCTGGCTGGCGCTCGAGATTCTTGTCGGCATCGGGCAGCAGGCGGCGCAGCCGGGCCTGCACGAAGTTGTCGTTGTGCGTCAGATCGGCGCGCAGCTTCTCCAGTGCGTCGAGCTGAACCGTGGTGAGTTTCCAGTGAATGTCGAGGCTGCCGAAGCCGCCGCTCTCCTTCATTTTCAGCTCGCGGGCGAGGAGCGGGACGAGCGTCGCGTGATCGGGTCGAGTCAGCCGCGAGAGCAGGTCGCGGAGTTCGGCGTCCTCGAGCTTCTCGGCGAGTCCCTTGTCGGCGAGCACCCTGTCGAAGCCCGAGCCGTGGACGTACTTCAAGGTGCCGGACCGGCGACGCGCATCGGCGAGAAAGGCCTGCCAGGCGACGAGCCCCTGGTCCAGACCGGTCGGAAAATCGGGTTTGGAACTCTTGTTCTCGCGGGAGTGATCAAATTTCAGGCCGAGCTGACGACGGATCCGCTCCAGCGACTCCTCGGGGTTCTTCTCGTAATCGATGAACGCCTGGCGATCGAGAAGACGCTCTCGCGCATCAGAAGCGCGATGGCGCTTGGCCCATTGATCGATCACCTGGGCAAACTGCTCGGCGTCGCCCGTCTGCTGATGATGCAGAGCGTGCCAGTAGTAGTAATCCTCGGTCCCGGGGATGAGTTCCTCCAGAGCCGTGGCGCGGTCCTTGGCCAACGCAAAACGCTCGACAAAAGCGATCTCCTCGCCGGTGGGATTGGCAGCCTCAAGGGTCGGCATGACTGCGTGTTCGGCAGAGGCCAAGAGCAGAAGGGAGAGGAGGACGCGGATTGGATTCATCACTGGTTCAGAGCAGTGCACGTGGGAACGCCGGGCACGACGAAATGCTACCCGGAAATGGTGCCTCGATTGTATGCCGAATGTAAAGAGCCTCGACGCCCCGCAGCCGCTCTAGGCGCAATGGCGCTTGGTTCAGGTCGTGCGACGTGGGGAGTTCCTGCCACCGAGAGGATCATTTTAAGAGACTCCGATGACCCTGCCTGCCTTAAGGTAGAGCATGACGTCTCGGCGCGCTG